>Ga0187781_10002006_pt1 | contig 15514 bp, 9 predicted proteins | sample 0715_SJ02_MP02_2_FD_132447 | JGI IMG/M metagenome (GOLD analysis project Ga0187781, IMG submission 132447) | Tropical peat soil microbial communities from peatlands in Department of Meta, Colombia - 0715_SJ02_MP02_20_MG | ecosystem: Environmental > Terrestrial > Soil > Wetlands > Peat | place...
CCGGGCGCATTCCCCGAGTACCGCACCGATGATCTCGTCCGTGGCTTCCTCATAGCCGGGCAAGGCCTGAACTGCGCGCAGATCGGCAAGCTCATGTATTACGAACTGCATGTCCCGCAACGGTGCTTGGTAGCTCATCGCGCCTCAGCCCAGTTTCTCGATTAGTTCGGGCACCGCCTGGAACAAGTCGGCCACCAGTCCGTAATCGGCGACCTGGAAAATCGGCGCATCGGCGTCCTTGTTGATCGCCACGATGACCTTCGAGTCCTTCATACCGGCCAAATGCTGAATTGCTCCCGAAATGCCGATCGCGATGTACAACTGCGGTGCAACGATCTTTCCGGTTTGTCCGACCTGCCAATCATTGGGCGCATAGCCGGCATCAACTGCGGCCCGCGATGCGCCCAAAGCAGCATTTAACCGTCGCGCGAGTTGATCAAGCAGCTTGAAGTTTTCGGCCGATCCGAGCGCCCGTCCACCGGAGATCACGACCTTGGCGCCCTGTAGTTCGGGCCGATCCGACTTGGCCACCTCCCGCCCGACAAATTCGGAAAGACCCGAGTCAGCAACGGGCGTGACGGCCTGCAGCGAGGCACTGCCACCGTCTGCTGCACCCGCGAAGCTGGTCGGCCGCACGGTGACGAAAACGACCGGATCAGCACATTGAACGGTCGCAATCGCGTTACCGGCGTAGATCGGCCGAGCAAACGTATCTGGCGCAATCACCGCGATCACATCGGAAACCTGCGCGCAGTCCATGCATGCCGCAACGCGCGGGAGCACGTTTTTGCCAAAGCTGCTCGCCGGTGCCAAGACGTGGGAGTAGCCCTTGGCGCAGAGCGCCAAAAGTTGCGCCGCAACGTTCTCCGCCAGCGCCTCGCCCAAATGCGCCGCGTCAGCGACAAAAACCTTGCTTACGCCGGCAATGGCACAAGTTTGCTGCGCCACCGCCGCGCAGCCGCTGCCAGCCACCAGTACATCGGTTTCCCCGGCGGCCGCAACGGCCGCCGTGACCACATTGCGCGTGACGGACTTGAGCGTCGCGTTGTCATGTTCTGCCAGCACCAGTGCTCTCATGATTGGGCTCCGGCATTCACGAAATCACCTTGGCTTCATCACGCAACTTGGCAACGAGCGCGGCCACGTCGGGCACCCGTATCCCCGCCTTTCGCTGCGGCGGATCGTTGACCTTGATGGTCTTTAGCCGCGGTGTCACATCCACTCCAAGGCTGTCGGGCGAAATCGTCTGCAATGGCTTTTTCTTTGCTTTCATAATGTTGGGCAACGTGACGTAGCGCGGCTCATTTAGCCGCAGGTCCGTCGTGATCACCGCGGGCAGGCACACGCTGATGGTCTCAAGTCCCCCATCGACCTCGCGCGTTACTTGTGCCTTGCCATCGGCAAGCCGCAGGCGCGATGCAAATGTCGCCTGGGGCAAACCTCGCAAGGCGGCGAGCATTTGCCCCGTCTGGTTTGAATCGTCATCGATTGCCTGTTTGCCCATGATCACCAACTGCGGCTGCTCGCTCTCCATCACGGCCGCAAGGAGCTTTGCCACCGCCAAGGGCTGCAATTCCAGGTCCGTTTCCACGAGGATGGCGCGGTCGGCGCCAATGGCCAGTGCCGTGCGAAGCGTCTCCTGGCATTGGCTCACGCCGCAGGAAACGGCGATGATTTCCGTGGCCAGCGACGCTTCCTTTAGCCGCACCGCCTCCTCGACCGCGATCTCATCGAAGGGATTCATCGACATCTTGACATTAGCGATGTCGACACCGGTTTGATCCGATTTGACACGGACCTTGACATTAAAGTCGACGACTCGCTTGACGCAGACCATCACTTTCATCGCCGTTCCGATCTTTCGCGTTGGTTTACTTGTGTGACAGGGCCCTCACTTAGGCCACAAACTCGTCTTGCCACGCTTGGGCGATGCCAGTGTAATCGTACGTCGTGACGCTGTGCCGCCCGCATCTGCGCCGGTTGCCAAATTCCAGTCGCGCAAGATTTCTCGCGCGGCATTTCGCCCCGGTGCGCCCGAGACACCGCCTCCCGGGTGTGCTCCCGAACCGCAATGGTACAGCGCACGGATCGGTCCGCGGTAGCGGGCATTTCCCATCAACGGCCGAAAGCAAAACAGCTGGTCGAGCGAGAGCTGGCCATGGAAGATATCGCCACCAATTAGCCCGTAGTCACGCTCCAGATCAAGTGGCGACCATGCCTTGTAACCAAGTAGCGAGCGACGGAAATTCGGACAGTACGACTCTACGGTCCGAAAGATTGCTTCGACCGCGCCTTCTTTGAGGGTATCGCAGCCAACGGCTGGTGCTGGGTCAAAGTGCTGACAAAACAAGCTCGCAACATGTCGTCCGGGCGGCGCCAGCGAATCGTCGACGACACTTGGCACTAGCATCTCGATAATTGGGACTCGGGAATACCCATCGCGGATCGCGTCGTGCCATGCTTGGTCCATAACGCGCAAGGACGGGCCAAGCAAAATTCCACTGGCGTGATGCTCCTGTGCTTGCGTACCGGGCTGGCAGGCAAAATCGGGCAACTCGGAGAGCGCCACGTTGACCCGAAACGAGCCCGATGCGCAGCGGTACTGGCCGATTGCCGCACGAAAATCCTCGGCAAGATGCTGCGGCTCGACAAGCGTCTGGTACAAAAGCTTGGGATTGATGCCTGCGGCCACGGCACGCGCGGGCAGCAGGCGGCCATCGGCCAACTCGACACCGACGGCGCGCCCCGCTTCGACCAGGACGCGGCGCACCGGGCACTCGCGCTCGATCTGCACCCCTCGGGACTGTGCCTCCTCGGCCATCAGCTCGGTGATCCGACCCATGCCGCCAATTGCGTGGCCCCAGGTGCCCGGCTTGCCGTTGACCTCGCCAATGCAGTGGTGCGCCAGCACGTAGGCCGATCCCGGCGCGTAGGGGCTGGCGAAATTTCCTACGATCGCGTCAAAACCCAGAACTGCCTTGAGGGCGTCGCACTCGAACATGGAATCGAGCCACTGTCCCGCGCTGCGCGTAAATGCCGCGAGCAGATCGCGCTGTCCCTGTAATCCCAGTTGACTGATTTGCACTAGCAGTTGCGCAAGGCTGCGCGCGGAGGACAAATCCGCTACCAGCCACCGGCCTCCGACGTCCGGAGGCGTGCGCAGCAACCAACAGCGCAGCAGGTCTGCGATTCGCTTCAGTCGTGCGTAGTACTCGGGCAGTCGTTGTGCGTCCGCGCTAGATAACTGGGCCAGCGTGTTCGGCGAAGTTGAGCCAACCCCTTGCGAGGCTCCAGCGCCAAAACGCAGTGAACGGCCGTCGGGAAGCGGCACAAAGTTGCCAAAGGGTCGCTCGACGATGCGCAATCCGCGCTCGGACAGCCGCAGATCGCGAATGACGGACGGGTGTAGCAAGCTGACGGTGTAGCTCGCGGAGGAATTGCGAAATCCCGGGAAGAACTCCTCCGTCACGGCCGCCCCGCCTACAACCGAGCGTCGCTCAAGGACCATCACCTTTAATCCCGCCGCTGCCAGGTAGTTCGCGCAGACCAGACCGTTGTGGCCCGCGCCTAATACAATGACGTCCGTGATCCGAGCGGCCATGTTTTTGCTTTCCCCCTTAGTGCCCGAATCTGCACAGCACAACGGTTCTCGCGTTGGTGCCGTGTTCCCGACACAGCAGCTTGTTACCACACTTTTGTAGGCCCCGGTTTTGCCAACGACACTTGCAAGCATCGCTTTACGCATTGGACTTAGCGCCCTGATCGGCGCTTTGGCTGCTTGCCAGACCTTAGCCCCCAGCACGGCTGTCGGGGTCAGCCAAGCTTCCGGCGCTGCGCCCGCGGCCCCACCGCCTGCTGCCAACCTCGCCGCTGCCACTCCCGGTGCTGGCGTCGCGTCCCCGAACCTGGCCGCGCCGGCGGCGGTTGCGCCCCCCGCGGCCGGCGGCGAGATCATGGGCCCGCCGGCGCCAGAAACACTGGTGCCGCCCTCGCCTGCGCCGCTCCAGACGCCCGGGTATCACGTCAAGATCGGCTTGGCGCTCGGTGGCGGAGCCGCCCGCGGGTTTGCCCACGTGGGCGTAATTAAGGCGCTCGAGTCGCGAGGCATCGTTCCAGACATCGTAGTTGGCACAAGCGTGGGCAGCTTCGTTGCCGCGCTGTACGCTTCCGGATACGATGGCGCACAATTGCAGCGCGTGGCAATGCAATTCGAGGAATCCACGCTCACAGACTGGTCCTTGCCTTCACGCGGATTATTCAAAGGCCAGGCGTTGCAGGACTTTGTCAACGAGCACGTTGCACAACGGCCGATCGAGAAGCTGCCGCGCAAACTCGCCGTCGTCGCCACCGACTTGCGCACAGGAGAGATGATGGTCTTCGAGCGGGGCAATGTCGGCATGGCCGTGCGCGCCTCAAGCAGTGTGCCCGGTGTGTTTCAACCGGTGGCCATCGGTAGTAGCGAATATGTCGACGGCGGACTGGTAAGCCCGGTACCGGCACGAACGGCCCGTCGCCTGGGCGCGGACGTTGTCATCGCAGTGGATATCTCGAAAAAGCCCGCGTACCAAAGTACGGTGGGTGCACTCGACATCTTGCTGCAGACTTTCACAATCATGGGCCAGGTCATCGCGCGTAGCGAACTCAGGGATGCGGACGTCGTCCTGGAACCCGCGCTGAACGCAACTGGCAGCACCGATTTTGCCGCGCGCGAAGCCTCGATTCAAGAAGGCGAACAGGCAGTGGCCGCACAGGCCAATGCGATCATGGCGGTTTTGGAACGGGCGCGGCAAAGTATGGCTGCGACGGCAGTGCCATCCGCGGGACCTTAAAGAGTGCATCGCGCGCCGACACCACCGAGTATGCAGACGATCGACGGCATGCGCCGAACCAAGAAGGCAGCACTCGCATGAGCCCGCAAGGACCCGACACCCAAGGTGCAGCGCAAGATCCGGCGCACAGCGCCGGCAGCAAACGCCCCGACCCATCGGCCAAGCCCAAGATCCTGATGGCCGAGGCCGGCCGGATCTTGCGAGGACCCGTCGGAGACGCTCTGCGTCAGCATTTTGACGTGCGGGAAGTCGCCGACGCTGAAGCCGCTTGGCAGGCCGTGCTATTGGATTCTTCGATCCGGGCCGTGATCGCAGAGGTGGCTTCGCCGGCCAAACGCGGCTTGGAGCTGCTCACCCGCCTTCGCGCTTCGAAGGTTCAGCGTATCCGGGAGATTCCGGCCATCGCGGTGCTTGATCCGAGCAGCGCAGCCGAGGGTCAGCGCGTCGAGGCGCTGGAAGCCACCGCACTGCTTTTATCCGATCCACCGACCGCCAATGCCGCCGGCGATTTGCTGTCACGTGTGCGCGTGCTGGTCGAACTTTCCAACACACGCGATGCGCTCGTGGAGAGCCGATCCGAGCTGGATTCGGCACGCACCGTCGACCCGGATACCGAACTGCTGACGGTCTCCGCCTTCGATCGGCAAGTCGACAAACTGCTGTCCTATGCGCGCCGAGCGCTCACCGATCTGGCGCTGATCTGCATTCGCGTGGAACTGCGGATGCCCCACAACGAAGCCTGGGACGGCGAGATCGAACAGCGCATGCGCCATGTCGGGCGTGCTTTGAGCTCCTCCGTGCGGCTCGAGGACCTGGCGACGCGATCGGATAGGACCGAATTTTGCGTGGCCACGCAAAACAAAGGTATTTCGGACACGCTCCGATTTGCCGCCCGTCTGCGCAAAGTGCTGGAAAATGTCGATGCAGCCGGCCCAGGGGTAGAGGTCTGGACCTGCATCGGGGTCGCCATGCTGTCGGAGGAATTGCGCCGCAATGCCAGCGAGCTGCGCGGCCAAGCGCAGCGGCGCGCGCAAATGGCTCAAAATACTCATTCGCGGCGCATCATGCTGGGGGCCTCCGAAGCGGCCAAGGTAGGGGGATTTGACCCGCATGGTGAAACCGGGTCGATGGACATCAACCTAGCCTTGGCGCTGATTGGCTCCGGGCGCTCGGCGGAAGTCGTCGCGCACCTACCGCGGCTGCTCGAGCAGCTCAATCCCCTGCTTCGTTTGATTCGCCAGCAAAAAGACAAGGCCAGAGCGAACTCGGAATCCGGATCGGAGAAGGAACCATGAGCACCTACAAGCAGTTGCACGCTCGTTCGCTACAGCAGCCTGAAGCGTTCTGGCAGGAACAGGCGGCACTGATCGACTGGAAACAACCGGTGCAGCGGGTGCTGGACGCTTCGCGTCCGCCATTTGCGCGCTGGTTTGTGGGTGCCAGCACAAACCTGTGCTACAACGCGGTCGACCGCCATTTGGGCGCGCGCGCTAACCAGCCGGCGCTGATTTACGTCTCAACGGAAACGGACACAGAAAAAACATACACCTTCGCCCAGCTGCATCGCGAGGTCAACCGCTTCGCTGCCGTCTTGCGCGCGCTGGGTACACAGCGCGGCGATCGCGTACTTATTTACATGCCGATGGTGCCCGAAGCGGTCTTTGCGATGCTTGCCTGCACCCGAATTGGCGCGATTCACTCCGTTGTCTTCGGCGGCTTTGCTTCCCACAGCCTGGCAACTCGGATCGACGACGCCCGGCCGCGGATCATCGTATCGGCGGACGCCGGCTCTCGCGCCGGTAAGTCCGTCCCGTACAAGGGGCTGCTGGACCAAGCCATTGCGATGGCCCGTTTTGCTCCGGAACACGTCTTGCTCTTTGATCGAGGCCTGGCGCCAATGCCAATGACGCCCGGGCGCGATTTGGATTGCGCCGCAGAACTGCGCAAGCACGCTGATGCCAACGTCGAGTGTGTTTGGCTCGAGTCCAATGAACCCTCCTACATCCTGTATACCTCCGGGACGACGGGTCGACCCAAAGGCGTACAACGCGACACCGGTGGCTACGCCGTGGCGCTTGCCTCCTCCATGAAATACATTTTCGCCGGCCAAGCCGGGGGCACCTACTTTGCCACGAGCGACATCGGCTGGGTTGTTGGCCACAGCTACATCGTTTACGGCCCGCTGATCGCTGGCATGGCCACTGTCGTCTACGAGGGCACGCCGATTCGCCCCGACGGTGCGATCTGGTGGCGCATCGTTGAGCAGTACCGCGTAAATGTCATGTTTTCGGCACCCACAGCAATCCGCGTCCTGAAGAAACAAGACCCGGCGCTGCTTCACCGACATGACCTGTCAACGCTCAAGACCTTGTTTTTAGCCGGCGAACCGCTCGATGTGCCCACCTCGCGGTGGATCTCCGAAGGGTTGGGTAAACCCGTAATCGACCATTACTGGCAAACCGAGAGCGGCTGGCCCATCCTCGCGACGCATCGGGGCATCGAGTCGCCGCCGCCGAAACTTGGCAGCCCAGGCATGGCTTGCTTTGGTTACGACGTGCGCCTCTTTGACGAAACCAGCGGCGAGGAAGTCGGCAACAACACCAAGGGCGTCGTCGCAATCGCCGGACCGCTACCCCCGGGCTGCATGAGCACCGTTTGGGGTGACGATGAGCGCTTCGTCAATACGTACTGGCGCAGCGTGCCGGGCAAAAGCGTGTACTCGACCTTTGACTGGGGAATACGCGACGACGAGGGGTACTTTTTCATATTGGGACGAACCGACGACGTGATCAATGTGGCAGGCCATCGGCTTGGTACCCGCGAAATTGAAGAATCGATCAGTTCGCACCCGGGCGTTGCCGAGGTGGCAGTCGTTGGAATCGCCGATACGCTCAAGGGCCAGGTTGCTATCGCCTTTGCCGTGGCTCGCGACCCAGCAGCGGTCAACGACGCCGCACGCCGCTTGACTATGGAAAATGAAATCCTCAAGGTCGTCGATTCACAGCTGGGAGCCGTAGCAAGGCCCTCACGGGTGCACTTCGTCGGTCTGCTGCCAAAGACGCGCTCCGGTAAGCTTTTGCGCCGGACCATTCAGGCGATCTGCGAGGGACGCGACGCCGGAGATCTGACAACGATCGAGGATGCCACTGCTCTGGATCAGATCCGGCAGGCCTTGTCACTGAAGTCGTAACGGCGATTGCGCTTGCTTGCAATACCGAACCGGGTCGGCAGCGCGCGAAAGCGCAGACGCAGCGCAGCTGGACCTTTTCGGCCAAAGTACTGCGCGGCTCCCCGTCGGGCGTCACCAACTCGACATCGCGCCGAGAAAGCTAGCCGCTTGCCCCGAAGCAAGGTGAACTGACAAACGCGCGCAACTAATTGGCGACGGCGGGTAATTTGAGCGCCAAGTTAAATTGATCGATTGAAACGGGTTTGCCAAACAAAAATCCCTGAAACTCGACGCAACCCATGTTCAGAAGTAGTCGGCGCTGCTCTTGCGTTTCGACGCCCTCGGCAATTACGCGCAAATTCAGGCTACGTGCCATCGCGATGATCGTCTGAACGATCGACAGGTCGCTGGAGTCGACCGCGATATCGCGCACGAAAGACCGGTCAATCTTGAGCTGACGCAGTGGCAGGCGTTTGAGGTATTGCAAGGAGGAGTAGCCGGTACCGAAGTCGTCCAGCGAGAATTGCACTCCAATGTCCCGCAAAGCGTTCATCGTGGCGATGGTCTCCTCCGTATCGCTCAATAAGGAGCTTTCCGTCAATTCGAGCACGAGTCGTTTCGGGTTGACCGCATAGCGGCGCACAAGCGCCCGGACCGTGCCGACAAACTCGGCCTTGTGAAACTGCTTGGCGCTAACGTTCACACACAACGTCAGATCTCGCGTCTCGGCAGACGTCGCCCAGGACTGAAGCTGGGCGCAGGCGGTCTCCAAAACGAGCTGTCCCATCGGGATGATTAGGTCCGTGCTTTCCGCGACCTCGATGAACTGCCCGGGCAAGACCAGACCACGGACGGGATGGTTCCAGCGAAGCAAGGCTTCCGCGCCAAAAACACGGTTCGAGCTGTCGACCTGAACCTGAAAATGCAGTGCAAACTCGCGCTTCTCAACAGCCCGCCGCAACTCTGCAGCCAGCGCGGCCTGCGCATTGACGGCGTCTTGCATCTTGGGATCGAAAAACCGTAGGTTCTTGCGCCCGGCCTTTTTTGCTTCGTACATCGCAATATCGGCCTGCTTGACCAAGTCGACGCCCGGTCCCTCCCGTCCGCAAAACAAGGTCGCGCCGATGCTGGCGGTACATTGATATTCATCCGAAAAGAGCTCATAGCGGCGGTCCAGAACCGCCAGTAGCTTCTCGCAAATCGCCTCCGTCTGGCGCGCGGCCGCGGCGATTTGGTCGCTCAGGTCCTCAAGAACGACAACGAACTCATCACCGCCCATTCGAGCAATCGAATCGGTTTCCCGCAGGCAGGATTTCAACCGCCGCGCGACCTCCTGCAGCAGCGCATCGCCAGCCGCGTGTCCGAGCGTATCGTTGAGCGATTTGAAATCGTCCAAGTCGATAAATAGCAACGCGCCGCGCCGGCCAGTGCGCTCGCTCGATAACAGGGCCTGTTGCAGGCGATCTTTCAAAAGACGCCGGTTGGGCAACTCGGTCAGGTGGTCGAAAAACGCCAAGCGCCGAATCTCCTCCTCAGACATCTTCTGGCGCGTAATGTCGATCAAAAAGGCAATGGTCGAAGGCCCGTCCTTGAACTCCAGCCGTTTTGCCGAGACGTAGACCGGGAACTCGGATCCGTCCTTACGCAGCGCAACGGTCTCGTACGCTCCTTCGACTTGATCGGCGACCGTCGCTGGCGCCGTGCGATCGTCCAGGTCCGACGGGCGTCGGTAGACGATCTGCTCGAGCAACTTGCGGCCCCGCACTTCTGCGACGTTGTCGTAGCCAAACATCCGCAGATACACCGCATTGGCGTCAACAATGATGCCGTCGCGGGCAAATGCAACGCCGATCGGAGATTGCTCAATGACCGCGCGAAAGCGCTGCTCGCTCTCTCGCAACGACTCCTCGGCTCTTTTTCGCTCCGTGATATCGCGCGAAGAGTTAAAGAGCACCGCTCCGCCATCCAAGTTAATCGAAATGCTGCTCACCTCGACATCGAACGTCGTACCGTCGCCGCGTCGATGCCGGGTCTCGAACTGGTAGCGAGTGCGAGCCAGAAACTGCCGCCCAAGAATTTCGGCGATTTGTTGCCTGGACAGACTCGCGTCCCACTCGGAAACGTGCTTTCCAATCACTGCCTCGCGGGTATAGCCCAGCATGCTGCAGAACGAATCGCTGGCTTCGAGCAAAAATCCATCGGCATCCATGATATGGATGCCGTCGCTTGCATTGCGCAAAAGCGCCTGATTTTTTTCGCTTTCCCGTTTCAGAACGATTTGCGCCTCGCGATGTTCCCGGCGCGATCGCAGCGTCTGAATTCCGTACGCCAGGTCTGCGGCGAGCTGTTCGAGCAGTTCCACCTCGTGCTGGTGAAAGGCCTCAAGCTCGCATGAGTAAATCGCAAATGCGCCGAGCACGTCGCCATTGGCTACGAGCGGAAGCGCCACGCAGGACCGGTAGCCGCGCGCGCGCGCGGCATCGCGCCACGACGCGGTTTGGGCCTTTGCGCTGACGTCCTGCACGACGACCGTGGCGCCCGTTCGAATTGCCGCAACAACCGGCTCTTGGCAATCATCTGCGCAATGATCGACCACGCCGGCCAGACTTAGGTAGCCGTCTTCGACGCCCGCGTGCGCCAGTGCAAGCACGGGTTCGCGCGGATCGTTCTGAGCAAAACCCACCCAGGCCATCACGTAGCCGCCGATTTCGACAGTCAGCGTGCATATCTTGGCAAGCAACTCTGCCTGATCGTCCGCATGCACAAGCACCGAATCGCATTTGCTAAGCAGTCGAAACGCGCGGCTGAGTCGCTGCTCATTTTCCTCTGCCATTTTGCGCGTGGTGATGTCCTTGTTGGTACCCACGATGCGCAAAGCACGACCGTTTTCGTCTCGTTGAACGACCTTACCGCGTGAGACGATCCATACCCAGTGCCCATCCTTGTGACGCAGCCGATATTCCGCCTCGTACGTGGCGATTTGTCCTTTCAGGTGTCCGTAGAAGGCGGAAGTCATTTTCCCCGCGTCGTCGGGGTGCAAGAGCAAGTCAAAGGTGCTGGTGTCGACCTCAATCTCACCGGGTGCATAACCGATCATGGCAATCAGGCGCTGATTGCCGGCAAATTTGCCGCTGGGGATGTCAAAATCCCACATACCAAGATCCGCGCCTTCGAGCGCAAGCTCCATGCGCTCTTCGCTTCGGATAATGCTCTGTACGAGCCGGGTCTTCTCCGTGACATCGCGCACGACAACACTGCTGCGGTGCTCGCCATGCAGGTCAGTGAACATCGCCAAAGAAACTTCCCCAAGAAAACGCGTTGCGTCCTTCTTGCGAAATTCCAGCGTCCCTTGGAAATGGCTGGACTGCAGACCACCGAAAAACGCTGTGCTGGCGTTTTGCGAGTTTTCGTCGATCAGTTCGCCGATCCCGAGGGAAACGAGTTCCGCCGAAGAGTATCCGAACAGGCGCGCGGCAGCCGGATTGGCCTCGAGAATCAGCCCGACAGGCGAGCAAATCACAATGCAATCGATGCTGCTCTCGAAAACCGATCGATACCGGGCTTCGCTATTGCGCAGCGTCGACTCGTATCGCGCGCGCTCGGCGTGGTGCCTTTGAAAAATCGCCACCGCCAGCGCGGCCAAGGTTCCCGCGGTGCCTATGAGAACGAGCACGAGGATGCCCTGCAGCTCACGCGCTCCTTCCCCGAGTGTCGCCGAGAACTCGTCTTCCATCGGGGTTAATGTGTCGTCGATTTCGCGCAACCGTGCGGCGATTGCCCGTTTATCCTCGGCCGATTTGTTTTGGTCGGAGGCGTCCTCGTGCAGTTGGCGCCCAAGATCGTTGATTTCGGAGACATAGGCGTCGCCAACAGCCCAAAGATCGACGGCGTGCTTCATGGGCCCAAACCAGCGACCCCAGCGAAACAGGAAAATGATCCGCCCAAGATCGGCGGCACTGTTCTGCGCCGCGAGAAACCCCTCCGACGCAACTTGCAAATTGGGATCGTCTTTTAGCAACTCCAGACGCGCCGTGCGATCACCAAGCGGTATCGCGATCGCCCTTTGAAAGACACGAAAGTCGTTTTCGGAATGGGTCCAGCGGTATCGCGTAAGCGCCGCCACCGCCTCTTTCTGGGCCTTTGAGTACAGTCCCTCACCGCCCACATACGCTCGGACGCCTGAGAGCACTTCGATGCTGCCGATACTTAGAACCAGAAAGCACCCCAGAAGCGCCACATAGGGCCAGGCAATTCCCCAAATCGACCGCGGGGCAAATCCCAATTCGCCGGAAGCTTTGGTCATGTCTCAGCGCCCTGAGACTCTAATTTCGAGAATTACCGGCAATCTCGCCCCCATATCCGCGGTTATTCTTGATTTGTTCCAATTCGCTCGCGGGCAGGAGCGTGTGCCGGGGAAAAGCGCAGCATTCATCGGCGGCAATCGCTCGTGCGGCAAACAAATTCCTAGGGGATTTCAATGCACGGGCAAGAATAACGAGCGATCCATCCGGTCAAGTCGCACAAAAAGGTCTCTTGCGGTGCGTTGCTTTGGCAGATTTACGCGCTCAAGTTCGCCCATTGCCTCGGAGCGCAGGCTTCTTTTTGCTAAAAATCCCACAATCCGGGTTGCGGCGAGCGTAGCGGCACGGCGCAATTGCCGCCCAATGCCGTTACGGATCGTTAGGGCACAAGCAGATAAGCCAGGGATTACGGCGCAAAGTGAATCTTCAAATCCTGGTCATTGCGAGCAAATGCCTCGTCTCGGACCCAGTGCGACGATACGGCGCTGCGCAGGTACGACCGGCAGCAAGCGTTGCGCAGCGTGCAGATGTGCCGCCAAGCAACGACTCGGAGGAGCGCAAAAGGTGCTTATCTCACCAGCTTGGATTTACCTAGCCGGACACAACAATACGGGCGCAAAGATGGCTTCTTACGGGCGAAGAACATCATCAAGGAAAATCTTTCCTGGTCTCAGTTGCTGCAACATCCATGACTTGTTTGTTTCCGGCCCGTGAACTCAGCGAAAGCACCGGCATTCACGAGACAATCGAAAGGCCAACGAGTCGTAGAACTTCAAACGGGAGCGTGAAGCACAAATTTTGTACCCCAATTTTGTACCCCCTTTTGTACCCCTTTTGTACCCCAACTGCGCGATGCAATGTTGTGTACGTCATCAACTTGAAGTTGTGCAAAGAAGAAAATTTGCAAATAAGAAACATCGCGCAAACCAGCGTCTTGACAACCATACTGGCTTGACAAGTTCTGATGTGCAAGAAAAGATGCGCACAAGTTGATAAATAGCTTCTTGTTTTTCCCGCTGCTGACGGGTCAAAGAGTGGCAGCGCTCGCGACGACGTCAAACTTCGAAAACGTTTGACTAGGCAATCCGCTAAAAGGCGGAAGGTGCGATGTCGTCTGCGTTGCCTTATTGCGACACCGAAGAGTCATCGGTATGCCCTGGTTCGGCGAAACGCTTAACAACGTCAAGTGAGGAAGGAATCGCCATGTCTTCAACGGAATTTCGTCGGACGGGACCTCTGAAAGAGCTCGCGAGCTACCCGCCGTGGCTGCAGGAGGTCGTGCGCGAGACCAACCCCGACAAAGAGCGTGTCGTCAAACACCCCATATTTGCAATGATGCGCGAAGCCAAGTTGCCGCTGCCCCAAGTGCAAAGGCTTCTGACCGGTATATGGTTAACCATTGAGCGCTTTCCGCAGTTTATGGCGATGAACCTGCAAAAAATGCACGTTGGCAACAGTCTGGGTGCGGACATGGCCCGCAGGTTCCTCATCCAGAATATCCGCGTGGAGCAAAAACACGCGGAGTACTGGTTGGCGTGGGCCAAGGCAACTGGTCTAAGCCTGAACGATTTGAAATTCGCCAACAACTGCATCGAGGAACAGGCTCTGGCTCACTGGTGCTGGTATATCAGCGCGCAGCCCTCGCTGGTTGTGGGCATTGCAGCGACAAACTATGCCGTCGAAGGAGCAACCGGGGAGTGGTCGGGCTTTGTTTGTTCAAAGGACGACTACGCAAAAAGCTTCCCGGAATCTTGCCGCAGTTCGGCGATGCGATGGCTCAGGGTGCATGCCGAATACGACGACATACACCCCTGGGAGGCGCTAGATATCGTTGCGACCTTGCTGGGTAATGAACCATCGAAGGCGGAGGTCGACGAAATCCGCACCGCAATTCGCACAAGCTTTAACTACATGGAACTTGCGGCCGACGCGGTGCTGAAGTCGAAAAAAACCCAGGGTGTGGACCTATCCTTGCATTCAATCATGAAAGAGAAAAAAGTCGAGCAAATGCCATATGCCGGCGCGGGGCGCAAGCGCAAGGATGACTTCGAAAAGTCGGTCCCGCTTTCCTAGCAAAGCACCACGGGCAAGGCAAAACGGCACCACGCCACCTGGTGGGTGCTCAACCGGCAGGCCTTAGCCCGCAGACAGCAAAATAGCCGCCGGGCGTGCAAAAAAAACTTCCCAACACCCCTATCGCCCGCCGATTTGCGCAAACGCGCGCGCTCGCGCGGATCGTGCGTGGCCGAGGAAAACGCGGCGATCGAAGATCTGCCCGGCGGGCGCTAGCGGGTATTTGCAAGGTCGGTCTGTCGGAGACTGCCGAACTGCGACCCGACATGTCGGCAACATCAATTGTCCGCGTTCTACCAGTTGGGCCGGCGCTTGTTCAAAAATGCCTCGATGCCCTCACGTGTCGCGGGCTCCTGCAAATTGCACGCCATCGCCTGCGCCGCGAGTTGGTAGGCCGCGTCGACGCCCATCTGCTGCTGACGATAAAAAAGTTCCTTGCCGGCCGCCACGACACGCGCCGGTTTGGAAACAATCGACGCCGCCAGCCGTGCAACTTCCTCATCCAGGCGCTCGGCCGGCACGACGCGATTGACCAGGCCGCGTTCGCGCGCGCTATCGGCATCGATGAACTCGCCGGTGAAGAGCATTTCAAAAGCCGGTTTTTGCGCAACGTTGCGTGTTAGCGCTATCGCCGGCGTCGCGCACCACAGACCGACATTGATCCCCGAGGTGGCAAATCGGGCTTCGGTGGAGGCTACGGCAAGATCGCAGGAGGCGACCAGCTGGCACCCCGCTGCCGTTGCGATTCCGTGTACGCGGGCGATGACCGGCTGGGGCAAGGCGCGCAACTGGCCCATGAACTGAGCGCATTCGGCGAACAGCCACTGGTGGTACTCCAGGCGCGGGTTGTCCCGAATCTCGCGCAGGTCATGGCCCGCGCAAAACGCCTTGCCGGCGCCGCCCAGTACCACCACTCGTATCGTGTCGTCCGTGGCAATTTGTGAAAACTCCTCGCGCAGCGCACCGAGCATCTGCTGCGAAAGCGCGTTGTACTGCTGCGGTCGATTCAGCGTCAGCCATAAGACCGCCCCGTCCTGGCTCCGAACAAGAAGCGGCGCACCTTGCGCGGATACCTCTGCGATGTTGGCACTCATCCCTGCCTCCAATGCGACAACGAATCGTTAGCAAACTGCGGCACGGCC
>Ga0187781_10002007_pt1 | contig 15514 bp, 13 predicted proteins | sample 0715_SJ02_MP02_2_FD_132447 | JGI IMG/M metagenome (GOLD analysis project Ga0187781, IMG submission 132447) | Tropical peat soil microbial communities from peatlands in Department of Meta, Colombia - 0715_SJ02_MP02_20_MG | ecosystem: Environmental > Terrestrial > Soil > Wetlands > Peat | place...
CCCGCGCCAGCGCGTCGTCGCCAGCCACCGGCTCATCGCCAAGATGCCGACGATCGCGGCGATGACCTACAAATACTCGGTCGGCCAGCCCTTCATCTATCCGCAAAACAACCTCAAATACGCCGAGAACTTCCTGCGCATGATGTTCGCCGTGCCGGCCGAGGAATACGTCGTCAACCCGGTGCTGGCGCGGGCGATGGATCTCATCTTCATCCTGCACGCCGATCACGAGCAGAACGCCTCCACCTCCACCGTGCGCCTCGCGGGCTCGTCGGGCGCCAATCCCTTCGCCTGCATCGCCGCCGGCATCGCCTCGCTCTGGGGTCCCTCCCACGGCGGCGCCAACGAGGCGGTGCTGCGGATGCTGATGCAGATCGGCGACAAGAAGCGCGTGCCGGAATTCGTCGGGCGCGCCAAGGACAAGGACGACCATTTCCGCCTCATGGGCTTCGGCCATCGCGTCTACAAGAACTACGACCCGCGCGCGGCGGTGCTGCGCAAGAGCTGCCATGCGGTGCTGGACGAGCTGGGCGTGCGCGACGAGCCGCTGCTCGACCTCGCCATGGAGCTGGAGCGCATCGCGCTCCACGATCCCTATTTCGTCGAGAAGAAGCTCTATCCCAACGTCGATTTCTATTCCGGCATCATCCTGCGCGCCATGGGCTTCCCGATGTCGATGTTCACCGTGCTCTTCGCGATCGCGCGCACGGTGGGCTGGGTGGCGCAGTGGAACGAGATGATCGAGGATCCCCACGCCAAGATCGGCCGGCCGCGCCAGCTCTATACCGGCCAGACGCTGCGGCACTACGTCCCGGTGGCGCAGCGTGGCTAGCGTCAACCGCCACGGCCCGGCGCGCCGCCACGGCGGCGGCGAGCGCCGCTACGTCGCGAGCCTGCTCTGGCCCGGCCGGCTGCCGCGCCCGGCCAACGACAACCGCCGCCGGCTCCATCTGGTGCCGCTAGCCGCCTGCGCCGCGCTGCTGCTGGCGGCGCTGTTGGCGGTGATGTCGTAAAAGCCCGGCTGCGGGACGGGACGGGCCTGCGACTGCGTCCTGTCGAAGCCTTGCCGTAACTCGGAACTTTCCCCTGCCCCTGAAGGGCAGGGCGATCGCATATGTCGCGGAGCCCCCGGCGTGAAAGATTGACCACGAAGGCACGGAGGGCACGGAGAAACAAGAAAGGGCGCGCCTGCCTGCGCGAAGCCGAAGCTGCTTCGGCTTCGCGTAGGCAGGCAAAGCGCGCCAGTACTTCTTTCCTCACTGTCTCACTGTCTCTTTGGTGAATCTCTTCCTGCCACGGGCGTGGCGACAAATGCGATTGCCCTGCCCCTGAAGGGAGGGTCAGGGAGGGAGGTGCGACCCGCTATCGCCGCTGCGCTCCGGTTTCGGCGCGAGCGGGCATGAGGATATGGGGCTCGAACGCGAGTTGCGTGCAAAGATAGTCCTCGACGGTCTCGGCGCGGCGGATCAGCTCGACGCTGCCGTCTCGCCGGAGGAGAAGCTCCTTGGGCCGGAGGCGGCCATTGTACTGGAAGCCCATCGCAAGGCCGTGGGCGCCGGTGTCGTGGATGAGCAGGTAGTCGCCCTCCGACACGGGCGCCAGGGGAAATTGCCTGGCAAACTTGTCGTTGTTCTCGCACAGGGAACCGACCACGTCGACGAGGCCGGCGGCGCCGTGTTTTTCTTGCCCGTCCTGGCCGATGGCGGTGATGTGGTTATAGGCCCACTCGTACATGGCGGGACGCATGAGGGAAGACATGCACGCATCGACGCCGACGTAATCGCGGTATTTCGACATCACGTTGAGAACCCGCGTTGCGAGCACGCCGTGGGGACCGGTGATCAGTCGGCCGCACTCCATGAACAGTTTCGGCTGGTATCCATGCTCGCCTTGGAACCGTGCAAAGAGCTTCGTGGTCCGGTCGGCCAAGGCGGCGAGGTTGAAGGGCTTGTCCGAAGGACGATACGGGATGGCGATGCCGCCGCCGATGTTCACGAATTCGAACCGGATGCCGGTCGTTGCCGATATTTCGCCGCACAGGCGGAGGAGCATCTCGACGATGGCGACGACCCGCCGATACGCGCCCTCGTTCGACACGATCATCGCGTGAAGGCCGAAGCGCTTGGCGCCGCGCTCCCGCGCCCGCGCATACGCCCCGGCAATCTGGTCCCGCCGCAAGCCGAACTTCGCCTCTTGCGGCTTGCCGATGACCGCGTTCCCGGTGCCCAGGGTGCCCGGGTTGTATCGCAGGCAGATCAATTCCGGCATGAAGGGCGGCTTGTCGACGAAGCTCGCGTCGTCGAGGTTCAGGATGCAGCCCCCATGGCCGAGCGCTTCGGCGTATTCCTCCCGCGACGTGTTATTGGAGGAAAAGATGATGTCGTCCGCCCCCGCGCCGACCCGCCGCGCCATCTTCAGTTCGGCGATTGAGGCGCAGTCGAAGCCGAACCCGAGCTCGCGCCGAAGCATCTCGAGGATGCGGAGGTTCGGCAGCGCCTTGACGGCGAAGAATTCCCGGAAGCCGGCGACGGACGCGAACAGGTCGTTGAGGCGATGCCCGCCCTCCACGATCCCGGCTTCGTCGTAGATGTGGAACGGCGTCCCGAACGCATTGGCGATTTCGACCAGAACGGGGAGCAGGCGGTTCGCGAAGGCGGCTGACATCGGCACGATCGGAGGCTTTCCGGCAAGTGCTGGCAGGCGCTAATGAATCAGGGTCTTACTTTGCGAGGAGTGCCTGCAACAACACTTCGTACTGGCGCCCCGTGTCGAACGACTCGTATCGCGCGGGATGGCCCTCGTCGACGAACGGGCTCAGGGGCGTCACGACGGTGGCGTATGACGGCTTGTGCTTGTACTGGAGCGACATCCGGTCGCTTGAGACTTCGCGAACCCGATGCGTCGCCGCTCGGTAGGCTCCGTTCGTCCATCGCTGAGCGTAGTCGCCGAGGAACACGAAGAGCGCGTCGGGCGGTATGGGAACGTCCAGCCACTCGTCTTCCGCGCTCAACACTTCCAGTCCCGGCCCGTCATGCGTCAGAATCGTGAATACCGCGTGGTCGACATGGGCCGTCATGGCGATGTTCACCGAATTGCCGATCGCTCGGCCGGCGCCGACCTTGTAATAGTTGAGGCCGAGTCGGTGCATCGGCGCTTGCATGAAGCGGTCGAAGAACCTGTTGTCGAGACCAAGGTCCAGGGCGCAGAGCGACATGAGCCGACCGCCGACTTTGACCATTTCCTCGAAAAGCAGCATCCCCTGTCTGAATGGCTCGTGATAGAGCCCGGCCAATCCCGACAGCGCGGGCGTCGCAACGTAGTTCCCGATCCGGTATTGCTCGCAGGCTTCGGCTCCCGAATGCATGCGGCTCTTTTCGGCGCCGAGACCGCGATAGCCGAGAAACTGCGACTGGGCGCTGCAGGTGAATTTGGCCTTCTGATCGGGCGGGCGGGAATAGAATCGGCTTGTCTCGTCGAACGCGGCGGCGATCAGCTCGGCCGGGACGCCGTGGTTGCGCAGGAAGAAGTATCCGGAATGCCGGCACGCATCGCCGACCGCGGTCGCCGCGCGCCGCGTCTCGTCCGCCGCCCAGGGGCCGTCGCCCGAAGGCCATGTCACAAACGGTATGCTTGCCGGAAGCTGTGTCGTCATCGGCGTCGTCTCCAGCCTCCGCTCCGGTGGGACATCGTGATTTTATTCTTGATCATTTTCTTGAAAGCCAGATGATTACGCTTATACGAGTGCGGGCATCGTGGGTCAAACGGAAATCCGTCGCCCTTCGAGTCGCACCATCGCTTGGAACGCGGATGAAAGCCTCTGCCATTGCCGTTTCCGTGGAATGCGCCGGCCTGCGACTCCAGGTTCACCCCCACGTCCACCGTCCATGGCGGTTTCTCCTGAAGGTTCTGCTGGCCCTCGCGATTTTGGCGGCGGGCGGCGCGTTGACGCTTTCCGGCGACTGGCGCCTTGCCGTGGCGGGAATCTTCATCGAAGGTCTGGTCTTTGCCCATATGCTCGAATTGGTTCATTCCTGCATTCACGGAACGGCTTTCGGCGCGCGGCGGGCGGATCGGATCGCCGGTGTGCTGCTGGGGCTGCCGATGCTCGTCTCGTTCTCCGATTATCGGAGCAACCATCTGGAGCATCACCGCACGCTGGGCAAATCCGAGAAGAAGGACTTCTTCGGATATGAGTTCGAAGGCATGACGACCTGGCTGTCGTTTGCGCGGCACCTGCTGATGCTCGGGCACTATCGAAACGCCGCCGCGAACATGGCGCGCGCCGCGACGCGCTGGAATTGGCGAAAAATTCCGGCGGCGGCGTTCGATTCCCGCCTCGAGCATCTCTTGATGGCGCTGTGGCTTCTTGTGCCGCTGGCGGCGTTGCTGTCGGGTCGTGCGGGGCCTTTTCTCGTCCTGGTCCTTCCGTGCCTGGTGGCGATTCCATGCCATGTGCTGATTGAACTCCCGGAACATTGGCGCTGCCCTCCCGTCGACGACCCGCTGGTCCATACGCGCTCGATTTCGGCAAGCCGACTCGCCACCTGGTTCACGAACGGGAACAACTATCACTTGGAGCACCACCTCTGCCCGTGGCTGCCGAACGGCGCCCTGCGCGGCTTGCATCTGAAGCTGCGGGCGCACGCCGTCCACTATCAAAGCTCCTATTTTCGTTTCTATATGGAGGTGTTCCGGAGCCTGCGTTTCAGGCGGCAACAAAGTGCAGCCGTCGCAATGCATGACTAGCCGGCGCGCGTCGAAGCAGTCGCATCTTCACGTCCTGCTTCTGGTGGATCCCGAGTTCTTCAACCCGTCCGATCCGCAGTTCCTGAAGGTGACGCCGGACACCGAGTCCGAACACTTCGTGGCGGCCGGGCTGAAGGCGCTTCGGCACCACGTATCGGTTCTTCCTTTCAAGCCCTATCGAAGAGGCGGCCGCACCGTCGCCAATGACATCGTTCGATTGAACCCCGACATCGTCTTTAATTTCGTCGAGCACATGGGCGGCGAACGCCGTCTTGCCGCACATGTTCCGGCGCTTCTGGACGTCTTGGGCATTCCCTACACGGGGTCGTCTGCAATCGGCATGGCCACGATCGACAAGGCGGCCTCCAAGCAGGCGGTGAGCGGCATCGGTTTTCCGGTGCCGCCCTTCGTCGTGCTTCCCGTCGGATCGACTCGCGCGCCGCGCCCCATGGTCGATTTCCCCGCCATCGTCAAGCCGCAGTTCGGCGGCGCTTCGGAGGGTTTGACCGTCGAATCGGTGATCCATTCCGAGCGTGATTTGGTCAGGCGGGCCCGCGAGATTCACCGCGCATTCGGGGAATCGGCCATTTGCGAGCGCTTTATCGACGGCCGCGAGCTGTCGGTCGGGCTGATCGAAGATAAGAACGACGTGCTCGTGCTGCCGATTCGCGAAACCGTCTTCGGGCGCGCCGATGCCGGCGGGCCTCGCTTCTGCACGCAGCGCGTGAAGGACAGCGCCCGTTACCGCGACCGATGGGACATCCGTTACGAGCGCGCCCGACTGCCGCCGGCGCTCGAGCGCCGCATTCGAACGCTGTGCAAGGACGCCTTTGGAATTCTTGGCCTGTCCGGCTATGCGCGCATGGACATGCGGCTGGATTCGGCAGGCGACCCGGTATTTCTTGAAGCGAATGCCAACCCGGATCTCGCGCCAAGGTATTTCGGGATCATGGCCTCGTGGATGGGTTTGACCTACGAAGACCTGCTCATCAGGATTCTGCGGGCGGGATTAAACCGCAAGCCGGTCTGGCCGTGACGCGGGCGCGGCGCTTTTGACTCGCGGCCGTCATGAAGCTCGCGCCGAGCTTGCCGCGGCAGCTCCGGATTCCCCCTCCCGCGGGCAAGGCTATCGCATATGAAATTCACCACGGAGGTTGAGCCGCGAAGCGGATCAACGAGAACACGGAGAAAAAAGAATGGCGCGCGAAGCGCGCCAAATAACTTCCTCATTGCCTCACTGTCTCACTGGTGAATCTTCTCTTTCTCTTGCCACTCTGGAAATCTCGAGTCTACCCCCGTCCCGCCAGCGCCCGCGCTTTCTCCAGGCCGGCATAGCTGCGCGTCGGCGCCGCCATCAGGAAGCGATACCCCTCTTCCAGCAGGCGCCCGGCGTTGTTGGCGTCGACATGCGGATGGCCGACGGCCACGCCCTGCGCCTTGCAGATGCGCACCACCTCCGCCATCGCCGCGAGCATGGCGGGATGCTCGTAGTGCCGGGGATGGCCCAGCTCCTGGCTGAGGTCGCCTTCGCCGATCAGGATGACGCCGATCCCCGGCACGCGCGTCAGCATGTCCTCGAGATTGGCGATGCCGGTGGTGTCCTCGATCATCAGCGCCACCAGGATCTCGCCCTTGGGGGCGAGCGGCCAGACATCGGCCTTGGCGTAGTATTCCTGCTGCGTCAGCCCCCAATAGCGCGCCGCCGCGGTCGGGCCGTCGCCGCGCACGCCTTGCGGCTCATAGAGCGGCGCCGTCTTGAGGCGGGGATAGCGGCAGGCGGCCACGGCGTTGTAGGCCTGCTCGGCGGTGCTGACATGCGGCCAGACGATGCCGTAGGCGCCGAGGTCGAGCGCCTGCTTGGCGAGCCACTGGTTCTTCTCCTCGCCATTGGGCGGGATGCGCACCAGCGGCGTCACCGCCGGGGCGAGCGAGGCCGAGTGCGCGATCTGGCGCCGGTTCAGCAGGTATTGCAGGCTGTCGCGCAGCGCCCGCACGTCCCAGGGATTGTGCTCCATCTCGAAGACGATGCCGTCGTATTTGGCCGTGCTGAGCGCGAGCGCCGTCTCCGTGTCGGCCTGGGCAAAGGTGGTGAAGGCCGGCTGGCCCTGCTCCAGCGCGCGGATCACACCGTTGAGACGGGGCAGCTCGGCCATGGCTCCTCCTCCGGATGGGCAAGGCGCATGCTAGAGGCCTGTCCCGGCAAGCGCAATTTGCTTGGGCGGCGGGCCGAGGCCATGCCGCGGGTCGTCCAAAAAACAAAAATTGTTGACCATGGCTGCGCAATTTTGTATACAATCTGCATACTGAATTGGCCTCCCGAGGACATGCGATGTCACAGACCGTCACGGCGCTGCTGCGCCTGCGCGAGCTGATCGTGAGCGGCGCCTTGCCGCCGGGCGAGCGGCTTTCGGAGCTGTCGGTGGTCGAGCGGCTTGGCGTCTCGCGCACCCCCGTGCGCGCGGCGCTGGCGCGGCTGGAGGAGGAGGGCCTGCTCGAGCCCATCCCCTCCGGCGGCTTTGCCGTCAGGGCCTTCGGGGCGGACGAGATCCGCGACGCGCTCGAGCTGCGCGGCACGCTCGAAGGGCTGGCGGCGCGGCTTGCCGCCGAGCGCGGCGTCGCCTTGCCGGCGCTCAACGAGATGCGGCGCATCCTGGACGGGATCGACGCGCTGGTCGACGGCCGGCAAATCTCCGCGGATGATTTTTCCGCTTACATCGCGTTGAACGAGGGGTTTCACGCGCGGCTCGTCGATTGCGCCGGCAGCGCCATCCTGGCGCGGCAGATCGGCCGGGTGATGGCGCTGCCTTTCGCCTCGCCGAGCGCCTTCCTCGAGGCGCAGGGCACGCTGCCCGAGGCGCGGGCGATCCTGGCCTTGGCGCAGGAGCAGCACCGCATCGTGCTGGAGGCGATCGAGAACCGGGAAGGGACGCGGGCGGAGGCCGTCATGCGCGAACATGCCCGGCTCGCGCGCCGCAACCTGCAGCTTGCGCTCGGCAACCGCGAGGCGCTGCGGCGCGTGCGCGGCGGCGCCTTGATCCGGCACGGCCTGCGCGCCTGAGAACGTTGGGGGAGAGCGATGTCCACCAGCGGAGAACGGCCATGAGCGAAGCCAAACCCTTTCCGATGAATGCCTGGTACGCCGCGTCCTGGGACTATGAGCTGAAGCACGCGCTGACCGCGCGCACGGTCTGCGGCAAGGATCTCGTGCTCTACCGGCGCCGCGACGGCGAGGCCGTGGCGCTCGAAGACGCCTGCTGGCACCGGCTGTTGCCGCTGTCGCTCGGGCATTTGCAGGACGATCAGGTGGTCTGCGGCTATCACGGCCTGATCTTCGATTCGGCCGGCCGCTGCACGCATATGCCGGCGCAGGAGACCATCAACCCCTCGGCCTGCGTGCGCGCCTTCCCGGCGGTGGAGCGCCACCGGCTCATCTGGGTCTGGATGGGCGATCCCGCGCTCGCCGATTCCGCCAAGGTCCCCGATTTCCATTGGAACGGCGGCGACCCATGGGTCGGCGAAGGCGGCACCTTCTATAAGCTCCAATGCGACTATCGCCTCGTCATCGACAATCTCATGGACCTCACGCATGAGACCTATGTCCATGCCGGCAGCATCGGCGACGACGCCATCACCCGCAATCCCTTCAGCGTCACCCACGGCGAGCGCAAGGCGACGGTGTCGCGCTGGATGAAGGACATCGACCCGCCCCCCTTCTGGGCGCGCCAGCTCGGCAAGCCCGGGCGCGTCGACCGCTGGCAGATCATCCATTTCGAGGCGCCGGCGACGATCGCCGGCGATGTCGGCGTCGCGCCCGCCGGAACGGGCGCTCCCGAAGGCGACCGCTCGCAAGGCGTGAACGGCTTTTTCCTCGCGGCGATCACGCCGGAGACCGCGGCGAGCTGCCATTATTTCTGGAACTTCGTGCGCAATTTCCGGCCGCACGACCAGAGCCTCACGACCGAGCTGCGGCTCGCGCACGTCAACAGCGGCCGCGGCCTTTACGAGCAGGACCGCGACGTGCTCGAGGCGCAGCAGAAGGCGATCGACAAGCACCCGCGGCAGCCTTTCTACAACCTCGACATCGACGCCGGCGCGCTCTGGGCGCGCCGCGCGATCGACCGCATGATCATGGCCGAGCGGCGGCAGGAGCCGCCGCGGCCGAAAGCGGCGGCGGGCTAGACATGCGCGAGCCCATCGACTGGCATGAGGGCCGGCTGCTGTCGACGCGCGATCTCGCCGCCGACATCCGCCTCTTCGAGATCGATCCGCTGGGACGGTTCGTGGCGCCGGCGCCCGGCAGCCACGTCACTCTCGCCGTGCTCATCGGCGAGCGTCCCGACCGGCGCTGTTATTCGCTCCTCGGTCCCTGCGCCGACGGCCTCTACCGCATCGCCGTGAAGCTGCATCCGGAGAGCCGCGGCGGCTCCGCCTATCTCTGGAGCCTCGTGCCGGGCGCGCGGCTCACGCTTTCGGCGCCGGCGAACCACTTCGTCCTCGGCTTCCATCGGCCGGACTATCTGCTGATCGCCGGCGGCATCGGCATCACGCCGATCTACGCCATGGCGTTGGCGCTGGCCGAGACGGGCGCGAGGTTCCGGCTGCTCTATGCCTGCCGGCGGCGGCAGGACCTTGCCTTGGCGGAGGATTTGCGCGAACGGATCGGCGACCGGCTCGAAACCTACCTCGATGAAGAGAGATCGCAGATCGATTTCGCCGCCGGGATCGCGCGCCTTGCGCCGGGCGGCGAGCTTTATGCCTGCGGCCCGGTGGGCATGCTGGACGCGATCCGCGAGGCTTGGCGGCAGAGCGGCCGGCCGGTCGAGGGCTTGCGCTTCGAGACCTTCGGCAATACCGGCCGATACGCCGCCGAGCCCTTCACGCTGACGATCCCGCGGCTCGGCAAGGAGATCGTCGTGCCGCGCAACCAGACCATGCTCGACGCGCTCGAGGCGGCCGGCGTCGAGATGATCCATGACTGCCGGCGCGGCGAATGCGGCCTCTGCGCGGTGGACGTCCTGTCGGTCGCCGGCGTCATCGATCACCGCGACGTCTATTTCAGCGCGCGCCAGAAGGCCGAGAACCGCAAGATATGCACCTGCGTCTCTCGCGTCGTGCAGGGCGGCCTCGCCATCGACACGGGCGATCGCTGCGAGTGAGGCGGTCGGGAGGCATTGCCGCGCGCGCGCCCGGAGCCTAGCATCGCCCTTCCCTCCGTCCGCGAGGCCAGCATGATCATCGATTGCCATGGGCACTACACCACCGCGCCGAAGGCGTTGGAGGCCTGGCGGAAAAGCCAGATCGCGGCGCTCGCGGACACGTCGCAGGCCCGCGCCAAGGGCGCGCTCGCGATCGGCGACGACGAGATCCGCGAGAGCCTGGAAGGCGCGCAGCTCAAGCTGCAGCGCGAGCGCGGCACCGACCTCACGCTCTTCTCGCCGCGCGCCGCCGGCATGTCGCATCACATCGGCGACGCCGTCACCAGCCGGCATTGGTCGGAGCATTGCAACGATCTCGTCTACCGCGCCTGCAAGCTCTATCCGCGGAATTTCGCTCCGGTCTGCCAGTTGCCGCAATCGCCGGGCGTGGCGCCGGCAAATTGCATCGGCGAGCTCGAGCGCTGCGTCAACGAGCTGGGCTTCATCGGCTGCAACCTCAACCCCGATCCCTCGGGCGGCTACTGGACGGACCCGCCGCTCACCGACCGCTGGTGGTATCCGCTCTACGAGAAGATGGTCGAGCTCGACGTGCCGGCGATGGTGCATGTGAGCGCCTCCTGCAACCCCGCCTTCCACTTCACCGGCGCGCATTACATCAACGGCGACACCACCGCCTTCATGCAGTTCCTGACCTCCGACCTCTTCAGGGATTTCCCGACGCTCAAATTCATCATCCCCCATGGCGGCGGCGCCGTGCCCTATCACTGGGGCCGCTATCGCGGCCTCGCGCAGGACATGAAGAAGCCGCCGCTCAAGGAGCTGCTGCTCAAGAACGTGTTCTTCGACACCTGCGTCTATCACCTGCCCGGCATCGAGCTTCTGGCCAAGGTCATCCCGGTGGAGAACATCCTTTTCGCCTCCGAGATGGTGGGCGCGGTGCGCGGCGTCGATCCCGAGACCGGCCATCCTTACGACGACACCAAGCGCTATATCGAGGCGGTCACCTGGCTCGGCGCCGAGGACCGGCGCAAGATCTTCGAAGGCAACGCCAGGCGCGTGTTCAGCCGGCTGAAGGCGTAAGGCCGGCGCCGCGGCGTCCACGCGAAGGCGCCGGCGGGCGCGAGATAGGCAAACCCGGGCGCTCGTGGCGATGCCGCCTCACGCGGCGCGCCACGGGGTCAGCCGCGGAATCCAGCGCGGGACATTGGCGCGAAATTCCTCATATTCCTTCCCAAGTGTTCGCTTGAGGGTTGGTTCTTCGTACATCACAACGAAGACATGGAAAGCAATCGCAACCGCTGCGCCGTAGCAAAGAAGACGCCAATCGCCGAACAGGAGAGCCTGACCCAAGATGACGGCGACGACCGTGACGTACATCGGATTTCGAACGTAGCGATAGAGACCCGTGACCACGAGTTTCTCCGTCGGCGCGATTGGTGCAGGTGTACCACGCCCCTGCAATGGAAAGCGCACAAACGAATCCACAAGTCCGGCGACGCCGGCAATGATCAAAAGGATGCCGAGAGCGTGGGAAAGCGCGTCGCCGAAAAGCGATGGCCGAAACTCCCAACCCGTGATCCACCACGGGATCAACCCCGCCACCACCGCGGGCGCCGCGACGAAGAAGACGGCAGAGCCCAAGATCGCATGCGGCCGTCCCATGGCGACTCCTCGACGCTCGGGGATAATCGGCCGCATCATCTTGCGCGCCAAGTCCGGGTTCGTAAAGGCCGGCAACGACGAGGGAACAAGCCCACTTCCGGATCGGGTCGTTCGCGTCGGTTCTGCGATGTCCGGGCCGCGGCCGCTTTGGCGTCAACAACCGGCGTGATGTCGCGGTGCCGCGAACGACGCGATGTGCCGGCAGCGGCCGTCAATCGGAAGGTTGCAATCGCCTACGGGGTCGGTGAGGCGCTTGAAAACCTCACCCTGGGAGTGCCGTGGTTGACGACACGCTGGCGCCTGAATAGCTTGCCGACCGGCGACGACGGGCTCTAGTGTATTGTGTCCGACAAATGATTCCCGGCCTCTCCAATCGTCATGGCCGTGCTTGTCACGGCCATCCACGTGGTTCCGCCACTCGCTGCCAAACGTGAGTGGCCGGGACTCGCCCTACGGGCGGCCTGCCTCCGCCGAAGCGAAGCCGCTTCGGCTTCGCGCAGGCAGGCCCGGCCATGACTTCAAGGGAGCGAACCGTCAGAGTCACAACACTAGCTGGAGACCTGTATTGGGAATGTCGTTCGAGGATTGGGACCACTTCGGAGAGGTTGCCGGCTCTGCAAGCGGCGCCTTGATCGGTCTTCTCTTTGTTGCGATATCGCTAAACCGAGACCGGATAGCACGACATCGGGCGCTGCGAGCCAGCGCGCTACAGACCCTCATGGTGTTCATGCTCCCGCTGATCGTCGCGCTGTTGCTCCTGACACCGCGTCAGCCATCCTGGGCCCTTGGGATCGAAATCATCATTTTAGGTGTCATACATGGCCTGGGTCTCGTGATAGTTGGACATGGGAAGCGGGAAACTGGCGGAGAGTCTGGTTCGCGCCTCGCCCGACTGGTCGATGTCATCACTCCAAACCTTCTCACGACAGTGCTGGTGCTGGACGCCGGTGCGAGCGTGCTTGCTGGTTATGCCAACGGTCTTTACTTGCTGGTGGTCGCCGTGATTGTCGCATTCATCGGCGGCGTCGCGAGCACGTGGTTGTTTCTTATTCGGGACCCGGACTAAACCACTCAAAGAGGAACATCTTGATTGAGACCCGGGATAGGGCTATTGCAATTGCGACTAACATCCGGGTCGTCGGCTGAACGGGGTGCTGCATTTTCGCCGCCTGGAACCGGTCTGTCACGAAGGTCCGTTCCGGGCCGAAAGCGGCCTGGCTGCTTTCAGAGCTGCGACGCGGCAGACTGGACGCTGACGGCGGGCAGGTGCTTGGGCAACTGCCGACACCAGAAACCGGTTAAGGCATTCTCACCCTGTTGCCACCGACTTCGGTCGCCCCCAACATGCCAATCATGCGCCGAGACTCGCATGCCAGCAGCACCACGCAACCACACCACACCAACTGTGGACCCTCAACCGCGCTTGCGGCACAATTCCTACCGTGGTCCCCGCGACTTGCGTCGATCGGAAACCGCTCGCTCTAGGAAGTCGTCCTTAGCATCGGCGAACGCCGCTTGCTAATATCCGGCTACTGTGCCGGATGCAGCTCATCTCATCAAAGGAGAAAAGCGGCTGGTGATTCCAGCGGATATTGACAACAGCTTCCGCGTCGCGCCTTCGCCGATCCATGGGCGCGGGCTTTTTTCTGTGCGAGCACGGCGCCCGGGAGAAGCGCTATACGTAGTGCGAGGTGAAATCGTAAATCTATCGTTTGACGAGGACTATGGCCACGGCGCCAATTGGATCGGCACAGGCTGGGAGACTTGGCTTGTGCCCGAGCGCCGGAACCCGATGACGTTCACCAACCATTGCTGCGAGCCGAACGTGATCGTGTCCAATGGGTTCGCCGTTGTTGCTATCGAAGCTATTCCGGCGAGCAGTGAGGTTTTACTTGATTATGCAACGACGGAAATTGATCCATTATGGCGAATGCGCTGTCGCTGCGACCGGCCGCATTGCCGCAAGCAGGTGCGCTCGTACCCTTTCATCTCTGAAGCGCTACGTGCGCGCTACGCGCCATATCTGCCTCTAGCATTCTTGGACGCCGCAAAAATAGTGATGGCATCCTCCGGTTTTCAAGGTCAGCGAAGTCGTTGAAGAGACCCTGCTGCTCTGCTTTTTCATCGTCGTCCGACTTAACTTATTCCCCCAAGCTCCGCCCGCGGAAATCCGCATCGACGAGACCACCGTGACGACCGACGACCCGATCCTCTGCTCGTCAGTAGCACAATAGAAATCGTACCCTGGTTCCAGTGATCCAGTCGCGAGTCGCGAGCCTACAGGACAGTCGATCAACGGCCCACGCGCGCACTCCTGGAACCAGAGAGGGAAACTAGGGGCACCGGGCCCTTGATTTGTCTCCGATACCTGCTCAACATTCTTTTCATTCGTCTCCTGTACTCATTCTCAAATTCTGTATGTTCATATGTGTCCCCATAGACTTCTATTAATACAAATGAAAGTATGCCAAGTACACCGTTTCGCGATAATAACTCCATATTTTCCATTTTTCTTACTTCTGCCTGCATTTCGTCTCCAAGCACGCATATAAGGTCTTGCTCCAAGATTCCATCCGGCTGATCGATGGTCACCGCGGGTTGTACGTATGTCATGTCGATCTTGTATAATTTCCATCCGCGGCGCGCGGCGTACATCGTAAACAGTCGCTGCAGGCTCTCATCGCATGTATCTTTGTCGATCTCAGCAATAATAGCGCGCGGCAAAGTTCTCGTGTTTGCTAAGAGCTCATCAAACATCTGTTGCATCCCGTCTCTGACGAGCGAAGAGATATCTAAAATACCGAATTGCGCCGCCGCCTTCTCGTACTCTCGGTCAACTGCGAGGTAACTTATAAACATGTAATTTGATTTATAATATTGTTGAGCATTGACATAGCCTATTATGTTTCTTCCGTGCTTCAGAACCACCCAAAATTCATCAAGTTTAGCTATCCCCAATCTTTGTTCTTCTATAGCCTCAGCAAACCACCGGTCGATATTATACCCGTCATCTCCTAGCGATTTATTGAATTTCCTTTGGTGCAATTCGATCAAGCCGACTATGTCTTCATCATGGGGCAACATAATTCGTTTCGGTACCGGCGCGGTGTTTGTTGTATTATTGAGTTTTACCTTAACTATTGTAAATATCCTCTCTAAGTCCTGCCGAGACATTGGATTCTCTGCAATCCGCAATATGAGTTGCGCAAGAGTGCTGATAGCGGCAAAAATATATTTGCTTTCATCGTTTAGTCCCGAAGTAAATCCAGCTACAAGTATGTCCGTGATTGAATTTATCGCCCCATCCGAATATTGTCTATTCCACCCTGTTAGATCTTGATATCGTTTTGATATGGTCTCGTAAACCTGCGGATCAATTAGGCCCGGTATGATTTGATGATATGCTAATTCGATCAAACCGTCGCGTACTATGTACTCATTCATCCAGCTCTGTACTGAATCTATCTTCAAATGTAGAGGCGTGATGTAATAGTGACCGAAAGAGGTCATTAGTGATTTCCACCACCTACCCGATGAGTGTATATTCGCCAGGCGATCATAGGTGTGTTCTAGGCGGCCGGTAATAAACGCGAGTTGGATACGTTTGCCGGTGATGCCTGCACGTCTTTCACTTTGGAGCGTCTTGAGTATCGATGCCGTTGAGTTGCGCAGGACACCACCGAGCTCAAGCAAGGCGTTCAAAGCAGCTTCCGTTGCCAAATCAGCCATCCGTTGGCTCCTGGTGATCGCCAGAGATTTCCCGTTTGCGTATCTTAGGCGTCGTCGCAGCAGTCTCACATACATTCGTTGTGAAGGCCTGGCATATTGTATGCGTCCGGTGAAGGCCGCGGGTAGTATGACCGGCGGATCGCATTAAGGTACGCATCCGGTGAAGACCGCGGCTAAGGCGGATCTCGTGCTTTCCAATTCCACGGCAGGAGTTCATGGAG
>Ga0187781_10002008_pt1 | contig 15512 bp, 9 predicted proteins | sample 0715_SJ02_MP02_2_FD_132447 | JGI IMG/M metagenome (GOLD analysis project Ga0187781, IMG submission 132447) | Tropical peat soil microbial communities from peatlands in Department of Meta, Colombia - 0715_SJ02_MP02_20_MG | ecosystem: Environmental > Terrestrial > Soil > Wetlands > Peat | place...
AACCGTTTGGAAGAGAACATCGGGGCTGCTGCAGTCAAGCTGACGCCCGAGGACTACGCGACATCGACGCTGCTGCCACCGACCCTGGCTGCGGTGCGAGATCCCGATGATCTGCGCCGCCTGCCAGCTAGTGAGCTCCCTCGCCATCGCCCCCAAAATCACTTTCTGTACTTTCATCGCCCGCTCCCAGGCGATTCCTGAGTATTCTGGTATCCTGTTTCTTAGCTTCAGGATGCCCGATCTCGCAACTGCCTCGAGCGGACATATCCCGTGCTAATTGAACCGGACATTTCAGATGCTAACGGCTGACCGCCGAGTGAGCGGCTTGATTTCGCGGGCAGACTTGTGATAGAGATGCCCTCCGGGTGGTTCCGACCTAGGCGTCCTGAAAACTAATGCGGCCGCGAGGAGGCGTATGATGCGTCCACAGAAGATTCGGACTGTCCGGCGTAAGACTGTTCCGAGCCCCGATAAGGATGACACGTTAACAGCGAGCTTGAGTTGTGAGCTGCCGCGGCCGGACGGCCGAACGACGCAAGGCGTGCAGGATGAAGTGGGGAGACGTGCGGCCCGCTCCTCCCGTGGGGAAAGCGGTCTCGGAAAAGTGGGGCGCCGAGATCCGTACATGATAAAGTCCGTTGTTCACGCCGCCAACTTGCTCGCTACGTTCGGATCAAAAGGCGCGGTTTTGTCGCTGCGAGATTTGACCTCTCGCAGTAAACTCACCCGGGGAATTGTGTTTCGTCTATTGTATACCTTGAACCGGTGCGGTTTCGTTGCGAAGGTCGGCGCGAACCAGTACAGAGTTTTAGTCAGCCATCCGCACGAGCCAAAACTAAGACTTGGCTACGCCTCACTGGGCGACGATCCATTTGTCCGCGAGGTAACGAATGGGCTGCGGTTCGCAGCTGAACGATTCGGCGACGTCGACCTTCTGAGAATGGACAACCGCTTGTCCCGTACGCGCACGATTAGAAACGCAGATTACATGGTGCGCGAGCGCGTTGGGGTTGCAATTGAGTACCTGCGCGACGCGCAGATTGCGCCGATCGTCGCGGCGAAATTCCATGCGGCGGGCATTCCGGTCATTACCATCAACAATCCGCTTCCGGGAGCGATTTACCTCGGTGTGAATAGCTACGAGGCGGGGTATGCTGGCGGACACTTTCTGGGCAACTGGGCCCTGCACAACTGGGACGGCCAGGTCGAGGAAGTCGTTTTGATGGACATCCGGCAAGTCAGTGAAGTAGTCAGGTCTCGCGTCTCGGGTGCACTAGACGGGATCACTAAGGTTCTCGGCGAGCATCGTACCGCTCGGGCAAAGATTGTCCGTCTAGACGGCGGTGGAGACTTCGAGAAGTCGTGGCGACTCACCCGGGCACATTTACTATCTGTCAAGGCGAAGAGAACGCTCGTGTGCGGCATAAATGACACCACTGTACTCGGAGCGCTTCGGGCGTACGAGGAAGCGGGGCGTGTGTCACACTGTGCCGCCATGGGCCAGAATTGCAATCCCGAAGCACGCAAGGAGTTGCGCCGTCCCGGCAGCCGATTTCTCGGTTCGGTGGCATATTTCCCTGAGCAGTACGGCGAGGTATTGCTGAGAGTAGCGTTGCAGCTCTCCCAGGGCCTGTTTGTGCCGCCCGCGGTGTTCGTTGAGCACCGGCTTCTCACGCGTGGCAACGTCGACGCGGTGTACCCCTTCGACCAGGAGAACGAGCCCCCCCAGAGAGGCCTTTCCGAGTGAAAGGCTGACGTTTCAGCTACGCCCCCACAACTTCGCGGCCGCATCAGTGTTGAGGAGGTCACGGACTAGTCCGACCACTGCCAGAAGAAACCAAGATCCTGCTCGCGTCCGGCCAATGACGATGAGGACTTCAATCCCTGGCGATTGTAGCGCCGCCCAGCTATCCCGTTGCGATCAATAGTTTGGCGCATGTACCTCTTCCCGACGAAGTCTGCCGGGCAAGGTGCCATCGGCCAATGTGTACAATGCAAAAATGCGGTTTTTCAATAAGCTTGCTACGTGTAGCTGGAACCTCTTGCTAAACATCCATTTAGGCGCTGGGTAGCCGGCTCAGGTTAAGTTCGCATTGCAAACATTCCTTCCTTTAGCTTTTTCGCGTTGACCGTGGCTTTCGGCCTTAGTAGGCTCGCCGCGCTAGGAAACCAAATTTGGAGACCGCGCAACAGGATGGAGGATTAAGATGCAATTCGAAACGGTTTATGAACTCTCATGGATTGCCATCATTATGGCTGCGGCACTCGCTTTAAGATTCATGCTCGGTTGGGTGCCGTTGCTGCTGGCGGCGGCAATAGCTGCACTCTTGCATGCCCAGCCGCCAATGTGGTATTTGCGCGAATGGATGAGGGCTTTCTGCGGCTATCTGCAGGGGTTCCCAGTTCGTCGAGAGAAGTTATCTGTTCACGATGCTGGGCTTAGGCGGCCCATTTCTATCGTGGCGGCCTCGCTTTTGATTATTGCCGCATTAAGCCCCACGGTAGCACGGGCCCAGCGCTACAGTGGATCACTCACGGGATTGGTGAACGATCCGAGCGGTGCGGTTGTTCCCGAGGCCAAGGTCACACTTAAGGATGTCGCGAATGGGTTTACCTACGCAGGGACCACGGATTCGGCAGGGCGTTACCTGTTGCGCCCGCTTCCGCCTGGAGCGTATACCTTGGCTGTGGAAGCTAAAGGGTTCAAGGCGTTCACCCAGGACGGCATTACGCTAGACGTGAATCAGAGCGCCTCAATTAATGTCTCCCTCGAACTCGGAAGCGCGACTCAATCAGTCAAAGTTACAGCGACTGCTCCATTGTTGGCCACAGAGAACGCGACAACGGGGGAAGAGGTTAATCGCACCTTTATTAATATGATGCCCCTAGTGGGGAGAGGTGTTGTAGATCTTACATTTCTTTCACCTGGGGTCAATCCGGCTCCCGGCGGGGCATATGGTTCGATCGCTAGCGAGTTCTATGACAACAATTTCACCTCGAATGGCGGACGCAATGCTACCGCTGATGTTCTTGTGGACGGGGTCAGCGCAACCGGCACCGAGCAGAACACGGGCGTCCAGACGGTGCTGTACACGCCCTCAGTGGATGACGTTCAGGAATTCAAAGTCGAGCAAAACTCCTTTAGTGCTGAGTTTGGCTCTACGTCAAACACCGTGGTCAATGTCGTTACTCGCTCTGGAACCAATCAGTTTCATGGGAGTCTCTACGAGTTCTTTCGCCACCAAGCCGTTGATGCAAACAACTGGTTTAGCAACGCGGCTGGCATCGGTATACCTGGGCTTCGATACAACGATTTTGGAGGGACAGTGGGGGGGCCCGTCAAGAAGGATAAGATGTTCTTCTTTGCAGACTACGAAGGGGCTCGGCAACACTCCGCAAGCACGTTTCAGGGAGGCGTTCCGAGCGCTGCGGAGCGAACGGGTGACTTCGGCGAGCTTTGCGCCTATGCAGGTGGGACATTTAATTCTTCCGGACAATGCTCGGCATTAGGGGGCCAGCTTTGGGATCCGTACTCAGGGGCATATTCTCCCACGGTAGGCGGGGCGGTGCGAAGCCGTTTCATTCCATTCAACAACCTCGCCACGTACACAAGCCCCGGCAATTCAAATCTTGCAGGAACCCCCTTCCAGTTATCCGCGCAACCAGGCAATTTGATCGATCCGGTAGCGCAGAAGATTATGTCGTATTTTCCGAATCCCAACTTGAATCTCGGCACCCCTGCCTATAATAATTACAACAACTGGGCGGGGAACGGCGTCAATATCTTGGACCACGACCAGCTCGACGTAAAAATTGATCGGCGATTTGGAAGCCGGGATAACCTCAGTGGGAGATTAACTTACGGGCGCAATCCCAATGCGGCCGCAGAATGCTTTCACAGTCTGATGGATCCATGCACGGGAGGTCCGTCCAACTTCACAAATCGCGCTGTCGCTCTAAACGACGCCTATACCATAACTTCTTCCACTGTGCTTACAGTGTCTGCTGGTTTCACGCGCGAGCTGCATAGCAATCCTGGGATCGCAGCCGGATACTTCTCAGGAAGCAACGCAAATCAAGAGCTTGGATTTCCTAGTTACATGTCGGATTCAGGGGTCGATGCAACTCCGACGATCGTTATCGGCGGAGGATACCATCAAGCCGGGCCCTTAGGGTCTCTTGGTCAACAGCCTTGGACCATCATCCGTTACGCACAAGAGACTTACGACTTCACCGGCATACTTGACCACATACAAGGGCGCCAGGAATTTAAGATGGGGGCTGAGGCGCGCGTCCACAGGATCAACGAAGGTCAGCCGGGCACCCCCGACGGCTACTTTACCTACAACCAGTACGATACCTCGCAACGCTCGGTCGGTGCCAACGTGGGCGGTGACGCGATGGCGACATTCCTGACGGGGACCAGCACTTCTGGTTCCGGCATGTACGAATTCCCAGCTTATACCGCGACAATAAATCCCGAGTATGCAGGTTTCTTCCAGGATAATTTCCGAGTAAGCCCGAGACTTACAGTTAATATGGGAGTTCGCTACGAGTTAATGGTTCCCCGAACCGAGCGCCATGACCGGCTGGATTGGTTCGACCCATCTGCGCCCTCGCCTCTCGGCAATATCCCAGGCTTGGGGACACCGAACGGTTTGAATGTGTACGCATATCCCGGAGAACGACGCGGCACGGACATCAATCCGGCCGGGATTGCGCCGCGGATTGGAACTGCATATCGTTTGTCCTCCAAGTTAGTCTTCCGCGGGGGGTATGGAATTTACTTCGCGCCCACCGAGTGGGGGGCTGTCGGTTCATCGGGATGTACCTCCGGTTGCAACGGGTTCGATACCTACACGGATCAGCAGATGACCTACAACTATGATGGCGCGACCCCGTATGCGCGGCTCAGCAACCCGTTCCCGAATGGGTTTATCCTGCCGCTGGCGACGCCTGTTCCAAAAGGAGGCGATTCCCTTTTCGGGATCGGAACCTATTTGACCCCACTATTGCGGAAGATGAATAATCTTCCTTACATCCAAACGTGGAATGCGGGATTCCAGTACGAGTTGCCCAGTAACATAATCATTACCGCTAACTATATCGGAACCCGTGGAGTACACCTCTATTTTGGTGGTTCACCAGGCTTGAACTACTTGGGTTCGTGGATCGAGGAGGCGAGCCCGAGCGAACTGGCGAGCCTGGCCACATACGTTCCTAACCCGTTTTATGGGATCGTTACGAACCCGAATGTGTTCCTTTCCGCGCCGCAGGTTCAGGAACAGCAGCTCCTGTTACAGTATCCCGAATATTCAAACGTCTGGCCAGGGCACGCTCCGCGGGCCAATAACAAGTACACTGCGCTCCAGCTACAACTCAACAAACACTTCAGCCATGGCGTCGAGTTCCTGGCCAACTATACGTGGTCAAAGAACATCGACGACGCATCAGTCGGCACCAATACAACATGGATGGGTGGATTCATGAGCCTCGATGACCCCAACAACCTGGAGTTGGAACGATCAGTTTCTGAGTACAACATTCCGCAGGTTTTCAATTTTGCTTACATTTATCATCTGCCCTTTGGCAATGGTAAGCAATGGGGATCGCATTGGAACAAATGGGTGGATGCCTTCCTCGGCGGATGGCAAACGTCAGGTGCATGGCGATTTGACGATGGACAGCCGTTTGCCGCGTCCACCTGGGGCACTGGTGCACTTCCCTTTTATTCACAACGGCCTGATCGGGTTGGAACACTTCAGGTTAATCCTCGTTCCAAGTGGTTCTGCTCTGAACAAGGGTGCGGCTATTTTGCAAACCAGGGACCGGGCAAGGCTTCAACGGATGCTCTCGTAGACCCTCCTCACTACGGCATCGGTACCGCTCCGCGAACTCTACCCAACGTGCAGATCCCTGGCACACAGAACGCCGATCTCGGTATATTTAAGGAAATCAGTTTGAATGCACTACGGGAAGGGTCCCACCTGGAGTTCCGAGCCGAATCATTCAATGCTCTGAACCATCCTCAATTCTGCGGACCTGACAGTAACATCGACGATGGGAACTTTGGGCGAATTTTCTCTCAGTGCAATTCACCCCGTGAAGTGCAATTCGGTCTGAAGTTTTATTGGTAGATCCCTGGCAACTTTGAGGGGAAGGCCCCAATTCGGTCCTTCCCCTCGTTTTTCAATCTCAGAATAATGCGCGGAACACACTTACAGACGAATAGTTCAGCGTTTGGCGTGGTCCTTGGAGTTGCATGTGAATAGGTTGTGCACACTTGGATCGCGCAAAGAGATAATACAGGCGGCGGAACTGGATTCCGCGGCACACTTCGATAAGCGCACCGCGCCCCCAACAACCTGGATGGCTCACCATGACGGTAGGAAACAGCTCGCTGATCCTACCACCGAAAGCAGGGCGGGGGAGTGCCCGCCGGCGATCTCAGGGCTCTTGCCGTGGATTTTTCCCACGGAGGATGCAAGCAAGATGGATATTTCTCCAAACTCCCATTCCAGAATCGCGCCAAGGCCAATGCCCGGAATCCGTACGTGTGTTTACGTCTTTCTCGTCGCCACGTACGCATTCGTATTTTCGCCGCGTGTGGTCGGCCAAATTGCCTCAAGCGTTTACGATCAAGTCATATGGGAGATGAACCACAAGCAATACAGCCGAGCTGAGGCAGAGCTTAAGGCCGCGCTCACTCGCTACCCCGACGACGCAGCCGCGCTCGGCCTAATGGGTGTTGTCCTCGACGCTCAAAAACGGTACAGCGAAGCGGAAGTGTTTTACCAGCACGCATTGCGGGTTTCCCCGCCCACTTCCTTGCTTTGGAACAATCTGGGGAATCACTATCAGGTGCAGAGGAAGGAGGAACTCGCCCGCAGCGCTTATCAGAAGGTTGTTCAAATGAATGTCCACGACGCGAGCGCTAATTTTCAACTGGCCCGAATTTGCCTCGCACATGGGCAAGGCCAGGCTGCGCTCGTTTACCTCGGGCATTTACGATCCGAAGACCAGGTAGCAGTCGCCGTCCAATTGCTCCGTGCGCAAGCATTTGAATCCACGGGTGAGTTACCCGCGGCTCAGGCTCAGCTAGTCGAATTATTGAAGAAATCAGGGGAAGACCCCCGAGTCGCCGCGTCGGTGGGCATGCTGCTGGCCAAATGGCGAAGCTACAGGATGGCGGAAGAGGCTTTTTCGCAGGCGTTAAACTCAGCTCCCACTGATTTTGATCTTCTCCATAACCTCGGCCTTGCTGCACTGAATGCTGGCGATATAAGCGTCGCCCGAAACGCCTTTCACTTGGCATTGAATCAACGGCCCAACGACGTGAATTGTCGCAAGGCGCTTGCGGAGACGGAGGATCTCCGAGGATATGAGCAGGAAGCAACATCAATTCTCTGGGAGCCAACAAGGCTTGCGCCGGGTAGGACGTACCTTCTCAAGTTTCTCAGGAAGGTTGCCGCAGTAAATCCTGTTGACACTCACCTGCAGGCTCGCTTCGCTGCGGCCTTGTTGTCAGATGGCGATGCATCGGAGGCGGAGGGTGTGCTTCGCGAAATAAAGGCTACGACCTCCGACCCGAAAATTTTCGCCGAATGTGGCCGGCTCCTGGTAGAGGCACAGCAGTACAGGTTTGCTCTTGAATTCTTGAGTGAGGCCGGCGCAGGCGCGTACAGCGAGGCCCGATTGGACTTCGCGATTGCGGTTTTTCATGAACAGGGACCGGTTAATGCGCTTTCCCTGCTTGACGAGAATCCACCCCCAAAGCGCGACGGCGATTACTTTCTGCTGCGCGCACAATTACTGGATTCCATGGGGAAGGCGGAGGAGGCGGCGGAAGCATTAAATCACGCCTTTCGCTCCTCTCCCGAGCGCCCGGATCTCTACTTCCAAGCCGCTCTCTTTCTCATTAAGCACCAGCAGTTTCGTGAGGCGATCGCGCTTCTAACCGAGGCCGAGAAATTTGTTCCAGATGATCCCAGGCTTCAGTTGACACGCGCGATAAGTTGCGAGATGTTGCAAAGGCACACAGAAGCAGAAGAATTATTGACCCGAATGGAATCGCGGTGGCCAGATTGGTATCTTCCACACGAAGTCCATGGAATCGTCCTTTCCATTGCGTTTCATCCTGATTCGGCAAAAACACACCTTGAGAGAGCGATCACTCTCGGGGCTAATAATGCGCAGACTTACTTCTACCTGGCGTCCGACATCGTTACCGCTAATGACAAAGACTTGGAAAGGGCAGATGACGCAATACTGAAGGCGATTACGTTGGACGCAAAGGATCCCTATATCCAATCCCTCGCAGGAAAGATTGCTTATCAAAAGAAAGACTACGCTGCAGCCACTCAACATCTCAACGCTGCCTTGGATATCTGGCCAGACATGGTGGAGGCCCACGAGACACTCAGTGCTGTGTACCGTGCTTTGGGGGAAAAGGACAAATCAATTCAGCAATTGAAAGATGTGTTGCGGATCAAGCAGGAAATGCCGACCGGTAACCAAGTCCCCCCGTTCCCAATCGGCAGCGAGCTTTTCGCGGTCCGATAGGCCGCCCAGATTAACATCCGTGGAGGTCGCGAGTTAGATTCGGTAGCGAAAGAGATTGGGGAAATTCGGCAGGGACAACACTTGATTCGGTTCAACAGGAGCAACCATGGACTCATCTTCTCGGCGAAGTTTTCTGAGTAAGGCAGCACTGGGGACGCTGTCCGTCACTGCGTTTACTCAAGCTCAAGAATCTACCGCTGGCTCTAAGTCCGACGCCCGGGAACGGGTTACTTCTATTAAAGAAGAGACCACTCAGCCCGGGGTGGAACATTGTGTTACTGAATGGGTACTTCACTCGGCCAAGGTTTATTCTGATCCCTTCAACGATGTTGAATTGGATGTCGTTCTTACGGATCCTCAGGGGAGAGCGCAACGGGTGCCCTCTTTTTGGCGGGGAGAGAATGTTTGGAGCGTGCGATACGCACCTCATTCGGCCGGCAGGTACAGCTATAGAACCATTTGTAGCGATCCCCAAAACGCGGACCTGCACGATCGAACCGGGGTTTTGGAGATTGCGGCGTATCAGGGTAGCAATCCCCTACTCAAGCATGGGCCAATCCGCGTGGCAAGTGACCGTTTGCACTTCGAGCACGCCGACGGCACACCGTTCTTCTGGCTGGGTGATTGGGTGTGCCATGGGCTCCGCAAAGCGCTGCGGTGGCCCGAGGATTTTCAGACATTGATGGTGGACAGGGAGAAAAAGGGTTTCACCGTAATTCAGATCGTCGGTTCGAGTTTGCTCTGTGACATGGTTCCTTTTGACCCGCGCGGGTACAACGAGGGAGGGTACTCTTGGGAACCGAACTTTGCGCGCATCAATCCCATGTACTTCGACATGGCGGACCTACGGATCCAGTATCTCGTGGATCATGGGCTAGTACCCTGCGTTGTTGGTTGCTGGGGTTGGTACCTGCCGATTATGGGCGTCGAAAAGATCAAAAAACATTGGCGATATATTATCGCCCGGTGGGGAGCCTACCCGGTGATCTGGTGTTTGGCGGGGGAAGGCGCTATGGAATTCTACCGATCCAAAGACCGCGAGAAGGACGTGGCCCTGCAGAAGCGGGGCTGGACGGAGGTGGGCAAGTATGTGCGCAGTACCGACCCATTCCATAATCTTGTTACAATTCACCCTAGCGTTCCACCCTCAGACGCCCGAGACAATGTTGAAGATGAATCCGTACTGGATTTCAATATGTTGCAAACCGGGCACGAGGATGTCTGGAGCATCCCTAACACTGTTAATGTAGTAACGCGTGAACGGGCAAGAGAACCACACATGCCAGTCGTGGTTGGAGAAGTCACCTTCGAAGGGCACAAGCAGCAGAATCGGCAGCAGGTGGTTCGTTTCATGTTCTGGTCGTCTATCCTCGGTGGAACGGCGGGTCACACCTACGGAGCGGGTGGAATCTGGGAAATTCAGACGGCGACCCTTTCGTATGGGGCGTCGCCTTGGGGAGGTGGTTACGGCGACTTGCCTTGGCAGATTGCGTACCGGTATCCGGGTTCCGAGCAAGTAGGCTGGGGCAAAGAACTACTCACGCTCTACGAGTGGTGGAGGTTGGAGCCACATCCGGAGTGGGTAGAACCACACTGGACGAAAGACCACTACCTGTTACCGTATGCGGCAGGAATTCCGGGCGAGTTGAGAATTGTCTACATACCCCTGAACATGCGGAACCTGCCGAAGATAACGAGGCTGGAGCCCGATGTGACGTACGACCCTTACTGGTTCCGACCAGCTACAGGTCAAATCTATCCAGTGAAGGTCGCACCGGATCTTGACGTGTTCGGTTCGCTTCCGTCGGACCTAGTCGCGGAGAAAGAGCGCCCTGTGCAGGTCGTGCCCGATGCTGGTGGAGCCTGGCAAGTGCCGCGGGCAACCTACGTGGATGACGTGGACTGGGTATTAGTGCTTGAAAATCGAGCCAAGGTAAAGAGGAGCCGCGACCTCGGGGAACGCGTAAGCGAAGCCGCATCATGCCAAGAGCTGCGTCCATTGTTAGGCTGGTGAGGGTGCGCTGAAAACGTAAGCGTAAGGTTTTGGCGCGGCATCTCGAGACGCTGGGTGCGGTAAGAAGACCGTGTATCCTGACAACCGGTAACGAATGCTCGATGTTAAGAGTACTCTTTGCTCCATGATGAACGATGGCCAGCGCAATTATATTCAAGAGGTCAGAGACCGATGAAGATTATAAAAGTAGAAGTTGAGACAGTCGAACGGTCCATTTTCGGTGCTTTCTGGGACATACAAAGCAGCGCCCCACCGGCGAGCCCGATGTCACGCTATCCAGAGTACGCACACTCGTTGGCCAGTTGGAGCTGCCCACAAGCGACCGTGCTCGTGCGGGTGGAGACGAATTCCGGGCATAGCGGAATCGGCTGGACTGCGGACGGCGTCGGCGCGGCATCCAACATCATACGCGGGCATTTGGCAAAGTTTTTGCTTGGTGCTGACCCTTCCGCGATCGAACTCCTCTGGGACCAGATGTTTCGTGCCTCGATCCCTTACGGGCGCAAGGGCGCAGCCATTGAGGCTATCAGCGCCTTGGATTTGGCGCTATGGGACTTGGCGGGTAAAGTGGCAGGCGAGCCTGTATACAAGCTCCTTGGGGGGCCGGTCCGCTCGACTGTTGCAACTTATGCAAGTCACCTACAACCTGTTGAGATGAACAAATTCGTGGAGGAAGCCGTCGCGTATAAGAATGAGGGGTACCGAGCCATGAAGATGCGGATGCCGGGGACGCCCCAGGACGGGGATGCGGGCATCAGCAAGAATGTTGATAGGGTAAAAGCCATTCGAGGGGCAGTAGGATCCGACATTGCGCTTATGGTGGATGCCTATATGGGGTGGAATTTGCCGTTCGCCCTACGAATGGCTAGGGCGCTCGAGCCTTACCAGATCCGTTGGATTGAAGAGCCGTTCATTCCCGATGAGATCGACGCATACGTGGAGCTTCGCCGGCGGACGGGCATCCCAATTGCGACGGGCGAACACGAGTTCACGCGGTACGGTTTCAAGTTGTTGATTGACCGGGGAGCTGTGGATATCGTCCAGCCCGATATACACCGCGCCGGTGGGCTCACTGAACTCCGCCGAATCGCTGCTCTGGCTGGAGCGGCGGGGTTGGAGGTGATTCCTCACGCGTTTTGCGCGCCAACCGTCCAATTTGCCGCAGCCGAGGTGAATTGCCCACTCGTGGAGCACCTCACTATCCCTGTTTGGGCGAAAGGACAATCTTACCCCCAGCCATGGCTGCTAGGTGAACCGGAGGTAGTTGGCGGGGGAGTATGCCTCAGCGAAAAACCAGGATTCGGAGTAGAGATCAACGCGGATGTCTTGCCTAACCTGGAGCATTGGAACGGTGCGTCTTTTGCGGAATTGCGGTCTTCGTTCTGATACAGCCAGCCCGCAGCGCTGCAGTGAACTGGCAAACTCCCTGCTCGCGCCCGCAGCCGCAGCCTGGACGGACTTCGCGCTGCACCACGACTATTTTCAACATCCCAAGCTGGTCCGCCGAACCTATCGCACATCACCTTGGGCGTTGCGCAGCGGTGAACTTGCCGCGCTGCGCGTGCGGACCGAACGATCTCTTCGCAGCACCTTGGTCAGAATCGAAGGCGCGCTGGATAGGGGAAGTGCGCGGCGTCTCGCCGCAGGAATCCTCGCCCACCTGCACGAGAACGAGGCGCAGGTAAAAGTAGTGGCGGCAGAGGGGACACGCGCCGAGCCACAGGATCTGCGGGTGCTGGCACAGAAGCTGGCCCCATTGCGTCACCGCATTTCGATCGTGGTTCCCTCCCCACGAGACGTCTGGGCGATCCTCGAAAGTGCGTAAGCCAGCCAATGCCGCGGGAGGCCACGCTCCCCGCACCGCCATCATGTGAAAGCAACGCCGTCGTCCGTCGCATTGTGGTCTGGAATTCCCTCGGGGGCAAATCAGCTTCGACGCGGGAGCCGCGGACTGAGGTGTGCAGGTGCCCGCCTTAATCGACGTCAAGACGACGATGGGTTTGGGGGCGGAAAGGAAACCTGTGCTGCTCCCGCCGCAAGGGCTTGGCGCGTTGCCGTCAGCGTATTGATCAGCGATTGTTTAGGGACCTGGCCTACGATCGGTTCAACGATCCATCCCAGCCCCTTGGGGACCTCGCGACTCAACGAAAGGGCTCGGCACTCGACATACACACCACCGTCCCTCTCTTGGAAGCGCCAGTAGGAAGCGAGCCGCCACAAGAATCCGTGACCGCTATCGGCCGGCAGTACCTTCTCGCTGGGCTTTCCAGCATCTTCCACCTCCGAGATCCGCGTCGTCGATGAGCGGCAAAACCAGCGCGTCCCGTCTATCGACGAGTAGTGAACGTCATGATCGGTGTCGAGTACCACGGTGACGATTCTCTTCTTGAGGACTCGGAGGTAGATTTGAAAATCGTTGTCCTTTCGGCCCACCAACCTCGAGTCAATCACGTCGGGCTTGTAAATATTCTTGTGATTGTTGTAGTCCTGGAGCAACGCCAAGGTGTCTCGAACGGTTGTGGCGGAAATAAACACGGCTCCGATCCAATCATGGATTAAACCGTCCTGAATTTTGACAGACTCCTTACCCGACCAGCGCTCCGCGGCAATTTTACCCTGGCGGACCTGTTGGGCTCTTTCCGAACTGGCATCAGACCACAGAAACGGCTCACTGCCTTGCCGGGACTCCTCGATTCCGGCTTCGGCCGCATGAATGTACGCCTCAAAAGCCTCTACCGTGGAAGGGCTTAACAGCACCGTCTTGACAGCTTGCGCCATGAGAATCCCCCCACATTGAATGGTGATTCATAGGCGTCCGTCGTGTCAAGACAGCGCCCAAACTGACACCCGTCATTTCAAGAGCATCGTAAAATTGCAAATCGAGAATGGTCAGGATGAGGTTTAGAGTATGATGACCGGCGGGGTGACCACCCTGAAAATCAGTGCAGTTCGGGAGTTCCGAGACGGGGCAACAGGGCTTCTCCGGTCGAAACATCCGGTGTTAGTTACACGGCGGGGCAGGTTGGCGGGCGCGTTCTTTCCATGCCCCCAAGAGACGCTGCCGCTGGAACTCAAGCGGGAGGTCTTCGGCATGCTGAGCCGAGTCATCGGAGCTTCTGTTTTGTTCCCTGGCGTCCATTTGCTCGGACGTCATTAAGTTAAACCTCAAGTCGCGCTGCATGTTTCACACGGAGATTCAAGCGTTGTGGTATAGTTCCGCAAGAATCGGGAGGGAGATGAAATGGATGTCAGTTGTGGAGCAGATTGAAAGGGACTTGGTTGGGGCCATGAAGGCGAAGGAAGAGCTAAAGCTTTCGGTGCTCCGAATGGCCAAAGCGGCCCTGATGAATAAGAAGGTTGAACTTGGCAAGGCGTTGGCGGATTCCGAGGCGCTGGCTGTGCTACGCACGCTCATCAAGCAGCGTCATGATTCGGTCGAGCAGTTCCGCAAGGGGAAGCGAGACGACTTGGCGGACAAGGAAGAGGCCGAAATCAAGATCCTCGAGCATTATTTGCCGGCGGGCGCAAGCGAGGAAGAAATGGACGCCGCAGTGGCTTCCGCCATCCAGGAGACGGGCGCCACCAGCGCCAAAGACATGGGCAAAGCCATGAAGGCCGCGATGGCCAAACTGGCGGGCAAGAGCGTGGACGGCAAGCGCGTGAGCGAGAGGGTGCGCGCCAAGCTGGGAGGGTGAAAACAGCTTGCAACTTGCAGCTTGCAACTTGCAGCTTGCAGCCGTCAGCTTTCAGCTCTCAGCACAGCCGTGATGAACCGGCCTCCCGAGCGGCAAGTCAATCTGGGGAAGAAAAACCAGAGGTTTACGCAGAGTCGCAGAGCACGCCGAGGGCGCAAACAGAAGCGCCAAAAAGGGGAAGCGGCCTTAGTTGACATGCACGGACACATTTTAATGCCCTCATTCCAGCCTGGGCGAAGAGCCTAATACCTGAGGAGTTTTATGGCCACTCAACCGAAACCAGAAACTCAGCACGCTGAATTCCGCCCTTACGTGCCAGCGGACATGGAATTCCCCGAACTCACTCTACGCGCCGTCATTCTGGGAGCCCTGCTGGGAATCGTATTCGGCGCGGTCACTGTCTACCTTGCCCTGCGCGCGGGGCTGACGGTGAGCGCCTCGATACCCGTGGCAGTGCTTTCGATCACCATCTTCAAGTGGCTCGGGCGTTCGACGATTCTCGAGAATAACGTCGTGCAAACGGCGGGATCGGCCGGGGAAGCCATCGCGGCCGGAGTGGTGTTCACGCTGCCGGCGCTCATTTTCCTCGGTTACTCGCTGGGTGTTTCAGACATCCCGCGCGTGCTGCTGCTGGCCCTGGTGGGAAGCATCCTGGGCGTCCTGTTTATGATTCCCTTGCGACACCAATTGACCGTCGCGGAGCACGGGTCGCTTACCTACCCCGAAGGCACGGCTTGCGCGGATGTGCTGATAGCCGGCGAAAAGGGCGGCAGCTTCGCCGGTAAAGTTTTTGCCGGTTTCGGCCTCGGGCTTCTCTACAAGTTTTTTAATGAAGCGCTGCTGTTCTGGCGGCCGCGGCCGATTTACCAGCCGGGATGGTTTACGGGCGCAACGGTGGCGGCCGACATCACGCCGGAATACCTCGGTGTGGGCTACATCATCGGCCCGCGTACCGCAGGCATGATCTTCGCCGGCGGGGTGCTCTCCTGGCTGGTGACCATTCCTATGATCAAGTTTTTTGGTGCGGGGCTCGAGCACCCCATTTTTCCAGGCACGGTCCTGATTCGCGACATGGATTCCTTCGCTATTTGGCGCGCCTACATTCGACCCATCGGCGCCGGGGCGGTGGCTACGGCGGGGCTATTCACGCTGGGCCGCACGCTGCCGACCATCGTGCGCGCCCTGCGCTCGAGCTTCCGCCAGCTTCGAAAGGGTCAAGCGGCGGCGGAGCATACGGCGGC
>Ga0187781_10002010_pt1 | contig 15502 bp, 14 predicted proteins | sample 0715_SJ02_MP02_2_FD_132447 | JGI IMG/M metagenome (GOLD analysis project Ga0187781, IMG submission 132447) | Tropical peat soil microbial communities from peatlands in Department of Meta, Colombia - 0715_SJ02_MP02_20_MG | ecosystem: Environmental > Terrestrial > Soil > Wetlands > Peat | place...
AACTCGCCACCATGAAAGAACTCCCTCAGTTCAGTTCTGTCATTCCGAGCGAAGTCGAGGAACCTGCTTTTGTTTTTCCTGGACTTAATCAGAGTCTCCTTAGTACGAAAACCACCCTGTATACCTGGGTGGCCCATGGCCCTGAGCGAAGCCGAAGAGCCTGCCCTGAGCGACCCCGAGGAAACGAGGGGGAGTCGAACGGGGTCCCGCCGTTCTTGCGAGACCTGGGAACGCACGGGAATATACTGGCTACGTGCCCTCCCGCCCGCCCCGCTGGTACTTCATCCCCGCGCGCGTCGCCGTCATCACATTTGTCGGAACCTTGATCTGCTTCGCCGTCAGCTTGCTCCTGGCCATCGTCGGCGCGGTCGCGTCGGCGGCCCTGCATCACGTTCACCCCGACATGCGCATCGCCTACCGCTACATCGCCCTGCCTCTGGCGCTGGTCGCAGGCAGCCTGATCTTCATATTCGCGCTGGTCCTCGAGATTCGCTACTACCGCCAGGCCAAGGCCCTGACCGCGATCGAGCGAGTCAGCTGACGTGCAAGATGCCTGAAAAACGTGGGGTGCCGAAGCTCGGGGGTGCCCCACAGCCTGCCCTGAGCCTGCCGAAGAGCCTGCCCTGAGCGACCCCGAGGAAACGAGGGGGAGTCGAACGGGGTCTCGCCGGTTTTGCGAGACGTGGGAATCTCGACGACGGAGTCGAAAGGCTGGCCGGGTGGGGTGCCCCACTTCTCGCCGCCTTTGCGAGAAGTGGGAAGTCTGGATTGTAGAGGAATCCGAAGGCTCGGCTGCCAGCGTGGTAAATGCGGAAGTCCGCCCTCGCCCTGCGATGCGGTTTGATTCTACAATTACTCAATCACTCAATTGCCCAATCGCTCAATGCCCATGCCGCCCCGCATCGCCATCCCCATGCCGCACTCTTTCGACCGCGAATACGGCGAGCGCGCCATTCCGCAGTACGAACGCGCGGTCGAACTGGCCGGAGGCGAACCCGTCCGCGTCCCGCTCGACCAGCCTCCCGCCGAAGTAGCCAAATTAATCGCCCGCTGCGATGCTCTCCTCCTGCCCGGCAGCAAGGCCGACATTGATCCCGCCAAATTCCACGCCCCGCGCTCTCCCCGCTCCGCCGCCGCCGACCCCCGCCGCGACGCGGTTGACGCTCTTTTGCTCGACGACGCTTACCTCCGCCGCAAACCCGTGCTCGGCATCTGCTACGGCCTGCAAAGTCTGAACGTTCACCGTACCGGATCGCTCATTCAGCACATCCCTGATTTCTTGCCGGAAGAAACGCGCACCAGGGTGAATCATGAAGCGGGTAGGAAAGTCCCCATCGCGCACACGGTCGAAATTGATCCGAACTCTAAGTTGAAGGAAATCCTATGTGGGGCCGGGTCGGAGCCTGCCTTGAGCGGCGCCGCTGGGACCCGGCCACGTCGAGCGAAGCCGGGTAGCGCTGCGGAACTAGAGTCAGGAGGCAACCGGCAAGGGCACGGCTTCAGTTCTGAGCCTGCCCTGAGCGAGCGCAGCGAGCCGAAGGGTGCCAATAAAGGCCACGAAGAAAGCCGGGCTTTAGCCCCTGAGGGCCCGCTCATCCTTCCCGTCAACTCCTCCCACCACCAGTCCGCCGACGCCATCGGCGACGGCCTCCGCATCGTCGCCCGTTGCCCCGACGACGGCATCATCGAAGCTCTTGAAGGAACCTCGCCCGATCACTTCGTTCTCGCCGTCCAATGGCACCCCGAGCGCTCCGTCTCGGACGATGCCGCCTCCCTGGCCATCTTCCGCGCCTTGGTGGACGCGGCGCGCGCTGCAGATTGAGGTTGGTTTATCCGTGCAAATCCGGGTGAATCCGTGGCAAGGAAGTTGATCATTTCTTGCGCTGGCGCATTTTCTTCTTCTCCAGCAGCACCACCACATGCGCCACCGCGGCGTTTTCCTGATTGAGTCCCTCCGGCGTTTTCGCCTTCAGCCCCACGCAATCGGCCGGCACGCCCAACAACTCCGCCACGCGGGTTCGTATCGCCGCCGCCTGCGGACCGATTTTCGGCGCGGCCAGAATCAGGCAGGCATCCACGTTAGCTACGCCGTAACCCGCGTCCCGCAAGCGTTTCAGGGCCTCGCGCAGGAAGATGACCGAATCCGCGCCTTTCCACTTCGCCTCCGACGGAGGAAACAACGTCCCAATATCGGGCGCGGCGATCCCTCCTAGCAGCGCGTCCGTTAGCGCATGCAGCAGCACGTCGCCGTCCGAGTGCCCGCCCAATCCCTGGTCATGCGCCAGCACGATCCCGCCAATCTTCAGCGGAATCCCCGCCCGAAATTCATGCGAGTCAAACCCGTATCCGATCCTCAAGGTCAACCCCTATTCTGCCGCGGATTCACGCTGATCAGCGCGGATTTTCTTTCTTTCATTTCCATAAACCAGCCGCGAAATTGCGGCTTCACGCCAAAGTTCAGCAGCAGGCCCACCTCCACATCCGTTGCCCGAAGGTAGTTTAGCAATTGCTTCTCGTGGGCTTGGTCGATCGAGCGGGCAGCCTTCAACTCGAGCAGAACGCAGCCCTCAACAAGTAAGTCGGCTCGAAAGTCCCCAACCGTATGTCCTCGAAACCGGACGGAGATTGGGACTTCGCGCTCCACTTTCATGCCCGCCGCATTCAGAGCGACGGTTAGAGCTTGCTGATACACACTCTCGAGGAATCCATGACCGAGTTCGTTGTAGACGTCGTAGAACGACCCAATGATCTTTTCTGTAAGTTCACGATGCTTCAAACTTTCGGATCCTTGTTCCATTTCTCAGATCCGCGTGTATCCGCGCTGATCCGCGGCGCAAAAGTCTTTATTTTCTCAAATAGAATTCCGCCAGCTCCATATCTGCCGGCGTCGTGATTTTGATATTCCGCGCCGACCCCATCACCACCGCGACTTCATGTCCCGCCCGCTCCGCCAGCGACGCCTCATCCGTTCCCGCGAACCCGTCGGCCGCGGCCTCGTCGAATGCCTTCTTGATGACGCTGTAGCGAAATCCCTGCGGCGTCTGCGCCAGCACCACCCCGGCCCGTGGAATCGTCCCCCTGATGATCGCGCCTTCCGCCGTGCGCTCCACCTGCTTCACCGTGTCCACTGCCGGCAGCCCGGCGATCGCCGCGCCATATTTCTTCGCCGCTCCAATCACTTCGTGGATGATCTCCGCCGTCACCAGCGGGCGGACCGCGTCGTGCACCAGCACGATGTCATCCGCCGCCGCCGCCACCGCGTTCAGTGCATTCGCGACCGACTGCTGCCGATGCTCGCCCCCCACCACCAGTTCGACTTTCTTCCTCACTACATCCCGCGCATCCCGGCTCAGCCGCTCGCGGAATCCTTCCACCTCGTTTTCCCGCAGCGCGATCCAGATTTCGCTCACTTCTTCCACGGCCGCGAACCTGCGCAGCGTATGAATCAGAATCGGCGTGCCCGCGAGTTCGCTGAACTGCTTCGCCGGAGGCGCGGTCTTCGCATCTTTCGCCCCGGGAATCTGCGCGCTGGGCACGGGCGCCATACGCGTTCCCAGCCCGGCAGCCGGAATGATAACCACAACCTTCATGGCGGGCCTGTAAGTATACGAGCGCGGAGGAGGGAGTTCAAATCGGGCAGGAAAATGGCAGTGGTGCAGTTTGATTGTCATCCCGAGCAAGCGTTTGTTGCGCAGCGAGGGACCTGGGCGAGCCGCGCGTTGCGGCGCGTTCTGGGCGCCGCAATAACCGCGCGATTGGCTCGCTTCCTCATGGAACTGCATCACTACCAGGAAAAATCTTCACCGCAAAGGACGCCAGGCGCCGAGCGCAGGCCGTGAGAAAAATTAGAAGAACCTTCTGCGCCCTTCGCGTACTCTGCCGTGAAAGATCGTCACTTTTCCGCGGGGCGCAGAGTATTTTCGTGCTTCGTCTCCGGCCCGTTGTGCGGAAGCGCCGCCGGCCCCGTCCCTGCGGCCGGGGCAGCCGCTGCTGGCGCAGGAGCGGGTCGCTGGTATGCCGTCCGCTCGTCCCACTTGCCGAAGATCATTTTTCCCGCGGTTGTCTGCAGCACCGATGTCACCGAGACGTCAATGGTCTTGCCGATCATCTTGCGCGCGTTGTCCACCACTACCATCGTCCCGTCATCCAGGTAGGCCACGCCCTGGTTGTATTCCTTGCCTTCCTTCAGGATGAACACGCGCATGGCTTCGCCCGGCAGCACAATCGGTTTCAGCGAGTTGGCCAGCTCGTTGATGTTCAGCACTTCCACCCCTTGCAGCTGCGCCACTTTGTTCAGGTTGAAGTCGTTGGTGATGATCTTCCCCTCGTACATCTTGGCCAGCTCGATCAGTTTCAAGTCCACTTCGCGGATGGCGGGAAAATCGTCCTCCACGATCTGGATCTGCAGGTTGGCCACTTTCTGCAGCCGCTGCAGAATGTCGAGCCCGCGCCGGCCCCGGTTGCGCTTCAGCGAGTCCGCCGAGTCGGCCACCAGCTGCAGCTCGCGCAGCACAAATTGCGGCGTGACGATCGTTCCGTCCAGGAAACCGGTCTCGGCAATGTCGGCGATGCGTCCGTCAATAATCACGCTGGTGTCGAGAATCTTATAACTCTTCTTGGCCTGCTTCTCGCCGCCGAAAATCCCTCCCAGCGCCGCCAGGTTCAGCAGATCGCCCTTGTTCGCGCCCACGACAAGCCCCACGTACGCCATCAGCAGCATCACCAGAATCTGCAGAAAACTTTGCGTGTTTCCCGCAGGCACACTGCTCCGGATGACCAGAGCAAACAAGTAGGCGCCGCAGATGCCGAGGATACTCCCGATCGCCGCCCCGATCAGCCGTTTCAGGCTGACCATGCGCAGCTTCCACTCGAACAACACGATGGCCAAACCTACCACCGCACCCACACCTGCGTCCCAAAGGCGGGGCAGATGAAAGGGTCCAAGAACGTAGCAGGTAACCGCCACCACCACCACAAAAAGAAGACGAATAAAGAAAATATCCACGACAAACCTCCCACCGGATGCCGCCTCACCGCTCCACGCAGTGTGGTGCATCTGTGCCGTCTTCCCGCCGCCCCCGGCGGGATCGGCCCTTTCGCATGCGGGGCGTATGAATTAGGGGGATAAACCTGCGCCCCGTCCCGGCCCATCCTGGGGCTAGGCCGGGTGGTTTAGGATACGCCAGAAGTATATACCTGCCGCAAACCGACGCGCACCACTGGAAGCTGGGAGCGCAACGCAGTGCGGCTGCCCCACCCTTCGCGTTTTTCGAAGGGTGGGAAGAAACTGCGCGAGAAGAGGGGATCTTTTTTGCCGGCGAACTCCTGGCCCCCTAGTCCCTGTCCCGGGAACTCTTGCTACACTTCCCTCATGAAAGCCCTGGTCATCACCCGTTTCTCCGGTCCCGCAGCCCTCGCCATTCAAGATGTTCCCGAACCTGCTCCCAAGCCCGGTCAAACCATTGTCCGCGTTTCCGCCGGAGGCCTCAATTTTGCCGACCTCATGGCCTCAAAAGGTGGGTATCCCGGTACTCCTCCTCCTCCGCTCATCGCCGGCCGCGAATTCTCCGGGGTCGAGGAAAGCGCCGGACGCCGCGTTATGGGCTATGCCCAATGGGCCGCCTTCGCCGAAAAAACTGCCGCCTATCCCAACCTGCTCTGGCCCGTCCCCGATCACTGGACCGACGAACAAGCCGCCGCTTTCCCCGTCAATTTCTTCACCGCCTACTTGCTCTACTGGCAAGCCGGCATGACCGGATCCGCGTGGGGCCGGGTCTCTGACCCGGCCGGGCGGAGCGAAGCTCCGCGGCGCACTCCCCGCGTCCTCATCCAGGCCGTTGCCGGCGGCGTCGGCACCGCCGCGGTCCAGATCGGCCGTCTCCTGGGTGTCGAAATGTACGGCACCTCGTCCTCCGACGAAAAACTCGCCCGCGTCAAGGCACTCGGCCTCGCGTACGGCATCAACTACAAGCGCAACGATTACCAGGAAGCCGTGATGAACTTCACTCGCGGCGAAGGTGTTGACGCGGTTTTCGAAATGCTCGGCGGCGAGCACACTGCCAGGAGCCTGCGCTGCCTGCGCGATTTCGGCCGCGTCATTCAGTACGGCACGGCCACCGGCAAGCAGCCACAGCTCGACGTGCGCGCCCTCTACGCCAAATCCGCCAGCGTGCAGGGTCTCTGGCTGACCTACCTCTCACAAAAACGCGAGATCATGGAGCCGGCCTGGCAGCAGCTTTCCGCCTGGATCGGGGAGCGCAAACTCGCGCCGCAAATCGGCCAGGTCTTTCCTCTAGCCCGCGCCGCCGAAGCCTACCAGCTGCTCGAAGAAGGCAGGAATTACGGCAAGCTCGTACTGAAGATCGCGGGCTGATGGAACCGGGAAGAGGTCGGGTTTGGGGTGCCCCACGTCTCGCCGGTTTTGCGAGACGTGGGCGTCCGACTAGTTCTCAAACACCCATTTGTCGTCTGGCTGCGGGTGCCCCACCCAATGCGGTTTTCGTTGGGTGGGATGAAATGTCTAAAACGGCTCCTCTATTTCGCTGCCACCCAGCGGAATCTGCTCCTCAGCCGCCTTGCGCGTTTTCGGGGCCTTCTTAAACGTCGCGTCGGCGGCGTAGCGCGGATAGTCAATCTTCTTCCCCTCCAGCAACTCGGCTACGCTCAGAATCTGGATGCGCGGATACTTGTCCACCACTCCCGGCGGCTTGTAGAACCCGGCCTCCGCGGCTTCTTTCAGCATGGGCTTAGTCGCCGCCTCCATCGAAATCAGCACGCCGATTTCCGCCTTCTCGCGTTCAATCACGCCGCGCAAATCACGCACGTAGGAAGCATGTACCCGACCCGCCTTGACCGAAAGAATAATCTGCTTCGTGGTTGCCCCACCCTTATCGCGTTCTTTGCGATAGGGTGGGCCTGCGTATTCGTCATGGAAATAAAGGCGTCCGTCGATTCCCTAATCGGCGCCTTTCTTCTTTTCCAGTGGCCGCGCGCCCACCAGACTCAGCGCCCACCATTGGAACTGATACGGTCCAGCCGCGCAAGCGGCGGCATATGACAGCCCGGCACAGGAGTGCCGGGTAAGAGTGGAGGAAATGCACTGAGTCCCGCCAGGGACGGCACCCGCTACGCTCAGCAGAGATGTCGTGCAGACGCTCGCATCCCTGTACCAAGTGTCGCGCCTGGCCATGCAATATCGCATCATCAACCTCGGGCTGCTACCGCCTGATGTTGACCCGTCCGACGATTCCCAGTGAACTGGAGATTGCATCCCGCAATCCGGATCGCTGACCGCCTACTCTCCAAATACCCACCGGTCGCTCACCAGAAAATTCGCCAGCGCGCACAGCGTGATGGCGATCGCGTTGGCGGCGAGGTAATTCATGTGTCCCTGGCCCGCCAGCACTTCCATCAGCGCCAGGTTGCCGAGAATCGAGATTGCCCCATTGCCCAGATGAAAACGCGCCAGCCGCGCGAAACTAGAGCGCCACGGACTGGCGGTGGCGCAGCTCACGCACACACTGAAGCGGGTCCGTTGTTGCGGAGCGGGCGTCAATCGGTCCACCCAGGTGAAGCGTTCATGCCAGACGAAATTGTGCAGCACTGCAGTTTCAACCGCCAGCGCGGTGGCCACGAGATAGTTGAAATGGAAAACGCTTTTCAGCAGGAAGAGCGCAGCGAATTGCACCGCAATACCGATTGCGCCGACCAGGTTGAATTTCGAAAAGCGCACCAGTTTGGAAGGTGAAATCGAGTTTCCGCTTTCGGCATCCGATTCTGGCTCACTTTTCTGCCGCCTGAGCTCGCGCAACTCCTTGGACGCCAATGTATTGCGCAGAATTGAATGGGCCGCGTGCGGGGCGCCAGTTCGTACCTCATTGTGGGCGCAGGAGTTAGTGAGACTCTGGCCCGGGGAATCGCCGTTGTCGCCGGCATTTTTCCTGAAACTATCAAGCGCAAGTTGTGTGGCGGCAACGTCTTGCCAGAACTTGCGCTGATGGACGCGCCGGCGAATCTCTTCTAATTGATTCTCCCAGCACGAGTTAGTGGCCGTTCCTTCGCTCATTCCGGGATCCTTTCTTCCTCATAGAGCCGCTTTGTGTTCTTGATCGTGAAAAAGATGACCATCAAACTCATGCCGGCGACACCAATCGCACCCCCCACATCGAACAGTCGGAATGACCCTCCAAGCAGCCGCACCTGCGGCCTCCAGAACAGAGCTAAGTTCCCCACTGCCAGCAGGATGCGCAACTCCGTCGGGCCCAAGCGCCAGAACGAAATGCGGAATTCGCCGAGCGCGTGCGTGGCCAGATACGATTGAATCGAGAGCATGAGAAACATGATGAGCAATGCGATCGCAAGCGCCGGATGCATACAGCCGGAAAGTGCCAGACCTCCCATAAGTGCAAGAGCGCCAAAGCTATCGACCATGTGGTCGACATAAAATCCGTAGCGCGGACGCAGCCGTTGGCGCACTCGCGCGAGCGTTCCGTCGAGCGAGTCGCCGAGCCAATTCAGTGCCAGAAATACGATGACGGCGAGCAGTGCATAGCGATTTCGCGGCACAAGCGCGTACGAAATGCCTGCGCCAATCTGCGCCGCCAGGCCAAGCACGGTCAGGTGGTCGGGATTGATGCATGCCGGCGTGCGCGCCGCCAGCCAGACGAGGGCGTGCTTCTCTGCCGCCGCTACCCAACTTTCCTGCACCCGCAGCATATCGCCGGGGCGCATGCGGCGCGTCTTTTCGTCGCGCAGTGCGCTGAGCACGCGCGGATTTACCTGCTCGCAGAATTCGGTCATTGCTTGTGAAGCTGTGGTTGCCATCGGTCGCCTCCGCATATCAGTACTCGTTCGGATTCAGCGCTCGTTCGATAGGCCAACTTTCACCGAGAAGGCAGCGCGAGACAATGCATAGAGGCGCAAAAGAGGATCAAACAAAGATCAACCGATAAATACTGCAGAAACAGTAAATTAGCAGCACAAATAAAGGCTTGGTATGGACCGGCGGGAGCATGTTTCGGATCGCTGTTAGAAAGCGCGAAGGCGCGAGGATTGCAAACTTATCGCTGGCACGCCTCATCTAAAAAAGTAGGGTTAAGGAAACTCTGATTAAGTTCCCGGGAACAACATTCCACTTCGCTCGGAATGGACAAAATTGGGTTTAATCAGAGTCTCCTTAAGTCGCATAGCAAGGTCTCAGGAGAAGCTTAGAGCTATGCCAAACAAGTTCTTCTGCAAGGAGGCAGGCATGAACAAGAATAATTTCCTGGGTGCGTTGGTGTTGAGTGTGACGCTGTGGATGTATGGGGCGGGGAAGGCTTCGGCGCAACCGGCTGCTGCGGCGACGGGAGTTCCCGCGCATCTGGTGGTAACGGTTGAACCGCGCAAGGGGTCGGACGTTCCCGTGATCCACCGCGAAGACGTAATGGTGTATGAGGGGAAAGATCGCGATACGGTCACGGATTGGGTTCCGGCGCAGGGCGATCAAGCGGCGCTGCAGCTGTTCATTCTCCTCGACGACGCTTCGAGCATGAGTCTGGGGACGCAACTCGACGACATTCGAAAGTTCATCAATGAGCAGCCGGATTCCACGCTGATCGGCGTGGCCTACATGCAGAATGGCATTGCGCAAGTCGTCCAGAATCTGACCAGCGATCACGCGCTGGCGGCAAAGTCCTTGAGATTGCCGATGGGAATGGGCGGCGTGAATGCCAGTCCGTATTTTTCCCTAAGCGATCTGATCAAGCGCTGGCCGGCCACCACGGCGCGCCGTGCCGTGCTGATGGTGACGGATGGAATTGACCGTTATTACGGTGTCGGGGACACACTCGATCCCTATCTGGACGCGGCGATTGATGATGCGGTGCGCGGCGGCATCGCGGTTTCGGCGATTTATAACCCGGACGCCGGTCACTTCGGCCACAGCTACTGGTGGAACTATTGGGGCCAGATTTACCTCTCGCGCCTGGCGGCCGAAACCGGAGGAGAAGGATATTACATCGGGCTTACCGGGCCGGCGGTCGCGTTTGCTCCGTATCTGGACGACATGGGGAAACGGCTGACGCATCAATATCTGCTGACCTTTCTGGCCAAGCCGCCGAAGAAAGCGGGATGGCAGCACGTGCGGCTCAGGACGGAAGTGCCGAATGCGGATCTGATCTCGTCCGACAAGGTGTGGGTGACTCCGTAGGGTTGGAATTTTCGTCTCAAAGGGAGGAGTGGTTGCCTGCCGCTGTCGTTACCTGTTGCACAGAGCTAGGGACCGGCGTCCGGGGGTCAATGAGTGAAATGGAGAGATTTATCAACAATCGACCTATCCCCCGCCGGAAGATGATTCTTCAATCCAACCTGTCCGCAGCGATTCCGTTTCCATTGACTTGCCTGAGAGCCGCGCCTACGATTTGACTCAGTGGGACGGGGAGAAGGAGCGTCTTCCCCTATGGCGAACCAGGCGGTCAGCGATGCACTGGTTGGCCTGATGCTGGGCCATTATCGCGTGACCGAGAAGATCGGCGTCGGCGGCATGGGAGAAGTTTTCCGCGCTCATGACCAGCACCTCGACCGCGACGTAGCCATTAAGGTACTCCCGCCCGGAACACTAACCGATGAATCTGCCCGCAAGCGCTTTCACAAAGAAGCGCTGACGCTCTCCAAGCTGAATCACCCCAACGTCGCGACCATCCACGACTTCGATACGCAGCAGGGCGTGGACTTTCTGGTGATGGAGTACATCCCCGGAATCACGCTTAGCGACAAACTGGCTAACCGGCCGCTACCGGAGAAGGAAATTATCAACCTAGGAACGCAACTGGCCGAAGGCCTGTCCGCAGCCCACGAACACGGAATTGTGCATCGCGACCTGAAGCCGGGCAATCTGCGACTGACCGACGACGGGCGGCTGAAGATTCTCGATTTCGGGCTCGCGAAGCTGCGGCTCCCGGTGTCGCCGACTGCAGCGACCGAGAGTCTGAGCGAGACGCAAGGCATGGCGGGAACTCTGCTCTACATGGCACCGGAGCAGATACTCGGCGGAGACCTTGACGCTCGCACCGACATTCATGCGGCGGGAGAGGTGCTGTATGAGATGGCGACGGGGCAGCAGCCGTTTGCACAGGTCGAGCGCGCGCAACTGGTCGGAGCGATTCTCCACAAGCCGCCCAGGCCGTCGACAGCTCTCAATCCCAAGCTATCTCTAGAACTGGAGCGGATTATTGGCAAGTGCCTTGAGAAAGAGCCGGAGAAGCGCTACCAGTCGGCGAAGGAGGTGGCGATTGACCTGCGACGGCTGCTCACCCCGAGCGGGGTAAAGGTGGCCGAAGTTCCTGTAGCGGGAAGGAAATTCTGGAAGGTTCTGGTTCCCGCTGCCCTGATATTTGCTGCTGCCGCCATCGGGGCAACGTTGTACTTCCGTTCACGCCAGACCACGACCCGCCTGACCGAAAAGGACACCATTGTTCTTTCCGATTTCGACAACAAGACGAGCGACAGCGTGTTTGACGGCACGTTGCGGCAGGGACTAGCCGTGCAGCTTGAACAGTCACCGTTCCTCAGTCTCATCTCCGAGCAGCGCATCCAGCAAACCTTGAAGCTGATGAGCCAGCCGGCTGATGCCAGGCTTACGCCGGAGATTGCCCGCGAACTCTGCCAGCGCACCCAGAGCGCGGCAGTCCTCGACGGCTCGATTGCCAGTCTCGGCAATCAATACGTTCTTGGCGTCAAAGCTGTGAATTGCCGGACCGGAGACACTCTGACCGAGGTGCAGGAGCGCGCCACCGGCAAGGAGCAGGTGCTCGCGGCCATGGACAAGGCCGCCGCGAAATTGCGCGAAAATCTCGGCGAATCGCTGAGCACTATCCAGAAGTACGACACACCGCTGGAAGAAGCCACCACGCCCTCGCTCGAAGCCCTGCAGGCCTACACCATGGGCTGGAAAGTCTGGGGCCGTGGATTTGACAACGTCGGCGCACTTCGTTTCTTCCATCGAGCCATAGAGCTCGACCCAAAACTTGCCATGGGCTACGTCGTAATTAGTGAGGCGTATGGGAACCTGGGAGAAGCCGACCTGGCAATGGAGTACGGGAAGAAAGGCTACGAGTTACGCGAACATGTGAGCGAGCCGGAGAAATTTTTTATCGAGACTAACTACCATCTCTCGGTAACCGGAAATATGGAAAAGGCTCGCCAGGTGGTTGAGGTCTGGGAAAAGACCTACCCGCGGGAGTACCCACCTCCTACCCTCTACGCCCACCTCCTCGTGACCCTTGGGGAATACGATCAAGCGCTGGCACAAGCAGAAAAGGCCAATCGACTGATCCGCGACAGCGTAGCTCACGAAGCGCTTGTCCTGCTCCGTCTCATGTATCTGGATCGTTTTGATGAGGCGCAGAGCAAGGCCGAAGAGCTAGAAAAGAGAAATCTGGACTCGACCTTGCTGCGCTTTTGCTCGTATGAATTGGCCTTCCTGAAGAACGATTCTTCAGGAATGGCCCGCCAGGTGGCTTGGTCGGCGGACCAACCGGGAGTGGAAGACGTCCTCCTACAAGAGGAGGCTGAGACCTCCGCCTACTTCGGCCGCCTCGCAAAAGCGCGGGACTTTTCTCGCAAGGCGATCGCTTCGGCCGAGCGTGCACAGGAGAAGGAAACAGCAGCGACGTACTCTGCGGTCTCCGCTCTACGCGAAGCCTTGTTCGGTAACGCAGACGAAGCACGACAGCAGGCGGGCTGGGCAATGAAATATTCGGCAGGCCACGATGTGCAATACGGCGCTGCGCTGGCGTTGGCGTATGCGGGAGACGACAAACGAGCGCAAACGCTCACCGCCGACTTGCGCCAGAGGTTCCCGGAAGATACGCTCGTGCAATTCAATTACCTGCCGACGCTCCGCGCCGAGCTTGCACTTAGCCGAAGAAATGCTCCCGAGGCTCTTGAGACTCTCCGACCCGTCACGCCCTATGAGCTAGGACAGACGACATTCACCATGTATCCCGTCTACGTTCGCGGGGAAGCGTATCTGGCGGCCCATCAGGGCAGCGAAGCAGCGGCCGAATTCCAGAAAATCCTCGACCATCGCGGAATTGTGCTCAACGAACCCATCGGCGCGCTCGCCCATCTCCAAATTGGCCGCGCATATGCCATGGCGGGCGACACCGCAAAGGCCCGTGCCGCATATCAGGATTTCCTCACGCTCTGGAAAGACGCCGACCCAGGTATCCCCATCCTGAAACAAGCCAAAACGGAGTATGCCAAGCTGCAGTAGGTACGAGAGATGAGAGTGGGCGGGTGGCCCGCCCTGAGGCCCCGCTGGTTTTGTTGAGAACGTTCCGGCTGAGGGTGCCCCATCCTTTCGCGATTTGTGCGAAAGGGTGGGCAAGATGGACCGCAACCCCAAGCCATTCCTGCGAGCACTCCAGTTCCGAGGTTCCCACCCTTGAAAAGAACGCAAGGATGGGGCACCCCCAGTCGTGGTGCATTCAGCAAAAACAAGGGTGGGAAACCCCACATTGTTGGTGTCAAATCCCAGCCTGTCGCCCACCCTGTCGCAGAAAGCGCGACAAGGGTGGGGCAACCGCGAGACATGGGGCACCCACGACTGGATCACAGGGCGGGCGGCTTGCGGATTGATTGTGCGATGACGGTTCCGAGATTGAGGAGCGTCATCAGCGAGATGATGCCGAGCGAGATCACGCAATAAAGGCACCAGACGCCGAGCACGTAATTCTCGATGTCGGCGAGGTGGATGGCGAACAGGAGGGCGATGATCAGGAAGGGCAGCATCCACGGGTAAGCTTTGCGAAAGGCGAGCAGGCCCAGGAGCAGATATCCAGCAATACCGATGGTGGCTACCGGAACTCCGTAAAACATGGCGTAAGGGCTGTGGTTGACGACGCCGCAGTCCCAGTGGGCATTAATGTCGCAGGGGGCATCGCCGTAGGTGCGGTAATGCTCGCGCAGAGCAAGAGAAGAAACGATGATGCCGAGCAGGGCGAGGATAAGGAGTGCGTATTTCATGGGTTTTCTCTTTCGACTGGGATGAGTCGCATTAATTTCGCATCCGGCTTCGGGCCCGTTGTGCCGTCCCTATCGGGACTCCGGTCCCTGTCCCACGTTACCCGGCACTTACGTGCCGGGCTTTCACCTTTCGCCGCTTTCGCGGCTGGACTTGGACGAATTATGGCCCGCTGTCCTCCTGTCAATCTAGTTCTCACGCGCTAAGGCGCTGCGCCAAGCAAAAGCCGGTCATTCGGACGCTTCACGAGACGCCTCCATTGGTTCAGTTCTTGCTTGCGAGTGCGCCGCTTGCATCCTTTATTAAATCAGAGACCTGCCAGTCGCCGCCGTGATACCACTTCACGACCTTGCCGTCGGGGCCGATGACGGTGGTGGAGAGATTGTGAGTAATCAGGCCGCCTTCAGGCTTGACAGTCAGGGCGAAGAAGTCTGCGATCTTGGGTAAATCGGAGGTGCGCAGGGCGGCAAATTCCCAACGCTTAAACAGCGCGGCATCGCGGGTGTGCGCGACCGAGAAACCGTAGTCGCGAAGAACCGTGGGCGTGTCGTGCTCGGGATCGAAACTGATGGTCAGCAGATGCGCGGCCTCGAGCGACGGATCGGCGGTAACCTGCTTATAGATTTCGGCGAAGTTGCTGCTCATGCGCGGGCAGAAGTCAGGAAATGGGCAGCGAGTGTAAATAAAAGTGACGAGTAGAACCTGGCCGCGATATTGCTGGAGCGAAATCCGCTTGCCGTTCTGATTGGTGAAGAAAAAGTCAGGGACTTCCTCGCCGGGAGCGGGCATATGAAAGGCATGTGGGCCGGCCGCCGGAGTGTTGTCCTTGTGAGCCGTGATCTTGACGTTTTCCAGCCAATAGTCCGGTTCGGCGTTGTCGCCCTTGCCGGTGGATTCGACGACCACGACTTCGGCGGAAATGGAATCGCCGGCAGTGAGTTGATTCAGCACGGAGGGCGGTTTGACTTTGTAGGACATTGTCATGGCGTCCATGAAGCCGGGAATGTTGTCGTTGGCGATGAGGGCGGACTGATCCTGGGCATCAATGGAGACAACGCGCCCGGTAAAGGGATAGCGTTTGGCCGCGGGTTGGGATGACTTCGGGTGACAGGCAGCGAGAGTGACGAGAAGGAGAATCCCCACAGTTCGCCAAACATCGGGCAAGCGGGGACATTCCCACTTCTCGCAAAACCGGCGAGACCCTTCGACTTCGCTCAGGGCAGGCGTGGGGCACCCCAACTTTTCCGCCGTCGGCCAGGAGGTTCGATCGCGATCCATAGGTCCTCGTTCCAGAAATTCTCATTCTAGACCTCAGAAGTGAAACCGGTAGCGAAACTCGGCGTAAATCTGCCGTGGGTCGTTCCAGTGAAAGCCGCCGAAGGTGAGGCTGTTATCGAGCTGCACGCGGCGGTTGGCTACATTCAACGCGGTCACCGAAATCGTGTATTTCTCCGCGAAGGTCTTGCCCAGAGAAAGATCCGTCGTCGTGTGACTGGG
>Ga0187781_10002011_pt1 | contig 15500 bp, 17 predicted proteins | sample 0715_SJ02_MP02_2_FD_132447 | JGI IMG/M metagenome (GOLD analysis project Ga0187781, IMG submission 132447) | Tropical peat soil microbial communities from peatlands in Department of Meta, Colombia - 0715_SJ02_MP02_20_MG | ecosystem: Environmental > Terrestrial > Soil > Wetlands > Peat | place...
ACCGCCTCGATGATCCAGTCAACGTCAGCCAACTTCTTCAGATCGTCGTCAAAATTTCCGATGGTCACCAGCCGCGCCAGCGATGAGTCCATAAATGCGGCTGGCTTGGCCTTCCTGGCCGCGTCGAGCCCCGCGGCGGCAATCTTGTTGCGCGCCGCCCCATCCGCGTCAGGCGGGACGATATCCAGCAGATAGCTGGGAATGCCGCCATTGGCAAAGTGTGCGGCAATGCGAGCGCCCATGGTGCCGGCGCCGAGAATCGCGACTTTATGAATGCGCTTCATGATCAGGCTTCCTTTTCCGGGCGTTCGAAAAACACGTATGAGCGGGAATCCAGAACTGGCAATGGTAATCCTACGGAGAGAGATTTATCTAGTTCGGTGGGATCGCCTATTCCAGGTTGGTATGACTGGCAACATACTCCAGGGCCTTGCGCGCCATCTGTTTCTCGCCGCGGTAGGCCAGCAGCTTGGGAGCTTGTTCGAGCGGCACCCACTTCGCGCAAGCCACCTCGATTCGCATCTCGTCGGAAATGTTGTCGATGCGTCCCGACTCGTAGCGCAGCAGATAGAAGCTGACGATTTTGAACACGCGTTGCTGATCGCCCCAGGAGCGCAAGTAGACATACTTGATGTCGGCCAGCTTGGTTACCAGAGCCGCGGTAATCCCGGTTTCCTCGCGGACCTCGCGCAAAGCCGCGTCGAGCGCCTTCTCGCCGGGATCGACCAGGCCTTTGGGCAGGCAGAGAACGGTCTTGGTGATTGGCCGGACGGCTCGTTTCGAGGGTTTCGGGGCTGTGGCTGGGCCTTCGGGGAGTTCAATGACCGCCATCCACCAGACCCCGTCGTTGTAGCGGACAACCACCCCACCGGCTGAGATTTCCCGGACCATGCTGTCCGCAAGGTAGCAGGTATGCGGGAACGGCGTCACCTGCCTAGGGTGCTTCCGGTAATAGTTACCTCCGATACACGGCTTCACCCCGAGGTGATGTCGTGTGGCACCCTTGTGCCCTTACACCCCGGATTCGAAATATGGCATCTTACGCATTATGTAAGGTTCTGCGGTTCCGGCGCGGTGGCCAGATGGGCCGGAGATGTGGGGTTAGCTGTGAAACGTTTAGGGAGAATCATTCGGTCGGTGCAAGCGTTTGGGCGAGAGCTCTCGCGCAAAAGCGCGCCGGTGGCCGAATCGCGCGTTCCCGCCATCGGAGTTGCTCTCGGCGGAGGTTTTGCCCGCGGCATCGCCCACATCGGAGTTCTGCGGGTTCTCGAAGAAGAACGCATCCCCATTTGTGCCGTGACGGGCACTAGCGTGGGCGCGCTGATTGGCGCGTGTTACTGCAGCGGGCTCAGCCCTCAAGAGATGCAGGAGGTCGCCCACAACGCGCGGTTCGCGACTTTCGCGCGCTGGACTCTTTCCCGCTATGGTTTCGCTACTAACGACCGCATGGTCTCGTTCCTGACCCGCCATTTGAAGTGCAGCACGTTCGAGCAGTTGCGTATTCCTCTGGGCGTGACCGCGACGGATTTCAATACCGGCGAGGGCGTGGTCTTCCGTGCGGGCTCGATGATCGAGCCGGTACGCGCCAGTTGCGCCTATCCGGGCATGTTTCTTCCGGTACAGATTGGCGGAAAGCATCTGGTGGACGGCATGCTGGCGCACCCAGTGCCGACGCGGCCGCTACGCGATATGGGAGCAGAGCGGGTGCTGGCTGTGAACCTGAAAGGCACATGGTCAAACGGAGGCGCGCCACGGCATTTGTTCGATGTGATCGGCCAGTCCTTCGCCATTGCGCAGGATGCCATGGCCAGCGTGTGGCGCAACGCCGCCGATTTAATAATTGAGCCGGAAGTCGCCGGATTCGCCTACGACGATTTCAAGCGCGCCGATGATTTGATTCGGGCTGGCGAGATCGCCATGCGCCAGGCCCTTCCTGCCGTGCGAAAGTGGATGGAGACGCCGGAAGTTGAGACCCATCCTGCCGTCGAACGCCGCCGCATGCCGCGGGTTTCGCCCATGCCGGCGGATTAGCCAAGGCTTTCACGAATTAAATAGATTAGCGGTTCCGATTGACAGACTTGCGCCTCTTTCCTTATAATGACTAGTCAGACTAGTTAGATATTGAAATGGATAAGCCTAGCCGCAAGAACCCCGAACGTGTCGTCCTGCATGATCTCGGGTCGAACGTCGCCCACGAACCCTGGCAGGTGCAGAGTGCCAAAGCGCGTTTCAGCGAGGTGTTCCGTCTGGCTCGGACCAAAGGTCCGCAGCGCATTACGCGGCAAGGAAAGGACGGTGTGGTAATGATTGCGGAGGAGCAGTTCGATCGGCTTGTAGGCAAGTCTCGGCAGCCGAAAAGTCTTGTCCAGTTCTTCCGCGAGTCTCCTTTGGTCGGCCTTGAACTTGATTTCGAGCGTGATCCCGACCCCGGTCGCGATGTCGACCTATGAGCGCATTTCTGCTCGACACCAACTGCGTTTCAGAACTCGTGCGCGTCCGGCCGGAACCTCGGGTGCAGAAATGGGTGGAGGCCGCCGACGAGAATTTGCTCTACCTCAGCGTTTTGACCTTGGGCGAGATTCGCAAAGGTATTGCTTGCTTGCCGCAAGGCACGCGCCGCACGCGACTGGAGACATGGTTGGAAGTGGACCTGCGGCCACGCTTTGCAGGAAGAATTCTCACCATCGATGAACCTATCGCTGACCGATGGGGAGCGCTGACCGGAGAAGCCATCCGCCGGGGAAGAGTTCTATCGGCAATCGACGCCTTGCTGGCCGCTACCGCCTTGGAGTACAACCTTACCATCGTCTCCAGAAATATCGGCCATTTCGCAGCCGTCCAGGTGCCAGTCCTGAATCCCTGGGAGGCGTGAGGTTCGATGTTCTCCTCCTGCTGGCAGTTCACCGGACCCGAACAGCTACTTATACTCTGGCGGCTTCTTCGCGGATTCTGCCACGCCTTCTCCACATGCCTTGCCTGCGTGTTCGTCTGCCCCACGCACAGCCGTAACGTCAGCTTGCCATTCAGCTTGGTATGCGTCAGGTAGAGATCGCCGCTCCGGTTGACCCTGTCCATGATGGTTTGATTGGCAGCGTCTCCGGACTTGTGGCGGAAGCAGACTAGGTTCAATGGAGCAGGTGCGGCCAGTTCAAAGCGATCGTCGTTTCGCACCCAGTCGGCAAACTGCTGCGCCAGACGCACGTGTTCGCGTATGTGATGCTGCAATCCCTCCACGCCGTAATGCCGAATTACGAACCACAGCTTGAGCGATCGAAATCTCCGGCCCAACTGGATGTGCCAGTCACGATAATCGATCACCGCGCCCGACTCCGTTGCCTGATTGCGCAAATACTCCGGCAGAATGCTGAGGGTTTGAATCAGCGCTTTGCGGTCGGCAACCCAGAAGCAGTTGCAATCGAAGTTGGTGAACATCCATTTGTGCGGATTGAAGGTGTAACTATCGGCGAGTTCGACCCCGTTCTGCAGATGGCGAAACTCCGGGCACAGCATGGCCGTGCCCGACATGGCCGCATCCACGTGCAGCCAGAGATTGTGCTTGCGGCAAACTTCGCCGAGCGCGGCAATCGGGTCCATGGCAGTCGACGAAGTCGTGCCCACAGTGGCGCACACGAAGAACGGAGTCAGGCCCGCGTGCCGGTCAGCGTCGATCTGCTGGGCCAGAACCTCAGGCTTCATGGCAAAGTTGCCGTCGACCTCGATCAGCCGAAGGTTTTCGACGCCAATCCCGGCGATCATCGCGGCTTTTTCCAGAGAGGAATGCGTCTGTGTGGATGCGTAAGCCACCAGCTTTCCATCGCATCCTTTTTTGTTGCTGAAGTAGTTCGTGGCGCGTTCGCGCGCGGCCAGCAGCGCGCACAACGTCGAACTGGAAGCCGTATCCTGAATCACTCCGCCGCCAGTGTTCGATGACCGGAATTTTTCCGGCAGCCCCAGCATTTCGACCAGCCAGTCCATGATGTGCGTTTCGAGTTCGGTGCAGGCTGGACTCGTGGACCACAGCATTCCTTGCACGCCTAGCCCGGAAGAAAGCAGGTCGCCGAGAATCCCCGGCCCTGAAGCGTTGCAGGGAAAGTAGGCAAAGAAATTCGGCGACTGCCAATGGGTCACGCCGGGCAGAATGATCCGTTGCACGTCTTGTAACAGCGCTTCAAACGGCTCGCCCTCGGCCGGCGGGTGCGCCGGCAGCGCCGCTCGAATCTCTCCCGGCTTCACTTGTGAAAGCACGGGAAACGACTCGATGCGCGAATGATAATCGGCGATCCAATCGACCACGGCGTGGCCGTAGCGCCGAAATTCGTCGGGCGTCATGTGAAACGATTTTTCTTCCAACACTGGCATGCTCCCTTGCGAATCCTTATTTCAGCCGTGCAAAATACACGCGCGTCTTGTACTCGAAGATGGCGCGGCCGGCGATAGCGTGCGCTTCAAACACTCGCCGTAGCTCCTTCAGCATCGGTTCGTGCCGCGCATCGCCCGGCCCCGGCACGTACGACGACGAGAGCAATCGGCCTTCGATCCCGGTGTAATCGAACTCCTGCCGCATGGGAAACACGCGCTCGACATACGGCGTCGGATCAAAGAACTGATTCACCTCTTCGGTAGTTTTTTCATGCCGTATGTCCTGATAATCTGTGCCGAAGGTCAGCAACAGTTTCTCGTAGTCACGAAGGAACGGCGTGGAATCGATGACCCGTTCGTTCCACAGCAGCACGAGCCATCCGCCGGGCTTCAGGATACGAGCAAATTCTTTACGCGAGCGCCTGCGATCGAACCAGTGCGCCGCTTGCGCAGCGGTGACGAAATCCACACTGCTGTCGGCGAGCGTGGTCGCTTCCGCGGTTCCTTCCACGCTCGTGAACTTGGGGAAGCCGGCCAGCAGCCGTTCGCCGGCCTGCCGCATATCCGCATTCGGCTCGACACCGTAAACGCGATTGCCATTTTCCAGCAGTGTGCGCGTCCAGATTCCGGTTCCCGAGGCAATATCGGCGACGACATGCGCCGGATTCAGGCGGCACTCATGGACCAGCGTTTGCAGCGCCTCCGGCGGATATCCGGGCCGGTAACGAACATAGTTTTCAACTCGATCGGAGAATCGGCTGGTAGCATTGGAAGCGGGCATAAGGCACAAGGTGGCAAGATTTTTCACCTTGCCAGAATGTCATTCTAACGGCAGGATAGAGATGTTGTCCCTCCCACGCCGGAGCCGGATCTCGGGCCGAAACGTTCCGGCAGCAAAAACAAAGAACTGATTCCGGTCCGCAAACACAGTATGCGTGTCGTCATCAAAGTCGGTACCAGTCTCATCGCCCCTGGCGGGCAGATCGACATCAATCTGCTGCGCGGCATGGTCGATCAGTTCGATTTGTCGAAAAACGAATATCTGATTGTGACGTCCGGGGCCATCGCCGCGGGCATGTCGGGCCTGTCGCTAGCGAAGCGTCCCAGCGATGTGCCGCGCATGCAGGCTTGCGCCGCCGTCGGGCAGAGCAAGCTGATGCATACCTACGAGCGCCTGTTTTTCGGCAAGAAAGTCGTGGCGCAGTTACTGCTCTCGAGCGACGACTTTACTTCACCCGTGCGTTACCGCAATTTGCAGAATGCGCTGGCGGAACTGCTCGCGTTGGGCGTGGTCCCCATCGTGAACGAAAACGACAGCGTTTCCGTGCGCGAACTGGAAGGCGCATTCGGCGACAACGACGAGCTCAGTTCGTTGCTGGCCACTGCGGTCAAGGCCGACTGGCTGCTGCTTTTGACTAACGTCGACGGATTCATGGTCCCCAACGGCCGCAAGAAGCCGCGCGTGCAGCGTGTGATTCGCAAGCTGACTCCCGCGCTGGAAGCGCTGTGCAACGGAGGGAGTTCGCTGGGACGCGGCGGCATGATCTCGAAACTGCGGGCCGCAAAGCTGGCCAGCGAAGGCGGCGTGCACGTTGCCATCGTCAACGGCCGCCATTCGCACGCCATTACGTTGGGCCTGCAAGGCAAGATCGGAACCTATTTCCCGCCTCAGACGGAAAGGGGGTAAGCGCATGGCGACTCTCACGGCAACCGCCTCCACACAGGAAAAACTGCTGCGTGCCCGCGCCGCTGCCGGCAGGCTGGCGCTGCTTTCCACCGACGAAAAAAATCGTCTGCTGCTCGCCATTGCGGATGCTGTCCAAGCGCACGAGAAAGAAATTCTGGAAGCGAACCGCCGCGATATGGAAACTTGCGGCCTGGAAGGCTCCATGCGCGACCGCCTGCTTTTGACTCCGGCGAGAATCAAGGATATGGCCAGAGGCGTGCGCGAAGTCGCGGCCCTGCCCGATCCGGTCGGCGAAACGCTGGCGGAATGGACGAAATCCAACGGCCTGCGCATTCGCAAGGTGCGCGTGCCCCTCGGAGTGGTGGGCATCATCTACGAATCGCGCCCCAACGTTACGGTCGACACGGCCGTTCTGGCGTTGAAAACCGGCAACGCCATCGTCCTGCGTGGCGGCAAGGAATCGGCGCAGAGCAATCAATGTTTAGTGGAAATCATGTCAGCGGTTCCCGGCGTTCCCGCGGGCGCGATCGAATTGCTCGATGCGAGCACGCGGCAAACCGTGCAGGAGCTTATCAAAGCTCGCGGCCTTGTTGATGTGATCATTCCCCGCGGCGGAGCAGGCCTCATCAATTTCGTCACCGAAAATTCTGTCGTTCCCGTCATCGAGACCGGGGCCGGGAACTGCCACATCTTCGTCGATGCGTCGGCCGATTTCGACATGGCTGACCGCATCGTTATCAACGCCAAGACACAGCGGCCATCGGTCTGCAATGCAGCCGAAAAGCTGCTGGTGCATGAACGCATCGCGGCCGACTACATTCCGCGCATTGCGAAAAAGTTGGTCGACGCAGGAGTCGAGCTCAAAGGCGACGACAAAGCGCGCGCTCTCGCGGGCACACTGCCCGTGTCGCAGCCCGCCGAGCAGGAATGGTATGAAGAGTATTTGCGGCTGTGCATGGCGATTGCCGTCGTCGCCGATGTCGACGCTGCCATCACACACATCAACAAATATTCCACCAAGCACTCCGATTCGATTGTGACCGCAGATGCGGCGAACGCTCGCCAATTTCTTCGTGGCGTGGATTCTGCCGCCGTGTACTGGAATGCGTCGACCCGCTTCACCGACGGAGGCGAATTCGGCTTCGGCGCCGAGATGGGCATCAGCACCCAGAAACTCCATTGCCGCGGCCCGTTCGCTTTGCCCGAGCTTACGTCTTCGAAGTACGAAATTGTCGGGACGGGGCAAATAAGGTGAGCCTGTCCGAACTCATTTGCTTGGCCAGGAATAGATGCGTCCTCAATCGACGCCAGCCCATTGGATATTTTCTTGAATGTCGCTCAAGAGCCCGTACAGAACTGTGCGCTGTTCCGGGCCGAAGTGCTGGCTAATATAAGTGGCCAATCCGTGAAAGATGTTCTTCCGAACGCCAGCTTTTTTCGCAAGCCATGCAAGCCGATTCTCTAGGTCGGGCCCAGAAATCGGATCGGTGCGTTTTCGCTCCATGATCTTCAGCACGTCCAGCCGACGCTGGCACTCCGCCTTGTAAGCTTCGACGATGCCCTCGTCTATGACCTCATCGGCCTGCTCCAACCTTCGCTGGGCGTAATAGCATCGACCGCATAGCTGCCTTGCCCTCAGTAGATATCTTTCGGTTTGGCAGTTTGCACAACGCTTGACATCCGCTAATACAACTTTGCACCTAGCCATGATGCCTCCACTCTTGCCAAGCTACCGCCAAACCGGAACCCGCATCACATCGAAGTGATGATCATAAGTCCAGACTTCCAGCCCCAGCCGAGCCGCTACTGTGGCAACGGTCGCATCGAAAAGCGAAATGTTCTGGTCGGAGAAGGCTTGGACCTTCATCATCGCTTGACGGTAGTCCTCTGCAACTGGGTTTACCAACGTCATGTCCGCCATATAGCTCAGCCAGCGGGATGCGGAGATGGTGCCCATGTGCTTCAACACAAGGGAATGGGTCTCCAAGAGGGTCGGATAGGCTACGAGAACCTGTCGTTGATCGTCGATCAAATCGCGGAGTTCTCGCAGTGATCGTTCATGGTAGGAATCGCTTTCGTCCGCAGCTGCATAGAGGGGAGTTGCGTCCGCCAGCACTGCTCGTATCATTTCTTGGTTCCGGTCTTGGTTCCGGTCTTAGTTCCGGCAAAGTAGGCGTCGTGATTCTGACTCACATCGCTCAGCCCGCTACGTCCGACCGGTCCCAACTTCAGCGGACGATAGGACCACAGAAAGCCGCGCCCTTGCAGGTATTCCCGCAAGGCCGACTGCATGACCGTGGTTAGAGCCGGTGGCGTTTCTTGGGAATTTCGATACCGGTTCACGGCCTCCGCTAGGTCGTCGGGGAACGTAATGGTGGCTCGCTTCATGAATACATAATAGCACGATTGGTGAATGTGGTGAAGTTGGTGCTTGCGGCGAACAAAAAACGAATAACTCTCGCGCACGCGGCATCCTGTGTTACCTTCTCAGTTTGCCCGTTTGTTCCATTCGGATTCCGATGAGACTCTTCCCGGCCACCCTTCTTTCGTTCGCCGTTCTGTTTTCTGGGCACTCCAGCACCATTGGTCAGGCATCCGCTAAGTCTAGCCCTAAGATTTTTGGCTTCCGCGACTCGGCCGCCGAATCCGCCATCGAAGCTCGTTTTCTCGCCGTGCCCGATCCCAAACTCGCGGAAGAGCACCTTCGCATTCTGACCGAGGCTCCGCACATGGCGGGCACGGTAGAAGACAAGGCTACAGCCGACTACGTGGCGCGGAAGTTTCGCGAAGCCGGGCTCGAGACTGAGATGGTCGAGTACAAGGCGTGGTTTAACTATCCGGCGGAAATCAGCGTGGATTTGACCGCGCCCGCCGGTGTCACCATGCATGGCCCTACACGCGAGCATGTTGACAAAGATGCGTTTCAAGACGATCCGCGCGTGGTCGTGCCATTTAGCGGCATGTCGCCTTCCGGCGATGTTGAGGCCGACATAGTCTATGCCAACTACGGCACGCCGGAGGATTTTGAGAAGCTCGACAGGCTGAAGATCGATGTGCGTGGAAAGATCGTCATCGCGCGCTACGGGCAGAATTTTCGCGGCGTCAAAGTGTTCATCGCGCAGGAGCGCGGCGCGGCGGGAATGATTCTGTATTCCGATCCGGCCGACGATGGCTGGCGCCGGGGGGACAAATATCCCGACGGACCGTGGCGTCCCGACACCGCCGTGCAGCGCGGATCGGTGGGATACATGTTCGAGTTTCCCGGAGACCCGACCACCCCCGGCACAGCCTCTTCCGTGTCGCTGCCTCCGTCGCTGCGCGTTTCGCCGCAGCAATCGCCGCAGCTTCCCGGGATTCCGGTCACGCCACTTTCCTACCACGATGCATGGCCGATCCTGCAGCACCTGGGCGGGCCGGAGTCGCCGCGGGAGTGGCAAGGGTCGTTGCCCTTCACCTACCACACCGGCCCCGGTCCCGCGCGCGTGAAGATGCACCTCAAGCAGGATTACCAGTTCCGCACGCTGTGGGATGTCATTGGCCGCATCAGGGGCAGCGAATTGCCCGACGAATGGGTGGTTGCCGGCAATCATCGTGACGCGTGGGTTTATGGCGCGGTCGACCCCAACAGCGGCACCGCGGCGATGCTCGAGACGATTCATGGCATCGGTGAACTCCTCAAGTCCGGCTGGAAGCCGAAACGCACGCTCGTCTTCGGCAGCTGGGATGGCGAAGAAGAAGGCCTGATGGGCTCGACCGAATGGGCGGAGCAACACGAGGCGGAACTACGCAATGCTCCCGCCTACTTCAACATGGACGTCGCGGTTTCAGGACCGAAGTTCGGGGCTTCTGCCGTTCCCAGCTTGAAGGAATTTTTGCGCGACGTGACCAAAGTCGTTCCCAGTCCCAAAGGGGGAACCGTCTATGAAGACTGGCAGAAGGAATCGCAGCCCAACGCGCCCGCGACGCAGTCTCCAACCGAGGCGATCGGAGACAGCCGGCGCATTCCCGCGGCGCAAATCAAACTCGATGTGCCTGTCGGAGATCTAGGCAGCGGTTCTGATTACACCGCCTTCCTGCAGCATTTGGGCGTGCCTTCCAGCGACGTGAGTTCCAGCGGCCCCTACGGCGTCTATCACTCCGTGTTCGACAATTTCGCCTGGTTCAAGAAGTTTGGCGATGCGGATTTTGTCTACGAGCAGGAGATGGCGCGCGTGTTCGGATTGGAAGTCGTACGCATGGCCGACGCCGACGTTTTGCCGTACGACTATGAAGAATATGCGAAGGAAATTGAGGTCTACCTGGACGCGGCGCGAAGGCGGGCGGAGGACAAGTTCGGCAATCACGTTCTCGATTTCGCCGCCGTGGATGCCGCGGCGCACCGCTTCGAGTCTGCGGGTGCGAAGATGCTGGCGAGGCAGAAGAATCCGCCGCGGGATGCTTCCCGGTTGAACCAGGCGTTGCTCACGGCGGAGCGCGCCTTGCTGGTGCCGCAGGGATTGCCGCACCGTCCCTGGTATCGCCACGCGATTTATGCTCCGGGAGAATACACCGGCTACGCGGCGGTGGTGATTCCGGGAGTGAATGAGGCTCTGGACAAGGGTGACAGTGCCCGCGCGCGCCAGCAATTGGCGGTGCTGGCGGAAGCTTTGGACGGTGCAGCAAAAACTCTGGAAGGATCGCGGTAGTCATGACTTCCGCCCACGCGCTCGGACAATTTCTGCGCACGCTGCCGGCTTCGGCGCTGGCGACTTTCCTCACGCTGTTTCCCATTGTTGATCCGTTCGGCGGCATTCCGATTTTCTTCACCATGACCTCATCGTGGACCCCGCACGACCGCACCCGCACGGCGCTCAAAACCGGCATGTGGGTTTTTCTGATTCTGGTCACGTTTCTTTTCTTTGGCCGCTTCGTGCTTTATTTTTTCGGCATTTCGTTGCCGGTTCTAAAAATCGCCGGCGGGCTGATCGTCGCCAACACGGCTTGGGGGATGGTCACATCGCATGCACGCATTACGCCCGCCGAGAGTCATGAAGCCGAGAGCAAAGAAGACATTTCGTTAACTCCCCTCGCCATGCCGCTGATGTCGGGGCCGGGAGCGATTGGCGTGGTCATGGCGCTGGCTGCCCACGTGGATAACATCGCTGCCTATATGGGCATGGTGATTGGCGTGGCGGCCATCGCGCTCAGCGTGACTCTGTTCTTCTGCATGGGCGGACCGCTGGTGCGGAGGCTCGGCCCAAGCGCCGTGGGCGCGATCAATAAGATTTTCGGCTTTCTGATTCTCGCCATCGCCGTCCAACTGGTGTGGAACGGCGTGGCGGACTTCAGGAATTGAGCAGGAATTGAGGATGTGGCGCGGACCTGCCCTGAGCGAAGTCGAAGGGGCGGCGAGACCTCGGCGATCATCGTAAGATCCGGGAACTCCCCTGCCGCTTTCTGCGTACCCACGATTAGACGCCATCGCGTCTGAACGAGGTGATCCATGCCTGCTTCCATCTCTGGAAGATCTCTTCTGCGGCTGACCCTGCTTCACAACGTGCTTTTGTTATGTGTCTTGCTGACAACCGTTGGCTCAAGCCCGCTCTGCGCCGCCCGCACCGGAGACGGCAAAGCCGGGAGTGGCGACGACTGGCGATACTCGGAGACGCGCAATGATACGCGCGAGTTCGCGTCCGGCGGCTCGGTTCATGTACGCATGACGGTCGGTGACGTTCACATCAAACGCGGCGACTCGAGCAAAATCCGGTTGGAGTACACGGTGAAGTCGAGCCGGGAACGAAACGTGAAAGACGCCACCGTGGATTTCGACGTGCACGGCAACGAAGCCAACATCGAGTTTCATGCCCCATCCACGAGCAGTACCGAGTTTGATGTGGAACTCGAGGTCCCTGAGACCACCAATCTCGACGTGCATGAAAAAGTCGGCGACGTCACCATCGACAACATCGAAGGCGACAAAGACCTGAACCTGGGCGTGGGCGACATTCGCGTCAACGTCGGGCACACGGGATATCGGCTGGTGAACGCGAGCACCGGCATCGGCGACGTCAGCGGCACCGTCAGCGGGGACGAGCGCGGCGAGATCAGCGGATGGCTGGGCAAGACGCTGAAGTATCGCGGGGACGGTAAGTATGAACTCCGCGCCCACGTCGGGGTGGGAGACATTCATCTGGAAGGGAAGTAGGCCGCCTGAGCTCGTCCGGGCGCTCGAGCGCGCCAGGTTTTTATGGTCGCGTTGAAGTCGCTAAGGATGCTTCTCCATATAGCGGCCGACCAACGCGGCGCACGATTCAATGAATTGCTGTTCCTCGCGAGTGAACGTCTCCGTAAAATAACTCTCGATGCAGATCTCCGCCATCACGCGCTTGTTTACGTAAATCGGCGTCACCATGTTGGATTTCACCATGTCCGAACCGAGGTAGCGCAGATCTTTGGCCACGTCGTTGACCACTACAGACCGCGCGGTGGAGGCGGCGGCTCCGCACAAGCCTTCATCCAGGCGAATGCGCGGCGTGGGCTGAAAGCTGCCCGCGTAGGGACCGACCACCAGCGCCTGAAAATCGGGAGCCTCCATCAGATAAAAGCCAACCCAGTTGTAGTGGCTCATCTCCGTGTGAAGCCGGTCGGAGACGTGCTGCATGAGCGACGCGGTGGTGTTGGCCATGCGGGCGTAGTTCTCAAATTCTTCGAGCAGACTCGGATGTTTTGACATCGACAGGGGAACCGTCCTTGTCCGGTAACGACATTGTAGGCGGGATTCGAGCCTCTGCGGAGGTTGATCTTTGGGGTCGCGGAGGGGTATTGCGAAAAATTTTGGCCGCAACTCGTAAGGTATTGATTTGGAACCCCGGATCGTCAGTATGTCAATCATGTTAATTGACATAATTGACAAAAGAAGCTACCTTTCCTTCTGGGGCGTCGCAACTGCCGGTATTTCCGGATAAATCGGTCGATGCCCGGAGGAAGGTGAACGGAATGAGGTTCTGCTTTTGCCGGCTTTTGCTTGGTCTGATCGCTCTGTTTGTGGCTCTCCCTGCCTTTGGCACCGACGGATACTTCTCGACCGGTTGCGGCAACAAGCAACAGGGGCAGGGTGGCGCCGGTGTCGCCTTTCCCCAGGACAGTCTTGCCGGCGCTGCCAACCCTGCCGGAATGGCTCTGGTGGGAAATCGCTTCGACTTTGGGCTGACCTTTTTCCGGCCGATCCGCAGCGGTTCGATTACAGGGAGTGAGGCGCCGGTCAACGGTTCCTACGACGCCAGCCGGCACAAGAACTTTTTCATCCCCGAACTGGGATTCAATCACCTCGTCAATCCCCGGTTCTCGCTCGGCGTTTCCATCTGCGGCAACGGAGGAATGAACACCTCCTACACCACTCCGATTCCGCTGTTGGGCAGCACGCGCGCGGGAGTCGATCTCGAACAACTGTTCGTGTCGCCGACGGCGGCCTACAAGCTGAGCGAACATCAGGCAGTCGGCGTCTCCTTGGATTTGGGATGGCAAAGGTTCTCCGGCGAAGGCTTGCAGAATTTCACCGCGCCCGGGTTCTCCATTGATCCCAACAATCTGACGAATCGCGGCTATGACGCGTCTTACGGCATCGGTCTCCGCATCGGATGGTTGGGCGAGTTCGGCAAATACGTCAACGTGGGCGCGAGTTTTCAAAGCCGAACCTACATGCAGAAGTTCGACAAATATCGCGGCCTGTTCGCGGAGCGCGGCGGTTTCGATATTCCCGCAACCCTGACCGGTGGCGCAGCCTTCAAGCTGACGGAAAAAGTCACGGTGCCTTTTGACGTGGAGCGGATCTTCTACGGGCAGGTCAAGTCGATCGCCAATCTCGATTCGAATCAGGCGCAACTCGGCGCCGACAACGGCCCCGGCTTCGGCTGGCATGACATTACCGTCGTGAAAGCCGGCATCCAGTACAAAGTGAGCTCGTCGGTCACGGTGCGTGGAGGCTACAATCACTCCGGCCTGCCGTTTAACAGTTCACAAACCTTCTTCAATCTGCTGGCTCCGGCGGTGGTGCAGAATCACCTGACCGCCGGGGCAACATTCGCTCTGCGCAATGGGAAAGAGATTAATATTGCCTATCAGCATGCGTTTGCCAAGACGCTGGATGGCGTGAACTCGATTCCGCCCACGTTTGGCGGCGGCGAGGCCAATCTGAAGATGTATCAGGACTCCATCGGCCTGAGCTTTGGCTGGGGACGGTAGGGGCTGGTCAGCAAAAACGATATGGCTGAAATGTTCAGTTCGGGCCCATGGCCATGGTACGTAGCCGGACCGGTCATCGGGCTTTTCGTTCCCGTGCTATTGATAGTTGGGAACCGGGTGTTTGGAGTGTCCAGCGGCTTGCGCCACCTGTGCGCGGCGGTGGTTCCCGGCAAGGTTGAGTACTTGCGGTATGACTGGAAGAAAAACGGCTTGTGGAATCTGCTCTTCGTCCTTGGGATCGTCATCGGAGGATTCCTCGCTTCGCATTATGGAGGCGGGCAAACCGTTGCGATCTCGGAAGCGACCCGCCTGGATTTGGCGAAACTGGGAATTCATGATTTTTCCGGACTGGCTCCCCGGGAGCTATTTCAGTGGTCCGCGCTGCTGTCCTTCCGCGGATTTGCGCTCATCATCGTTGGCGGTTTCCTGGTCGGATTCGGCACCGCCTACGCTGGAGGGTGCACGTCCGGCCATGCCATTTCAGGGTTGGCCGACTTGCAGTTGGCTTCCCTGATCGCGACGGTCGGTTTTTTCGCCGGCGGATTGATTGCGACACACTTCCTTCTGCCGCTGCTGTTGTGAACACCCCGATGACGAGTTCTGCGAAGCAAGGCCCCGAAGCGCCGACGCAGCCCGCTTGGGTTCTGCCGGTTTATCTGTTTCTAGGTGTGGCCTTCGGCGTCGTGCTGACGAAGTCCGAGGTGCTTTCCTGGTTCCGCATCCAGGAGATGTTTCGGTTTCAATCGCCGCGCATGTACGAAATCATCGTCTCCGCCATTGTTGTTGCGGCGGTTGCGGTTGCGCTGATTAAACGGTTTGGCGGGAAGACCGTTTCCGGCGAACCAATCGACATCCCGGCCAAGACATTCGGCCGCGGTATTCGCTATGCCCTAGGCGGGACGATTTTTGGTTTGGGCTGGGCTCTGACGGGGGCTTGTCCCGGGCCTCTTTTCGCACTGGTGGGCAACGGAATTACGGTGATGGCGGCGGCGATCCTCAGCGCGCTGGCGGGAACCTGGCTCTATGGAGTGCTTCGTCCGAAATTGCCCCACTAGAACCCGCCCTGGGTCGGCGCAAAGGCGGGGCAACCGGATTCGTGCGGATTCGAAAGGATGGGCCAGCCCCCCAAGGTCAAACCCCACTTCTCGCGCAAGAAGCGCGCGAGAAATGGCGCACGCAGCTTATCTGGAATTGGTGGCTGCGGGATTCGGCTTTGCCGAGCCGGCATCCTCGA
>Ga0187781_10002012_pt1 | contig 15498 bp, 13 predicted proteins | sample 0715_SJ02_MP02_2_FD_132447 | JGI IMG/M metagenome (GOLD analysis project Ga0187781, IMG submission 132447) | Tropical peat soil microbial communities from peatlands in Department of Meta, Colombia - 0715_SJ02_MP02_20_MG | ecosystem: Environmental > Terrestrial > Soil > Wetlands > Peat | place...
ACATGCATTTCGGCGTGCGGGAACACGCGATGGGCGCGGCGCTCAACGGCATGGCCGCGCACGGCGGGGTCAGGCCGTTCGGCGCGACCTTCCTCGTGTTCTCGGACTACATGAAACCGAGCGTCCGTCTCGCGGCCCTGTCCGGCCTGCCGGTCATCTACGTGTGGACGCACGACAGCATCGGGGTGGGCGAGGACGGTCCCACGCACCAGCCCGTCGAGCAACTGGCGGGCCTCCGCGCGATCCCGAACCTGCTCGTCATGCGGCCGGCCGACGCCAACGAGACGGCCGAGGCGTGGCGCGTGGCGCTTCGGCGCACATCCGGCCCGGTGGCGTTCGTATTGTCGCGGCAGAAGCTGCCGGTGCTAGACCGGGCGTCCCTCGGGTCTGCCTCGGGCGCGGCAAGAGGCGGCTACGTCCTCGCCGATGCCGACGGGGGCGCTCCGGACGCGATCCTCATCGCGACCGGGTCCGAGGTCGTGCTGGCACTCGAGGCCCGCACGCGCCTCGCCGGGGAGGGCATTCACTGTCGCGTGGTATCGTTGCCTTGTTGGGAGCTGTTCGAGGCCCAGCCGGAGGCGTACCGGGACGAAGTCCTGCCGCCTTCGGTGCGCGCCCGCGTCACAATCGAGGCCGCCGCATCGCTCGGATGGGCGCGCTATGCGCGGGACGGAGGCGTCATCATCGGGCTTGACCGGTTCGGTGCCTCGGCACCCGGGCCGGTGGTCATGCGGGAGCTTGGATTTTCCGTGGATCGCGTGGTGGCGGCGGTCAAGGCGGCGCGGGAGCGGAGTCGATGACGGCCGAGGAGGGACAAAGAAATGGCTGAGGGCGGGCAGGCACCGGCCAGGAATCCCCTACGCACCCTGCGTGAGGTGGGTCAAAGCGTCTGGTTGGATTTTATCGAGCGAGGCCTGTTGCGGTCTGGCGGGTTGCGGCGTCTCGTCGAGGAGGATGGGGTCTCCGGAGTGACGAGCAACCCGACGATCTTCGACAAGGCGATCACGGGAAGCGCCGAATACGACGCGCAGCTTGCCGAGCTTGTTTCCGCCGGGAGGACGACACCCGAGATCTATGAAGCCGTCGTGAGCGAGGACATCCGGGGGGCGGCCGACACTCTTCGCCCGGTGTTCGACGAGACGCGCGGGGCCGATGGATACGTGTCGATCGAGGTGTCGCCGCTTCTCGCGCACGACACGGCGGGCACGGTCCAGGAAGTCAGGCGGTGGTCCTCGTTGATCGGCCGGCCCAATGTCATGGTCAAGATCCCGGCGACGCCCGAAGGGATCCCGGCGATCGAGGAGATGATCGCCGAAGGGCGCAGCATCAACATTACGCTGATCTTTTCCCTCCAGATGTATCGCCGCGTCATCGAAGCATACCTGCGGGGGCTGGAGCGCCGTGCCGCCTCCGGGGGGCCGCTTCATCAGGTCGCGTCCGTCGCAAGCTTCTTCGTGAGCCGGATCGACACGGAGGTGGACCAGCGGCTCGCCTCGCGCATCAAGGACGCCGCGCCTGCGGACGCATCGCGGCTCCGCGCGCTGCTCGGCAAGGCCGCGATTGCAAACGCCAAGCTCGCGTACCAGTTGTTCCGCGAGGTCTTCACCGGGGCGCGGTTCCAGGCGCTGGCCGGCCGGGGCGCGCGCGTGCAGCGTCCACTGTGGGCGAGTACGAGCACGAAGAACCCCGCGTATCCAGATCTGCTGTATGCCGAGGCGCTGGTGGGGCCAGATACCGTGGACACGATGCCGCCTCAGACCCTCGCCGCGTTCCGTGATCACGGACGGGTCTCCCCGGGGGCCGTGATGGAGGATGTCGACGGAGCCGCAGGACTGCTCGCGGCCCTGGCCGGCGCCGGAGTCCCCATCGAGGACGTCACCCGCGTGCTTCTCGACGCTGGCGTGGCTTTGTTCTCGGAGTCGTTCAACCAGTTGTTCGCCGCCATCGACGCGAAGCGGCGGAGCCTGGCGGCCGCGCCCCGCTGATTGCGGCCGCAACACGGTCCACCGGCGCGCCCGCGGTCGGCGGACGGCAGGGGCGCCGGCGCACGTCAAAGCGGGCGAGAAGGGAGCTGCGTTGATGAAGGTTGGATTTGTGGGGTTCGGTCGTATGGGTGGGAACATGGTAACGCGGCTGCTCCAGCATGGTCACGAGGCAGTCGTGTACGCGCGGCGGGCGGAGGTGCGGCAAGAGGCCGCCGAGAAGGGCGCGGTTCCCGCGTCGTCGCTCGCCGATCTTGTTGAGCGGCTCGCTCCTCCGCGGGTGGTCTGGATGATGGTGCCCGCGGGGGATGCGGTGGAGCAGACGATCGCGGACGTGGCGCCGCGGCTCGCGAAGGGGGACGTGCTGGTCGACGGCGGCAACTCGTACTACAAAGACTCCATGCGGCGTGCCGCCGCCGCAAAGACGCGGGGGCTGTTCTACGTCGATGCAGGGACGAGCGGCGGCATCTGGGGGCTCCAGGTCGGTTACTGCATGATGGTCGGCGGCGAACCCGAGGCGATCCGGATTGTGGAACCGTTGTGCCGGGCGCTCGCACCGGAGAACGGGTACATGCACGTGGGGCCGAGCGGCGCCGGTCACTACGTCAAGATGATCCACAACGGGATCGAATACGGCATGCTGCAGGCCTACGCGGAGGGATTTGGCGTCCTGCACGCCGCGCCGTTCAAGTTCGACCTGCGTGCGATCAGCGCGCTGTGGAACCACGGCAGCGTGGTGCGTTCGTGGTTGCTCGAGCTCGCCGAGCGCGCGTTCGCCGCGGACCCCGAGATCGCCGGGATCCAAGGCTATGTGCAGGACTCGGGCGAAGGCCGGTGGACCGTACAGGAAGCGATGGAGCGCGATGTCCCCGCGCCGGTGATCACGCTGTCGCTTGTGCAGCGCCTGAGGTCTCGCGAGGAGGAAGACTTCGGTGACAAAGTCATCGCCGCGCTGCGCAACCAGTTCGGGGGACACCCCGTTCGGACCGGCTAGGTGCCTGTCCGAGAAGCTTCCCATGGTTGGCCCAGAACGTTGGAGAAGCCCCATGGCCGCGACGCCGTTTCGGTGTAGGGACGTTCTATGAGCATCGCTTCCGTCTCCTCGCTGCGGGAGAGTACCCGGTCACGTCGCACGCCGGATCCCTGCACTGTGGTGATCTTCGGTGCCACCGGGGATCTGTCGCGCCGCAAGCTGATGCCGGCGCTGTATCGGCTCGCTCGTCTCGGCCGCATCGCGCCGTCCTGTGCGGTCGTCGGCGTCGCCCGGCGGGCCAAGACCGACGAGGCGTTTCGGGCCGAGATGGCCGACGCGGTGCTGGGCCCGTCTCCATCCGCGTCGGAGCGCTCGGCATGGACGGCGTTCGCACAGGGATTGTCGTATGTGCAGATCGAGTTTGGCGATTCCGGGGCGTACGCACGACTCCGGGACGCGCTCGACCGGGTGGATCGGGAGCGGAGCACGGGTGGCAACCGCGTCTACTACCTCGCGACCGCCCCCGCGTTCTACGCCGAGATCGTCCGGCATCTCGGGGATGGCGGGATCGTCGTCGCCAGCTCCGTGACCGGGGACGCGACGGGAGGGTGGGCCCGCGTCATCGTGGAGAAGCCGTTTGGGCGTGACCTCGCCAGCGCGCACGATCTCAACCGGACGCTGCTGAGTGTGTTCCAAGAGAGCCAGGTCTACCGGATCGACCACTACCTCGGGAAAGAAACGGTGCAGAACATCCTCGTGTTTCGGTTCGCCAACGGCATCTTCGAGCCGATCTGGAACCAGCAGTTTGTCGACCACGTCCAGATCACGATGGCCGAGACGGTCGGCGTGGAGGGCCGCGCCGGCTACTACGAGACGGCCGGCGTCGTTCGCGACATCGTCCAGAACCACATGATGCAGCTCCTGAGCCTGGTCGCGATGGAGGCTCCGGTCGCGTTCGAGGCCGACGAGGTGCGCGAGGAGAAGGTCAAGGTACTGAGAGCGATCCGGCGGCTCTCGTCGGACGAGGTGCCGCGGAACGTGGTCCTCGGCCAGTACAGCCGCGGAACGATCGGAAGCGAGCAGATCCCTGGGTACCTACAGGAGCCCGGGGTCGTCCCCGACTCGCGCACCCCGACGTACGTCGCGATGCGCGTGCTCATCGACAACTGGCGCTGGGCGGGCGTACCGTTCTTCCTGCGATCCGGCAAGCGTCTCCCGAAGCGGGTGACCGAGATCGCGGTACAGTTCAAGCGCCCGCCCCTGCAGATGTTTCGAGGCGCTGGCGGGCGCGAGCCCAACCTGCTGGCGTTGAGAATCCAGCCCGACGAAGGGATCTCGCTGCAGTTCGTCGCGAAGGCGCCCGGGACGACGATGACGCTGCGCCCCGTCGACATGGGGTTCGCGTACGCGGAGGCGTTCGGGGCGCGCGAGGAGCTCTCCGAGTACGAGCGTTTGCTGCTCGACTGCATGCTCGGCGATCCGACGCTGTTCACCCGCCGCGACGAGGTCGAGGAGGCATGGGAACTGCTCTCCCCCGTACTCACGTGGTGGGAGGTGACGGCCGCACCATCTGTGCCGTATCCCTATGCCGCGGGCACGTGGGGCCCCGACGCCGCCCGCGCGTTGGGCGACCGGGACGGTCGGCGGTGGCGGGTGCCCTGACGCCGGTCGCGGTGTATCCCGATCTCAACGGTGCGTCGACCCAAGCGGCGGAGCGCTTTATCGCGGCCGCGCGATCCGCCGCGGCCGCGCGAGGCGAGTGCGCGGTTGCGCTCGCCGGCGGGAGCACGCCGCGGATGCTCTACGAGATGCTCGCGGGCGAGCCCTACCGCAGCCGGATTCCCTGGCACGTCCTTCGAGTGTTCTTCGGCGACGAGCGATGCGTCCCGAGGGACGATCCCCGGAGCAACTACCGCATGGTGCGAGAGTCGCTGTTGACCCGCGTCCCGCTGCCGGCCGAGCGTGTCCATCCCATGCCGGCGGATGCGACCGATCTGGACGCGGCGGCGGAGGCGTACGAGCGGACGCTCCGCCGCTTCCTGCCCCGGACTCCCGCCGGCTGGCCACGATTCGACTGGGTCTTGCTTGGTCTCGGCGACAACGCCCACACCGCCTCGCTGTTTCCGGGGACGCCGGTGATTTGGGAGACGCGCCGTGCCGTTGTGTCGCTGTACGTCCCGGAACTCCGTGCAAACCGGATGACCGTTACGCCCCCCGTTCTCAACAGCGCCGCGGCCGTGGTGTTTCTCGTGGCGGGCCCGAGCAAGGCGGATGCGGTGCGACGGGTCCTGGATCGTCCATGGAATCCTGACGCGGCGCCGGCCCAGGTGGTACGCCCCGAGGACGGCGAATTGCACTGGATTATGGACGCCGCGGCGGCCTCGAAACGCGTCTGCGCGTAGAGGCGGCCGGGCGTTCCCGGCCGTGGACCGGTTTCAGCAGTCGGCGGGCGAGGATCTCGCGGGGCGTCTGGCCGCGGGAACAGGAAGGCGCCGGCTCATGGACAGCGTCGTTCCTTCGGGGCTCTGCGTTATGTGCCACGCGTCGGTGAGTTGATCGATGATAAACAGCCCGCGTCCGCGCTCCGCCGTCGGTTCGGGACACGTCACGGGGCCGGGGATCCAGTCTCTCTTCGGACTGGTGACGTCGATTACGCACGAGGTGCCGTCCGTTCGGAGTGACACCGTGATGCGATCGAGGAAGGGCCCCTCCGACCCCGGCCCGCCGTACAGCACCGCGTTGGTGACTGCTTCACCAACGGCGACCAGCAACTCGTCCACCACGTCGTCCACGTAGCCCAGGCATTGCAACTGCGGCCGGATCCGCCGCCGGGCTTCCCTCGGTGCGGTGGAGCGCCTGGCCAGTCGAAACCTCACCATCTCCGGCACACCAATTCTCTTCTTCCCCCGTTTGCGGCCGGAATTCACCTGACCGGCAGCCGTCGGAGGGAGCCGGGCGTCCATGCGGGATTGCTGCTCGATATCCGGCAGGAGGCGCCGGAGGCGACCCTGTGCGTCACCCACGAGATTGACGAGGCGCCGTTTCTCGGCGACCGCGTCTACGCGACGATCCGACGCGACGTTATCCCAGCACCTGGGCGAGCCCCTCGGCGAGCCGCATGTTGTCCGCCGGTGTGCCCACAGTGACTCGCGCCCACGTCGGGAGCTTCCACAGCCCCCCTGGGCGGATGATCACGCCACGCGGGAGCAACTGTTCCGCGATCTCGGCGGCCGGGCGGCCGAGATTGACCAGAATGAAGTTGGCCTGCGTCGGGAGGTATTGCAGCTTCATCTCCGTGAATGAGCGTTCGAGGAACGCCTTGCCCGCGCGATTGTTGTCGAACGACGCACGCACGTAGGCGCTGTCATCCAGGATGGCCTCGGCCGCAACCTGGGCGAGTCGGTCCACGGCAAACGGCTCTCGAACTTGATTCAGGCACGCGATGAGGCTGGGATGGGCGAGGGCATAGCCCACTCGCAGTCCCGCGAGGCCGTAGATCTTCGAGAACGTCCGCAAGACCATCAGATTGGCGTGTTGCTGCACGAGTGAGGGGCTGTCCGGGAACGCGGTGTCATCCACCCATTCCGCGTAGGCTTCGTCGAGAACGACCAGCGTGTTACCGGATACGTGTGCCAGCAGCGCATCCGTCTCGTCGCGCGTGATGATCGTGCCGGTCGGATTGTTGGGATTGCACACGATCACCGCCTTCGCGCCGCCCGCTGCGGCCGCCATGGCGTCGACGTCCACGCGCCAATCCCTGAGTGGCACCTGGACGGGAACGGCCCCGAGGACAAGGGCAAGGGACGCATACGCCGTGTACGTCGGCGCGGCGATGACGCATCGGTCACCGGGATCGAGAAAGGCGAGCCCAAGGGACGTGAGGACGTTGTCTACGCCGTTCGCGAAAAACAAATGCTCGGGGGTAACTCGAAGGCGGGCCGAGACGAGACGCCTGAGGCGCGAGCATTCTGGGTCCGGATAGTGGTGGACGCGATCGATTGCAGCGATGAGCGCGTCGCGCACATGCGGCGACAGCCCCAGGGGATTCTCGTTGCTCCCCAGCTTGCTGACCCGGTCGATCCCGTACCGCTCCATGACTTCCTCGGCGGACCGGCCGGGAACGTAGGGCTCCAGCGCCGAGAGCGCTTTCCGCGCCAGAGGATGCGACTTGCTCACGTTCTAACTCCCTTCCTTAGATTTTCCTGCGTTCTTCGTTCCAGTCCCGACTGCCTGCCCGTGCTCGAGTTGTTGATTGCGGCGCAGCGTCCGTGCTTGCAGATCATAGCACACTCGACCGTTTCTGGTTCCGTGGATTATTCGGGCGTATCCGCGAAGGCCAGCCTGGCAGCGCCGGCTGGCGGGTTGTGTGCCGGAGTCCCAAGACGTTCCGGCTCGCGCCACGGTCCCGAAACGGGAAGGCCACCCGACCCCCCGGTCGGATCTGACAAGGTGTTGTTGCGCTAGCGTCGTGCCCGGTCCGCTTGGCCGATTCCTTGCAGCACGAGGATGGCATATCGCCGGAGTGACTCCAAGCCGACGGTTGGCGGGAAGCCGGCCGTCCTAGCCCACCGGCGAAGCCTGCCGTCAGGAAATGATTGCGCCGGTCCTCTCGGAGTGCCGGCGCTCCCGCCAGGCGGCCGACTGGCGTACGAGCCACGGTCCTCTGCCCACGCGTCCCCGTGGGCGGCGGCGGACACGGAGAGGCGCCGATCGAGCTCTCTCAGCAGACGTCGGTGCTCCGCCCGCAAGTCCGCCGCCGGCGGCGCCGTGGGATGCATGGCGCTGCGGCGCCGCCCCGGGCCTGCGGTCAGAAGGGTCTCCGGCGTGACGCCCAGGATCTCGGCCATGCGCACGAGCTCTGCTAGGGCGATGCGCCGCTGGCCCATTTCGTACCGGTCGACTGCGCTCGCGGACCGGCCGAGCCGGGCGCCGAGCGCCGCCTGGGACAGCCCGGCGCGAACCCGTAGTGCCCGGATTCGCGCCCCCAGCTTTCGGTAGAATCCCGTCGGGCTGTACTTTGACATTTTGTCACACAGACCATAGCATGGGTTGCCCACGCTTACAAGACACTCTAATGACCTCACGGAGTCAATGTCATGACGATTTGGCAATGCGGAATTGACAAATTGTCATATTCTGGTTAGCCTAGACACGACCGTTTCGTGCCGCCATGATCGGGGAGTCGCCGGGACATGCGGGTGCGCCTCAAGCGCAGGGCAATCGAGGTAATCATACTCCGCCGCAATCTGACGAAAACGGCCCTGGCCCGCCTGGCGGGTCTCCACCGAACGCATCTGTCCGACCTCCTCGCCGGCCGCACGGCGCCCGGGCCCCGGACCCGCCGGCGTCTGTTAGACGTGCTGGGTGGGGAGTTCGACGATTATTTCGAGATCGTGCAGGACCGCGGCCGGAACTCCGACGGGGAGCGCATCCGGCGGCTTCTCGAGGGTCGATGGCGGCAGCCCGGCGACGATCCAGTGGGCGTGCGCGCGCGACTGCTGCGAATGCGCGAGGTCTTGCGGGCCGGGATGCCGTTGGCATCGGAAGATCGCGTCTGGCTCGGCGTTGAATGGAGGGCGGCGCAGGCTGGGCGCGGCGGCGGCGCAATCGCCCGGTCCGCCTCAGGTCGGAGAAGACCATGAGATCGCAGGAGCCCCGGTTTTCGGGCGGGATGCTTTCATCGCAGACGTCTGCGACTTGAGACGGGGCGCGGCGAACTTCTGACTCACGCCCACCCGGGGCCCGGCACGTCTTCTTTGTCGCCGTTCACCGGACCGGCGGAGGACTCGCGCGGCGTCCCTGAAAGTTTCGTCGAGTCTTTACCTCGCCTTAGCACATCTCCATGCCATCCGTTCGGATCCCCTCCAAATAATGATGGAAAGACGTGCAGACAGGCATCGCGCAGGTCCTTGGAGAAGGCGCGGGGTTGTGGGGGAGCCCTCACGGTTGCGAGCGCCACCATGTGCGCTCCTGTCGTGGTCGCTTTCCCGATCTGGCAGCGGCAGATCACGAAATGCCAGTGGCGCCGGCGGGGCGGTGGCGCCCGGGATCGTCCGCACGGACGCGAACGGGGGCCCACGCGTGCTCCGTGACGCCGGTTCTCCGAGGAGGCAGCATACATGCGTGTGCTTATTACGAACGACGACGGGATCGCGAGTGAGGGGCTCCGTGCCCTTGTGCGGGCATTCGCGCCCTCTCACGAGGTGGCGGTGCTCGCACCGAGCGACGATCGCAGCGCGTCTGGCGCCGCACTGACGCTTCGCAGGGACCTCGACGTACAGGAGGCCCAGGAACTCCTGCGTCTGGGTGCCGCATCCGCCTACCATCTGGACGCGACCCCGGCGACGTGCGTCATCCTGGCCGTCTCCGGCACCCTCGTGCCGCGTCCGGATCTGGTAGTGTCCGGCGTCAATCCGGGCCCGAACCTCGGCAGCGACATCTATCTGTCCGGGACCGTCGGCGCGGCGCGGATGGCAGCGACGCTCGGGATTCCCGGCGTCGCGGTATCGTGCCGGCGCGATCCGGCCGGGACGGCATGGGACGTCTCGGCCCGCATGGCTCTGCGCACGGCGGAGTTGCTCGAGGACGAATACTTCGGCGGCACGGAGGCCGCCGGGCCTGGGCGACGGACACCGCTCGTGAACATCAACGTGCCGTCGATGCATCCCCGCTCCGTCGCGGCGACCACGGTGGCCAGCTATCACATCATCGGGCACGCCGTTATCGAGCAGGCTCCTGCGCGCCAGGAGACACCACGCCTCCTGCGGCTGGAGTTGCGCTTGGGCGCGCTACCGCCCCTGGAACCCGGCACGGACGCGTGCGCGTTCTTTTCCGGGGACGCTTCGCTCACAGTACTCCATCATGGCGATGGGGCGTCGGCGGTCGGCGGGGACGGACTCGAACTCGCGCACTCCCTGGCGCGGTACCTCAACGGCGCGGTGGCGGGGCTTCGGGGCGCCGAGTAGGTCGCTCCCCGGCCCTCTCTGCGGGTCGAGGCGCCGCTTTCAGCCCAGGGACACTCCGGCCTCGAGGATGCGTACGATTCCCCGTGTCGCGTCGAGGTGCGTCCGGACGCCCACCGGCAGCGTGAGGTGATAATCGCCGTGCCCGCATGCGAGCCCGTAGATCGCCGGTTTGCCGAGCGGTACGATGAGATCGTCCAAGATCTGACGCAGGGCTAACGCGGACCCCTGTTCCAGGGGATACCGGCACTCGCCGATGATGATCCCGGCGACGCGTTCGAGCACACCCGCCAGGCGAAGGTGCGCGAGTTTGCGATCGAGCCGGTAGAGACGATCGCCCACATCCTCGAGAAACAGCAGGCGGTCCATGAACTCGGGTTCGTAGGGGGTTCCCAGGAGCCCCGTCAGGAGCGCCGCGTTGCCCCCTATCAACTCGCCCTCGGCCTCGCCGGGCACGAGCGTTTCGATCGGCGGTGCTCCGGGAGGATTGACGAGCATCCCGAGTGGCTCCGGCCGCGTGACGGCCCGCAGGCACTCGAGAAAGTCGTGTGGGTCTGCCTGCGAGAGCGCGGTTGTCATCGGACCGTGGAACGTCACGAAGCCGGCTCGCGTGTGAAACGCCAGGTGCAGCGCGGTGATGTCGCTGTAGCCGATGAACACCTTCGGATGGCTTCCGATGAGGTCGTAGTCGAGCGCGTCCAGCAGCCGGTGCGCTCCGTATCCGCCGCGCACGCAGAGGACGCCGGCCACCGCGGGGTCTGCAAACATCGCGTGCAGGTCGGCAACGCGGTCGTCGTCCCTGCCGGCGAGGTACCCGCGGACCTCGAGCGCATGCTGCGCGAGCACGGTGCGAAACCCGGCTCCGAGCAACCGGGTTCGGGCGAGCGTGATGGTTCGCGGAGTGGCGGCGCCGTCCCGTGTTGTCGGCCCCGACGGGGAAACCAGCCCGATCGTGTCGCCCGGGACGAGCGCTCTGGGCTTTCGAAGCGACGTTGTCACAATCGTGTCTTCGGGATCCGCGGGTCCGCGTCCTCGCCGGCCGCCCACGCTCCTACTGAGAGGTTCATTGACACCATCGGCTGCCCGGGCTATACTCGGCTCTAAGTTCGCGGCCCGACGTCATCGTCATCCGTGCCACGTCCGCCCATCGGGACTGGACCAGCACCAAACGAAAGCAGACGACGGAGCGGCATCGAACCAGACCTGTGGTAACGGCGCGGCGGACCACGAAGCCCGGCCGAGGGAGCGCGTACGGCTCCAACGCCGGGTTTCTACGTTTCTTGTAACGAGATCTCGATCGCGCGAACGATGGGTCGACGTCGAGCGTACTGTGGGATAGAAACTTGGTGAGCGGGCCCGCGTCACGGGGAATGAGTAGATGTGAGGGCGGCACGCGCGCCCGACGATGACGGGTGGAGCGCGGTCGTGGACGAGCCTGAGGCCTTGCCGCAGCCGACGGAAGGCGACCTTTGGAGAATCGGGTGAGCCGAATGGGCGACATCACGACGGTTGAGACGTATCTGACGGCCAGTCGACGCGATCGACGCTTGGCTCGTACGACGCTGCACTACATCGCGGACATGATCGACTACTTCGGCAAGGCCCGCGTGTTCGAAGGCGTCTACGGGATGGACAACCAGCTCGATCAGATCGTGAGCTTTTTCCGAGGATACGCGATGAGCATGGAGCGGCGGCTGCTGCTTCTCGTCGGGCCGCAAGGCTCTGGCAAGTCGATGACCGTGGATCGTCTGAAGCGCCGCCTCGAGGAGTATTCCCACAAGCCGGACGGCCGACTGTACGCGGTTGACGGGTGTCCGTTCCACCAGCACCCATTCGATCTGATCCCGCTCGACGCGCGGGAGGCGGAAGGGCTTTGGTGGCACGAAGAGGCCGTCCCGTGTCCGGTTTGCGAGCGGACCATCGCCGCCTGCGGAGGATGGCGAAACGTCCCCGTGCGGGAGATCTTCATCTCCGCGCGGGACAAGATCGGCGTGGCGAAACACACCCCGACCGACCTCCGCCGTGAGGACATCACCAACTTCGTCGGCAATATTAACTTCGCGATGCTCAAGGAGCGAGGGTCCACCTACGACCCGGACGCGTACGACTTCGAGGGCAAGGTCATCTGGGCCAATCGAGGGGTGCTCGACTGGACGGAAGTCTTCAAGAGCCGCCGTCAGCTTCTGTCGCTGCTGCTCGAGCTGATCCAGTCGAAGCGGATCGATCTTGCCAACTTCCCGACCGTCCACGTCGATACGGTCGTGATCGGCCACACCAATTACCCGGAGTACAACGTGTTCCTCTCCGAGGACATCATGGAGCCGCTCCGGGGCAGGATCCACAAGGTCGACTTCCCTTACAACGTGGACATCGGTGGGGAGACCCGGATCTACCGCGCGCTGATCGAGCGGGCGAACCGCGTTCGCAAGGAAGAGAAGCACGTCCCCGCGGACGTCTACGCGTTGTCCGCCACCTACGCCGTGAAGACGCGGCAGGACTCGCAGGGGCTCAAGGGGCTCTCGCCGCGCTTCTTCGAGGATGCATTCTCCCTTGCCTACACCCGCGCCGGGCGATGCGTCGACCTCGAGGTGATCACCGACGCGGTCGAGCGGACCTTCGAACACCAGTCGATCAAGGATCTCAACCAGAAGGACCTTCTCAAGCTGTTCGAAGAGACGAAAGTGGAGTTTATCAACAAGAAGGTCGACGTGATCGTCGAGGAGATCGTCCCGAACCATTTCTACGACTACGCCCAAAACCTGTACCTGAACTACCTCGACGTCGCGGCCCGCAGCGTGCTGGGCGAGGCCCTGTCGGACAGCGAGAAGGAGCTGCTCGACGAGGTCGAGGGCGTGCTCGTCCAGAAACGCCAGATCAGCCGCCAGGGACGCATTGCGTTCGAGAACGTCCTGCTCGAGCGGCGGGACGAGCTCCGCCGGATGAGCTACCGGGACAACGAGCACCTCGCCGGTGCGATCAACGAGGTCGTGTTCAACAAGATCAAGAATTGCCTGCGCCTGTACGAGAAGACGGAGGAGATGGACCAAAAGAGCCGCGATCTGCTGGACGTCCTGCAGCGGAGCGCGGTCGAGGAGCACGGGTACTGTCCGTCGTGTGCTTCGTCGTTGTTCAAGATCATCGGCCGGAGCTTCTAGCGGGCGGGGACGCATCATGAAGATCCATCGCGGGCGCATCGCGCAGTACAAGCACGACGCGTTGCTGCGGGAGTATCTCAAGCAGAACCTGAACGAGCTGATCCAGCAGAAGGAGCTGATCGTCGGCGGGAAGGTGAAGACCCAGATCGCCACCTTGGATCTGCCCACCCTCAAGTTTGGCGAGGAAGGACAGTACGTCGCCCAGGGCGGGGGCGGCGGCGCGGGAGCCGGGGGAAGCGGGGGAACGGGCGGCGACGAAGTGCAGGCGCTCGGGGGGATGCTCGGCGGGGACCATCACGGCAAGGAGCTCACCGTCGAGCTGGACTTTGACGAGTTCGTCCGACTCGCGCAGGAAGTGCTGCTGGACGAGCTGCGCCTGCCCGCGTTCCACGAGCCGATCCAGTCCGGGGAAGTGGAGACCCAGGACACGCCGGAACTGGACGATCTGGACCGGATCGGGCTCCGGGCCGATCTCAATCTCGAAGAGACGATGGTGCAGAGCCTGTTGCGCAACGCCCGCGAGCGCGGCCAGTTGCAGTACGAGGTGGACGTGCGCCAGGATGCGTGGTACTTCATCGAGGATCCCGCGACCTTTCGGAATCACCGCTCGATCGAGATCTACGTCCTCGACATCTCCGGGTCGATGCGAGGCGAATATCTCGCGCTGGTGCGCAAGACGATCTTCGTCCTCTGGCACTACCTGGAGCGGCGCTATCCCACGAACCTGCGGCGGTACGTCGTGTTCCAGGACGTGGCGGAGGAAAAGGGGCGCGACGAGTTCTTCTGCGTGGAATCGAGCGGCGGGACCCACATCAGCACCGGGTTTCAAAAGGCGGTGGAGTTGCTCGCCGGAGTGACCGAGTACGACAAGTTCCTGTTCATCTTCACCGACGGGGAGACGAGCTCGGGCGACTTCGATGTGGCGAAGCGAGCCTACGAAGAAGCGCTCGGGGCATTCGACCTGGTCACGTACGGGCACGTCAACCCGGGCGGCCGGGGCGTGGGCGGGTTCAGCGAGCACGTGCGGGAGGCGTCGCGGTCGCGCGCCGTGTTCGCGAACCTCGTGGACCTGGACACGATCCGATCGGCGATGCGGGATTTCCTCGGATTCTTCGAAGCACGGGCGGCGGCCGCGGCCCCGCGCTGATCGGCGGAGGACGGTCATGCTGAGCGAGTACGAGCCGGTCATCCGGCGGCTGGAAGGGCTCGCCCACGACCGCGGTCTCGCGTTCGATCCCGTCATCTTCCAGATCACGGACAGCGACGAGATCGCGGAGGTCGCCAGCATGGGCCTCCCAAACCGGTTCATCCACTGGTACTGGGGCGGAGCCTACAAAGAGCTGGTGACCCAGCAAAACAAGGAAGTCTTCACGATCCTCGAGCTCGTGCTCAACACCTCGCCGTCGCACGCGTTTCTGCGGAGCGCCAACAGCTACCTCCAAAACGTCCTCGTGATCGCGCACGTGCTCGGCCACGCCGACTTCTTTGCCAACAATCACTGGTATCGCAAGTCCAACAAGAACATGCTCAACCACACGGAGCAGCACGCCCGTCTGATCCGCGCCTACGAACAGCGGTACGGCGCCGAGCGCGTCGAGAAGCTCCTCGACGCCATGCTCACGGTCGCGGCCTCCGTCAACGCCTTCGAGCGGAGCCCCCAGGAGCGCCGGAAGCGCCTGATCTACTATCTGGATGAGCGCGCCCCGCTCGAGGAGTTCGAGCGCGTGTTGCTGGACGCGATACGCGAAGAAGCCGAGTATTTCGACCTTATCCAGCGGACGCACATCATCAACGAGGGATGGGCCACGTTCATCGAGGCGGAGCTCCTCACGCGGCTTCTCACCGCGCGCGAGTGGGCGAGCCTCTCCGTGCAACTGTGCAACCGTCCGGCTCCCTACACGATTGGGTATACGTTGTTCAAGCACGTCCGAGACCACGGGGGATTCGCACGGGTGCTCGAGATCCGCCGATACTATGAAGACGTCAGCCTGATCGATGAGGCGCTCACCGAGGAACTCGTGCGGCGCCTCGATCTCTTCGTGTACGATCCCAAGGAGAAGCAGAAGACCCACGACCTGCAAAAGGTCAAAGACATGCTGATCGCCCAAAAGCTGTACAAAGGAGAGCCGCACGTCGAGGTGGATCCGGCTTCACAGGGCCGGGATTTGATCCTCGTCCATATGGATGAGGAGCGCAAGCTCGAGTCGAAGCGCGTGGGGCTCTTTCTCAGAGCCGTCTATACGCTGTGGCGCAACCCGGTAAAGTTGCGAGCAAACGGCAAGGTGTACACGTACGATCGTCGGGGGCTCTCTTCGACGTAGCGACTTTGTTATAATGAGGCGTGAGCCGCACGGGTGACTCGACGGAGGCGGTGCATGATCTGGATGAAGGTACGCACGGTAGCGATGGACCAGCAGATGAACCCC
>Ga0187781_10002013_pt1 | contig 15497 bp, 14 predicted proteins | sample 0715_SJ02_MP02_2_FD_132447 | JGI IMG/M metagenome (GOLD analysis project Ga0187781, IMG submission 132447) | Tropical peat soil microbial communities from peatlands in Department of Meta, Colombia - 0715_SJ02_MP02_20_MG | ecosystem: Environmental > Terrestrial > Soil > Wetlands > Peat | place...
CTCAGTACCTCGAGAGAGCGGGCGGCGAGGAGCGAGAGGTCCCCCCGTCCGATCGCCTTGTCGACCGCGTAGCTGAACCGGGACGTCCGGCGGACCCGACGGGCCGGCGGCAGTCGGCCGGTCCGGGGGTCGGGCAGGAGGCCCGTGTCGAGGAGGTCGAACTCGTAGCGGACGCGCTCTTCGGGAAGGTAGATGAGGAGCGCGACCGAGAACGGCAAGAGGCCGCGCTCTCGGAAGGCGACGAACCCCCGGTCGAGCTTGGCGATGAGCACCGGGAGCTCGACACGGGTACCTCCGCTCGCCCCGCGGTCCTCCTCGTCCCGCGAGCGCGCGAGATAATGCTCGCGCAGGAGGATCCGCGCCATCCCCCGCTCGGGGGGCCCGGGGACGACGGGGTGGACCTCCGCGGAACCGTCGGCCTGCAGCACGACGCGTTCGAACGGACGGAGGAACCCCCAGTCGGCGGCGGGGGGCGCGGGCTCGGGACGGACCTCGAGGGTGGTCGGCTTCGCCCCGGCGTCCGCGAGAAGGGCGTAGAACGTGGGGTACTCGTTCCCGTCGGCCGTGACGACGATGGGCGCGAGCGGTCGGCGTCGTCGCGAGAGGAACTCCTCGTAGGAGCGCGCGAGGGCCCGTTCGCTGAACGCGTCGTGTCGAGACCCGGCGAGGTTGCGGGTCAGCGTATCGAGCTCAGCCAGGGACACCGACGTCACGGGACGGCCCCTCCTCCCCTACCAGTCGGTAGAGGGAGATAAAGCGACGGGCCATCGTCTCGAGCGACGCCGTCGTGCGGACGAACTCCGCGGCCCGGACCCCGGCGGCCCGCCGGGCCCCCGGGTCGTCGAGGGCCCGGATGAGCGCCGTGGCGAGCGCATCGGGCTCCGTCACCGGAACGGTCCAGCCCGTGCGACCGTCCGCGACGATCTCCGCCGCACCGCCGGCGGAGGGAGCGATCACGGGAGTGCCGCACGCCATCGCTTCGAGGAGCGCCACACTCGATGTGTCGCTCGTGGACGGCAGGACGAACAGGTCGGACTGGGAGAGGAGCGCGGCCTTCTCCGACTCGGCGACCGGACCGACGTAGCGGAGCCGGGAGGCGAGCGCGGGGTTGGCCGCGATGCGTTCCCGGAGCCGGCCCTCCTCGGGGCCCTGGCCGGCCACGATCGCCACGAGGTCGGTGCGCGCCACGCTCGCCTCGACGGCGTCGACGAACCGATGGATCCCCTTGTCGACCGTGAGCCGCCCGAGGTAGGTGACGAGCGGTGCGGACGCGAGTCCGCATCGTGCCCTCCAGTCGGGGACCGTCGCGCCGGGGCGGAACCGTTCCACGTCGATCCCGTTCGGAACCACCTCGACCGAGCGGTGGAACGGCTTGCGGGCCCCCTCGAGAAGGACGTCGCGGGCGGCGGACGACGGAGCCGTCGCGACGTCGCACCGCCAATAGGTGCCGAGGTTCCACCAGCCGGCGAAACGGAAGAACTGCGGCACGAGGAACTTCGCGGGCACGCTCTCCTGCATCTCCCTCAGGTTGGTGTGGAACGTCCCGACGAGCGGGAGCCGGAACCTCCGCGAGGCCAGGAACGCCATCGTCCCGAGCGGCCCGGGCGAGTGGAGGTGGATGACGTCGGCGTCCGGAACCCCCCGGGCCGTTCGGAGGAGTCCGAACGGCCAGAGCGGCCATCGATACTGCCCGTAGAGCGGGACCGGGAGGGTCCGGATCCTTCGTACCGTCACGCCGTGGATGTTCTCCTCGGAGGCCCTCCCCGGCACGGGGTTCGGCGCGTAGACATGGACGGAGTGTCCGAGCCGGAGGAGGGTGCGCGCGAGCCCGTCCGTGACGGCCGCGACCCCGTCCTGCATCGGCGGGTACGAGTCGGTGAAGAAGGCGATCTCCATGGCCGGGACCCTTGGGTCCGGCTGGAACAAAGGGGTTCGTTAGCTTATGGGTCGAGTCGCGTAGCCCTCGGACCGGGGTGGGGTCGATGAATTGGATGGAGGAGCTCGACCAGTTCATCCGGCGGAACATGGCCCGGGCACGCACGCCCGGCGCCTCGCTCGGGCTGATCCGGCCCGGCGCCCCGTCGTTCGTCCGCGGGTACGGTTACCGAAACCGGGAGGCGAGGCTCCCCGCGACGCCTCGCACCGTCTACGGGATCGCCTCGGTCACGAAGTCGTTCACCGCGCTCGCGACCCTCCGGCTCGCCGAGCACGGCCTCCTCAAGGTCACCGACCCGGTCTCCCGTCACCTGCCCGGGTTCTCGGTCCCGGGAGGGAATCGGCGCCGGCCGATCACCCTCCACCATCTCCTGACCCACACTTCCGGCCTTCCTCCCCTCCCCACCCTCTACTATGCCTCGATGCGGAGCCTCCGTCGGGAACCGCCGTACGACCCCCGCATCGCACGGAAGGTCGGGATCGACCCGGAGCACGCTCCGATCGACACCTACGAGCAGCTCATCGACTACCTCGCCGAGACGCCGTACGCCCTCCTCGCCCCGCCGGGAAAGCTGTTCAGCTACTCGAACGAGGGGTACGGCCTGCTCGGGGCGGTCGTCGAGCACGCCTCGGGGCGGACGTACGAGTCGTTTCTGGACGAAGAGATCCTGCGTCCGGCCGGGATGCGTTCGACCACGTTCGACACCGGGATACTCTTCCGGTTCCCCGAGGTCACGACCCTCTACTCGCCCCGGTGGGTCGGGAAACGCCACGCGCTCGCCCCGAGCGAGGAATGGTGGGAGGATTCCTCCCTCCGCGCCGCCGGTTCGCTGCGGACGAACGTCGAGGACCTCCTCCGCTACCTCGAGATCTTCGTGCAGGCGGGTCGCGTCGCGGGGGAGCGGATCGTTTCGCCCGCCTCGGTCGCCGCGATGTTCCGACCGTACGTGCCGGTGCGCCCGGGAGTGCACTACGGGTACGGCCTCTCGGTCCGTCCCGACTACCACGGCATGCTGCTCGTCTCCCACGGAGGGGGTCTCAAGGGCGTGAGCTCGCTCATCGCGGCCGTCCCCCGCCGCGCCGTCGCGGGGGTCGTGCTCTCGAACGCGGACGGGGCACCGGTGGAGCCGCTGCTCGCCGCCGCCATGAATCCGGCCGTGGGCCTCCCGCTCCGAACCCCCTTCGAGGACAAGCCCAGAACGGTCCCGGCCGTTCCATCGACCCGGCAGTATGCGGGCTGGTACTGTTCCGGCGAGGGGATCTGGGCCGAGGTGCGCGCACGGAGGGACCATCTCCGCCTCGACTTCCGGGGCATCGAATCGATCTCGCGGCACATCCGATTGCGTCCGGCCGGAGGCGACCTGTTCGTCGCGCGGATCGGGGGAGAGTCGGAGTCGGTCCGGTTCCTGCGGAACCGGTCCGGCCGCGTGTGGGGGGTCTTCCTCGGGTGGCGCGTCCTTCGGAAGCGCCGAACGTCCGAGCTTCCCCTCGCGGCGCGCGGACGGATGGTCTGGTGACCCGGCGCTACACCACCGTCTCGAACGCCCGCTCGAGACGGCTTGCATCGCGGACGTCGAGCGACCGGGGGTCGAAGGAGACGAGGAGCGCCGAGCCCGTCTCCTGCGCCTGGGCGACCAGCCAGTGGACGAACTTTATGGTCGTCTCGAGCGAGTGCTCGGTCGCGAGGAACTCGAGCGCGTCGACGTAGACGAGCGCTCCCCCGGCCGCCTCGGTCGGGTCGCGCAGGCGACCGCTGATCTCTCCCGGCGTGAGCCGCCCCGACGGGCCATCCCCCGGGCCGGAGGTGCTCCCCGGGACCAGGACGAGCCGTCGGTCGGCCGGGACGTTTTCAAGGTCGGGCGGCCGCATCGACACGACCGCGACGCGCGGGAAGTTCGGGAAGTTCGCCCGCAGGATCTCGAGCGCCCGCGCCGGGCGCTCCTCTCGTACGAGGACCGAGCGTCCGGGCCCGAGTCGAAGCGCGGGCGCGGAGGCGGCGGGCGCGGGGCCGGCCCACGGCCGCGCGGGGGCGGGCGGCCGGAGAAGCGACCCCCACGCGGGGCGCCGTGGAGGAGCGAGCAGGCTCTTGCGCTTCAGCTCGACCTCCTCGGAGATCCGGGCGAGACGGCTCGCGGTCAGCATCCGGATCTCCTGGGGGGTGTGTCCGCGGGTGATGTGCTCGAGGGTCTCGCGGAGCGCCCCCCGCACCCCCTCCTCGTAGCCGGCGGCGTACGCGCGGGCGTATTCCTCGTCGGCGGGAGGCTCCTCGTCCGCCGGGGGCGCTCGCACGCCGTTCCGCCGCTCGGGCTCGCTCACGCGGACGCCCGGTCGGCGCCCGGCGCGTCCGTCGCGGGCACCGGACCGACCGGTCCCCGGGCGGACGGGAGGATGCCCGACTCGTCGAGCGGGGTGAACTTGTAGCCGTAGTGGATGACCCCGGACGCCCCCTCCTCGCGGAGCTTGCGGAAGGTCGCGCGGACCTTGAGACCGATCGTCACGGCCTCCGGCTCGATGTCGACCACCTGCCCCGTGAGGGTCGGCCCCTCGGGCGTCCGTACGAGGGCGAGGGCGTAGGGCACCTGCATCTCGAACCCTTCGGCGGCGTCGTGGACGACCGTGAACGACACCACCTCGCCCTCCCCGGAGAGCTGGTAGGGGACCATCTTCTCAATCGACTGGCGGTGGCTCGTGCAGATCGGGCAGACGGCGCGCGGCGGGAAGTAGACCGTTCCGCAGGTCGTGCACTTCGAGCCGCCGAGGTTGTAGCGTCGTGGGGTCTCTCGCCAAAACCGGGGAACCGACATGGTTTCCTTCCTCCTCCTCGCTCAGTTCGCCCGCTCGAGGAGCGTGACGACCGAGGTTGCGCCGGTGCCGCCGACATCCTGGGCGAGGCCGAGGGACGCGCCGGGCACTTGCCGGTCCTTCGCTTCCCCACGCAGCTGGCGGACGAGCTCCACGACCTGGGCCACGCCGACCGCGCCGAACGGTCGCCCCTGGGCCTTCAGGCCGCCGGAGGGGTTCACGACCGTCCGTCCTCCTGCGGCGAACCGACCGGTCGCGAACTCGGCGCCCGCCCGGCCTTTCTCGACGAACCCGAGGTCTTCGAGCGAAACGAGGGCGCTGATGGTGTAGGCGTCGTGGATCTCCGCGACCTGAACGTCCGCGGGTGCGCGGCGCGCCTGGTCGAACGCGCGGCGGGCCGCGAAGACCGTCGAGTCGAGGCGGGTGAGCTGCTCGCGGTGCTGGAGGGCCATCGTGTCGCAGGCGACCTGGCTCGCCGCGATCCGGATCGGCGTGTCGGTGTGCTTGCGCGCCAGCTCCATCGGTCCGAGCACGACCGCGGCCGCGCCGTCCGAGAGCGGGGCGCAGTCGAGGACCCCGAGCGGCTCGGCCACCGGCCCCGCGTCCAGCACCTGCTCGAGCGTGAGGCGGTTGCGGTAGTGGGCGTTCGGGTTCTTCGACCCCATCTCGTGGGCATGGACGGCCACTCGGGCCATCTCTTCCCGGGTCGTCCCGTAGTCGTGCATGTGGCGCCGGGCGATGAGCGCCCAGAGCGCCGGAAGGGTCGCGCCGAAGACGACCTCCCACTCCTGGTCCGCCGCCGAGCTCGTGATCTGGGCCGCGGTCGCGTCCGGCACGTCCGTGAGCTTCTCCGCGCCGCCCACGACGACAAAGTCGTAGAGGCCGCTCGCGACCGCGAGGTAACCCGCGTGGAGCGCGAGCGCGCCCGAGGCGCCTCCGCCCTCGACCCGGATCGCCGGGAGGTGACGTCGCCCGAGGCCCGAGACATCGAGGATGAGGGGCGCGATCTGCTCCTGGTCGATGAGCGCGCCCGAGGCCATGTTGCCGAGGTAGAGCGCCCCGAGGTCCTGGGACGACAGCTTCGCGTCCACGAGCGACTGGAGCCCGGCCTCGATCCCGAGCTCGCGGAACGACCGGTCCCACAGTTCGCCGAACTTCGTCTGGCCGACCCCGAGGACCGCGACGTCCCGCATCGCTAGCTCCCTCCCATGTGGATTTTGCCGCGGTACTTCGCGTAGGTCGCGTAGGAGATCTCGACCCCGCGATCGAGGAAGAACTCGACCGAGTGGCCGTAGGTCTTCTCGTAGGAGGCGATCGCCTCCGTCGTCTCGAGCGCGAAGGCGTCCGACCCGGCCCCCGACCCGTAGCCGACCACGAGGACCTTCTCTCCCGGTCCGGCGTGGTCGAGGACGTTCGCGAGGCCGATGAGGGCGGCGCCGGAGTAGGTGTTCCCGATGGACGGCGTGACGAGGCCGTAGCGCATCTGCGGCTCGGTGAAGCCGAGCTGCTTTCCCACGCGCTGGGGGAACTTCCCGTTCGGCTGGTGGAAGACGACGTGGTGGTAGTCCTTCGGGGTCGTTCCGCATGCCTCCATGATCCGCCGCGCGCACTCGGTGACATGGCGGAAGTAGGCGGGCTCGCCGGTGAAGCGTCCGCCGTGGCTCGGGTACCGCTGGCCCTCCCGACGCCAGAAGTCGGGGGTGTCGGTCGTGTAGGAGAGCGTCCGCTCGACCCGGCAGATCACGCGGTCCGTCCCGATGACGAACGCGGCGCCGCCGGCGCTCGCCGAGTACTCGAGAGCGTCCCCGGGGGCTCCCTGGGAGGTGTCGGTTCCGATCGCGACCCCGTAGCGGATCATCCCCGCCCCCACGAGCCCGAGACAGGTCTGGATCGCCGCCGTGCCCGCCTTGCAGGCGAACTCGAAATCGGCCGCCGTGAGGTTCGGTGTGGCGCCGACCGCCTGCGCGACGACGGTCGCGGTCGGCTTCACCGCGTAGGGGTGGGACTCCGACCCGACGTAGAGCGCGCCGATCTGCTGGGGGTCGATCGCCCCTCGGACGAGCGCGGTCCGCAGCGCCTCGGTCGAGATCGTGATCGTGTCCTCGTCTGGTGCGGGCACGCTCTTTCGGCGGACGTTGAGGCTCTGGCCCATGCTCTCCCCGTCCACGCCCCAGACCCTCCCGATCTCGGCGGGGGTGATCCGGTGGCGGGGGACGTAGGCGCCGTAGCTCACGATTCCTGCTTGCATCGTTGATCCTCCAACCTTCCTTCGTGCTCGGTTCTTAGAGTTCCTCAAGCCGTTCTAGCACCGCCGGCGCGTTGAGCGCCGTCGTGAGCAGCGGGATGTTCTCGACCTCGGAGAGCCGCACCGCGAGCGGGTCGACCCGTCCCGGGTTGGCGAAGACGACCGCCGCCGGCTTCAGCGGGTGCGCGCGGATCGCGACCATCGGCGAGCGTCCGTACTTCACGTTCGAGAAGATGAGCGCCCGCTGGGTCGTCCAGCCGTAGACCTCCACGAAGTGGGAGGCGTCGATCGACAGGATCGCCCGCGGAGCGTCCAGCACCGTAAAACCGTGGATGTCGCGGTGGAGGTCGACGCGGCTCACCGAGCGGGCCTCGAGGCGGTCCCCGAGGGTCTTGAGCGGGATCGCCACCGCGAACTCCCGCATGCCGAGGATCCCTTCGGAGTGCGGTCGGATTCCGAGGCGCTCGCCGACCTTCCCGCCGTTCGCGGTGTCGAGGGAGATGAGCCCCTCGACGTACCGCCGGATGAATCCCGCGCCCGGGCTCATCCGTCGTTCCGACTCGTAGTCGCTGATGACCGACGGCACGGTCGCAAGACGCCGGGCGAGGTCCCGCTGGGAGATGCCGAAATCCTCCCTCCACTTGCGGAGGGTCCGCCCGGGATGAGGCGAGAGGACGACCTCGCCCGCGATCTTCTCGCGGATCTCGGCTTCCACGGCTCCGACCAACCGGGACGGGGTATAAATCGGTACTCTTCCTGTCGGTGCCTAGGCTCGACAGCTGCCGAAAGGGTTCCCAGGAATTCGGCAGTGGACCGGGCGAGATTCCCCGGCCGGACCGTCCGCGGCGGCCCGACCCTTTGAACTCGCGACCTCTACCTTGCCAAGGTAGCGATCTTCCGCTGATCTACCGGCCCACGCCGGCGGGAGCGAGGTCCGGCGGTGGATAAACCCTTCCTCTCGATGCGACGCTCCGCCGGCGTCCGCCCTCCCCCGCTCGCGGCCCTTCGCCCGCCCGGCACGGAACGACGCGGTTCCAAATCCTTATGCGTGCGACCCGGCTCGGTCGCGCGATGGCCGATGAGTCGTCCCCCGGAGAACCGATCGACGTGCTCCTCCGGAGCACGCGGGACCTCCTCCGGCCCGAAGAGCTGGTGCGCGAGGCGACCCGGGACATCGTGAAGGACGAGATCCGTAAGCATCTCGAGAAGACCCTGCGCGAGGACCCCAAGCTCGCCCAGGACCTCAAGGACGCCGTGAAGGAACTCCTCGCGGCGCGCGCCACCGAGTACGCCGCGATCGTGCGGGTCGGTACGGCCGCCGCCCGGCTCGGCATGTCCGCGCTTCCGCCCGAGGTGCGCCGGACCCTGACGAAGGACCTCGTCGACCTGATCTCGAAAGAACTCGGCCAGATCGTCGAGAGGTCCCTCTAGACCCATGGCGACCGCGCCGGACCCGGTCCGCGTCTACGAGATCAAGCGGATCGACGTGGAGGGAGCGATCGTCATCGACGGATTCCCGTCCGTCGGCCTCGTGAGCTCGATTGTCGCGAACTACCTCATCGATACGCTCGAGATGGAGCAGATCGGGATCGTGGAGTCCCCGGCGTTCCCGACCGTCTCGCTCGTCCGCAACGGGATCCCGCAGCACCCGGTGCGGATCTACGCCGGCCGCCCGCCGGCCGACCGTGCCGGGCGCGGGGCCGACAAGCTCGTGGCCTTCGTGTCGGAGTTCCACCCGGCGCCGACCGTGATCTACCCGCTCGCGTCGACCATCCTCGACTGGGTGCAGGAACAGCGGTGCTCTCTCCTCGTTTCTCCCGAGGGACTGGTCGTGGACGCGACGCCTGCGGGTCCTCCCCGGACGGGCCGGGCTCCCCGGCTGAACGACGTGAAGGTCTACGGGGTCGCGAGCACGCGCAAGGCGCGCGAGCTCTACATCGAGCCGAACATGATCCCGTTCGCGGAGGGCGTCATCACCGGCATCGCCGGGGTCCTCCTGAACGAGGGACGTCGCCGCGGGTTCGACGTGCTCACGTTCCTCGCGGAGGCGCAGGCGGACTATCCGGACGCGAGGGCGGCCGCGAAGGTGATCGAGACGATCAACCGGATCCTCTTGCGGACGCCGCTCGACCCCGTCCCGCTCTACGCTGAGGCCGAGCGGATCGAGCAACAGCTCCTCTCGATCCAGAAGCACGCCGCGGAACGCGGCCGGGCCGAGACGGCGACGCAGCCGTCGCCGCCGATGTACCGGTAGTCCCGCTCCGCGGCACTTTCTCGATGAGCTCCCGTACTCCGGCGATGAGCCGGTCGGCATCCCCCTTGTCGTTGTAGAGATAGAACGACGCGCGCACGTTCCCCGGGAGCCCCCGGCGCGCGTAGAAGGAGTGGACGCAGTGCATCCCGGACCGGACCATGACCTCGTGTCCCTCGTCGAGGAAAACGGCGACGTCGTGCGGGTCGACCCCGTCCACCGTGAACGCGAAGACGCTCGACCGGAGGCGCGCGTCGGCCGGACCCAGGATGTGCACGCGGCTCTCGCCCTCGAGGGCGGCCGTGACGCGAACGTTCACCGCATACTGCTGTCGCTCGACCGCATCGAACCCGACCCGGGTGAGGTACTCGAGGCCGGCCTGGGCCCCGATCGCCCCGGCGTAGTTCTGGAGCCCCGCCTCGAAGCAGTGCGGAGGGGGCCGGAGTGCGTGGGTCTCGAGCGTCGACCACTCCACGGTCTCTCCCCCGAGCAGAAGGGGGCGCAGGCGGGTGAGGGGCTCGGGCGACGCCGCCAGCACCCCCACGCCCGTCGGTCCGAGCATCTTGTGCGCGGAGACGGCGTAGAAGTCGACCCCGATCCGGTCGAGGTCGACCTTCCGGTGGGGCGCCGCCTGGCACCCGTCGAAGAGGACGAGGGCCCCCCGGTCGTGGGCCCGCTCCGTGATCTCCGCGATGGGGAGCGTGTGCCCATCGAGGTTGGAGGTGTGGAAGAGGCTCACCAGGCGGACCCCGCGGGCGAGCCGCGCCTCGAACGCGTCCGCATCGAACCCTCCGTCGTCCGGCAATGGGAGCGTCTCGAGGCGGATCCCCCGCTCGGAGGCGAGCCGCTGCCAGACGATCAGGTTCGAGTTGTGCTCGCGGTCGGAGACGAGGACGCGGTCTCCCGGCTTCCAACGAAGGCCCTGCCCGACTAAGTTGATCGCCTCGGTCGCGTTGCGCACGAAGACGACCCCGTTCGGGTCGTGACGGCCGAGGAAGCGCGCGAACGCGGCCCGGGCGCCCTCGTAGCGCCGTCCGACCTCCTCGGAGAAGCGGTGCAGGCTGCGACCCGCGCAGCCGGGAAAATCGGCGTAGTACTCCTCCATTGCGGTGAGGACGGCCGACGGGACGAGCGACATACAGGCCGAGTCGAGATAGGTCGGGGGCCGGCGGTGGTCTCTGGGCCGGAGCGCCGGGAAGTCTGCCCGAACCCGCGCGACGTTCATGGGGGCGCCCGCTGGAGCCCCTCGGCGGCCGTGACGAGCGTCGTCGCCCCGAGGACGAGGGACCGCTCGTCCGGGGCGAACGTCGAACTGTGGAGGCTCGCTGGACGGCCCGGGATCCCGACACCGAGACGCAGGAACGTCCCCGGCACGCGTTCGAGATACCGGGAGAAGTCCTCCGCGCCCATGAGCGGATGGTCGACCTCGACGATGCTCTCGCGGCCGAACTCGACCGCGAGCGCGTCCGCGACCACCTTCGTGGCCCCCGGAGGGTTGACGAGCGCCGGGTACCCCCGGCGGTACACGACCCGAGCCCGGGCCCCGTGGCTCGCCGCGATCGCCCGCACGCGTCGCTTGAGGCTTCGCTCGATCAGGTCCTGCGTGCTCGCCCGGAGCGTCCGGACGGTCCCCTCGAGCACGACCTGGTCCGGCAGGATGTTGTTCCGCGTCCCGCCATGGAAGGAGCCGACGCTCACGACCACGGGGTCGAACGGGGCACGGACCCGGCTGACGAGCGTCTGGAGGCCGGTGACGATCTCGCTCGCGACGACGATGGCGTCCGGCCCCTGCTGGGGGGTCGAGGCGTGCCCGCCCTTGCCGACCACGGTGATCCGGAAGTCGTCCGCGGCGGCCATGGCCGGTCCGATGCGCCAACCGATCGTGCCGAGCGGCAGCGCCGGGTCGACGTGCTGCCCCACCACGTAGTCGACCTTCGGGTCGTCGAGGCATCCGTGCTCGATGAGGGGCAACGCTCCCCCGCGGTGTCCCTCCTCCTCGGCCGGCTGGAAGATCAGCTTCACAGGTCCCCCCGTGGATCGCGCACCCCGAGTGATCATCGCGGCGGCCCCGAGCAGCGCGGACATGTGGACGTCGTGACCGCACGCATGCATCTTCCCCGGAAAGCGCGAGGTGAACGGGAGGCCGGTCTCCTCGGTGACCGGGAGCCCGTCCATGTCGGCGCGGAGCGCGACCACGGGGCCGGAACGCTCGGCCCCGAGGAGCGCGACCACGCCTCGGATATCGTCGAACGTTCGGTATGGGATCCCGAGCTCCGTCAGGGCCGCGACGACCTTCTCCTGCGTCTTCGCTTCCTCGAGGGAGAGCTCGGGTTCCCGGTGGAACGCCATCCGCCAGGCCCGCATCGCCGGCAGGTTCCGACGTGCGGCGGAGAACCACGACTCGGTCGTGCCGCCCATCACCCTCGCAACGGGCCCGCCGATATAATGCGCGCGATGCGGCGACTATCGAGCGCGCCCGCCCTCGGGGCTCGCCCCGGCGAGCGCAGCCTCCGCTCGTACCACCGAACGGAACGAATCGAGCTCCGCGACCGGCCACGGGTCGGGTCGTTCGAGGTGGAACCGGTTGAACCAGACGGCGCGCATTCCCGTCGCCCGAGCCCCCGTGATGTCGGTCGTCCACGTGTCCCCGATCATGACGGCCTCCTCCGGGCGGGCGCCCGCCCTCCCGAGCGCGACGTGGAATATCGCAGGGTCCGGTTTGGAGACACCGACCCCCTCCGAGACCACCATGAAATCGACGAGATGCCGGAGCCCGAGGAAGTCGAGCTTCTGCTCCTGCTCGGCGACCTGGTTGTTCGTCACGACCCCGACCACCGTTCGGCCGCGGAGCCGCTCGAGGACCCGCCGGATTCCGGGCACCGCGCGGCGAAGATGCTGGTAGCGGGCCCGGTACTCCCGGGAGAGCTGCTGCGCCTCCTCGAGGGAGACCTCCGCCCCGCAGAAGACCGTCAGTTGTCGGAAGCGCTCCGCTCGCGCGACGTCCATCGCGACCCGGCCCGCGAGGACATCGGCGTGCACGGCTTCGAGAAGCCGAGAGTACTCGCGCCAGACCTCGTCCAGCGTGCGCCCTCGAAGCCGGGACTCCCTCGACCTCAGCCACGCGAGCGCGCGTCGGCTCGTGAGGGCATGGTCGAAGATCGTGTCGTCCATGTCGAAGAACGTCGCTCGGGGAAGCTCCCGAACGCCGCGACGGGGTCCCCGGTTCCCGCGGTCCACGCCCGAGCAGACGGGCCGTGCAGAAAGCCCCTTGGTGCACCGAGCAGGCCGGGCTGCGGTCGGGCGGCCGCGTCGGGGAACGTCGCGGAGCGCGGAATCCTCGTCAGTCCTCCCGCCAGCTGAACGCGCGCGTCGCAAACACGAAGAACGCAACGGCGAGCACCAGCACGACGATCAGGTCGGTGTAGACCGCGGAGGGGCTGTTGAACAGCATGGCGTTGCTGAGCCCGTCGATCACGTAGTAGAGCGGGAGAACGTGGGCGACCGGGACGAGCCAGGACGGGAACAACGACACGGGGAAGAACGTGCCGGAGAGGAACATCATCGGGAAGGTGATGATGTTCCCCAGCACCCCCGCACTTTCCGGCGAGCTCGAGACCGTGCCCGCGAGCAGCCCGAGCGACACGAACAGAATCGGACCGACCACTATGAACGGCAGGGTGAGCAGGGTCAGGGAGACGTGGGCGCCGAAGAGGAACCGGCCGATCGCCAGCATGAGGATCGTGGAGAGGAAGGCGAGAAGGATGTACCAGAGGATGGTCGCCGTGAGCCACTCCGCGCGCGAGAGCGGCGTCAGCGAGAGCTGCCGGAAAAGCTTGTCCCGCTTCCAGGTCGAACTCACGTTCACCATCGAGAACATCGGGCTGACGAGCACGGAGAGCCCGATGAGGCCGGGGACGAGGTAGTCGATGTAGGTGTAGGTCGTGCTCCCGACGTTGAGGTAGACCGGCGTGACGACGGCCGATCCACCGGCGAGGCGAAGGTTCTCCCCGTTCGCCACCCCTTGCACGGCCCCCTCGACGATGCCGGCCTCCGACCCCGAGGAGGGGTTCGTGAACACGAGAAGTCGAACGGGGGTGTGATTGGCCAGGTCCGCGGAAAATCCGGCCGGGATGACGAGCCCCGCGCTCAGGTCGTGGCTCGAAAGGTAGGCGGAAAGGTTGCCGGCCGTGGGCGAGACCATGCTGACCGAGACCGCGTTCGTGCCGTTCAGCGCCTGCAGGAATGCGACGCTCGCGGCGGAGTTGTGGTCGAGGTCCTGTACTGCGAGGGGGACCTCGCTGCTGCCGGAGTTCGAGAAGACCGCCCCGAAGATCAGGATGAGGATCACCGGAAAGATCAGGGCGAAGAACAGCCCGAGCGGATTGCGGACGTACCCTCGGGCGTAGGCCGGGAAGTACGCGGCGACCCGGCGGAGGTTCATGGCTTCGCCCCGGAGGCCGTGCCGGTCGGGAGCGACCCGTCCTCCAGCCGACCGACCATCTGGATGAAGACGTCCTCGAGGGTGTCGGTCCGGGTCGAGAAGCCGGTCCATCCCAGGCCGCTGGCGGCGGTCGACTCGAGGATGCGAAGCGCGTCCGCCTTCGAAAGGAGCTCTACCTCCACCCCGTCGTTCAGACGCTCTACGCGGTAGCCGAGGCTTGCGAGTCGGTCCGCGAGCGACGGGTCTCCGACGATCTTGAGGCGCTCGGGCCGGCCGTACCGCGCGATGATCTCGTCCGGCGACCCCGTGGCGATGATGCGACCTTGATTGATGATGGAAATCCGATCCGAGAGCTGCTGCGCCTCGTCCAGGTAGTGGGTCGTCAGGAACACCGTCCGGCCCTCACGGCGCAGACGGCGGATCACCTCCCAGAGCGACCGTCGCGCGCGGGGGTCGAGGCCGGTGGTCGGCTCGTCCAGGAAGCAGAGCTCGGGGTCGTTCACGAGAGCGAGCGCAACACCCACCTTCTGGTGCTGCCCGCCCGATAGGGTGTCGTAATGGTCGTCGGCCTTGTCCAAAAGCTCGACTCGCGCCAACAGCTCGTCGACATCGGCCTTGACGGCGAACAGTCGTGCGTAGAGCCGCACGGCCTCCCGGGGGGTCAGCTTCGGGAAGAAGTGGAAATCCTGGGGGATGACACCGATGCGGGTGCGCAACCGGTCGATCTGGCTCCACGGGTCGAGGCCGAGGACACGGACCTCTCCGCCGGTTCGGCGTCGGAGCCCTTCGAGGATCTCGACCGTGGTCGTCTTCCCGGCCCCGTTCGGCCCGAGGAACGAGAAGACCTCGCCGGCCCGGACCTCGCAACTGACGCCGTCCACGGCACGCAGGGCGCCGTAGCTCTTCACCAGGTTCGTGACTTCGATGGTCGCGGTCATCCTGCGGTGCGGGTCCTTCCGCCCCTACCGCCCCCCGAGCCGGGGAGGGCGGATATCGCTTAGGTAAGCGGAGCTCCACGTCGCCCTTCCTGCCCGACGCCGGCACGGATTCGGCGTCGATCCGATGCGCCCGGTTCGCCGAACCTGCGGCAAACCGGGTGTTTATCTTCCCCGGCCCCCAAGTCGTACCAACTTCGGCTCGGACTCGGACGGGGGCGACCCCGGAAGGGTTCGTGGGGGTGTCTCGATGGAAGGGAGTGAGGTAGTTGAGAGGATTCGCTACGGCCGAACCGTCTTCGCGCTCGCGGTGGCAGTGCTCCTCGGGGTCTCCCTCCCCGCGCTGGTCATTCCCGGGGCTTTGGGGTCGACCGCGTTGCCGACGGGTCCCTGGGTCGGGGACGCCGTTCCCGCCCCGGTGACCGCGCCGAGCGTCCCAGCTGCCTCTCTCAGTGAGTCCACCCTCGTGCTGTTCAACGACACCCTTGTACACGGGGACCTTCTGTCGGTTTCGAGCGACCTTCCGTCGCTCGAGACGTACGACCCGAGAACGAACGATGTGTTCGTGGAAGGATTCTACTCCGGCGTGATCGATGTGATCAGCGGGAAACTCGACAAGGTCGTCGGGACGATCCCGGCGGGCGAGTACCCGAACACGCTCGCCTACGACCCGGAGAACGGAAACCTGTTCTTCGGACAGCAAACCGACGACCTCGTAAGCCTGGTGAACGGAACGACGTTCCTCGTGGAGCGTTCAGTGAACATCGGCTTCGAACCGCTCGCGATGGCGGCGGACCCGGTCACCGGGGACCTCTTCGTCACCGGAACGAACTCGACCGGCACCGCCCTCCTGGCCGTCCTCGACGGGTCGACCGGCGTCCTCAACAC
>Ga0187781_10002014_pt1 | contig 15494 bp, 10 predicted proteins | sample 0715_SJ02_MP02_2_FD_132447 | JGI IMG/M metagenome (GOLD analysis project Ga0187781, IMG submission 132447) | Tropical peat soil microbial communities from peatlands in Department of Meta, Colombia - 0715_SJ02_MP02_20_MG | ecosystem: Environmental > Terrestrial > Soil > Wetlands > Peat | place...
CCCTGGGACGAGTGTGACGCCAAGAACTTCTCCTCAGACGAAGCAGTCGCCCAGGCATACTGGCTGTCCAAGCTCGCCCTCTTCGAGAAGTCGGGAATAGGGGCCTTCGGCGCAGCGGCAGTGCAGGCTGCCACCCATAACTTCGAGGACCCAACGAAGAAGTTCCTTTCTGCGGTCGCCTTCGACGAGTGCAGACACGACGAGGTGTGCAGGCGCGCCTGCTCACGCGTCTGCCCCAACTTCCCCTACAGGTTCAAACCCAAGTCCACGCTGGAGCAAAAGGCGCACGCCAACATAATGGCGCTTTACGACAACGGCCACAGATACTGGAGTGCCTTCAACCAGGCATGGGGGAAGTATCCCCTGGAGCTTATCTTCTCCAGCTTCTTCTTTGCCGAGATAGGCGCCCAGCTGATCTTCAGAGAAGTGGGGGAACGCTCCGCCAACAGGGTCTACTCGACTGCGTTTCGCAACATCACCAGGGACGAGTCCCGCCACCTCACAGGGACGCTGGCCATGCTCGAGAGGCTGGCGGAAAAGATGTCTAAGGACGAGAAGTCCCTGATATCGAGGCAGCTCAAGCACGGTTTCATCTACCTCTCGCCACTGCTGTTCAGGCCGATGGAAGACTTCTGGAAGCTTCCTAGTGACTTCTTCGAATATGACCAGAAGCTGGAGGGGCTTGCCGCGAAATCGGGGTTGGGCGTCCCTAAGGTCGAGGACAGGTCGGAGGCATGGATGCAGGCGATAACGCGCCACAGATCCAAGATAGAGGAGCTGGGGATCCCTGTCCCGGAAATAAAGGAGATAGGGCTGGCAGGGCTTGAAGTGAACGTAAAAAAGGGCGACGAGATAATCGCGACACCGCTCTAGCGCCGCCAGTGCTCCATCATCAGCAGGATCGGGCCTATGAACAATAGAGTCACCGCCGCGCTCCAAAGCCAACCCTGAGCGTATCCCAGTTTTTCAACAACGAAGGAGAAGAGTATCGGCGGAATCACAGAACCCGTCAGGTGGATGCTGTTAACCCAAGCTATCGCGAGTCCTTCGTACTCCTTGCCCGCGCGGTTGAGGTCCCGGGCGCCTGCGAAGCCGAACGTGTATCCCACACCGCAGACGATCCCCGCAAGGACAGTACAGGCGACTGCCGCATAGAGTGAAGGAAATGCCCCCAGGGCCAGGGCGGTGGCGCTCCCGACGATCCCAATGGTCATGGTGACACGATGCCTCTCAATCGTATCGTAGATCCTCCCGGCCCAGAGCGACGTAAAGATGGGGACGACTGTCACGAGCGAGGCAACCAGGCCGGCGACCGTTGCTGTTGCCGCATTGATGCTCAGCAGGTAGTAGATCATGAAACTTGAGACTATTGTGTTGCTCATGTCGAAGCCGAGCATCCCGAGCCCCACCAGGATTAGCTGCCTGTCCCTGAGAATTGTAAGCAGCGGCCCCCGTCCTATACTGGAGACGAGGTTCGTCTGGTCTCTCGGTACAAGAAGGAGTGTAAGCGCTCCCGAGAGCAAGCCGAGCCCCCCGCTGATCGCGAGGCTCAGTCTCCAACCCGTCACCTCGGCGACGACCACCCAACCGAAGAGAGCAAGCGCACCGCCTACGTCATATGCTGAGTTGTACAGGCCTACCCCTATACCTGACTTCCCTCCCCTCAGCAGCCTTGCGATTATGACCACCCCTGGTGCGAACACAAAAGCCATGCCCGACCCGACTAGGAAACGGAGGATCGCAATCTCAGGAATGGTCGTCATCACCGATGTACCTAGGGCAGAGGCAGAGGCGAGGAACACCCCTATCACCGACACCCTCTTGGGTCCCCATTTCGCGGTGAGTATGCCGCCTGGAATCTGCATGATCCCAATGCCGAGATAGAATGTAGCAGAAAGGGTCCCCAGGCCAGATACACCAGCATGGAGGTCCGGGCCCATCAGGAAGAAGATCGCGCCCACGTTCATCCAGTTGAGCGCGTAGATGATCCGAGCGAAGATCATCGACCAGAGTGCCTTCGTATCCTGCACCGAGTCTAGCAAGTGACGGCACCGGGTCACTTTCTAGGTCTATATTCCAATCGACCAGTATAGAGTTACTTTCTCCGACTCTGGCGTACAAAACACTTCCGAGGACGTCCCCTTCACCAGCCCTCACAAGTCCCCTTCGCTTAATTGCAAGAGACACCAAAGCCTAACGAATGTCTGCTATCGTTCTCATTGATACCTCGACCGGATTTCACGAGAACGTCTCCTGCAGCAAAGAGCGAGGCGAGCACATTCCCATTTTTCCCCTCCGACATCCGGACTGTCAGGAAAACCAGACCGAGGAATGAGGGCTCCCTTCCGCAGAAGGACGCATCGCGTTCCCTGTGGGGAGGCAAATGGCACACCTTCTGTGATTTCAAATGACCAATCGACTTGGGACGCCCTTAGCCCAGCGAAGGAATGGGCCACGATGACGGAAAGCGAGCAGACAGTTTTCAATTCATACATGGGAGAACTCGCGAGGCAGTTTGTCTTCAAAAGTGATGCCGTGGTAGGCGATTCGGCAATGGAGTTGTTGTTCCCAACGAGTGGAATGGACGTGCCCGTTGACATTGCGCACTTCGGAAGTGGAAAGAAATTATGGTTCTCCGAAGTTAAAATGGGCCGTTTCGAGTACTTCAGCGGCACTCAGTTTTTTGGCTTCAAGCGGCTTGTACAGGAAGGAGTCGCCAGACCTCGAAACTTCTACCTTCTTTTGAGCCCCTCAGGCAGTTTCGGCATCCTTCCCGCGGCTCTGCGCGACGTTCGCAAACTGGGTTTTACGCAGCCTGTGACCTCCAATTACGAATGGTGGGAAGATTTCTACTAACCACGTTCGATCCCAAAGTTCAAGGTCGAAGCTCTGAGCCGAATCAGATGGATGGGTGTTTTGTTGGTACCGCTGAGAGACTCTAAGCAACGGGCGCCAAAGTCGAATCGCGAAGCTCCACGATGCAACGCAGTTACCAATAAGCCAAGGTCACCTTCCCAAACGTATCGTCAAGAAGTTCTTGGGCGTGGTCGGTGGTTTCAACTCGGCAATCTAGAAGAGGTCGTCGAAGAATGGAGCCCCCCCGCTGAAGGTACCAGAGACTCCGAAGCTTTCGTGACTTGACACGGGCATGAACCCCTTCAGGCAGAGTTATTGAGCCAGGTAGCAGGGCAATAATTCTGCCTTTTCTGGACGAATCGGTAACCCTGCGGAGTGATACAATCGGTGCCCTGCATCAGAATTCCTTTGATTTACGAAAGGAGCAATCAAAGATGCTAGGACAAATCCATCGCTGCCGATTCCAGAAGAATCAGGAGGCCCCGCACCTTGAGACAGAGGCGCTTGAATCCCCAATCGCCCCCAAAACAGCATTCGACCCGAGAAAGCCTCATTTTGAACCCCGTTTTAAGAGCTTAAATAGCAATCAGCCGAATTAGGCGCGAGGCAACTCGCAGTGGTCACTGGCTACTGTGTCTACGAGAAGAAGAAGAACCGGGAGATCAAGAATCCCAAGCAAATCAAACTGAAGAACGGCAGGCCTGCTATCAAGGGCACCTGTGCCTCTTGCGGCAAGCAGATCTTCAGGATTGGCAAGCTGAAGTAGATTTCACTCTCCCGTTTCCCTTTTTTTCTCTTCTATTCCCTGGTTCTGGGAACTCATTTGGTTGTGTCAACGCCGGTTTTCCCTATTCTCTTTGTCCCTCCACAGAACTCTTAACTCAAACTCTAGGACCACCGCGCTGACCAAATGGTTCTGAATCTCTACAACAGCCTCGGAAGGAAGCTGCAGGCCTTCCAACCGATAAACAAGGGGGAGGTCAAGATGTACTGCTGCGGCCCCACCGTCTGGAATTACGCGCACATCGGAAACTTCAGGACCTTCGTCTTCGAAGACATCCTTAGGCGCTACCTCAGGTTCAAGGGCTTCCGAGTCTACCAGGTGATGAACATAACGGACGTGGAAGACAAGATAATCAAAGGAATCAAAGAGTCGAAAAAGCCACTGAAGGAGCACACTCGGTTCTACGAAGCGGAGTTCATGGCCGACATGCAATCGCTCGGGGTGGAGAAGGCCGAGGTGTATCCGAGAGCGACCGAAAACATAACGGAGATGGTGAACCTCATCAAAGTCCTGATTGACAAGGGGTATGCCTACAGGGCCCCGGACGGCTCGATTTACTACAGCGTCTCGAAGTTCAAGAACTATGGAGAACTGTCGGGTGTCAGGCTGGACTCGCTCAGGCCGGCCGGGAGGGTGGAGAGCGATCATTACGAGGAGAAAATGGAGGCAGCTGACTTCGCGCTCTGGAAGGCATGGGACCCCGACGACGGCGACGTCTTTTGGGAGACAGAACTGGGGAAGGGGAGGCCGGGGTGGAGCATCGAGTGCTCCGCCATGTCGATGAAGTACCTCGGCCAGACCTTTGACATCCACACTGGAGGAATGGACAACAAATTCCCCCATCACGAGAATGAGATTGCCCAGTCCGAGGCTGCAACTGGGAAGAAGTTCGTTAACTATTGGCTGCACTCAGAGTTCCTCAACATACGAGGTGCCGAGATGCACAAGTCTGTCGGGAACGTAGTCTACCTGAGGGACCTCACCAAGGCGGGTTGGGATCCCAAGGAGGTGAGGCTCTTCCTCATCAGCTCCAGGTACAGAGACCCGATGGACCTCACAGACTCTTCTCTTGAGCAGGCCAGGGCCCAGAGGGCACGCATGGAAGACTTCATTCAGCGGCTAAGGCCGATCGGCTACTCCAGCGTGGAGCGGTCAAACCTTTCGGAGGACTTCGTCAAGCAGTTCGAGGACGACATGGACGATGACCTGAACACGCCCAAGGCGCTTTCCGGTCTTTTCACATACATAAAGAGGATGAACACTCTCATCGACTCGAACTCGATCGGGCGGGAGGAAGCCTCGAAGGCCATCAGCGCCTTGGAACGCGTCGACTCTGTTCTCGGCGTCATGGACTTCGCAGAGGAGGCACTCCCACCGCGACTGGCCGAGCTGCTGGCTAAAAGGGACCTGGCAAGGAAGCGGAAAGACTTCGCCGAGTCTGACAGACTTAGGAAAGAGCTGCTCGCGGAAGGGATAGCGGTCGAGGACACTCCGACCGGGAGCAGGTGGAAGCGTGTCGCCTCAGGTTAACGCATCAAATCCAATAGCTCAATTTCGGTAAATCCTCCCAATATTATTCGCACCACGTCTGCCAATGTGTCGAATGGTGGTCACTGCAGAATCTCTTCCCCCCAGGGTGCCGGGGCTGCGGTCGTCGAGCCTGAAAAGACCTCTTCTTTTGCAGTCTAGGGCGTCCAGGGTAGTCGTCGATCCTGACGGGTCGGTCCGTTCCTTCGACTCCCTGCAAGAGAGGCGCGCTCTTTTCGGGTTCGAACAGATCTGGTTATACAAGATTCAAGCGGGCATCATAGTTCATGCCCAGAAACCGGACTGGTCCATAAGGGCCACCCCACGCTCGGCACAGCTCACGGGGAAGGTCTTCGATGGCGTGGAGGTAGCCCAGTCGCTGGAGTTCTATCGGGGGCAGTCCTTGGGTTATCTCAGAAGGCTGAGGCTTCGGAACGGAGGCCCGGCACAGATCAAGCTTCGGATAATCGAGGTCCTCGACCCTAGCGCCGCCCACTTCGGGGGAGCGGGGCGCAGTTGGGGATCCCTCGGCGTGAACGCCTTCAATAGAGAAAGCCACGTTGCAATGGACGAGGTCTCCGATCCTCCTTCGGCAAGAGTAGTGGGGGCGTCTCCTTCGCCTTCGAGGGTCTTCATGACGACAAGCAGGAGCAGGGCCCAGGAGTTGGTGATCGCGGGAGAACTCCCCGAGGTGACGGCGGGGATGTCGGGGCAGGTGCTCGTACTTACTTCGCACGACTTCGAGCTAGCTCCGGGGGAGGGGAGGGACATCCTCCTAGCTTCGCTCTATAATGCGGGGAAGCTCGAGGAGGCGCTTTCTGATTTCAGTCGCATCCAATCCGGGGAAAAGCAGCTTCCAACTGCGCGGCCCTTCATAGCGTCTTCTGATCCGGCGGTTACGGAAGCCTGTGCCTGGGCCATCTCCGCTGTTGAAAGCGGTGCCTACGCTGACGACCCCCTGGAACGCTACGAAACAATGCGGGCGCTCGCACTTGTCGATCCGGGAGGAGCAAGGCGACTGGTCGCGGAATCGAAGGCATCCATACGTAAGGATGGTTCTCTCCCGCATTCCATGGAGCCGACCAAGCCTGGTGTCTTGGAGACCGCCCTCCTTCTAAAAGGAGTGGCAACCTACGTCACCCTCTCGCAAGACAGGAAGCTCGCCAGGGCGGACTATCCCTTCGTGAAGAAGCTCGCCTCTTTCCTTGTCGCGTTGTCGAAGGACTTCCGGGTTGAAACAGACTCCTCCCTCCCTCAGGGATGGCGAAGGTGCATGGGGAGGGGGTACCCGACAGGAGAGATCCCCGAAGTCTCACTCGCCGTTGCCTGTTCCCTCGAAGCAGCATCCCAAGTCGCCAAGATGGTGTCCAGGGCGGACGATGCTGGACGGTTCCGCGAACGGAGCGAGATGATTTTAGAGCAGGTGAGGAAGAGACTGGTGGACGAGCGGGGCTTTCTCGCCCTCTGCCGGGACTCAGCGGGGAAGCTGCGCACAGACGAGACTGTTGACATGGCGGTGGCGGCCTACAGGCACCCTTTCATGAGTACGGCAGAGCTGGCCTCAGCCCACAGGCTTCTTGAGAAGGACTTTGACACGAAGTACGGGCCAAGATGTGTACCTACGACCAACCAAGTCTACTTCAACGCGTCCTATGGTGAGGGGCAACTTGGAGCGGTCTGGCCGCGAGCCGTCCTGTCTGACTCCCTTGTATGCTACAGAGCTGGACTCGCAGGGATGGGCAGCCTGGTCCTGCTCAAAGTGGCGCGGTTGGTGGCGGACGACGTCGTGAAGCTCGGCGGCGCCCCTGGGTTGTTCCCGAGGTGGGTCGACGTGGAGGGTGGGGAAGTGCACGGGGACGAACCTGATGCGGTGGGAGCTGCCCGATTCATAGAAGCTGTGCTCGAGGGGGAACTGGGGCTCCCGGAGGGGGCCGAAAGGGCTTCTTTCTCTCCCGCTCCATCTTCAGGTCTGTCCTGGGTAATGGCGACGGACATCTGGGCGGGGGACCCCGCCTGCGTGTTCCTCGGCCGTGGGGCTGGAAAGTTTCACCTGTTTTTCAGCGGAGCCAAGACAGAATCCAAGGTTGGGTCGAAATTCGCGAAGGGAGAAAGGCTGGAGATCCCCCTTAAGGGAGTCTGCGGTGTGACATTCTACTCGCCCGGACAAATCATGTGCATCGGCAACGGCACTTCCTCCCAGGTCCGCATCACGGTCTCTTTCGCCCCGAAGGCAGCGGAGCTCCTAAAGCACCTGAGTGGCGCGCTGGAGGCGTACGACACGGCAAAGGGCACCTGGTCGAAGGTCGGGAGCGTCCGGGTGTCCCCCACAATGGCCTTCGAAGCTCTGGTCGAAGCGAACGACTGGAAGGCTTACCGCGTGTCTACCCCTTAATAGGGCAGCCCGCATCCAGCCTCCCACCTTGGGGGGTGCTTCTGTCAGTGCCAACGGTGGCATCCAGGTCGAGCTCGGAAACATGAGGTATGTCCTCGATCCTCACTCCCGCGTTCGCGCCGATTACACCTTCGTCTCCCACGCCCACATGGATCACATGCACAACCCGTCTAGGAACGAGCAAGTGATCGCCTCATCGCTGACAAAGGAGCTCGCGATGGCGAGGGGGTATGACCTCGGGGATACCATCGAGGGTGCCGACGGAGTGGAGCTGCTCGACTCCGGCCACATCCTGGGTTCGAGGGCAATCAGGATTCAGGACGAGGTGTACTACACCGGAGACGCTTCGGGGCGGGCCCGCGCGTTCCTCGGCAAGTGCAGGACGAGGCAGGCCAGGATACTCGTGATGGAGACCACCTACGGCGTCCCGGAGTACGTCTTCCCCTCGACTGCGAAGCTAGTCAAGGAGGTGAATGGTCTGATCGCCTCGGCCTACGACAGGGGGGTGCCCGTGGTGCTGATGGGCTATCCGCTCGGAAAGGCACAGCTCCTCTCCTACTTCTTTTCAAGCTGGGACCCGCTCTTCTACCACGAAAGCGTGGACGAGATGAACCGGATCCACATGGCGCACGGGATCCCTCTGACGGCTGGGAAGAGGTTCGACCCTTCCAAGGATCTGGACAGGCTCCCCCAGGGTCCTTGGGTGATGATCAGCCCCATGGCGAGCGGCCGGAGCAGGGTGATGGCTCACCTGAAAAAGGAGTACGGAGCCATCCTGGTGGCTTTCAGCGGCTGGGCGCTCGGACCAGGATACAGGTACACGATGGGGGCCGATTACTCCTTCCCGCTCAGCGACCATTGCGACTACCAGGAGCTAATCAACCTGGTCCAGGCCGTCAGCCCTGAGTTGGTGTACACCGTCCATGGATTTGCGACTGAGTTTGCGCGAGACCTTAGGAGAATGGGGTTCTCGGCGAGGCCGCTCGCTGCGTATCAGTCCTCGCTTTCAGACTACCTCAAAGAGTAGACCCTCTCACCGGACTTTCAGGTAGATGGGGCGTCCGTCCAAGTCAGCCTCCTTCCAACCGCTCCGCTTCTTACTCTCCCCCGAAAGCTCCACCCTCCTTACTCGCACCAGGAACGCGATCTCTTCCTTCTTGGGTCCCAGCAGGGCCAAGTCCTCGTCCTCAAGTCCTCCGATCTGCGCGGTTTCCAGCAGTGCGCTGGGGACGTACCCGCTCTCCTTCCTGAAGGCCTGCAGCCTGCGGGCGACGTCTCTCACTAGTCCTTCTGCCACGAGCTTATCGTCCCTCTCCTTCCTGACCGCCACGAACACTCCTCCCCTCTCCGAGACCTCGAACCCCTCACGGGCGGTCGTGAAGAGCTCGAAAGCAGATAGTGGGACGTCGAAGGGTCCCGCCTTCACTGGGACGGCCTTTCTGTATGCTCGCAGTGCGTCCCTGCCGTGCAGGGGACGCAGTTCCCTCAACACGTCCCTTGTCTTATCCTTGAAGAGTGCCCCCACCCTGGACGTGTTGGGCCTCAGGTCGAAGTCGGCCGGGAAACTCGACGCGTCGCTAACTATTACGACCTCCTTTACGTTGCACAGCAGGGCGACGGTCCTCTTCGCCTTTCGCCCCAGCGCCGCGCTCTGAGCCGAGACCAAGACCTCGACCGATCTGAGTGGCCATCGCCTCTTCAGCCTCGCTTTCACCCTGGCCGAATTGCACGCCTCCTCGACCTTCAGCGCGAAGTCAACGGTCTTCTCGGCTTCGCGCGAGCCCAGAGGCGGTCCTCTGCTCTTCCCGACCGCGAGAAGCGGCACTTTCCAAGCCCCAGGCGCGAACGCCTCTTGATACAGGTATTCCGTGGCGAACGGAGAGATAGGGTGGAGGAGTTCGTCAGACTTTCTCAGAGCGTTTCCGAGGATAGAATATACCGCCAGCCGTCTCCCTTTCGCCTTTGCGTCCTCCTTCCAGAGTTCGCCCCTTACGAGCCTGACATAGGTCTGGCTGAGGTGTGTGATTATCAGCTCTTCGACCGCCCTGGCTCCCTCGTTGAACCTGGCCCTCGAATTGGCACGGAAGACCTCTTCTTCCGCCCTGGACAGCTTCGCCAAGAGCCACCTGTCTACTGTGGTCAGGAGCCTCCTCCCTGCCGCCCAGGAGGGGGTGTGCTTGACGGGGTCGTAGCCGTCCAGTTCCCCGTTCTGCTGCAGGTATAGGTGCAGGTGGTAGAGTGTGTTGAGCACCTGGTAGGGACGCCCAGACATCTCCTTCATGTCGAAGTTCACCGAATCCTCGGGGGAAGACTTCGAGATCACGTAGAACCTTGAAACGTCAGCGGAGTTGTTGCGCAGCAGGTCCAGCCCCTGTATCACGTTTCCAAGTCTCTTGCTCATCTTCTGCCCTTTCTCGTCGAGCACGTGCCCCTGGAAGAGGAACTTCCTGTAGGGGGCCCGAGGCCTCCCCGTCAGGATTACGTTGAGGAGCAGGAGCGTGTACGCCCATCCTCTGGTCTGGTCTATGGCCTCTGTCAGGAAGTTGACCGGGACCAAGGCTTTCCATTCGCTGTCCGTGAACGACGCGTAGGGGGACGCTCCGCTGTTGTGCCATGTGTCGAGGACGAAGGGTTCCCTGTAGGCCTTCCCTCCGCACTTCGGGCAGCGGAGAACCACCCTGTCGACCCAGGGCCTGTGCAACTCGAAACCTCCCCCGTCGGGGAGTTCCACTGCCTGGCTCACTATGCTCTGCCGCGAGAACGCCCCCACCCTCTCCCTGCACTCCTCGCACGCCCACACGGGGAGCGGTGTCCCCCACACTCTCTCTCTTGTCACGCACCAGGGGGGTGACTCAGCCAGCCCCGCGAGGAACCTGTTTCGAGGCCCATCGAAGAAGTACTCGACCTTCTCCGCAGCCTCCACCACGTCCTTGCGTATCCTGTCCACCCAGTAGAAGTACTCTCTCCTCGCGAGCCAGACGAGCCTGTCGTCGGACCTCCAGCACACAGGGTATTCGTGCACAATCTTGCCCGCTCTGACGAGGCTCCCCTTCCCCCTCAGAGCCTCCACCACCTTTTCGTCTGCGTCGCGTGCGAACAACCCCTCGAAGGCACCAGCCTCCGAGGTGAAGTGTACCCTGTCGTCGAATGGGGCGAAAACGGGGAGGCCCCTCTTCTGCGCGACAGCGAAGTCCTCCTCCCCGTTGGCGGGGGACATGTGGACCAGACCGGTGCCCGTGGTGATGTCGACGAAGTCCTCGGCCACCACCCTGTGTGCTTTGGCCTTCATTTCGGGGGCATTCTGTCCTGGTATCAGGTCTGCCAGCGGGTGCTCGTAGAGGAGACCCTCGAGCTCCTTCCCGAGGAGTTTCTTCTTAGTGTCCCCGAACTCTACCCCGAGCTCCCTGTTGAGCGCCTCTTTCCTCCCAGCGCAGACGACCCAGACCTCATCCCCGACGCCGACGTACTCGTACTCGGCGTCCGGCTTAGTCCCCACGAGCTCGTCCGTGACGACCGTGAAGGGCATGGTCGTCCATACGACAAGGTAAGCGCCGTCCTCGAGCCTCGCCTTGTAGTACAGGCTGGGATCTTCGAGCTGCTCGTATCCCCCAAGTGCCACCTCTCCGGCGCTCAGCGCCGTCTGACACTTCGGGCAGTAGGGGACGACCTTGTACCCCTCCCCGAGCAGGCCGCGCTTCCAGGCGGTCTCGAGGTATTTCCACTCTCTTTCGATGTAGCTGTCCCTGTATGTCATGTAGGCATGCCCGTGGTCGATCATCAGCCCGAGGAGTCGGTCCGCCTCCTCCCAGTCCTTCTTGTACTTCGAAATCAGCCTCTTGCACTCGGCCACCAGCTTTTCGACCCCGACCTTGTTGAGGTCCTCCCACTTGTTCCCAGAGAGCCCCATCTCTTTCTCCGCCTGCAACTCCACCGGGAGCCCCTGAGTGTCCCAGCCTCCTCGGAATACTATGTTCTCCCCCTCGAGGGTCCTGAACCGATACCAGAGGTCCTTCATCATGCGCCCCCTGACGTGTCCCACGTGTGGCTGGTTGTTCAGGGTCGGCGGTCCCTCGACGTAACCCACGGGCTTGCTCTTCGAGACTCTTCTGGTAATCTGTTCCCTGACCGATGGGTCAGCATAGAACTTTCTGACCCTGTTTTCTATCTTCTTCCAGTCATAGTCTTGGCCGAGTGTTTCGGAGGTTCTAGTTCGACGGGCTAATTTTGTAACCACTCAAGCCACACCTCCTTCCCCAAAGGGGTTATTTCAAGTTCCCGAAAACAATCTAGCCGCATGGGCCTCCGGTAGCCCTGCCTCCCTTATCTTCGACGCCGCATTCTGAATATCATATTCCACCCTTCGGATATCAACCCTGACTTCCTGCCCCTCGACCGAAAGTACAGCGAACGACGCCTTCGGGTCGCCGTCCCTTGGCTGGCCCACGGACCCCGGATTCAGAACCACCCTCCCCCTATCCTTCCAGACGTATGGGACGTGAGTGTGACCAAGTCCAACTATCGTTACCCCAAGCTTAGCTAGGTAGTGGCCGAATAGATCCTCATGAGTACTGGGGTCCACGTACTCCCACAACCTATCATCCGGGCTCCCGTGCGTGAAATAGGCCTCGGCCATCTCGAAGATGGTGCGGAAGTCCGGCGCAAATGTACGAATGAACTCGATGTTCTGGCTGGTGAGGTGTGCCCTCGTCCAGATGGACGACATGGCGGCCCTCGCGTTGAACAGGCTGGTATCCCCGGTCACAGCGGCATAGTCATGGTTCCCCATGACAGTCCTGATCCCCTTGTTGCGAACTATCTCGACCACTTCATTGGGGTTCGCGCCGTAGTCCACAAGGTCACCGAGGCATAGGATATCTAATCCCTGTGCCTCCGCGAGCACCGCCTCAAAGGCCTCGAGATTGGCATGCACGTCGGAGATTATGATAAGCTTCTTCAAGCACGCCCGGCGCCTAAGAAATGGCATAAAATCATACCCCCGGCGGGGCGTTCGCGTCACAGGTCAAAAAAAGAACAAATCTTCATGCGGTTGTAAAGAAGATTATACTACTCACCACTTAGAGAATTTGAGACCGCGTGATATTCGAAGCTATCCATGTCTGCGTTCGCAGGAAAGTGGGAAAAGCAAAACACCCAGAGTTTTGGCACTCGGGTCAAGGACTCCGTAAGGAACCCAGGACCTCTGAAGCCAAGGCTCGACCTCGCAGTCCGACAGATCCAAGTCCAAGTCGCCAAACTCGACTCCACCTCCACCAAACTCAGAGAGAGGGACAACTCGATCTTCGCAAAGGTCGTGAGCTCTCTACAGAAGCACGACACTCAGCACGCGTCTGTCTTCGCCAACGAGCTTGCCGAGATCAGAAAGATGAACAAGATGGTCACTCAGGCAAAGCTCGCACTGGAGCAGATAGTGCTCAGACTCAACACGATCACTGAACTAGGTGACATCGTCGTCACACTGACGCCGGCCATGGCAGTGATACGCAACGTCAAGCAGGGCTTGGTGGGCGTGCTGCCAGAGGCAGAGAGCGAGATCGGTGAGATCTCTGGGCTGCCCAGTAGCATCCTGGTTGACGCAGGGACAGTCGGTGGATACTCGCTGAACTTCGAGGCGGCCAACGAGGACGCAGAGAAGATCCTTGCCGAGGCTTCCGCTGTGGCGGAGACCCGCATGCGCGAGAAGTTCCCTGAGATTCCATCAACGCTCCCCGCGGGCACCGAGACTACGTCTACCGAGGGAACCTCGTTCTAAGCGGGGAACCCTCCTTCCTTTGTTTTCGGCCGTCGAAGAGTACCCACCCGTCTGTTTTCTTGCCGACGTCCTCGATGGGAACCAGGGTCGCAACGGGGCGAATGGACCGCCTTCTCCTTCCGACACGGGTCGTTTGAAGAAAGTTTCACCAAGTAGTCCCGATACTCTTGACTTAGCCCGTGATTATCGAGGGACCATCCTGAACCATCGTATTTGTCCGCCCGCGCCCCTCTGAGGTTTATTGGCATCGGCAGAGAGGATAATGTCAAGCCGAAGTTGACTTCTACAATAAAGGAAATCGAGTTCCACCGCAAGGAACTCGAGAACCTCCGGGTGAAACTCGAACAGAGGCGGAAGTCTCTCTTCGACACAACGGTCAAGGCAATGATGACGAAGGACGAGTCAAAGGCCAACATATACGCCAGCGAGTGGTCCGAGCTGAGGAAGGTCGGGAAGGTCGTCTACGCGAGCGAGCTGGCCCTCACCCAGGTGGTGCTAAGGCTCGAGAGCATACTCGACGTAGGGGACGTGATGTTCCACATGAGCATGGCCTTCAGAGTCCTTCGGAAGGTCAACAAGACCGTGCAGGGCCTTGTCCCCTCCCTCGACCAGGCTTCGAGCGACATCAACAGCGCACTTACCGAGACCCTGGCGGGCATGGAGAACATTTCGCCCGCTATATCCCTGAACATACGGACCGAGACGGGAGAAGAGCTTGTGGAACAGGCCCGCAAACTGGCAGAGGATAGGGCCGAAGAAATGAAACGCTCGCTTGCTAATTCTCCTCTGCATCTGCAGCTAGGGGGGTATGAACAGGGCTCCAGGGTCCCGCTCCTCGCTACGGGAGAGGACGACGACGAGTCAGCCATCCTGGGGACTCTCTACAAGCCCAGGCCGGCAGAGGAGACAGAGGAACAGGTCCTGCAGTACGCTGCCATCCACGACGGGAACGTGGACATCACCGACGCGTCGACCGTGCTCAAGATGCCCTCGGACGACGTGGAGCAGGCCATGCTGATACTGATGGCCCAGGGGAAGGTCAAGGTCAACGACCTGGGGGGTTCTGAAAAATGAGCGTTGTGGCGGCCAAGGAGCTGGAAGACGACGCGAAGAAGTATGCCTCGGAGGCGATACGCCTGGACTCCCAGGGGGCGCACGGAATGGCCATCCAGATGTACCAGAAGGCCATCTCAACGCTGGTGCAGCTTGTCCACCTTTACCCTGACTACCGCCTGAACAAGCAGTACACGGAGCGCGCCATGGCCTACCAGGAGAGGGTGAAGGCGATCCAAGCGGCCCACGGTCTTATCCCAAGGGACGAGCCGGCCGAAATGGACTGGAACCTCCCCACCAATACGGCGAACGGCGGAGGGAACGGCGGTGTGAGCAACGCGAACCAGAACTCACCGAAAGGGCCCCAGGTGGTGCAGCAGCTCAAGGCGTCCTTCAGTGAGCTCGTCGTCACGGAGAAGCCAGACGTCAAGTGGGACGACGTCATAGGGCTGGAGGACTGCAAGCAGGCGATCAGGGAGTCGATTGTTTTCCCCTTCCTCCGCCCCGACCTCTTCAAACTCGGGTGGCCCAGGGGCATCCTGCTCTACGGCCCCCCTGGCTGCGGAAAGACGATGATCGCTGCCGCCACCGCGTCCGAGATCGACGGGTACTTCATCTCCGTAGATGCCGCGTCCATCATGTCGAAGTGGCTCGGGGAAGGGGAGAAGAACGTGGCCAAGCTGTTCAACAACGCGCGTAAGATGCTCGCTGACAACAAACCGGTGATAGTGTTCGTCGACGAGATCGACTCCCTTCTGGGGACAAGAGGGCAGGAGGTCGGCGGTGAGGTAAGGGTGCGAGACCAGTTCCTCAAGGAGACGGACGGTTTGAACGACAAAGGGAAGCAGCTTCACCTCTACATTATCGGCGCGACAAACAAGCCGTGGAGCTTGGATCAACCTTTCATTAGAAGATTTCCCAAAAGGATACTCATCCCATTGCCCGACACCGAGGCAAGAATGGCCCAGTTCAGATTGTATACTGCACCGCTGACTCTGTCGGACGACGTTAGCCTCGAAGCTCTGGCGAAGCTTAGCGAGGGTTACTCAGGTAGCGACATAAAGGACATCTGTCAAGGGGTGCAACTGAGGGTCGTCAGGGAACTCTTCAAG
>Ga0187781_10002015_pt1 | contig 15492 bp, 12 predicted proteins | sample 0715_SJ02_MP02_2_FD_132447 | JGI IMG/M metagenome (GOLD analysis project Ga0187781, IMG submission 132447) | Tropical peat soil microbial communities from peatlands in Department of Meta, Colombia - 0715_SJ02_MP02_20_MG | ecosystem: Environmental > Terrestrial > Soil > Wetlands > Peat | place...
CAGCTCGCGAGCGGACGGATGTACGGCCGCGGTGCGGCCGACATGAAAGGGACCGTCGTGGCCATGCTCGACGCGGCCCAGGACCTCGTCGCGCGGAAGATCCCGGTGGTGCTCGCATTCACCACGGACGAGGAGACCTCGATGCAGGGCGCCGCGGCGCTCGCGAAGACCCTGCCGCTCCGACGGGCGAAGGCGGTCGTGGTCGGGGAACCGACGGGGCTCCGCGTCGCCTACGCCGAGAAGGGCGTCCTCGACCTCGCCATCGAGACCCGGGGCAAGGCGGCCCACGGCGCGATGCCCCACCTCGGGGAGAACGCGATCGGCAAGATGATGCGCATCCTGCGCGGGCTCGAGTCGTTCAAGGGACGCATCGCGCACCCGGAGCTTGGCATCGTCACGCTCAACATCGGCACGTTCATGGGCGGCACCCGGATCAACGTCGTCCCGAACAAGTGCACGTCGGAGGTCGACATTCGCTTCCCGCCGCCGTACACGCCCGACCAGCTGTACCACGAGATCGAGGAGCATCTGCGCCGGATCAAGACCCCGTTCACGCTCCGGCGCATCCTCACGATGCCGGCCGTGCAGATCGACCCGAACTCCGATCACGTGAAGCTCCTCCGCGATGTCGCCCAGGCCGAGACGACGGTGCTCGTGCACGCTTCCGAGGCGGTCCACTACACCCAAGTGAACCCGCGCGTCGTCATCTTCGGCTCCGGCGAGGAGGAGCTCTCCCACCAGGCGAACGAGTACGTCAAGATCGAGTCGGTCGCCCGCGCGACCGAGGTGTACAAGAAGTACGCCCAGCGGCTCGCGGCGATGCGCGGCTTCCCGTAGGTCGGACCGTCCCGACGGCGTCCGGAACGGGGAGGGTCAAGTAAGGGGAGCGCTACTCGCTCGGCGTGAAGGTCGCCCAGCTCGCGACCCGCTTTCCCCCCGGTCCGGGCGGAGTCGAGCAACACGTCGCGGAGATCGCCCCCCGCCTCCACGCGCGCGGGCACACCGTCGACGTCTACACGAGCGACCTCTACCGGGAGTTCCCCGCGATGGAGCGACTCGCGCCGAGCGTTCCGCGCGAGGAACGGTTTCCCTGGGGGAACGTCCATCGCCTCCCGGTATGGTCGCTGCCGGGAGAGCTTCACTACACGTTCTTTCATCACCTCCCCGAGACGCTCGCCCGGGACCGACCCGAGATCGTCCACGCGCACACTTACGGGACGAACCAGGTGGCGGCGGCACATCGCCACCATCGCCGGTACGGCACGCCGTTCGTCCTGACCGCCCATTTCCACCCGATCTGGTCGATCGAAGGCGGATGGCTCCGACAACGACTCCGGGGCTTCTACGACCGGCGCATCGCGGCGGGAGTCGTGCGCGACGCGGCCCGGATCATTGTGCAAACGCGGGAGGAGGAGCGGTTGCTGCGGGAGCTCGGCCTGCCGCTGCCTCGTCTCGAGATCATCCCGCCGGGTTATCGGCCCCTCCCCCCGCCCCCGGCCGGGGTCGGTTCGTTCGCCGAACGGTTCCGGATTCCCGGACCGTACGTGCTGTTCGTGGGCCGACTCGCCTCCAACAAGGGGTTGCTCGACCTCGCCCAGGCGTTCGCGACATTCGCCGCTTTGGACCCCGCGAGCCAGCTCGTCGTGGTCGGCGAGGACGGTGGCCAGCGCTCGAACTTCGAGGCGAAGGTCCGCGCCCTCGGCGTCGCGGGTCGGGTCCACCTCGTCGGGCACGTCGACGACGATGCTCTCCTCGCGGCCGCGTACCAGGAAGCGCGGCTCACGGTGCTCCCGAGCGAGTACGAGGCGTTCGGCCTCGTTCTCCTCGAGTCGCTCGCCGCCGGCACCCCCGTGGTCGCCTCCCGGGTCGGCGGGATCCCCGTGGTCGTCGACGACGGTAAGGCGGGCCTCCTCGTGCCACCGAAATCGCCCGCGGCGCTCGCGGAAGCGCTCGGACGACTTTGGGCGGACCGGGACCTGGCCCGTCGCCTCGGCGAGTACGGCCGTGACCGGGTGGTCCCCCGATTTAGTTGGGACGCGCTCGCCGACCGGCTCGATGCGCTCTACCGGGAGGTCGCAGGTCGGTGAAGGTCGCGCACGTCCTGCTTCGGTTCGATGCCCCGGGCGGGGTCGAGACGAACGTCCGCGAGGTGACCCGCCGGCTCCGCGCGGCGGGCGAGGAGATCGAGGTGTTCGCGAGCGACCTCTACGACGAGGGTCGGTGGGAGCGGCGGACCGGTTACGCGTCCTCCGTGGACGGCGTGCCCGTGCACCGGTTTCCGGTGCGGAAGCGGCTCGTCCCCGGGCTCACGATGCCGATGATGGTCGGCCTGATCGACGCGCTGGCCGACAGCGGCGCCGAGGTGATCCATGCCCACTCGCACCGCTACGGCCACGTGCTCGAGGCGGCGGCGGTGGGGGAACGGCTTGGAGTCCCGTTGGTGGTCTCGACCCACTACCATCCGGCGGACCGACGCGAGCCCCCCTTGAAACGCGGCCTCCTGAGAGTGCAGGACATCGTCTTCGGGATGACCGCCTACCGCGTGGCCCGCGCGATCGTTGTGCAGACCGACCGGGAGGCCCGGTTGGTCAGCGAATTCGCGCCCCGCGCCAAGCTGCGTACCATCCCTCCCGGAATCGACCTCGCCGCATGGTCGACCCCCGAAGCGGACCGGTCCGATTCGCTCGGCCTTCCTCCGGAGTATTTCCTCTTCGTGGGACGCGTCGCGTCGAACAAGGGGCTTCCGACGTTGCTGGACGCGCTCGCCCAACTCGACCCGTCCGCGCGGCGGCCGCTCGTGGTCATGGGCCGGGATTGGGGGGAACGGGCTCACCTCGAAGCGCAGGCCCGGTCGCTCGGATTGAACGGTCAGGTCCGGTTCCTGGACCACGTGGACGCGCCGACCGTCTACCGCGGCGTGATCCGGGGAGCTCGCGCGCTCGTCCTCCCGTCCGAATGGGAAGCGTTCGGCCTCGTCCTGCTCGAAGCGATGGCCGCGGCGACTCCGATCGTCGCGACCGAGGTCGGTGGGGTCCCGGATGTCCTCGACGGCGGTCGGGCCGGGCGGCTCGTTCCGTACGGAGACCCGGCGCGACTCGCGGCGGCGCTTCGGTCGGTGGTCGAAGATACGCGCGAGACCGAACGGTTGAGAACGGCCGGCCGGGAGCGCGTGCTCGGGTTCGACTGGTCGGTGACGGTCGACCGCCACCGGGCGCTCTATCGCGAGGTCGCGGGGCGCTGAGCGCGTCGGGCTTCGAGTCGGAGGAGCTCCGCCCCGACGCGGTCGAGGTCGGCGCTGCCTTCCGAACGGCGGGCGCGTGCCATGGCTCGGAACACCCGCCCTACGATTCCGACAATCACTTCGTCACTTCCTCGCCGTACTTCCGGAGGATTGCGAGTCCGGCTCTGATCGCCTCACGCGATGCGGCGAACGAGATCCTGAGGTGCCCTGCCCCGAGCGAGCCGAAGGCGTCCCCCGGGGTCATGATCACGCCGCGGGCGAGCAAGGCCTGAGCGATCTCGGTGCTCGAGCCGGGCCAGTCCACATGGGGGAACGCATAGAACGCTCCTTGGGGTGGCACGACCGCTAGCCCCGGGACCTTCGCGAGCAATCGGGTGACGAGCTCGCGGCGGGCTCGGAACTCTTTTACCATTCGCCGGAGCGCGTCGCTCCCGTTCGACAACCCGACCAGGATGGCGTTCTGGATGGGGGTCGAAGGACAGGCCATGATGTGGTAGTGGATCTTGTTGAGCGCCACCGCGAACGACCGGGGAGCGACGAGGAAGCCGGCGCGCCAGCCGGTCATCGCGAGGGTCTTCGAGAACGAATTCGCGATGATGACCCGGTCGCTCCGTCCCCAGAACGAGGTCGCCGGGTCGCCGTAGACGATCTCCTCGTAGACCTCATCGGAGATGATCGTGAGGTTGTGCCGGTCGGCGAACGCGACGATGCGATCGACCGTCGCCCGGGGGAACACGGCACCGGTCGGGTTGGACGGGCTGTTGACCACGATCGCGCGGGTGCGGCCGCTCACGAGCCGCTCGAGCTCGTCGAAATCCGGGAGGTACTTCTGCGCGGGACGCAGGCTGTACGGGACGGGAACCGCGCCGGCCAGACGGGCGTGCGGGGCGTAGAGCACGAAGCCCGGGTTCGGGACCAACACCTCGGTCCCCGGGTCGTAGAACGCGAGCGCGGCGGCCATCAGACCCTCGCTGCCACCGGCCGTCACGATCACGTTGTCGCGACGGGTCCCGGGGTCGAGCTCCCGGTACCGCTCGGCGATCTTATCGCGCAGTTCGGGGAGACCCGCGGACGGCCCGTAGTGGTTCCGGCCGTGGCGGACGGCCGTGCACAGCGCTTCGATCACCTCGGGGGGCGGGTCGAAGTCCGGCTCGCCGAGCCCGAGGTTGACGGAGTTCGGCGGGGCCGCCTCGAACATCTTGCGGATGCCCGAAATCTCGACCTCGTTCGTGCGCTGGGCGACCATTCGGCCGAGGAGCGCCCGGCCGGTTCTTTAGTCTATCCCGTGCGATGGTGGGACGTGCCGGCCGGGGCCGTTTTAGGCGGCCGAGCACAAGGGCCATCTACCCGCTCGCCTCCGTCGTTCGGGAGGGGAACACAACGACCGTCCGAGTCGTCGTCGGGGCGCAGTTCGGGGACGAGGCGAAGGGCAAGATCTGCGACTTCCTCGCTGCCGAGGCGCGGTACGTCGTGCGGACAGGAGGGGGACCGAACGCCGGCCACTCGATCCATCTCCCCGAAGGGGCCGTCGTCCTGCACCAGCTCGCGTGCGGCGTGCTCCGTCACGGGGTCGTCGGCGTGAGCGGACCGGGGATGGTCATCCAACCCATGAAGCTCGACGCGGAGATGCAGGAGCTCGAGCGGCGGGGCCTGCTGCGCGGTCAAGTGGTCCTCTCGGACCGGGCCCACGTGCTCCTGCCCGTCCACGAAGTCGAGGACGCTTGGGAAGACGAGCTACGGGCGAGCAAGAACCCGAGCGCCGGGCTCGGCACCACGAAGAGCGGCATCGGCCCCGCGTACGCTGACCGTTCGGGACGCTGGGGGATTCGGCTCGGCGACCTCGCCCGGCCGGCCTTGCTCCGCGAACGCCTCGAGATGCTGTACGCGACGAAGACCCACATCCCGAACCTCCCGCCAATCGAGGAGCTGATCGCGCAGCTCACCGAGGTCGCCGGCCGGCTCGCCCCGCTCATCCGGCCCACCGAACCGATGCTCTGGGACGCGATCGGGCGGCATGAGCCGATCCTGCTCGAGGGCGCCCAGAGCGCTCTCCTCGACATCGACTTCGGCACGTATCCATTCGTCACGAGCTCGCACCCCACGAGCGCGGGCGCTCTCGTGGGGAGCGGGATCCCGCCCACCGAGGTGGACGAAGTGCTCGGGATCGCGAAGGCCTACTGCACCCGGGTGGGTGCCGGACCGTTCCCCACGGAGGATAGCGGGGAGCGGGGCGAGTACCTCCGTCGCGTGGGGGGCGAGCGGGGCGCGACGACCGGTCGCCCGCGCCGTTGCGGCTGGCTCGACCTCGTGATGCTGCGCTACGCCGCCCGGCTCAACGGATTCACCGGGCTCGCGATCACAAAGGTCGATGTCCTCGGAGGCATGGACAGGATACCGATCTGCACGCAGTACCTCATGCCCGACGGCTCGACCGTGCGCGACGTGCTGCCGACCCAAGCGGATGACCTCGCCCGGGCGCAGCCGGTCTATGAGGAACTCCCCGGTTGGCCCGAGTTCCACCAGCGACTCAAGGACCGGGTCCAGCACGAAGGCTCGAGCGCCCTCCCCTCGGCGCTACGGCGGTACCTTGACCGGATCGTCGAGGAGACGGGGGTCCCCGTCCAATACGTGGGCTACGGACCGGGCCGGAGCGAGACGGTGGCGCTCGAGCTGCACGCTGGGCCCCCGCACCGCGCCTCGATCACGCCGTGGACCGGCTAGGCCGGGACCGTGGCGTTCGACCCGTTCCTGTACGTCGCCTTCCTCATCGGCCTGGTCGCCGGCCGGCTCATTCACTATCGTAGCCCTTGGGTCGCTCGAGCGCTCATCCTGACGGTGATCGTGCTCGTGGGGCTGCTGGGGGCCTCGCTCCACGACGTCGCGCTGGGCGAGCTCGCCGTGACGATTCCCGTGGCCCTCGTGTTCGCCGCGCTCATCCTCGGGCTCACCGCCGGCATCGTGCTGCTCCTCGCTCGAGTCCATCCGGCTCCTCCCCCGACCGAACCGAGTGCGGAGACCCGGGACCGGTTCCCTCTCAGCCTGGTCTTAGCGGCGGCCGTGGTGGCCGGGTTCGGCGTCGGTCGGCTCGTCACCTTCCCGACCGGGGACGCCATCGAAGGGGCGCTGTACGTACTGCTCGCGCTCGTCGCCTTCGACTTGCCGCTTTCCGCGAAAGGGCTACGTGGGGTGTGGGTACCGCTGACGAGCGCGGTCGCGGGAGCCCTCGTCGCAGGGCTCATTTTCGCCGCCGTGTCGGGGGTCGCGCTCCCCGTCTCGATGGCGACGGTACTTGCCTTCGGTTGGTACACGCTCGCCGGTCCGCTCGTCCTCGCGCGGGCCGGAGCGCTCCTCGGCCTGCTCGCCTTCCTCACGAACTTCCTGCGCGAGAACCTCACGATGGTGTTCGCGCCGATAGTCGGTCGTCGGCTTCGGGGCGAGGGAGTCACGGCCCTTGGGGGCGCGACCGCGATGGACACCACGCTCTACTTCGTGACCCGCTACGGGGACCGAAACGCCGGCAGCCTGGCGCTCGCGAGCGGGCTCGTCCTCACGGTCGCCGCGAGCCTCATTCTCCCGCTCGTGCTCGCGCTCCCCACGTAGGTCGAATCCCTTAAGGATGGCCGCCGTTCGGCTCCGGCGTTGGGCTCGTGGTCCAGCGGTTACGACGTCGCTCTCACACAGCGAAGACCGCCGGTTCGAATCCGGCCGAGCCCACTTGCCCGCCGTGAACTCACTCGCTCCGCGAAGCGAGCGAACGGCGTGATCCGGTCCAACTACAGGCTGATCCCGTACGCGCTATCGGCGAACGGACCCTCGCCGGTAAGGAGCAACCCGTAATTGTCGGACGTGGGATGGGACGAGCCGATGTCGACGTAGATGACCATGCCCGCCGTAAGGAGCGTCTGGGAGTTCCCCGCCGCGGAGGACGTCCACTGAGTCTCCTCCGCCCCGACAGAGTAGACGAGCACGGTGCCCTCGGGGTTGACGATCGCAAAGCCCACCGTGGTCGTGATCGGGGTTCCGTCCGAGAAGTTCTCGACGCTCAGCTCGAAGTCCGCGGGCGTGATGTTCTCGGAGGCAGAGGTGATCGGCAGAGTATAGCAATAATCTCCACTGTTGCACCCCTGGGAGGCGATCGTCCCCCCGCTCCCAGGACCGACTTCGAGGCCCGCCGATCCGAACGATATGGCCCCCGCGATCCCCGTCGATGGAGGCGGGAGGCTCGAGCCGCACGTAGTGTTCAGGACGCCCGAGGGAACGATGGACCCGGTGGTCGCGTTGACAACGGCGGTGAACTCGTAGCCGCTCGTCGACGAAACGGAACCGAACGGGACGTTCGGGCAGGTCGACCACATGATATCCCACAACGGCTCGAGCGTGGACTCGTTCGAGAACGTGATCCCTCCGATGAGGTCCATCACCAGCGAGACCCCGGTCGGATGGGCGCGAAGGAAGTTCGTGCCCCCGGCGGCGGCCGCCGCGGCGACCGCGGCCGGGCTATCGATGACGGACGTCGAGATCCCGTGGAATTCGTCCAATCCGCTCGTGCAGCTGGCGGGCAGTTCGATGGCTAGCGGTATCTGGCCACCTACCTCGAACACCGCGAGCTCGCCTCCCTCGGTGTCAAAGTACGCGAACAGCCACACGGGCGCTTGCCCGCTCTCGAGATTCCCGCGAAACGCCGGGATGGTGATGTTCGCGGGAACGGTGCCCACGAGCGTGACCGGGATGCAGCTCACGTTCCCGGTCGACCCGTTGTAGGGCAGGAACGACGCGTTGGCCAGCGCTACTCCGACCGCGTCGAAGAGCGACCCACCGCCGTGAGCCGCGGCGAACAGGTCGGCGACAGTCCGGGCCGACGAGAACGTCGGCCCCGTGTCGTGGGGGGACGTACCGCTCGAAGTTCCTCCGCCGGGGGCGCCGAGGAAGACCGCACTCAGGACCAGGGCGGCGGCGATCGCGATGACCGAAGCGAGCACGGGCGTGGACCGAAGACGAGGACCGGGAGGGGGGGTAGATGGTGGCAGGGAAATCGATGCCGTGCTGGGAGAGGTGGGGGCAGCGGACCGGACACTGTCCGGCATGGTGATTTCCAGTAAGGGTGCCACCGCCACTTCAACGCTTCGGACCCGCGGGTGTCCGAGCGGGGCCGGGCGACCGCCGCTCGGAGAACGATTACCCCACGGCGCTGCCGATCGCGAGACCAATCAGGAATGTGCCGGCCGCCGCGCCCATGCCGATCGCCAACATCTCGAAGCCGCTGCGCACGAACGACTGCAGCGACGATAGCGCGCGAAATAGTCCGGCGAGGAAAAGAGCGATGGCGGTCACGACGACCGAGGCGATGATCGCGTCCGGTATCGAGAGCAACAGGTAGGGCAATAGGGGCACCGTCCCCGCGAGGGCGAACGAGAATCCCGTGAGCAATCCCTGCCGGGCCGGCCGCTCGTTCTCCTCGGCGGATGGCCCGTACCGTTCCGATACGAGGACCGAAAGGAACCGGTGGGGGTCTTGTTCCAGGCGGGCGACGGCCTGGGATGCTTCGTCCGCGGAGAGTCCCTTCGCTTCGAAGGCGCGTGCAAGCTGCTCGCGCTTCGTTTCGGGAGCCACGGCGGCGGCCTCCCCCTCCATCCGCATCTGCGCCTCCCGGGCCTCGTGTTCCGCCTTGACCGAGACGTACTCGGAGGCGGCCATCGAGAGCGCACCGGCCACGACCGAGGCAAGTCCTGCGATCAGTACGTCCACGTCGGCTCGAGTCGCCCCCGCGACACCGGCGGAGAGGGCCACGATGCTGGCAAAACCGTCGATCGCCCCGAGGAGCAGACTGCGGAGCGAGCTCCCGGACTTCGCCCCCGCCTCGCGCGCCGCGTTGGACGTCTCGATCTCGTGGGCAATCTCGTCGGGAAGAAGCGGTTTGAACACCGCCGCCGCGTCCGGGTCCTGCCAGCGGCGCGCCTGGTCCCGGTATTTGCCGATGCCGTCGACCTCGCCGCGGTGGACCAGCGGCAACACGATGCCGACGCCCAGAAGGCCGGCCATCACGACCGCGAGACGGTGTTCGATGCTCCGTTTCTCCTTCGGGGGCGTTCGACCGAGCTTCTGGAGAAGGCCCCCCCACAAGGCGGCGTGGCGTTCTTCGAACCGGGCGAGTTCCTCCAGGAGTTGGGCCCGGGCCGGAATGTGGTCCCGGGCCGCGAGCGAACGATACATCCAGAGGCTCGACCGCTCGTCGAGATAGTTCGCCTCGACCTCGTGGATATCCGCCTCCGTCCAGCGGAACGGCGGAGCCGGAGCGGCCGTGGAGGCTCCCACGGCGTATCCACCTCGTCGGCGTAGATAGGACCATCGTCCCTCCGATTGCCGAGCTCTTCCCCCGAGCCGAGGGAATCGACCGGCGCCGCCGGAGAGTCGCAGAATCGAAGCCGCACGCATCGCCTAGCATGGTGAACCCGCTACGTTGGTTCTATACCCTCGAAAAACCGGTATATTCGTGGTCCGAGCCCTCCGGACGGGTCCTCCGGCGGGGGGTGGGGCCACGTAATCGGTAGAGGGTCCATGGTAGAGCATCATCTCGGCTGGCACGGTGGATTGGGGCTAGGCATCGGGTTCGTGGCCGCAGTACTGGTGATCGGCGCGTTGCCGGGGGCGTCGGCACAGTCGGTGTCGACTCAGGCCGCCCCAGCCTCGCTCCAAGTGTCGATCACCGTGAGCCCACCAACCGTCTCGGCCGGAACGCAGTTCAATGTCTCCGCCCAAGTCATGAACGGTAACGGTCCCTTCACGTTCACCTGGACCAATGTGCCCAACGGATGCAATCCCCAGCCGATGTCCTGGTGGCTGTGCTCGCTCAGCTCCCCCGGTCAATACTCGGTCAGCGTGACCGTAACGAACGGAACCGCTTCGGGCTCCGCGATGCAAAGTTTCACCGTCACGGGCAACAGCGGCAGCGGAAACGGCGGTCAGGGGAACTCCAATAGCAACAACAATAACGGGAACAACGGCTCGAACGGATTCAACCTCTCGGCCTTCGGCCCGCTCCTCTTCTACGGGCTGATCGGTGGGATCGTCGCCTTCGGCCTGCTGGTCGCACTGACGGTCGGGGTCATCATCATCGCCATCACCCTCCGGCGACTGCCGAAGCTACCGAAGGGGGGGATGATCTGCTCCGCGTGTCAGGCGACCGCTCCGGCCGGGTCGAAGTTCTGCCCCGCGTGCTCGGCCCCGCTCGGTCCGCCGAAGAAGTAACGCCCCGCGGCCGGCCCTCGTCTACGTTGCCCGAAGTCACTTTAGCGGACACGCCGTTCGAGGGGAGCGTCCGATGAGGACCGGCTCCCGGCTCAGCACGCTCGAGTGCCGGGCGTGTTGCACCTCCGTCCGGGCCGACGACCCGGTCGGAACCTGCCCGACGTGCGGGCACACGCTGTTTGCGGCGTACGACACGACGGGTTGGGACGGGAAATCGTGGTGGAAGGAGCTCACGGGCCGGCCCGCGACACTCTGGCGGTACCGCGAGCTGCTCCCCGTGAGGGAGACGGCAAGGATCGCGACCCTGGGGGAAGGCTTCACGCCGGTCCTCGACCTCGGCGATGTCGATGGAGCGTCCGGAGTCCGCGTCTCCGCGAAGGACGACGGGGTCATGCCGACCGGCTCGTTCAAGGCCCGAGGGATGACGGTCGCCGTCTCCCGTGCGGCGGAGCTCGGCCGGACGCAACTCTTCGTGCCCAGCGCGGGCAACGCGGGGACGGCGCTCTCCGCGTACTCGGCCCGCGCGGGCCTCACGGCGCGAGTCTATGTCCCCGAGCGCACGCCGGACCCGATCAAGCAGGCCATCCGCTCGTACGGGGCTGAGCTGGTGGAAGTGCCCGGAACGATCCGTGAGGCCGGAGAAGCGGCGCGGACGCGGGAGAAGGGCCGGGGGTCGTTCGACATGTCCACCCTCCGTGAGCCGTACCGTGTCGAGGGGAAGAAGACGATGGGCTTCGAGATCGTCGAACAGTCAGGCCCCGACGAGCTGCCCGATGCCATTCTCTACCCCACCGGTGGGGGCACGGGCCTCGTCGGCATGGCGAAAGCATTTCGCGAGCTTCGCGCGCTCGGCCTCCTCGAGCGGTCCCCCCGGCTCTACGCCGTGCAGACCGAAGGATGCGCTCCGGTCGTCCGCGCGCTCCGCGATGGCGAGGCCAAGGTCACCCCCTGGGTCGACCCCACCACCATCGCCCCGGGGTTGCTCGTTCCCGCCCCGTTCGCCTCGGAACGAATCCTCGAGGCCGTTCGGGAGAGCCGCGGGGGCGGGGTCACCGTGACCGACCGTGAGATCGTGGGCGCGATGCGTGAGCTCGCCACGCTCCACGGTCTTTCCCCCTCGCCCGAGGCGGCGGCACCGTATGCTGCCCTTCCGAAGCTCGTCGCGGACGGCGCGGTACGGCCGGGGGAGCGCGTGCTCCTCTATCTCACCGGCACCGGACTGGTCTACTCGGTCGACGAGCTGGAACGTTCGGTCGCACGATAGTCCCGACGGGCGGTAGGCGAACCGGGGCGGCTACTCTCGCAGGAGCTTGAACGCGATCTGGGAGTCGCCGAGAGCGATCGCGGACTTCACCCAGAGAATGCACAGCGATTCGAGTTCGCGGGAACATTCGATGCCGCCGATATCGAGGACGTTCGTCCAGCCGAAGTCGTGGAGGATCTTTTCGACCTTCTTCTTCGCACCCGCGTCGTTGCCGCAAATGTACATCGTCGGAGGCCCCTGCGGGAGCGTCGGGCGGAAGAACAGCGAGTTGCCGACGGTGTTGAACGCCTTCACGACGTGCGCCTTCGGGAGCGCTTGCTGGTGCACCTCGCCCGCCGAGGTCGTGTGGCCGATCGCGAGGCTCGGCATCCCCTGGGCCGAGAAGGCAAGTGGGTTCGTCGTGTCGATCACGACCTTGCCGTCGAAGTTCGATGGTCCGGCGAACTGGATCACCTCCGGGGTCGCCACGCCGAGCGTCGCGAGGACGATCACCTCGCCGAACGAAGCGGCCTCCGCGAACGTGCCGGTCGACCCTTTCCCGTGAGCTCCCTTGGCCCACTCGGCCGTCTTCGGGTTTCCGGCCGTCCGGCTTCCGAGGCGGACCTCGTGCCCGAGCGTGACGAAACCGGTTCCGAGGGCGGTCGCGACGGCGCCGCTGCCGAGGATGCCGACCTTCATGCGCGCACCAATTTACGAGAAGGTATGAAGGCTCGCTTCGGACCTGGGTGAACTGCCATCCAGCGTCCGACGCCCGCGCACGAAATGGAGTGTCTTCAGTCGGTGGCAATCGCGGCAGACGGTCTGAAGGTTCGAGTACTCGAGCGCCGCGCCGCCCGCGGCGATCTCGACAATGTGGTCCACGTCGAGCTGGCGGGCCCGTCGCCGACCGTGGCAGATCTGGCAGGTGTACCGGTCCCGCAGTAGGACGTACGACCGGGCCGAGTCCCAGAAGTAGTGTCCGTGGAACTTCCACCGGCACGTCCGGGAGCAATAGGGGCTCCGATGGTTGTCGAGGGGCTTCCCGCACTCGACACACCGGCCCGCCCGCCGCGCTTCGGCTCGGCGGCGGGCGCCGTCCGAGAACCACGCAGCCGATAGGGAGACGATCCGCCCGTTGGGCAGGACCACGACGGAGGGGATCGGAGGGCTCCGAGCCGGCATGCGAAAGGAGCGCGTCGCGGGAGGCTCAAGAGCGTTCCCTTCCACGAGAAATCCGTGCCCGCTCCTCCGCTAGGTGGCGCGCCCCCTGGAAGGACCGACGCGACGCACGGTTTATGTCGGACTCTCTACGGGAGTGACGCATGTCGTTTCCGTTGGCGGACTGGATCGACGGGCACTCCGGCTGCCGCCACAATCTTGCGATCAGCGGCATGGTCGGTTCCATACCTCCCCCCACACCGACCCCCGCGGACGTTCGCCGCGCGGACGCGAACGAGCTCCGCAGGCTCCTTGCGGAGGACCTCCGCGTCGACGCACGGCGTTTGTTCTTGACGACCGGGGCGAGCCAGGCGAACTCGCTGGTCGTGCTGTTCCTCGCGCGCCGTCGGCGCGGGGGAGCCGGGGGGGCTTGTCGTGTTTGCCTACCGGAGTACCCGCCGCTCTTCGATTCCGCCCGGGAGGCCGGTTTCCGACTCACCGAGGAACCGGGCTCGGCGGAACTCGCGCTGCTCTCACAACCCCGGAACCCCGAAGGAGACCTCTGGGACCGGACCCGCGTGCTCGACTGGGCCTCGGGAGCGCGCTGGCTCTTGGTCGACGAGACGTTCCGAGAGTTTGCCGGCGCCCGCTCCTTGCTCGGAACCGACCTGCCGAACCTGTGGGCGACCGGCTCGTTCACGAAGTTCTTCGCCGGCGACGACCTGAGAGCCGGCTATCTCGTCGCCCCGGAAGGGGTCGATCATGAGTTCGCCCGGTTCCACGGGCTGGTCACGAACCTCCTTTCTCCCCACTCCATCGCCGGGGCGACGCGGGCGCTCCGGGACCGCGAGCGAACCCGCCGGAAGGTGCTCAACATTCTCCGGCCTAACTTCGCGGCCGTCCGGGCGGCCTTCCCGCACCTCCGCCTCCCGGACGGACCTGTCATGTTCGACCGGTTGGAGACCGGCGAGCACGGGACCACGCTGGCTCGCCGGGCCCTCCGGTCCTCGGTCCTCGTCTGCCCGGGGTCGTTCTTCGGCGACCCGTCGGGGGTTCGACTCTGCCTCACCCGGAGGAGCTTCGCCGGGGACTTCCGGGCCTATCTCGCGGTGCGACCCCCGACCCCGGGCCGCGCTCGTTCGGTGTCCCCCCGCCGTTCGCCTACCGGTCGACCCGCTCGACGGCCCCCTGCGGGAAACGACCGAGGGAAAGCCGCGCCATCGTGACCCGGTCCACCGGTTCGACCCGCGCGGGACGCACCCGACCGGTCTGTTCCTGGAGGAAGGTGACGGCGAACTTCAAGGCCTGCGCCGGGTCCGAGTCGTGGGCGAGGAGGAACCCCCGGGCGAGCTCGGTGAGCACCGCGCGGGCCGGGACGACCTCCTCAATCTCTTCGACCTCTTCTTCGAAGGCGTCGGCGCTCCGGTCGTCGAACTGTCCCATCCCGATGAAACGACCCGGGAGCGCGGCATAAAAGGAGACGCTCCAAAGGAGAGAGTACGTCAACCCGGCGCACCGTGAAGATTTTACCCTCCCGCCGGTGTGGACGACCCCGATACCCATGAGCGAAAGCACTCCCGCCCATGCTCCGCATTCTCCCCCCTCGCCGACCGGTACGCCGAAGCGTGGGGTCCTTCTGAAGACACCGATCCCGGGGCCGAACGCCCAGAAGGTGATCGCCCGGGACCAGCGCTACCTCATGACGAGCACGAAGTCGTCGCCGATCGTCGCGGCGTCGGGGGACGGGGTCTGGATCACCGATGTCGACGGGAACCGCCTCCTCGATTTCGCGTCCGGTGTCGCCGTCAACGCGGTCGGCTACGCCCACCCCGAGGTCGTCCGGGCCGTGCGCGAGCAGGTCGGCAAGTTGACCCACTTCGCGGGGACCGACTTTTACTACGAGAATCAGACCCTCCTCGGCGAGAAGCTCACCCAGATCACCCCCGGGAACTACGAGAAGAAGGTCTTCTTCACCAACAGCGGCACCGAGAGCGCTGAAGCGGCGCTCAAGATGGTCCGCTGGAACCGCGGCAAGTCCGTCGTGGTCGGTCTCCTCGGCGCGTTCCACGGCCGCACGATGGGCTCGCTCACGATGACGACGTCGAAGCCGGTGCAGCGCGCCCGCTTCGCCTCCTTCGTGGGCGGCGGGCACCACATCCCGGCGCCCTACTGCTACCGTTGCCCGTACAAGATGGAGTATCCGAGCTGCGACCTCTACTGCGCCAAGATCCTGAAGGAACTCTACTTCCAGACGTCCATCCCGCCGGAGGATGTCGCGGCGTTCCTCGCCGAGCCGGTCATGGGCGAGGGGGGGTACGTCGTGCCTCCGAAAGGCTGGCACGTCGCCCTGAAGACGATCCTGGACGAGTACAAGATCCTCCTCATCGACGACGAGGTTCAGGCCGGCATGGGCCGGACCGGGAAGTGGTTCGCGATCGAGCACCACGGCGTGACGCCCGACATCACCACGATGGCGAAGGCGCTGGGCGGAGGCTTCCCGCTCGGCGCGATCGCGTTCCGCAAGGAGCTCGACTTCACGAGCCCGGGAGCTCACTCGAACACGTTCGGGGGGAACCTCGCGGCGGTGGCCGCCTCGCTCGCCACC
>Ga0187781_10002016_pt1 | contig 15492 bp, 12 predicted proteins | sample 0715_SJ02_MP02_2_FD_132447 | JGI IMG/M metagenome (GOLD analysis project Ga0187781, IMG submission 132447) | Tropical peat soil microbial communities from peatlands in Department of Meta, Colombia - 0715_SJ02_MP02_20_MG | ecosystem: Environmental > Terrestrial > Soil > Wetlands > Peat | place...
CGACGCGCTGAATGTGCCTGCGCTCGTCATCTTTAACCTTGATCTCGCTGCTCTTGTCGCTGTAGATATGCTCTCCCGTCTTCCGATCGGACGGGGCCGCCCTTATCGCCTTCCTTGCGGTGCAGGTAGGCGTGAACCCACGATCCCTCGCCGCCCTCGTCCCGCTGCGCGGATTCGTGCGCCCGCGTCCAATCGCCCTTGGATCCCACCACAGTCCTGCGAGAGCGTGCGTGAGCCCGTCTGGCGGCTGGGTCGCGGTGAGGGACTGGCGGAAATCCTCGATGGTCATGTGGCGTGCTCCGTAGGTAGGGCCGGATGCCATGATTTGGGGCAGCCCCTTTTTCCGCCGCCATCTGGGCAGCGATACGCCGATCTTGCGCATCACGTATCCGCCAGCGACAGATTGCGATAGCATTCGCGTCGGCTCGCCATCCTGTTCCAGACATTTGTATCGAATGTGACCCGCATCCTCAGACTCTCTCCCTTACCGCCTCAAGAATCAGCTCGCATGTCCCCGGAAGGTCGGCTTCCGAGACACGCTATAACTTGCGCATCAGGATGTGACCCTGCGCACGTACTTGAAGGCTGGCAGCCCCGAATTTCCTTCAGTGATCGCCTCTGGCGTGGCTGAGATGACTTGTTCCGCAATCTTTCGAGACGCCACATTGTCAGCGCCTACGATCGCCTCTATGTAAAACTCATGAATTCCATTCCTAGCTAGGCCCGCCTGCATGTCTGCAAGACCCGCAATCAGAACGTCTTTTCCACGACCCTGTTTTTGGAATCTCTTCGGCACCGCGTACCCAACGGCAAAATACGGTTTTCCGTCTTCTGGTGGTTGTGCTGCGAAGATCACCATCGCAGTCACCATTTTTCCCTCCATCCTGACGTAGGTGAACCGATACTCAGGTGGTCCATTGGGAGCATCACGATGAACAAAGAGGTTCGGGTCAGTCCTGGCAACTTGAATCGCTATGCTGCCGCGTCGTAGTTCCTGCTGAAACGATTTCATTCCAACTGAAGGATCTGTCATCTGTCGCTTTCTCACGAATCGATCTTAGCTCGACCTCTGCCGTCAATCGGAAACAGACACTTGTTGATTATCCCTTGTTGGGTTGCACTTCTCTTTAATCATGCTTGTTTTTTCTTCGACTTTCCTGCGGGAAGGGCCGTTAAAGGTTCGGACTGTTCTCTTTTCCAATTGCTCGGGCGCGAGATGACGACGGCATCAATGATATTGGGCAGCTTCTTCAACCCCTGCCTCAAATAATCGTGCTCATGAGATCTGGCGCTGTCATCCCAAATGACTGCGATGATCCCAGCACAATCGTTGCCAATCGCATTGTAAAGGCCGGTGTCCGACGAAATCTGGTCAATCACTTTCTGGATGGGCTCTCCTGGTCGCAGAAATTTAGCCTCGATGATGAGTTTCATCGAGGGAATGTGCAGGTCTGCTCGCGGACTCTTTTGGCCGATTTTCGCGAGATATTGCTCGTCATCGAGGTCGGGGAAGATCGGTGCGAATATCACCCAGAGAAGATTCTGCACATGATATTCATTGTCGATATGCCAGTGCCGAAGCGGAGCATTCGCAGTCCGAGGTTTAGTTTCCCATGTCCATTTGCGCAACCCCGCAGGGATACGTTCAAGCAAATGCGTCAAGTCCTGCGCGGAAATCCGGCCTGGTACCACAGCGGGGGCCGACCGGATCACGTGCTCTAGCGCAGCAAGCCTCATTGCAGCGCGTTCGTAAGGGACTTCTGTTGCCGCTTCGCTGAGAATCAGCTTTAGCGCCTGCTCCTCTTCCTGCTCTGCTTGGATGCCAGTACTTTGCAGCAAGACATTCTTGGCTGCAAGTGCAACCAGAACGTCTGCGGCTTGGCCTTGAGATGTTGGAGGCAGTTTGATGCTGTCGCTTATAACGTATTCTGCTGCCCGGAAGAGATGGCGCTGTGAATCCTTGGTGCCGTTAAGTTCATAAATACGTGGCAGGAAGCCGGAGAACCACGCTTCTATCTTGGCGGATAAAGATTTATCGCCAAGACCCCGCGTTCCCAATGCCACACCGAGAATGCCGACCGCGTCCGAGCAAAACGGCATCGGATTTTCGTCAACAAATGGCTGGCGACCTGCGAGCCGCTCTAGCCCCTGCTTCAGTGTGCCCGACACCTCCACTCCTATGAGAGCAGACTCTCGGGCAAAGCCGAGTGCTGCCACGGTTTGAAAATCGAGTTGCGCCCCCGTACGCTGCGCGGCGGCTTCGGCAATCTGTTTAGCATTCGCCTCGTCCCCGGCCCGCTTCAGCATCCAGTAGGCGAACAGAATGGCCGGATCAGTCTGTGGACGGCGTTTCAGGGCGCGCTGCAACATTGAACGTGCATCCGCCAGGAGCAAGTCAGATGTGTTGCTCACAGGAACCACCGTGTCTTCCCGATACGCCCGAGCATTACATCCGGATTCCATTTGTCGAGCAGCGAGAGATGGCCGAGCGTCTTTGCGATGAGGTCGGAATACTGAATGGTAACTGGCACTGATCCTGGCAAAAAAGTGCGCCATGAGTGACAGGCGAAGGCAAACACCTGACGCGTCAAGTACGTCATGTCCGTGAAAGTCGAATCCTTGTGCAGGGTGAGCAGAAGTGGGCTCGGCATGCCATCTTCGGGACGCTTGATTTCGCTCGGGCCAGTGAGGCACAGCAGCATGTCACGATTGGAAAGCTGCAACGTGGATGAGCGCCGTGGCGCATAGACGCCCTTGGTCCGCTTGGTTTCGTAGTCAAAAGCGCCTTCCTGGGCCGTGTCGAAGATCAGGTAGGGATGCTTGTCGCTCAACTGGAGGAACGCATATTCGACTTCGTATTCTCCCAGCTCGGCCATAAGGGCTTTTACGGCCGCGATTTCATCTTTATTGAAGCGCTTGAAAGAAGCATGGAAGACCAGCCGAACATGATCTTTCGGTCGCCAGTTCATATCCTGCTGCACCTTGGAGATCGCCTTCCGGAGCGCCTCCAAGAACGCAGCCTGATAGCCATCCATCGTGACGGCGCGTGACGTGTTGGTAAGATGATAGTTGCCATCACCGCTGAATACTGAAGTGATTCCCACGTAGCGTTCACGATCCCCGAGGCGCCCTTCGGCGATGTCGGCACTGCCAAGCCCAATTACCAGTTCATGCGCGATAGTAGGATTTGCCTTCAGGAGCCAGGGTATGCCGTTCAGCTTGGCGTAGCAGGCGAGCGCCATGTTGTTGAGCGAGAATTGCAGATCCTTGTCGAGCTTCTGGGCAGTCTCAATTTCGAATTCTTGCACGGGGATCTGAAGCGCCAGGAAACTCTCCTTAGCAATGAAGTAAGGGTTCTGGTCTACCCCCAGCGCGTGGAAGCTTTCTTCGATCTGCACGAGCGCGAGGTCGAACTTGGCCCCTGCCCCATGTTTTTCGAGCGCCTGGCGGCAAGCGTCCTTGTAGGAACGGGCCTGGCGGTCTTCTGCGAAGAAAAAGTCGTAGGTCACATCCTGCAACGCGTATTTACGCAGAAATCCCTTCTCGAAATACCTCCGCGGCGGTTTGCCGCGGTAGCCGGGCGGGGGAAGAGGCAGTACGATGCCGTTGATGAATTTATGTAGGAATTGCTCCACGCGACCCTTCTGGGATTTCTGGCAAATTACGCAGAGCCTTGGGCGGTTGGGCGTAAAAACGTTCGACGTGTAGGGACCGTGCTGATTGAGTCCGTTGTCATTCCACGTGTCGGTCTTCGAGCCAGTCTGATCGAAAACGTAGGTGGGCTTAGGAGCTGATTCCAGTGCAGGGAATAAGTCCGATCTGGTTTCGCTTAATAGCGGAGTGAATTTGAAGCTAACACCCGGCGTGAGGAAAAGCTTCTGAGTGGCAAAGAAATTGACGAAGCTCTTGATCTTCTGCAGCTTTGCTGGCCCGGAGCGCAGTTCGCCGGGGGCCTTCTCCAAAGCCGCAGCAATTGCTTCATGTTTTCCGCCGAAACGATGCGCTATGTAGTCCGGAAATGCCCTTTTCTCAAGCCAGACTTTATCTGCTGCGATGGACTGTCTGTCATCCTTCGCATCAGTGAGCAGAAGGGCGGAGCCATCGACCGCCTGAATTTTCCCAACGAGTTCAGGATGGGGAAGAATTCTCGAGTCTTCATTGCGCGATACACGCTCCGCGACGTAATGACCCACGGGAGAAAATCCCTCGCCGATGAGCTCTGCCACTGTGCGGTCCAGCATACGTGCCGTTCGCACATCGAAAATCGCTGCAATCAGGGGATCACGCTTGAAAAAATAAATCGGGCGAATAGCCATGTCGAACAGGAGTCGCACGCCCAGCCATTCAGGACACTCCGTGCCGGCAGGAAGACAGGATTCGAGTAGATTCTCCTGTGAAATGAAGCGGATGGGGTCATAGTTGAGAACAGGCCGCGGAAGGCCAGCAAGGTAGTTGATGAGGGAGTTACGGATGAGGGACGCAGTGAGCCCTAGATTCTCTTTGAGGTGGATTTTGCGTGTTTTGGTGCCGAGCTTGGGAGCATCGGACGTGGCGGCGATCGCGACGATTTCGTCTGGGCCGTTGCGCCGGAACACATGTGTTTTCCAGTGCTCCTTCCGCAGTTCCTTAAGGGCGTCGCCGCCATCAGGACCATAGGCAAATACGCCCGCTTCAACTTCCCTGTCCTCAAATTCGAGTGGAGAAAAGTTCAGCACTAAGGCAGACGCAGAGCTTTTTGCGGAATGCGATGGATGGGCATAAGCCGGACGTGGCGCGGTTTTCATCATGCTGTACTCCCTGAGGCTCGCGCTGAGATGTTGGTTATCCGTTCGTTACGTGCTCTACTGCGCGGCGTACATGCTCGGATCACCACCCGTTCCCAGCAGTCAGCATCCAGTTTCCGGATGCCCACATTTCAGACATGGCAACAATGGTTAGGCGGCCATTCGCGGGCGGGCCTGGGCTGGAAGGGAAATCGTCCGCGCCTCCTCGTTGATAGGGGCATTATCAAAAGGAGTACATTCAGAATAGACTTTGGTTCATTTGGTGTCAAACATGCTATATTCCGCTTGTGGAAATTGGGTTTACCGCGCGACAAGTCATGCAGTTAACGGGAGTTCCGTATTCAACACTGAACCTTTGGGCCAAGAATGGGCTAGTGCAGCCAAGCGTCGCCCCAGGTACCGGTACGGGCAGCGAGCGTGTCTATAGCTTCGCCGATCTCGTCGCTCTAAAGGTTGCTTTTGAACTCAGAAAGTCTGGGGTTCGCACTTCTTCCCTCAAGAAAATTGTGAATTTTCTGCGGCGGAGCGAGCACATGGATCAACCGCTCTCTCAGGCTCGCCTCATAGTTAGTGGGCACGATGTGGCGGTTGTCCGCGAGGGCGAACTCGTGAGTGTGCTCTCAAGGCCTGGACAAGGCTACTTGAGCTTTGTCGTCGATCTACCGCAGGTTCTCGGGCAACTTGTCAACATCGCCGACACAACGAGAACTTTCGCGCATGCCCTAGTTTCAGCGTCAGTTCCCGTTTGGACCAAGAAGCAGTCGAGGTCTGTCAGGCGTAGTATTCAGCGGAAACGAACCCGCAGTTGATGGCCGAAACCGGACCAGAGTACCGACGCTACGAGGATGGATGAGCGGATGTTTCACGGTTCTTCGTATCTTCCGAGTGCTTGTGGTACATGATATCTCTGAAGCAAATCCATGTCAGTCATGTCTAGATTGCATCACCGAATCGATATTCAGGACGAGGATAAGCACTCCATCCGCGAACCCCTCAGCGCAATCGCGGATAAACTAAGCTGAATGCTCAAAAACATTCGTGGCGATGCGGAACGCTGGCGAGCCCTACTATTGAGCCGGGGCATCAGGCGTTTGTGGCACTTTACGCCGTTGGTATGCGTACCATGCATCTTGTTCCACCGGGCTGTTTTGAGCGTTAGCGAGCAAGATCGCTTGAAACTAATAGTCCCACCACGCGCCAGCAGGGATGATGACGTCAACCTCAGTGATCACTGCAAAAGCGGCCAACGGTTATCACTTCAAAACCGGCCAACGGAAGTAGCCGTTGCGGGACTCAGTTGTTCTACCCTGCCGCCTCCTGTGGTGGCAAGTCGGTTTTGGTTCTCCAGCTCCGCGGGCCACACTTGAGCACATGCCCGTGATGGAGCAGACGGTCGAGCATGGCGCTGACGGCGGCCGCGTCACCCAGCAGCTTGCCCCAGTCTTCCACTGGACGATTCGAGGTCAGCATTGTGCTGGCGCGTTCATAACGGCGCATGATGATCTCCAGTAGCTCTTCGGCGGCGGTGAGGGGCAGCTTGCGCATGCCCAGGTCGTCGATGATCAGCAGAGGCACGGTCTCCAGGAACTCCATGTGCTCTTTGCGGGTGCCGTCGAGCGTGGCGTCGGCCAGATCGTCGAGCAGAGTGTGGGTTTCGCGGTAGAGCACGCGGTATCCCTGTTGGATGGCAGACTGGCCGATGGCCTGGGCCAAGTGACTCTTGCCGGTGCCGGGTGGGCCTAAAAACAAAGTATCTTCACGGCGCCGGTGGCCAGATCGAAGACCAGGCTGCGATTCATTTTCTTGTTGAAGTTGAAGTCAAAGTTGTCGAGAGTCTTCTGCGAGTCGCGGAACTGAGCTTGCTTTTTCCGCCGCTCCAGCAGGCGCTCGCCACGACGGGCCAGTTCGTCCGAGACAAGACACGAGATGAGGTCGATAGGGGCGAGCGGTTGCCTTTGCGCCTGGCGCAGACGGGTCTCCAGGGTGGCAGCCATGCCGCCCAGGCGAAGTTGTTTGAGGGCACGATCAAGTTCGATGAGGTTCATGGTTCCAGCTCCTTGGTTCGGTGATTAATCAGATCGCGGTACTGCACGAGTTCGCGAATGAGGGGATCGACTTGCTGCAAACTGAGTGGGGCTTGTGGACAGCGTTCCAGATAGCGGCGCACGAAGCGGTACTCCTGGACGCCCATTTCCAGCGCGGCGGCGCAGGCTTGATCGGCGACAGCCGCACCGTATTTCTTGGCTAAAGAGAGAACACCGAGGATGCGGCGCACGCCGACTTCGCCTTGCTGGCGATGGATGGCCTGGCAGAGTGCGCCGATGTGGGTGCCGGCACGACCGGCACACCAGAGCAGTTGCGCAGTACGCAGCGGTGTTCGTTTGGAACGATCTTCGGGCTGGATGCGATACCAGCCACGTTTCTGGCGCACGTGTTCGCGCAGCAGTTGGCCAGTCTTGGGATCGAGCAGGCGAACGAAAATGTCGTCCCATTGCACGCGCACCATGCGCCCGATCCAGCCTGGCGGGGCGCCGTAGTAGGCGGCTTCGACTTCGACGCAGCCGTCCAGATGCACGATGCGTTCGCCGTACTGGTAATAGCGGAAGGGCTCCACCGGCAGCGGAAGCAAAAGCGGTTTCTCTTCCGCGAACATGGCGGCCACTTGCCGTTTGGTGGTGCCGTGGATGCGCGTGTCGGCCCAGCGTTCTTCCCAGCGGTCCAGATAAGCTTGGGCTTCCTCCAGACTCTCGAGTCGCAGACCCTTCAGTGGCGTTTTTTGCGCATGTCCGACGCCTGACTCGACTTTGCCCTTGCGATCGGGATCCTGGATGCGACACGGCATGGCGACGGCACCGTAGTGGGCGAGCACGTCGCGGTAGAGCGGATTGAGGGCGGGATCGTAGATGTCGGGAACGAGCACGCCTTCGCGCAGATTATCGAGGACCACGATGCGAGTCGCACCACCGAGCCGGTGAAAGGCGCGCTCGTGCAACTCGGCCCAGAGGCGGGCGCTGGAGCGGAAAACGAGCAGACGAACGGCTTTGCGGCTGCAGCCCAGGGTCATGACGAACAACCGTGTGCGCCGATACTTGCGGGTTTCGGGATCACGCGCCATCGGGCCAGTGCCGTAATCGACTTGCGCTTCCTGGCCAGGAGCGGTGACGATCACCACGCGCGCTTCGGGCGTTTGGGCACCGCGCAGCTTGCGCACGAAGCGCTGCATGCTTTGGTAGCTACTGGCGAAACCGTACTCATCCACCAGGTTCTGCCAAATCGCCACGGCATTGCGGCCTCGGCTGAGTCCCAGTTCGATGGCTTCCCGATACGCGGTGCAGGCACTGGCGTTGGGACTGCGCTGTGGAGATGTCGCGGGTTCCGAGGGAAGAGCGCCCACTTCGTCTCGTTGGAAGGGATTGGGGTCGGTGACCCCCTCAGGGTCGGTGATCACTTCGTTGGCCGGTTTTGCCGCGCGCCGCCCCCAACCTCCGGGCGGACGCACCGCAATCCCAGCCGCTTTCAGATACTGGCTAGCGGTTTCACGACGGATGCGGGTGGCCTTTTGGATCTGCCGCAGCGGCCATCCCAGCCGTCCCAGAGCTAAAACTTGCTGTTTTTTCTGTTCGTTCAAGACATTGGCCATGCCCCCGGAGGCTACAAGCCCCCGCGGGCGTCAATGTCCCGGACGCTATTCTCGTTGGCCGGTTTTCAGGTGATAACCATTGGCCGGTTTTGGGTGATCGCTGAGGTGGTCGTTGGCAGGATGGGCCGTATCGCTTTCGTAGCACTGGCTTCAATGCTTGACCACATCAAAGGGCAGAACGATGTACTTTGGTTTTCCATTGTCGTCGGCGCCAGCCAGCGCGAGCAACTCCTTGTGTCCGAATTTTGCGGTAACGGCACTGGTGACCTGGACTACGAGTTTCCCCTTGGTTACTGGAACCGGTATTGCTAACGGGGTGGTCTCGAAGGTCACGGCAGTGACCTTCGAGAAATCGGCGCCCGTAAAGGTTACAGCGCGACTATCGGTTTCGTAGAGCACGGCGGGATCGCCCGTGACCGCGGTCTTGTCTTCTTTAAGTGACAGTTCCCATTCCGAGGTTTGGTGGTCGGGACGTGACCAAAAGACGTGAACGGCAGCCGGTTCGTCGAGTTTCAACCAGACTTTCGAATCGCTAGCGACTTTTATGTTCGTCGCCACGACGAGTTTGACCCCGTTTGTTGTATCTTCCAAAACCTGTAAGCACCCTTTCTCGCAATTGCAATAGTTGACAGGGGCATCTGAGTTCGAAGTTTCCGCGGATTCTAATAAAGATAGGTTTGTTCCAGACAATAGGAACCAAGTAGGAGGAGTCGGCTTTTTCGGCTCCTTAGCTTTCTTTGCTGCTGCCTCCTTGGCCTTTCTTTGTGCTTCTCTCTTTTCCTGGCAAGTGGTGCAACCGGGAATGAAGTCGTCTGCGCCGCCGGAGTCGTCCTTAGTGGCAGGTTTGGCTACGGCCTCAATCTTGGTGAAAGTTGGGTCGATCCGGATCGAGCCGGTGACGCCTTCGCTGTCCCATGCTGGGTCTCGCAGTAGGAAATTCTGCGCGGAGGCAATGTCGTCAGTCTTCGCGACAAACTTGAATCTGCAGTGAGCTGCGGTGTCGCCCGAAGGGTGTTCGCAAGCAGAGTCGATGAGGACACGGTCGTCTGTCGGCTGAAAGGGCTTATCGCGAAGGCCGTAAACGTTAGATCCGATTAGCACGAGGGGGTGTTGTGGACCGTCCTTGTCTCGATCAGGTTGGTAATTTGAGCGGTCGTATTTCAGTTCCATCAGGGAAGTACCATCAGCTCGGGGCAGCGCGTAAAGGCTGGGATTCGTGATGCGGCAGGCTTGGGGGTTTTTGACGGGGGTCACAAGAGGGTAGCCGTGCATGGCTTCGTCCAGCAATTCGAGATCACCCGTGGCAAGTAGATCGGTGGCGGCCTTGAAAAACTCGAGCGAGTACCCATCGAAATATTGAGGAGGTGCGCTGAGGCTGCCCGAACGCACTTGGCCGGTCGAAGAAAAGAAATCGCCGGTCGCGTGGAAGCGCAGCAAGCCTCCACCTTCGTCAGTGACGCGAACGTCTTTGACCACGATGGGATTAATGATGGAGACGGGATCGGGAAGCTTTCTCCAACGGCAACTTTCTTCACGCACCGAACCGACGATCTGCTTTTTCTGATCATACTTGCGCCAGCGAGTCTGAATCCATACTTCGGGATCGAAGGCGAGAGCGTCGGATTGAGGAAGGGCGAGCTGTGCGAAACCGGTGCGAACGCCGGGAGCCACGGTGGATGCGCCGAGGACGGGGCGATACTGCCAGCCGAACATAACGGCGGAGGTGAAGTAATAGCGGCCGGAGGGATTGAATTTGTCTTCAGCGGTCGGTAGGTTGCCACATTCGTCCGACGGAAGATCGGGCAAAGATAATCCCGACAAGCCCGCGGCGACCGGATATTGCAGGGCCACAGTGTCCGTGTCCTTCGCGAGGTAGAGGCGGTCTTTGGATTTTCCTGTGTTGAATCCGAAGCTGACGAGTTGGAGGGCTACGCCGGCACCAAACTGGTTGGCCTTGGAGGTGACCTTGGCGACGTTGTAGATCTTTTCGGAGGGCAGCAGATTTACGATGCTGACGGGTTGGGAGGTGACGGTTTGGCCGCGGCGGGGCAGGATCAGGATGCGGATCTCGGCGACGGCACCTTTGTACTGTTGCGGAGTGTCGACCGAGATGGGGAACCCGAGTGTAGTCTGGGCACGCTCCCCGATGGCGCGTCCGTGGGTCAGCAGAAGCTGATCGGAGGATGCGCCCTGCAAGAGCATTTGCAGGGTTATTAACTGCGCGTTGAGACGGGTTTGCTCGTCAAGTGTGCCGGAGGCGGATTGGCCGATGTTGCTGGGAGGCGAGAGTGGGTTGAGGGTGGGAGCCGCGGGCACGGTCCCGGTAAGACTGGGGATGGTAGTAGTCACCTGCTGCGTGGGTTGGGTTGCAGTCGTCACAACTTGATTGGTGAGCGGATTAACTGTGGTCGTTGTTTGCGTCGGAAGCGCGGAGGTTCCAGTACCAGCAACGCAGGTGAAACTGGTGGAACCGGTCACGGGAGTAGGTATGAAGCCAGCGGGGCAGGCGTTGGAGATGGTTTGGGTGCTCGTGCCAGAGGGAGCGGTGGTAGTAACCGTTTGATCGGTGGCGGAATTTGCAATGCTAGAGATGCCGGGGGTGGGTGAGGTGGTTAGCTGAGCGGCAAAAAAGGAGGTGTCGCGAGTGATGCCCTGCAGGGTTCCGACTTGCGCCGTGAGTTGGGCCTGGCTGAAGGAGTTGATAGTGGCGAGTTGGCTAACAGTGGTGGCGAGTTTTTGCTTTAAGACGAAGGTATCGAAGATTTTGGGGCCGCCGAGGGCGATGCCGTTCTCGTCGCTCTGGTCAAGCACGCGATTGGCCGCGGGGATGTTGATCTGGTCAATAGGTTGCTTCGGGGTTTGGTCGTCGGGGATGTAGTTGCGGCAACCATCAGGTATCGAATAGATGCGGACATTGAGGTCGCTTTCGGGGTCGAGAAGTTTGCCGGCCCATGAACGGTTTTCCGCTTTGATTTTCCTGGCCAACGCTTCCTTATCCGCTTGGTCCTTCCCGTTTTTACTTTCGTTCGGCTTTGGCTCCTTGCCGGGAGTTGGCATCGGGAGTTCCCCGACCACGGGGATATTGCCGTTGATGACGACGCGGAGTTGGGGTTTATCCTGGAAGAAACCTTTAAAGTCCTGTGTGATTTTGTACGCCTTTGCTTCGCTGTCCCAAGAGAGGAGTTGGTGCCAAAAAGGCGTTGACTCCATAGGGGTTTGAGCATCCGCACTGGTCTGAGCGTCCTTAGCGGCGGCATCCTTTGCGCTGTCATCCTTAGTGGGAGGAGAGTTGTTCGTCGTCGGAGCATCCTTGGTATTTAAGGCTGGCTTCTCCTTGGGCTGCTCTACGGCGGTTCGAACCATGAGCGCGACGGGGGTACATTTGGACGGGTCGGAAGGGAACGATTTGCAGTCACCCGTGGCGATGAGAATGAAGTGATCGGCGGAGGAGTGTGGTATGGAAAGCAGGAAACCAGAATCGTTGTCCTTTACCGGAGTTGGGACGACCTCTTTCCATATTTGGTCGCCTACGCGAAACCAAAACGGCGGGTTATAGCAATCGACTTCTACATTTAAAAAGAACTCCGGCTTATAGTTTTCTGCCATGCCCTTAATTTTCGGTGGGCACGGATTTGCGCTCGTGGTCTGTGCCAGGGCGAGGGCGTGCAGGGAGCATATAAGAACAAGGGTGGTGACGGCGGCGCGGATTGTGCCCATGCTGTACTCCTCCTGAAGAATTCCTAGGTTGTGCTGCCTTCAGATCCTTCTCGGTGCAAGTGTCGTAGGTTCCGCTTGACGTGGACCGAGGAGTACCCCTCGAACGGCATTACCCTGCAACTGCGATACGGTTCATTTACACACAAATGAAAAAGTGTGCCCCTATCAACATCACTTACTTATTTGTGATAACCATTCGGCAACGCATTATCCTCCGGGCAGAAAAATCGTGAAGGCCAATCGAATCCGAAAACAGACTTACTGCGTGCGGTTCATCCGAACAACACCCGCTCAAGGCTGTGCAGATCATTGTTGTTGAAGTAATTTTGTGACCACGAGTCGTTCGTGAAGAGAAACAGACCTTGCTTCGGGGCGGCGGTTTGCGCCGACTGCGGTTGGGCCTGGATGAGCGGTTCTGGTGGATTTGCCGTCGCTGCTGGCTTAGTGGCAGAGGTCTTGGCGGAGCGCTGATGCATCGGATTAAAAGTCCTCCAATCGAGTTCAGTGCCTAGGTTTAGTGCCGTCTTTCGATCTTGTTAGCAGTGCAAACTTGCCTTTCTTGTTCGTCCTTCTTCTTTCTGGTTTTGCTTACCCGTCTTTTTTACGGCTGACTCCTGGCTGCAGTCTTGGCCGGTCTCTTTTTTGCATTTGCTTTTCTGATAACGGTCTTGCCACGAGTGCTCGTTACCGTCGCCCTGGCTCGTCCCTTTTTAGGATTCGGCGCCCTCGCGGCCTTCTCGGCTGCGCTCTTCTTGCCTGAAGTTTTCCTGGCTGCGACCTTCTTCGTCGCGGCTCTCGGCGCCGCGCGAGGTGCTTTAGGCTTTGCGTAACGGTCGAGGAAGTTATAGTGATCGACGAGCAGCAGCGCCTCGATGGCGAACGCGGTTGCGACTTCCGCATCGTGAATCTGAAGCAGATTGTCGCCGTTTGCCTGCTCACCGCCTGTTGCAAGGTTCGATGAGCCGCAGTAGACAACTGGATCAGTGCCGTTCAGTCCGCACACGACAAATTTATCGTGGATCTCATGCCCGGGCGGGATGGGAACCTGATCGAACGGTGGTGGCAGCGTGGTCTTGCCGGGCTTGCCTGTCACCAGCACGCCACTCGCTGATCCAGGCTTGTATAGGTAGGTGCCTTCAGGAGCGTCCGAGATACCGTAACTGAACAGCGTCGGTGTGCCGTGTATAGCGTTCAGCGTATTGTAAACGGGTGTATTGCTTCCAGTGAGTTGCATGACGGCAAACATCACATTGCCCTTGGGCGCTTTCCCTTCGTTTTGAACGCGGCTCGAGATTGCAGTCAGGAGGCTGTCCGTGGTGGTAAGTGTGTGCGGAGAGAACGTGATGCTCATCTTCGGCAGGCTCGAAGAACTCGGGGTAAACGGCTGCTGAGCCAAGGGCCCATTGGCAAAGTCCGAAGCTGCAGCTTCGGAAACCTTGGGGTGCTGTTTCAAGATGGTCCAACTCTGCTCGAACACCTGCGCATAGTGCTGAGCGACGCCGGCGTCATCGAACATTAGCACGTGATTAGCGTTCACATAGAGGCCGGTAACGGAGAAGTTGGTAGACCCTGTAAGAACCTTAATGGCCTGACCATTCTTGGACACGATGAGAATTTTGTCGTGTGAGTAGCGGTCGAAGCAGCCGCGCACCATCTCTGCTGGGGCTTTTACTTGGGCGTCAAAGAGTTTCGCGAACGGAACTTCGAGTGGAGTCACGGTCTTGTGGGTTTTCGAGTCCGTGTGCTCGATATGCAATTGAGCATCGTCAAGAATGAGCCGAATCCGCCCCTGCGCTGCGAGTTTGAGGAAAATCGTAACGACGTCCGGTTCGTCGAGATCGTACGCGAATACATCCAGCGTGAGACTTTCATCATTGAGCACTTGGTTCAGTAAGCTGAAGACTAGAAGCCGAGCTGACGCGCCCATCCAGGCGTAGATCTCTTCGAAGGTCGAGACCTGACCTTGCGCGTTCGTGCCGGCGTTCGCCGCAGTGCTGAATTGGAGTGCACGATTCGCCGGCTGAATCGGCGTTGCTTGACCAAAATGATGTGCATAAGCCTCCGACTGCATATATCCACGCGTGAAGCCGACTGTCAACCCATCTTTTACGAACGGACCTACAGGCACCGTCACAGCCACACTGAGGCTTTGGTCCATCGCTAACATCGAACCGCTACCGTCAAAGAACCGGGGTGTCACTGTATACCCATACGAGCCGGTTGGAGGCTGCACGCCTCCATGCAGCAACCCCGGGAACGCCGTCCAGCGATACTTTTGAATTGGTGCATTTGCCGTTGAAGTTGGCGGCTCGCCTGCCACTTGCGCATGCTGGAGGGGAACCTCAAAGCGCAGCTCGTTGGAAAGATAGTAGGGCGGAGTATTGCCCGGCGGCTGACAGTGGATGGTAAAGCCAGCCAAGTTCTTAGCCGCGGCGGGATTCGAGAAGTTGAAAGCCAGAAGAGTCTTGGAGTCTCCCACATAAGCCTTAACAGAAAAGGAGCCCCGACTCGCGCTTATGACTGCCATTTAGCCTTCCTTATCTGTCAGCACAGTTAACTCATTAGCAATAGAGGAAGCGCCGCGGAGCCACTCCCCGAATGCTGTCAGTGAATACGACTCGTTGACGGATCTGCACATCCAAATCAACGCATAGCCATGAAGATCAAACACATTCGAACAAGCAACGATTCCCTGGGTGATAGAAAAGCTTTCCCTGACCCGTGGTGTGATGAGTGGACAGCGCAATCCGGATGTAGTTCCGTAAGCTTCGATACCTAATGTGCCAATCAGCAGGCTACCAATGGGTTAAGTTCCAGTACCAATCAAGTCTTTACAACGCGCAAATAATTCTTTTTCGCGCGAAAGTCTCGCACGCTTAGTCACAAGTAGCCAGGAATGGGTTTTCTTTTCTAAAATCCGAACAGGCACGACGCGCGCAGCGTATTGTACTGAATTTTGAAAGATACTTAGGCCGCCGGTGCACAAAGAACTTGGGCCGGTTGTTACAAAAACCGAACACATCGTCGGCCATCCAGATCCTAGGAGAACTATGGCAACTTGCAACGCCGTATTAGCCTATCTCACAACAACCTGAATGTGAGCTTACCGCAGCTCAAGCCGACGGGATCTTGGGGCCGCAAACCCGGATCTTCGACCCTGCGCCGCCGATACCAGCATGTCGCCCGATGTTGCTTCACGAGCCCGCAGGCGGGTCGCTCCGAAACCGCGGCTTCCGAGCGCATCACTTCCACCGCCTGCCTCTGCATCTGCGGGCCTAACACTTTTTTGTGACCACCGCCTGCAACGCTCGTTTGTCCAGCAGCAGTTCGGCCACGACGTGCTCATCGACC
>Ga0187781_10002018_pt1 | contig 15486 bp, 14 predicted proteins | sample 0715_SJ02_MP02_2_FD_132447 | JGI IMG/M metagenome (GOLD analysis project Ga0187781, IMG submission 132447) | Tropical peat soil microbial communities from peatlands in Department of Meta, Colombia - 0715_SJ02_MP02_20_MG | ecosystem: Environmental > Terrestrial > Soil > Wetlands > Peat | place...
GGCGCTTCTCGCCGAGCGCGAGCCGATCTACGCGCAGGCCGACATCACGGTGCAGTCGCGCGAGGTCGCGCATGATTCGATCGTTGCCGATCTCCTCGCGGCGCTCCTTGCCTTTCTCAAGCCCGCGGCGTCGCCGCGCGAGGCCGGCTCATGACCGCACCCAAGCCACGGACCAGAACCGCGCCACGCAGCGCCGATCCGACCAGCTTCAAGGTCGCGCTCGGCGCGCGCAGCTACGACATTGTGATCGGCCGCGGCATCCTGGCTTCGCTCGGAGTGCGCGTCACGGCGCTGCGGCCGGGCGCCAAGGTCGCGATCGTCACCGATCCGGACGTCGGCGAACGGTATCTCGCGGAGGTCGAGGCCTCATTCGCGCGCGGCGGAATTTCATATCGCTCCGAAACGGTGCCGCGCGGCGAAAGTTCGAAGAGCTTCGCCACCTTCGAACGCGTCTGCGAGTTTTTGATCAAATCCGGAATCGAGCGTCGCGATATCGTCGTCGCCCTTGGCGGCGGTGTGATCGGCGATCTGGTGGGTTTCGCCGCCGCATGCGTGCGCCGCGGCGTCGATTATGTCCAGGCGCCGACGACGCTCGTTGCGCAGGTGGATTCCTCGATCGGCGGCAAGACCGGCATCAACTCCGCCTCCGGAAAGAATCTCGTCGGCGCGTTTCATCAGCCGCTCCTCGTCGTCGCCGATGTCGACACGCTGAAATCGCTGCCGCGCCGGGGCCGTGTCAACGGCTATGCCGAGGTCGTCAAATACGGCCTGCTCGGCAACGCCGATTTCTTTTCCTGGCTGGAAGCGAACTGGGAGGACGTGCTGGACATCGGTCCCGCCTGTGAACGGGCGATCGCGACCAGTTGCCGGATGAAGGCCGAGATCGTCGCGCGGGACGAGCGCGAAACCGGGGAACGTGCCCTCCTCAACCTTGGCCACACCTTCGGCCATGCGATCGAGGCGGCGACCGGCTTCTCGGACCGGCTGTTTCACGGCGAGGCGGTCGGCATCGGCATGGCCTTGGCGTTCTCCTTCTCGGCACGTTTGGGTCTGATACCGGATGGGGACGCAGCCAGAGTCATCCGCCATCTCGCGCGCGCGGGCTTGCCGACAAGCTTGCTTGACATTGTCGGCGATAGGCCAAGCGCCGATCAATTGATGGCATTCATCGGGCAGGACAAGAAAGTTCAACATGGAAGGCTTACCTTCATTCTGGTGCGTGGAATCGGCAAGGCTTTCATCGCGGCCGATATCGATCCGCGCGAAGTGCGTGCGTTCTTGACCGAGAAACTTGCCGAACGATGAGTATTTTCGACTGGTTGACCGTCGTCGCGGTGGTGATCTGTCTGGTGGTCTCGGCGTTCTTTTCGGCGAGCGAGACGGCGCTGACGGCGTCTTCCCGTGCCGCGATGATGCGGCTCGAGAAGCAGGGCAATCGCGACGCCAGCCTGGTCGGCCGGCTGCTGGCGACGCGCGAGCGGCTCCTCGGCGCGATCCTGTTCGCCAACAACCTCACCAATATCGCCGCCTCGACCTTGGCGACCGGGCTTCTTCTCGCTTTGTTCGGCCACGCCGGCGTGATCTACGCGACGCTGGTCATGACCGTGCTGATTTTCGTAGTCGCCGAAGTACTGCCGAAGACCGCCGCGTTCAACATGCCCGACCGCATGGCGCTCCTGGTCGCCCGGCCGGTCGACCGGGTGGTGCACTTGTTTTCGCCGATCCTCAGAGCCGTCGAGTGGCTGGTGCGGCTCATCCTGCGCGGCTTCGGCATGCCGGTCGGCAAGATCCAGTCGATCCTGGCGCCGCGCGAGGAGCTGCGCGGCGCCGTCGATCTCCTGCATCGCGCCGGCGTCGTTGAAAAGCTCGACCGCGACATGATGGGCGGCGTGCTCGACCTGCGCGAGCTGACGGTGTCGGACGTCATGGTCCACCGCACCAAGATGGTGATGCTCGATGCCGACGATCCGCCGCGCGACATCGTCGATGCGGTGCTGGCGGCGCGGGTGAGCCGGCTGCCGCTATGGCGCGGTTCGCCCGACAATATCGTCGGCGTGCTGCACGCCAAGGATTTATTGCGCGCGCTGCACGCGGTCGGCGGCGACCCCGGCAAGATCGATATCCCGGCGCTGGCGACGCCGCCCTGGTTTGTGCCGGACACGACGCCGCTCTACGACCAGCTCAAGGCGTTTCGGCACCGCAAGACGCCGTTCGCGCTGGTGGTCGACGAATATGGTGAGCTTGAGGGGTTGGTCACGATCAAGGACATCGTCGAGGAGATCGTCGGCGACATCGGCACCGAATATGAGATCGCGGTTCCCGGCGTGCGCATGTTGCCGGACGGCTCGGTCAATGTCGACGGCGCGGTGCCGGTGCGTGATCTCAACCGGGCGATGGATTGGAACATCCCCGACGACGAGGCGACGACGATTGCCGGCGTCGTCATCCACGAGGCGCGCTCGATCCCGGAGCCGGGACAAAGCTTCACCTTCCACGGCTTTCGTTTCCAAGTGCTGCGCAAGACCCGCAACCGCATCACCGCGCTGCGCGTCACCCCGCTCGCCCGCAAGGCCACCGCGGCCGCGCGGGTAGGCTGAGGACGGCGTGGCAAAACGCACCGGCGGTCCTTAGATAGAGGCGGTGGAGAGGGCATCATGGCGACGCAAGCCTCGGACGTAACGCAGGAGCGCGCTGCCGCCGCGCCGATCGATGCCGGCGTGCGCATCGGCCACGTGCATCTCAAGGTCGCCGACCTCGACCGGGCGCTGGCGTTTTATTGCGGCGTGCTCGGCTTCGAGCTGATGCAGCGGATGGGGCAGCAGGCCGCCTTCATCTCCGCCGGCGGCTACCATCATCACATCGGGCTCAACACCTGGGAAAGCCGCGGCGGGCCGCCGCCGCCATTCGGCACCACCGGCCTCTATCATCTCGCCATCTTTTATCCGAGGCGGGCGAAGCTCGCCGATGCGTTGCGCCGGCTGATCGCCGCGGAAATCCCGCTCGACGGCGCCTCCGACCACGGCGTCAGCGAGGCACTCTATCTGCGCGATCCCGACGAGAACGGCGTCGAGCTTTATTGGGACCGGCCGCAGGATCAATGGCCGCGCACGCCCGACGGTAAGCTCGCGATGTTTACCCACCGGCTCAATTTGCAGGCGCTGCTCGCTACGAAGGAGTAGGCCGGATTGTGCGGAGCGAAATCCGGGATCGGCCTTCGGCCGTTCCTGGGCTCGCTGCACTCGAATCGAGGCTACGCGCCTTCGCCCGGTGCCGCCGCGTGAATGGCGAGCGCGTGCACGCCGCCCGCAAGCTCGCTCTTAAGCACCGCATTGATCATGCGATGGCGTTCGAGGCGGCTCTTTCCGCGGAAGGCTTCGGCCACGATATAGAGTCGGAAATGAGTCTCGCCGCCCGGCCGATGTCCGGCATGGCCATGGTGCAGCCGCGACTCATCCTCGACGCGCACGCTTTCAGGCGCGAACGCCGTACGTAATCTTGAGGCGATGATATCCTGCATGGCCATGGCGGCTGCTTCCAGCGAAGACGAAGCATTAAGGTCAATAAACACGCCGCGCCGATTTGCCGCCTGTCAAGTCTTGAAGCTGCCATCGGCGCGCTCGCATAATTACGTTGATGAGAACGAATTCGCCGCTGTTTGATCGGATCCGGGTCAAGCCCGACCAAGATCGCCGGCTGCGCGCCGAGCTGCCGGCCTGCCAGTGGCCGGGCTGCGACGGGCCGGCGACGCACCGTGCGCCGAAGGGCCGGCTGCGGGCGAACGAATATTGGCGGTTCTGCCTCGAGCATGTCCGCGAATACAACAACTCGTACAATTTCTTCGCCGGCATGAGCGAAGACGCGATCGCGAAATACCAGAAGGACGCGGTCACCGGCCACCGCCCGACCTGGAAGATGGGCTCGATAGGCGGGCAGCGCGCCGCGCGGCGTGGCCGCGGCGGCTTTCGCAGCAACTGGGAGACCGACGACCCGTTCTCGCTGTTCGGCGAGGCCGGTATGCGCTGGTCGTCGCAAGGGCGCCGCTCCGGCGGCGGCCGCACCGTTTTCAATGCGCAGCGGCGGGCGCTCGGCGTACTCGGGCTTGAAGCCGACGCCAAACGCACCGATATCAAGTCACGATTCAAGGTGCTGGTGAAACGGCATCATCCCGACGCCAATGGCGGCGACCGGACCTCGGAAGAGCGGCTGCGGGAGATCATCCAGGCGTATAACTATCTGAAATCGGCAGGTTTTTGCTGATCCCCGGACCGGGTTTCGCTGCCGCGCGCGCTTCTGCTAATTTGCCGCCCTATCCGACCGCCGGCGACAACCGATTCGGCCTTGTGGACGTTCCGGTTCCGGGGCCACGGAGGTGCAATTGAGTCTCGCGACAGAAACGCTATCCGGGCTTCCGGATATGAAGGTGTCGATCCGCCAGCTGTTCGGCATCGACAGCGACCTCGAGGTTCCGGCCTACTCGGAGCCCGACGAGCATGTCCCCGACATCGATTCCGATTACCGGTTCGACAAGATGACGACGCTCGCGATCCTCGCCGGCTTTGCCAAGAACCGGCGCGTGATCGTGACCGGCTATCACGGCACCGGCAAGTCGACGCATATCGAGCAGGTGGCGGCGCGGCTCAACTGGCCGTGCGTGCGCGTCAATCTCGACAGCCATATCAGCCGCGTCGATCTCATCGGCAAGGATGCGATCGTGATCCGCGAGGGCATGCAGGTCACCGAATTCCGCGACGGCATCCTGCCCTGGGCGCTGCAGCACAATATCGCGCTCTGCTTCGACGAGTACGACGCCGGCCGCCCGGACGTGATGTTCGTGATCCAGCGCGTTCTCGAATCCTCAGGCCGGCTGACGCTGCTCGATCAGAACAAGGTGATCAGGCCGCATCCGTCGTTTCGCCTGTTCGCGACCGCCAACACGGTCGGGCTCGGCGACACCTCCGGCCTCTATCACGGCACCCAGCAGATCAACCAGGGTCAGATGGACCGCTGGTCGATCGTCACCACGCTCAATTATCTGCCGCACGACAACGAGGTCGAGATCGTGCTCGCCAAGGCGAAGCATTACCGCAGCGCCGACGGCCGCGACATCGTCAACAAGATGGTGCGGGTCGCCGATCTTACCCGCAACGCCTTCATGAACGGCGATCTGTCGACGGTGATGAGCCCGCGCACCGTGATCATCTGGGCGGAGAACGCCGACATCTTCAACGATATCGGCTTCGCCTTCCGGCTTACCTTCGTCAACAAATGCGACGAGCTCGAGCGGCCGCTGGTGGCGGAATTCTATCAGCGCTGCTTCGGGCAGGAGCTGCCGGAATCGGCGGTGAATGTGGCGCTCAGCTGACCGCGTCGCCGCTCGCGGTATGACGTTGAAGTTATGAGCTCAAATATCAAGCCGAAGAATCCCGCCAAGGAAGCGCCGACCGAGCCGTTCAAGCGCGCGGTCGGCGTCTGCCTGCGCGCGATCGCCGGCAAGAGCGACATCGAGGTCACCTTCGCCGCCGAGCGGCCCGGTCTCGCCGGCATCAAGGCGCGGCTGCCGGAGCCGCCGCGACGGCTCAACGAGCGCGAGGCCGCAATCGTGCGCGGCCATTCCGATTCGATTGCGCTGCGTCTTGCCTGTCACGATCCCGCCGTGCATCGCAAGCTGGTGCCCGGCGGACAGCAGGCGCGCGCGGTGTTCGAGGCGGTCGAGCAGGCCCGCGTCGAGGCGATCGGTTCGCGCCGCATGGGCGGTGTGAAAAGGAATCTCACCGCCATGCTCGACGACCGCTTCCATCGCGGCAAGTATGACGAGATCACCGACCGCGCCGACGCGCCGATCGAGGACGCCATCGCCATGATCGTGCGCGAGCGGCTGACCGGGGAGCTGCCGCCGCCGACCGCGCGCAAGCTGGTCGAGTTGTGGCGGCCGCTGATCGAGGAGCGTGCCGGCCGCAATCTCGACCGGCTCGAGCGCGTGCTCAACGATCAGCGCCGCTTCGGCGACGTCATCCATGACCTCCTCGACAATCTGGACATGGGCGAGGACCGCAGTAGCGATTCCGACGAGGAGGAGGGCGGAGACGGCGACGAGCAGAGCCGCAAGGACCAATCCGGGCAGGACGGCGAGGCCGCCGAAACCGCCGACAGCGAGCGCGTCAGCCTCGAGGAGGCCGAGGCTTCGACCGACGAACTTCCCGACAGCGCCGCCGAAGCGGTCGACGCGCCCGCCGCCGACATGGCCGATGACGCCGAGATGGGCGATTCGGAAGCCGCCGCCGAGCCGTGGCGGCCGCGGCACAATCGCAATGAGCCGCGGGGTCCCGACTATCGTCCGTTCACCTCGAAATTCGACGAGATCGTCGGCGCCGAGGAGCTTTGCGAGCCGGAGGAGCTCGAGCGGCTGCGCGGCTATCTCGACAAGCAGCTCTCGCATCTGCAGGGCGTGGTGGCGCGGCTCGCCAACCGGCTGCAGCGGCTCCTCCTGGCGCAGCAGAACCGCGCCTGGGAGTTCGACCTCGAGGAGGGGCTTCTCGATCCGGCGCGGCTTGCCCGCGTCATCGTCGATCCGCTGCATCCGCTGTCGTTCAAGCGCGAGAAGGACACGCATTTCCGCGACACCGTGGTGACGCTGCTGCTCGACAATTCCGGTTCGATGCGCGGCCGGCCGATCACAGTCGCGGCGACCTGCGCCGACATCCTGGCGCGCACGCTGGAGCGCTGCGGCGTCAAGGTCGAGATCCTCGGCTTCACCACAAGGGCGTGGAAGGGCGGGCAGTCGCGCGAGGCCTGGCTCGCTCACGGCAAGCCGGCCAATCCCGGCCGGCTTAATGATCTGCGCCACATCATCTACAAGTCGGCGGATGCGCCGTGGCGGCGCTCGCGCAAAAATCTGGGGCTGATGATGCGCGAGGGCCTGCTCAAGGAGAACATCGACGGCGAGGCGCTCGATTGGGCGCACAAGCGGCTGCTCGGCCGCTCCGAGACGCGCAAGATTCTGATGATGATCTCCGACGGCGCGCCGGTCGACGATTCGACACTCTCGGTCAATCCCGGCAATTATCTCGAGCGTCATTTGCGCTGGGTGATCGAGGACATCGAGACCCGCTCGCCGGTCGAGCTGATCGCCATCGGCATCGGCCACGACGTGACCCGCTACTACCGCCGCGCGGTCACCATCGTCGACGCCGAGGAGCTCGGCGGCGTCATGACCGAGAAGCTCGCCGAGCTGTTTGAGGAACACGGCGACGAGGAATATGCGCGCGCGGTACGGCCGCGCCGGGCGCGCGCCGGCGTTGAACTGAGAGACGCGGGAGCTAGACCCCCGACGCTCCGCTGAAGAGCTCGAACGGCAGTCGGCTCGACAAGAAGCGAATGTGATCTAAGCCGAGGCAGCGCGCTTCTTGGCGACCTGGCGCTTAAGCTCGAGCGCCCGCGGGGAGAGCTCGGCATCCTTGGCCGCGAGCAGGAAAGCATCGAGCCCGCCGCGATGGTCGACGGTCTTGAGCGCGTTCGCCGAAATGCGCAGCCGTACCGTGCGCTCGAGCGCGTCCGACATCAGCGTGACGTTGAGCAGATTGGGCAGGAACCGCCGCTTGGTCTTGCGGTTCGAATGGCTGACGCGATGCCCGATCTGGCGGGTCTTTCCGGTCAGTTCGCAGCGCCGTGACATGGCGATAGTCCTCGCATAAGTCCACGTACTCTCCGCGCGACGAGCGCCGACCGGACGATGTGGGGCAAAAAGGCCGCGGAGCTATAATAATTGCCGGCAGGAGCGTCAAGCGCCGGTCAAGCCGCTGCCGTCACGATTCTTGTCGCCGCGCCGGCTCCATCAATCACAGAAACGACGCATTCTCCGACAAAACAGAGGCACGCAATTCATGCTATCGGTTGCAGCTAAGTCCGCGCTGCATCGCCGTGTCAGCACCGGGCGCCGTCGAACCCTTTCCGTGCCGCCTGAGGGAAACCGACTTCCATGTTCGTGCCGCCGCAACCGCTCATTCGCCGCGCTCGATGCGCCTTCGCCGTCGCGGTTGGCATCGTCGCCGCGGCCGCCGCGGCGGACTCGAGCAGGGTCGCCGCGGCGCAGGGGCGGCTCGATGCCGAATATGTCGTCACCATTGCCGGTCTTCCGATCGGGCGCGGTAATTGGACCGTCGATATTGCCGAGGACCAGTTCAGCGCCTCAGCGAGCGGGGCGACGACCGGTCTCCTGCAGTTCCTCGCTGGCGCCCATGGAACGAGCGTCTCGCGCGGCAGCGTCAGCGGCGGCCAGATGGTGCCGACGAGCTATGTCGCCACTATCAATTACGACCGCGGCCGGGTCGACGACGTACGCATGGCGCTCGCCGGCGGCAATGTGAAGGACTACTCGGTCGAACCGCCGGTCAAGCCCAACCCGGCTCTGGTTCCGGTCAGCGACGGCGACCGCCGCGGCGTGATGGACCCCATGACGTCGGTGCTGGACCGCGTCGCCGGCGTCGGCGATCCAGTCATGCCCGAGGCCTGCAACCGCAGAATCTCGGTGTTCGACGGCCGCGTGCGCTACGACCTGCAGAGCGAGTTCAAACGCACCGAGACGGTCAAGACCGATCGCGGCTATGAAGGGCCGGTCGTGGTCTGTGCGGTCTATTTTCAGCCGATATCCGGCTACGTGCCGGATCGGCCGGCGATCAAATATCTGGTCGCGCTGCGCGACGCCGAGGTCTGGCTGGCGCCGATCTCGGGCACGCGGGTGCTGGTGCCTTACCGCTTCACGATCCCGACGCCGATCGGGCTTGGCGTGCTGCAGGCGACGCAATTCGTGTCGGCGCCGCGTCCGCCGCGCTCGACCGCGGCCGCGAAGGCGCAGTAACGCGCTCGCGGGCGACGTCCGCCGTCTGGCCGGAGTCCGCCCGTCCCCATAATCCACAGGAGACTGGCCCTTGACTCACCGAGGAATCCTGGTCGCGAACGCCGTTAACGCTCGCCGCGCGGAAACGCAGTACGAATCCGGGGTCAGGCCCCCGATCTGGTATTGCGTGCCGCTTCTGCCGCCATATGTCGCGTGAACGAATTCGAACAGCCGGCGAGTCGCCGATTCGGCCGCGATTCGTTCCAGACTCGTTCCACACCTTAAGCACAGCCCTTTCCAGCGTCATGTTGTGATACAGATGCAGCCGCCGGCTGCGCACGGCCCGGGCCCTCGATGCCGATCTCATTTCCGCAATCCGCCAATCGCGACCAGCGCGCCCGCGGCGCCGGCGTCACCGCCGTGCTCGGGCCGACCAATACCGGCAAGACTCACCTCGCCATCGAGCGGATGCTGGCGCATTCCTCTGGCGCGATCGGGTTGCCGCTGCGGCTTTTGGCGCGCGAGGTCTACAACCGCGCGATCGAGCGGGTCGGCGCCGAGGCGGTCGCGCTCGTCACTGGCGAAGAGAAGATCAAGCCGCCGAACCCGCGGTTCTGGGTGGCGACGGTCGAGGCGATGCCGCAAGACCTCGACGTCGCCTTCCTCGCCGTCGATGAGATCCAGCTTGCCGCCGATTTCGAGCGCGGCCACGTCTTCACCGACCGGGTGCTGCATCGGCGCGGCCGCGAGGAGACGCTGGTGCTGGGCGCCGCCACGATGCGGCAGATCATCGAGCGGCTTTTGCCCGGCGTCAGCGTCTTGAGCCGCCCGCGGCTGTCGCAGCTCACCTTTGCCGGCGACAAGAAGCTCACCCGGCTGCCGCGCCGCTCGGCGATCGTCGCCTTCTCGGCGGAGGAGGTCTACGCCATCGCCGAATTGATCCGCCGCCAGCGCGGCGGCGCCGCGGTCGTGCTCGGGGCGCTGTCGCCGCGCACCCGCAACGCCCAGGTCGCGCTCTATCAGTCCGGCGAGGTCGACTATCTGGTCGCGACCGACGCCATCGGCATGGGGCTTAATCTCGACGTTGACCACATCGCCTTCGCCTCCGACCGCAAGTTCGACGGCTATCAGTTCCGCAAGCTGTCGCCTTCGGAGCTGGCGCAGATCGCCGGCCGCGCCGGCCGCGCCACCCGCGACGGCAGCTTCGGCACTACCGGGCGCTGCCCGCCATTCGAGACCGAGCTGGTTCAGGCGCTCGAATCGCACACCTTCGAGCCGGTGAAGATCGTGCAGTGGCGCAACACCGATCTCGATTTCTCCTCGATCGGCGCGCTGCAGGCGACGCTCGCGGCGACGCCGACCGAGACCGCGCTCACCCGTGCGCCGATCGCCGAAGACATCCTGGTGCTCGAGCACGCCGCGCGCGACGACGAGGTGCGCACCCTAGCGGCGACGCGCGCCGCGGTCGAGCGGCTTTGGGACGTCTGCCAGGTTCCCGACTACCGCAAGATCGCGCCGGCGACGCATGCCGAGCTCGTGGTCACGCTTTACGGCTTTCTCATGCGCGAGGGCAAAATCCCGACCGACTGGTTCGAGCGCCAGGTGGCGCAAGCCGACCGCACCGACGGCGACATCGACACGCTCTCGGCCCGCATCGCCCATATCCGCACCTGGACCTTCGCCGCCAACCGGCCGGATTGGCTTGCCGATCCCGAGCACTGGCAGGGCGTCACCCGCGGCGTTGAGGACAAGCTCTCGGACGCGCTGCACGAGCGACTGACCGAACGCTTCGTCGACCGCCGCACCAGCGTGTTGATGCGCCGGCTGCGTGAGGACGCCGCGATCGAGCCTGAGATCAACAAGAGCGGCGAAGTCGCGGTCGAAGGCCACACCATCGGCCGCCTCGACGGCTTCGTCTTCGTCGCCGACGCGTCCGCCGGCGGCTCGGAAGCGAAGGCGCTTCATAACGCCGCGCAGAAAGCGCTCGCCGGCGAGATCGCCGCGCGCGCGGTGCGGCTCGCCGAGGCGCCGGACCCGCAGTTCACGCTTGCCGCCGACGGCACCATTCGCTGGACCGGTGCCGCGGTCGGCAAATTGATCGCCGGCGAGGAAGCGTTGCGGCCGCGCGTCAGCGTCATCGCCGACGAGCGTCTTTCCGGAGCGCCGCGCGAGACCGTGGCGGCGCGGCTCGATCGATGGCTCAAGGCGCATATCGAGAAGCTCCTCGGGCCGCTGTTCGCGCTCGCGGCGGCCGCCGATGTGAGCGGCATCGCCCGCGGCGTTGCCTTCCAATTGGTCGAGGCGCTTGGCGTCCTCGAGCGTCACCGGGTTGCCGAGGAGGTCAAGGGTCTGCAGCAACCGGAACGGGCGACATTGCGCAAATACGGCGTGCGCTTCGGCGCCTACCATATCTACCTGCCGCTGCTCCTCAAGCCGGCGCCGCGCGCGCTCGCCGTCCAGCTCTGGGCGCTCGCCCATGACGGGCCGCAGACCAAGGGCCTCGACGACCTTCTCCATCTCGCCGCCGGCGGGCGCACCTCGTTTCTGGTCAATCGCGAGATCGATGCCGCGCTCTATCGCACCGCCGGCTACCGGGTATGCGGCGAACGCGCCGTGCGCGTCGATATTCTCGAGCGCCTTGCTGATCTCATCCGACCGGCGCTCGCGTGGCGCGACGGCTCCTCGCTGCCAAAGCCGCCGGGCGCCTTCGTCGGCGGCGGTTTCACCGTCATCAACACCATGACGTCGCTGACCGGCGCCTCGGGCGAGGATTTCGCCTCGATCCTGCGTTCGCTCGGTTATCGTATGGAACGGCGGCCGAAACCGGCGGAGCCCGAGCCGGCGCCCGCACTAGCCGACGAAGCCGCCGCATCGGTGGAGACCGCGCCGGCGCAAGCGGCGCTGGAAGGCGTCGGCTCTGCGGAGTTCGCGCAAGACGCCGCGCCGCAAGACTTGACCGCGCCGCAGGACGCCGCCGCGCGAGACGCCGAACCGATGGACACCGCGAGCGCCGAAGATGTTGTGCCGTCATCGGCGCCTGCAATCGACGCGTCGGTCGTGCCAATCGCAGAGCCCGAGGTGCCCGCGCCCGAGGCATTCACGCCGCAGCCACGCGCGCCCGAGCCACTCGGCGAAGCGATGCCTCCTTCGGCTGACGGCTCCGCAGTTTCCGCTCCGGCCGAGGCGGACGCGAAAGCGGTCGACGAGGTTGCCGCGCCCGCGTCATCGGAGCCGGTTCTGATCGAGGTGTGGCGGCCGGGCCGCGCCGAGGGCCGCAAGCGTCCGAATTTCCGCCGCCGCGGCGGGCCAAAGGACACTGCGGAAGCGCCGGCGACATCGATGTCAGCCGAAGTTGCGGCGCAGCCCGCTGCGGCGGCCGAAGCGGCGAGCCCACCGCAAGACGTGCCGGCTGGGGCTGCGCCAAACATTCCGCCGCGCGAGGAACGTCGTTTCCGCCAGCGCCGCCGCGGCCCGCCTGATCGGCCCGACCGGCCGGATCGCGGCGAGCGCCCGCGCCGGGACCGCGACCGCGCCTCGACCTACGCCGCCCGATCAGAGCGCTCCGAGCGAAAAGATCGTTACGAGCGGCGCGACAAGGCGCCTGATCCGAACTCGCCCTTTGCCAAGCTCGCCACGCTCAAGGCGCAGCTCGAAGCCGACGCCAAGGAGCGCCACTAGCGCATGGCTGGCTCCATCCGCGGCGGTGGCGGGGCGCCGGCCGAACTGGACCGTCAGCGCATCGACCGGTGGCTGTGGCATGCGCGCCTCGTGCGCACGCGCGGCGGCGCGGCGGCGCTTACTGACGCCGGTTACGTGCGCGTCAACGGCGCGCGTGTTGCGGCCCCAGGCCGCTTGGTCCGGATGGGCGACGTGATCACGGTCGCGCTCGACCGCCGCGTGCGCGTTCTGAAAGTGCGTGCCTTTGCAGAGCGCAGGGGTCCCGCCCGCACCGCTCAAGACCTATATGAAGAGCTCAGTTGTTGAAGGCGCCTGGGACCGGGCCGCGAAAGGCGTCCAGCCTTGCGTGCCTGGGAGCCATGCGGTAGGAGCAAGGCTCGCCGAAAGCCGGGATCCAGAGTGAGCGGATGACCTACATCGTCAACGACAATTGCATCAAGTGCAAATACATGGACTGCGTCGAAGTTTGCCCCGTGGATTGTTTCTACGAGGGCGAGAATATGCTGGTCATCCATCCCGACGAGTGCATCGACTGCGGCGTTTGCGAGCCGGAATGCCCGGTCGACGCCATCAAGCCCGACACCGAGCCGGGCGTTGAGAAGTGGCTCACCGTCAACGCCGAATATGCCAAGCAGTGGCCCAATATTACCGCCAAGAAGGAGCCGCCCGCCGACGCCAAGAATTGGGAAGGCGTCGCCGGCAAATTCGAGCAGTATTTTTCGGCGAATCCGGGAACCGGCGACTGAGACCGGAGGTTTAGCCGCCGGCCTTTACCATTGTTAAGGGTTTCCGCCGCTGCGACCCTTTTGCGACGCCATAACGCTTTGATTTTGGCCGAAAATGTGCTATATGCTTATATCATAAATGAACAACACCCCCGATAAGCCGCTCCCGCCGTTTGGGAGCTTATTTTTCCGGGGCGTTCCCGAGGAACCGTCAGAAGAGGCGTGCTAATCCACGCGAGAGCTGTGGCAGAGAAAACTCGTCGTCGAACCAAGAAGAGCGCGGCCGGCGTCAGCCGGAAGGCCAGAAAATCCTCCTCCCGCGCCAGCCGGAGGCCATCACCGTCCACGCGGCAGATCACCCGAGCACGGGTCAGCGTGGCCAAGCCGGCTCAGCGCCACAAGCCCGAGCCGGAAGGAGCAACTTTGGGAATGAATGCGAAGAAGACCACTCAACGGCAAGGCTTCAAGACCAGCGAGTTCATCGTCTATCCGGCTCACGGCGTGGGTCAGATCGTCGCCATCGAGGAGCAGGAGGTCGCCGGCGCGCGACTCGAGCTGTTCGTCATCAATTTCGTCAAGGACAAGATGACGCTGCGGGTGCCGACCTCCAAGATCGCCTCGGTCGGCATGCGCAAGCTCGCCGAGACGCCGATGGTCAAGCGCGCGCTCGAAACGCTCAAGGGCCGTGCCCGGATCAAGCGCACCATGTGGTCGCGTCGGGCCCAGGAATACGAGGCCAAGATCAACTCCGGCGACATCGTCGCCATCGCCGAGGTGGTACGCGACCTCTATCGGTCGGAAAGCCAGCCGGAGCAGTCCTATTCCGAGCGCCAGCTCTACGAGGCCGCGCTCGACCGGCTCTCGCGCGAGGTCGCGGCAGTGCAGCGCCTGACCGAGACCGAGGCGATCAAGGAGATCGAGGCGGCGCTGGCCAAGGGACCGCATCGCGGGCCCAAGCCCGAGCCGGAAGAGGACGCCGTAGTCGAGGAAGAGGCGGCGTAAGCCTCGGTTATTCGGACAGATTCAGGCGGCGTGGTATCAGCGTAGGCAAGGCCCGGCGGAAGCGCCGGGCCTTGTTGCTTTGGCTGTCCACGGCCGCTTGCCGCACTGCCGACAAAATTCCGCAGCTTAGTCATAAATTAAGCTTCGTTTGAAAGGACATAGTAGGGCGTAAAGCTAAGGGGACGGACGGGGGATTTCGCAATGCGGGGTTTTGGGGCGTCAAGGCGCAGCCGTGCGCTTTGGATTGTTGTTGCCGGCGGCGTCGGTTACGTGATTGGCGGCTGGAACACTGCTGCGCTGCGCTCTGAGCTTTCTCCCTCCCAGACCGTTGCTCTGCGCTTTCCCGAAAATCTCGACATGGTCGCGTCCGGCGGCTCGCCCGCGGACGCGACAGCGAGCGCGTCGAGCGCCATGATACCCGGCGATCTGCGGCTCACGCTATTGAGCCCGACACCGATGGTTATGGCGGCGCAGCCGCAGGCGCGCGTGCAGATGGCCGCGGCGGAAACAGGACCGATTCCGGCGCTGCCCGAGCAAGCGGCGCCACGGCGCCCCGCGCCCGGCGCGACCCAATCCGCCACCCAGGCCAAACCGCCCGCCGCGCCGGCGCGCCGGCGTACCGAGCAGCGTCCGGGCTTCATGCTCAATGACGCCCAGATCGCCAGCATCAAGGAGCGCCTGCACCTGACGCCGGACCAGGAGCGGATGTGGCCGGGCGTCGAAGCAGCGTTGCGCAATATCGCCTACGCCAAGGCGCGCGATGGCCGCGGGCGCGCTGCGCCGGCGGGGGCCGACGCCGCCGAGCTCGCCGCGCTCAGCCCGGACAGCACCGAGGTGCAAGACCTCAAATCCGCGGCGATCCCGCTGATCATGAGCTTCTCCGAGGAGCAGAAGGACGAAGTGCGGAGCCTCGCCCACGTCATGGGCCTCGACCGGCTCGCCTCGGAGTTCTAGCCGAGGCAGCATCCTGCGCTCGGAACCTCGTGCCCGCGCTTGTCGCGGGCATTCGCGTCTTTGCCGTATGGTCAAACCGCAAGGCGCAGATGGCCGGGATAAGCCCGGCCATGACGGCTGGCGACCACGCGAAGCGCCGCGCGCTTGCGCCCTTTCCCACCTTATGGTTCTCATGGCGCGCCCCGCCCGCGCGCGGCGCGATCGGCCGGTGGAAAATGCTGCCGTAGCTCAGTGGTAGAGCACTCCCTTGGTAAGGGAGAGGTCGTCAGTTCAATCCTGACCGGCAGCACCAGA
>Ga0187781_10002019_pt1 | contig 15476 bp, 21 predicted proteins | sample 0715_SJ02_MP02_2_FD_132447 | JGI IMG/M metagenome (GOLD analysis project Ga0187781, IMG submission 132447) | Tropical peat soil microbial communities from peatlands in Department of Meta, Colombia - 0715_SJ02_MP02_20_MG | ecosystem: Environmental > Terrestrial > Soil > Wetlands > Peat | place...
CCGCCCACCGTTCGCTGTTCTCCCAAGTCAAGCTGTCAGCAATAAGGTTGTTCAGACGATTATCAAAAAGAGGGAAGGGGGTTAACCCCCACCTCGAGGCCATTTGGCCAATTCCTCTCTTCGTTTACTACTCTCTAAGAGCCGACGGATCCTGTGATGGTGATGGTGAAGCTGCCGCTAAGGCTTTGTGTTGTGGAGCCAGAGACATAAACTACTTCCACATTATAGGCCACGGAACTTGCACCTCCGGCCTGGATCAATGGGCTACCTGATGTCGAAGATGTGAGTGTACCCGCAGGCGTATTAATGCCATAAGTGTCATACACTGCAAAGCAATTCAACTGGCTACCTGAGAGACAGATGTTTGACCAAGGTCCACCAATCGTAGCGCTCATGGAAGTTGTAGGCAAGCTTCCAGTGTCATAGATATTGGAGTATGCTGTGCAGCTGTCCCCTGGAGCCAGATTGCTGACTGTCAGGGTAACTGTAGTGCCCGTGTTAGCAGACCAGTCACAACTACCATAACCAGAACTGGACACACCATTGGTAAAGCTATAGAATTGTAAATTGAGATTGCCGGCAGATGCAGTGCCGTTAATTGTAACTGCTGAGGTGAAAGTAGCGTAGCCTATCCCTGTTAGGGCGAGGAGGGAGAGAGCGAAGAGAGAGACTACCGTAGTCTTAGTCATCATATTCGGTTCTGAAACCTCCGAACTCTAGATAACGGGCCGAGAAACTGTGTTTCTGAACTTAGTTCAGAAACATCTACCACTCAAAGACCATCTTATAGCCCTGGGAACGTTCATCATGGGACATAAGGTCAAGCGTCTTGTACATAGAAGCGAGGGCGTCCCGTCCCTTGTCCGTAGCAACATACACGGGTCCATATCCTCCGGATACCCGCTTAATCATCCCCCTCGCTTCGAGGGACCCCAGATACTTCTGGACGAGTTTGAAGTTGAGGTTGGCCCTGTAGACGAGGGCGGTCTTGGTCGCACCTCCCTCTGAAGCTATACTGAGCAGTTCTGCGAAGATCTGGAGCTGGGTCCTCCTGGGCTTTTGCATGACTGCCCCCACAGCCAGAAACAATGGCAGGCTCCCGGTGAGCTTTCCAAGAAATGAAAACTGGAGGACGCGGACTACCGACCACACGTGCAACCCCAGGCCGGCAATCAACCAGCCATGCCCCGGGGCAATATCCCTCATCCTTCCATATTTGGCCCTTTACCCTATTGAATTCTTGGAGAAATTTCGTGGCAACTCGCAATGTGGTTAGTGCGAATTCCTACATGCGCACCAAAGAACCTCGCTAACTGGTCGAAAGCAGCCAAGTAGTTTCCGATTCAATATGCGAATGACTTCACGTTCAGCAGTATATCCTAAGAGGTAGCGGTGGCATTAAAGGGAACGCCGCCCCCTGTGGCCAACAGGATCGAGCCCGTCACCTGAGCGCCTCCTCCTGCTGCTCCCCCTGTCGATGCTTGGCAGTAGACCGTTGGGGACCCTCCAGCTACCAGCTGCTGGGGGTATCCGGGAGAGACTGCGCTGCTCTTGGTAGGCCCGGTGTACCCAACATATGTTTGGCCTCCAAAGGTAAGGCTGCAGTTCCCTGTAGTGGCGGTGCCTAGGTTCCCCGGATTCGAGAGAACGACATCACAATACTCGTGCGCCCCGCCCCATTCACAAGACGCTGCACTCACCTGGATTCTGGGAGAGGCTGTTGTCGTTGTGCTGATAAAGGTCGGTACCGTTATGACCACGATGCTAGTTTCTATGTAGGTGGTCGTGACTGTGTGGATTGAGATTACGCCATAGGCAAACGAGAGAGTGAAGGTCAAACCCGCACCGATAGCCAGACCCATAACCAAAATGGCCAACCCGGCCGCCTTTGTTGTCGCTTCTCTTCCCAATGGAACAGCATATTTCCCAGAGGAATATAAACAGCCAACGTGACTCACGCGTGAATTGGGTCTAGTGGTCGGGCGTCTAGATGTATCCCAGGGCTCGAAATATGGAAATGATTGTCACAGCCCAGGAAACGATCGTCGCACACTTCAGTATCATCAACTCCTGCTTTCTAATCCTCTGCAGTTCTGCCTCTTGAATGCTCCAGGGTATGGAACCCCCCGGGAACGGGTCTACACGCAGCTCTTCCGGTACAGGACCGACGTTGTCCAGGGGCGAACCGCCCTGCCCTGCGACGGGGGTTTGATTCACCAATCCTGCTTCGTAGTGTCCTATGTCTTGGACGATACCCAGATGAAGAAGCACGAAACTGGAGCCCTCAACGACCTTAGCACCTAACGTGGAAAGGCTGTTCCTGATCAATTCCTGACTTCTTCTGATCAATTCCTGACTCCTCCTGATCACGCGCTCGCCTCCCTTGTTCATCATAGATCCCTCGAAACGGTCGGAATCAATTAATGGGTTATGGATTCTGAATCCAGCCCTGGGCTTGCTTGCGCGCGGCTGACCTTGAAGCGTTATCATCCGCCGGGAACTCCACCCCGAAACCAGATTGGGACTCTACAACGCTTACCTATAACCTCCACACGAACCTGACGGGATAAAGAAGTGGAACCAGCGAAGAGGATTGGTAGGTTCGGCCGTTCGTGCAGGGTATGCAAGCTGTACTTCGTCACAAGCGACCCCAGCGCGTACACCTGCCCCTGGTGCGCGAAAGCGGAGACAAAAGGCACCCTCGCAGACGTCGTATACCAGGACGACAGCCTAATGATTGATAATCAGATGCTTGTTCAGGAGGAAGTGTAATAGTCAATATGGAAAAAGAACCCACCTTGTTACTCCCAAAACGGAAACAAGGCTTTAATCGAATTTGGAGGAATGACTGAGCTATGCCAGAACCGTCACGCTGTTGGGTCTGCCACAGGTCCCTGGAGGAGATCAAGGCTGCCATAGACACTGAAACCCAGGAAGAGAGGGAGCTCAAGAAGCAAATGTCCCAGGTGACTTGGACAAAGTCGAAGTTCACTGAATCTGCAGACCTTTGGAGGAGGACCCTGCCGAGAGACTTCAAGGACATGGACTTCCAGTTCATAGCAACCAACTCCTCGCAATTCAGCACCATCAAGGGCCTCGCCGAAGTCCTCGACGCGAAGAAGCTGATGGTTGATTGGCTCTCCGATGCTTCATCGAAGATAAGGAAGGGAGGGGACGAAATGCGCACCCTGCCAGAACTCGCCCAGCTGGAAGAGTCTGAGGCTGAATCTCTGGTAAAGACCCTCGACCAGTTCGAGGCAAGGTCCCGCCGGACATTGCAACCCGACGCCCACAAGGAAGGCTACGCCTCGGCCTTCGACGGACTCAAGCTCTTCGAAGGCTTGGAGTTCCTGATAGCCCAGGGGCTCCTGTACTACGACGTCAGGACTCAACTGCTCAACTTCGCCTTGGCGAGGGCCATCGCAAAGAAGCCGACCGCCACCATGAAGACGGTCCAGGCCAACGCCTACCCACCCGTTCCAGTCTGCAGCGTCTGCGAGACGCTCATGGTCGGATTGAGAGCGCCGGAGCGCAAAATGGAGCAGCCAGCCGGTCTCCCAGAGGCGGAACAGGCTCCCGCGAGACCAGAGGAGAAGGCAACAGAGAAGCAGGCCGAAACCGTCGCCGAAAGCGAGATGGTCGTCGTCCCAGCGGTGGCCGCCGTCGCCGAAGCTGAAGGAGTGACTCCTGCGGTTGCCGAGATAATGAAGAAGATAGGCCCGGCCACGAAGGACGCCCCCAAGACGCGAGGGCTCCATGAGCACAGGGCAACCGAGGAATGGGACGAGATCCAGCAGAAGCAGGCGCAACAGAAGTAGGGACGAGCAATGGCGCCCATCAGAACCTACAAATGCTGGCTGTGCGGAAGGTCATCTGATGAAGTGAACGCGTCCGTAGGCCGAATCCCACAGGAGACTGAACTCGACAAGAAGTTCGTCCGGATGAGTGACCTGATGGGCAAGTTCAACCGGGCTTCGGCGGAATGGGGGAACCTCGTCCCGGACCAGTTCAAGACATTCGAGTTCGATTTTGTTCTAAACAACCAGAACCAGTTCAAAGCGATGCGATTCCTCGGGGAAGTTGAGGATTCAAAGAAATCCATTGTTATCCCGCTGAAGGTCACATTGACGAACGTCAAGGGTGGGACTGATGCCTCCATCGGAGGCGTGAAGATCGGTCCATCCGACGCCGCAAAGAAAGAGGTCTTTCTCAAAGAGGTCGCCGACTTCGAGAAAAGGACAGGCCGGAGCCTCAACGGCTCGGGAGGAAATGGCAAACCCAGTGGTTTTGACGGAATGAGGATAGGGCAGGGGCTTGTGTTCATGAGGGACGTTGGCATGCTCTACTTCTCGATACAGGAAAAGCTGCTCGAAGTCGAGAAGGAAGAGGAGATGAGCAAACGACCCGTATTCACCGTTTCCATAGCGAAGATTGACAGCTATCCAGGGGAGATTCCCATCTGTACGGTGTGCCAGAACCTGGTCACCTGTATTGTCCCCGCATAGGAACATTTCAAAGCAGAAGTTGCCTGAGTCTTGGGTTTCGACCAAAATCCGCTATAATCCCCTTGGAGAAAGAAGAACCAATGAGTAGCCAGCGACAAAAGCCGAAGTCCGAAAGTTATGTGTATTCCTGGTTCCTCCCAGCAGACGGGCATAACACGTCGGCGGTCGCCATCCAGATGCCCTCCCCAGAGCTGGAGGCTGACCCAGAGGAAACGAGGAATTCTCAGGTGGCGGCAATGGAAGCTCGTACGGAGGAATGGAGGCATTCTGGCAGTACCAGGCATCAATCGGCAAGCAGGACATTGACCTTCTCGTCGATGAGACTCAGACTCGCAGGAATCGGAGGATGGAGCGCCATCGCTGGTGTGGGTGCAGCTGCACTGTTCTCGAGAGCAGGTCCGCTTCCAAGGTTCCAGCTCGATGTCTTGGGGTGGGTGTGGCTCGGGGTTTCCGTCGCAATATGGTTCGTACCGGGAATCCTTTCTCGTCTGGGCGCCAAAGGCCAATAGCGTCCTGATTCCATGAAGCAGGCGGAGCGTTATCCTAGGCACCGAAGAGGGAATCTTGTATTAGTTTGCGACAATTCAGGGCGAGCAGAGACTGATTTTTGCGTTTTCCACCAAAATCCGCATTAGGGCCCACGTGAATCAGGATTATTATGGACGATGAGCCTGAACAGGAGCAGAAATCGAAGGCCTTCGAATATCCCTGGATTCTGCCCGATCCCGGGAGTCCAGGTTACGAGGCCGTAGCTGAAGATACCATCGCCGCTGAGGCTACTCCTGACCATGGCTCTGCCGGGACCCCGGGTACAAACGCGGAGATGCCGAAACACCCCTCCGCCTCGTTTGAGGTACGGCACCCAACGCCTTCTGTGTTCAAGCTACTAGGACTAGTGGGGTGGAGCGCGATCGTTAGTGTTGGAATTGCTTACCTGGCCACGAGGGGAGGCCCCCTAGCGGTCTCTCGAGTTGGAGAGATAGGGTGCGTTTGGTTCGCTTTTTCCGCTGCCCTGTGGTTCCTTCCGGATATGTTCGCTTCCAAGAGAAATCTGGGTCAACCAGTCCGGACGAGAGATAAGCCTGTCAGGGACAATGTCGAGATTGAAGATTCATCGCAATCCTCCCTGGCATTCGAGGCATTCCTCCGAAGGTCAGATTCCCTAAGGAAATCCGCCACAGTTAACCCGGGAGAGAAGGAAACCTAGGATTAACATCCCAATACATAAGCTGGCGAACCTTAGATTCCTCATTAATCTCCCCCGCTGATATCGTGAACCAAATACTCACTCATTTCCCAATTCTGCACCTGGCAGAGCGCGAACTGAGTCAATGCTCGTCTGGTCGAAAAAGAATCCTGCGACATGCATCACCCGAGAAAGAATGCCCAGTCGCTGAGCAACGGGATGATGCTCTATGACATCAACAGCGGTACTACGACAGTCAGCGCGGCTATCACGGACCCGAGTACCAGGAACTCGAAGACAGGTGAATCCTTTGCCCGTTGCAGGAGCCTCAACAGCATGGCTCGTTCCTTGGGGTCGGGTTCGGCAGCCCTTTCAGGGAACAGACGGCCTATTTCAGCAGCGCTCAGGTCGTCCGCCGTCATGTTCTTCCTGTACAATCTGAAGATGAGTGTGAATATGACAGAGAAATTTCTCGGGTTTAGCCAAGGTCCGAGGTTGAAGGCCCACATTAGAATGAGGCCGAAAGCAAAGTACTCGAAAATCACCGTTGCCGTGAGCTGCGTCGGCAAGAAGAATCCGGGTGTCGCCCGTGCCAAGCACAGTCCCACTACGGCGAAAGCAGAAGCGCCTGCAATACACTTCCAGAATGCATCAGGATCCCACAGGGATAACGAGTATATCCAGAAGAACCGTGAGTTGGCAGCAATCCGGAGTTTCCTGTCTACGTCCCTGTTGGTTGCCAATCGCAGGGCAACCTCACTGGTCGCTAACACGGTCCCTCCCCGCAACCAGGTACCTCATGACCTCGAGGAACTCATCCTCAGATAGGTCACTTAATTCTTTCCTGAGCCGGCCCATCGGAACCTTCGCCAGTTCCGACCACCCTCCCATCCTCGACACTTTCGGCCCGATTCTCTCCTTGAGCGACGGCGGAAGGTCTGCCTTCACATCCCAGCAGAGGACATAGTATACGGTCCCTCCCGGGAGGGGGTGCCTCTCTACAACCCCTGCCTTGACGAGCGGCTTGAGGTTGTAGATCACGGCGGCTGGCGTAGCCCCTACTGACTCCGAGATTTGGGTCGGCGTCATCGCCTTTGTCTGCCTGAGCTCTGTCAATATCCTCCCCTGCGAGTCGCTAAACGACTCCACGATCGCATCCCCATGCATAATGCGGTAGGTGCGGCCCTCGAAGTAACCCGAGTACCCCTTCTTTAGCATGTGCTCAACCTTGAAGCCTCCCCCCAGGTCGACGTTGCTAGTGGCGGCACTCACCATGCCATTGTCACCGGCTTGAGCAGAGGCTCCTCTTCGAGAAGCCCGGAAAGCATTCTCCAAAGATTAATGGCTTCTAGTCCTTTCTCCGAAAGTGCCCATGAAGTCCTCGCCCATTTTTGTCCTGTAACACCTGTGATGAATCCAGACTTGCGTAGCTGGTGCATCAGTCTGTGGAACTCGTACCACGGGAGATTGGCCCTCCTCATAAGAGGTGATTGGTTCTGAGGTCCTGTTGAAAGGAGTTCCAGTATGGCCATTTTCATTTCGAAACGACTGCGTCTAACCATCTACAAGTTCAACCCTAGATTCTACAAAGGAACATTCAACTTCCAAGGCTCCTAGCTTCCCAGTCCGATTTCGCTGGAGCGTCTTCGTACCGAACAGGCCGTACGTCCGTCGCACGACAAATGTAAAGATTGTGTGTTATTTAAAATTTACATTAACCATAGTTCCAGGCGTTACTTCCGGTCCAGCGTCCCAGAACCCCCCTTCACAAAGTCGGCCGTGCCCTTCCGCCCCGTTCACGTCGCGAGTTTGTACCCGTTCTACGACTCCGACGTTGACCTCGGGTTGCGTCAGGATACTAGTCCCGCTTAACCTCCGTAACCCTTACATTCCCTCCCCTGAGGTTCCCGAAGGGAATAGGGGCCACATGACTAAGACAGAGGAAGGATGGAGGACAGCTTCAGGCTATTTCTGGATCTACTATAATACCCACAGGGGGCGCGAGCCCAGCCGTCAGCCAAACGAAAGAGAGCTATGGGAGAAGTCTCCTTGGATTATCAAACACTTCAAGAGCAGGGAAGCTAGTCTTTCAAAGGATCCTGACCCTTCTGATTGGCTGGATATCTATGCCCAGGAGCTTAGGAACGACAACTCCATCAACGTGAAGTCGGTCTACGTCGACCGTCCTCCAAACAGGGGGCTGGGGAGCTCGATCAGATACGTCCGAGCGCACGTTCCCCCGTTGAGAGGGAAAGAGGATTCCATCAAGTACGTCCGCGCCTATCTCTGGATTGAAGGGACAATCAAGTACAGATGACCTGGCTTCGAAATCAACCACTTGCAAGGGACGCGAGCCAGCTCGCTGACTATGGTTTCGACATGAGGATCTTTGAGGATTCGCGTTCTCAGATGGAACGGCTCCTCGCGAGGGGGGACGCCATAGAGGTTAGGAGGAACGCTGACCCAAGTTTACGGGAGGATTCGCACCCCAGTAAATGCGGTCCATGAGTGAAGGAGCAACCGTCCATCCCCAGTAGCGAGCCCTGTTTTGAAAAGACGGCGCTTTCAAGGAACTCCCCAACTCTATCAATGGAAGGTAGATCCGCCGCAGCCTCCGAGCGTCTCGTCGATAGTGGTCGAGAAGAGGTCCAGACGCTTCGGCCAAACGACTCTTTACAGCCATACGGGCTCTTTCTCGCGCTTGCTCACGTTCATTTTCCCAATTCCGCGCAGTCAGTTGTCCGGGATGATGCCTATACCGGTAAAGAGGAAGAGGAACGTACGCCCCAAAGCGCCTGTGAATTAATGAGGCTCTCATGACCCATTCCCAGTCTTCGAACACAGGTAGCCTTTCGTCCAGCAACCCCAGTTTGAAAAGCAGGGGCCTCCGGATGAAACCCATTCCACTAAGGGCGCTGTAGCTGAAAGGGAGACGCCGTCTCCAAGTGGGATTCCACATGCTCCACAGAGCCCTGATGAGTTCGTCACCTTCTGGGGGCAATCCCGGTTCCCAGGTTCGGTACAATCGGCCGTTCGAATCGATTTGGACACAGTTGCAAAAGAGCCAATCAGACTGCAACCTCGCAGCCCATTCTGCGAACTTGGACAGCGCATCCCGTTCCAGCACATCATCGCTGTCAAGCACCTTCAGCCATTCTCCTCTCATCCTCTGAATGCCAAAGTTTTTTGCGGATGCGGCGCCCCCGTTCGGCTTCCAGAAGTAGCGTATCTTGTCGCCGTAGCCGTTGCAGATTTCTCTTGTTTCATCCGTGGACCCGTCATCTACGACCGTCACTTCAAAGGACGAGTAGTCCTGGGCTAACGCCGAGTCGATGCATTCGCGAAGGAAAGTTGCCCTGTTATATGCCGTAATCACAATCGAGACCATCCCCCCAACGAACGCGTCCGATTGCCGTGCACACACTCCGGTTCATTGATTTCAATTCGGCTGGCTCTCATAAACGAATCCCTCTCGATACACTGCGAAGCAGAAATTCGGGGACAGGACAAAGCCTTGCGTCGAGTTTATTGTAATCGCATTCCGCCAACCTCATTCACACGGACCCGAGCAAGTACCTGGAGGGCTTGGTTGGCGCGGTTGACGACCACCGGACGGGGCTCGCTCCCCCTGGCACAGTCCTGAGTGGGATAGGTATCAGGTGGCTGGGGTTTCCGGGGGTATTCAGGGAGGCGGGTTCGTCGCTCGATGGTCTTGAGTGGAGCGATTTCTGACCGATAGCACAAGCCGCTCGTACCAGAGAAGTGGACCGACAATGAAATTGAGCGCCCGGAGATCTTTGAAGGTATACTCCATGGTCTCTACGTCGACTTTGTTGACAGCGCCTGACAAGGGTGCTAGCGTTAGGAAGAGACCAAGGAAAACGATCAAGTCGAGCAGGAACGTCAATGCCATTGACAAGTGGGCCCCCGAAGCCAATACGGTTCCAAGGTATGAAATCACTGACACCAGCAATATCGCGGCGTTAGCCCTCATGTCCAAAGTAGCATTCATGTTCCTTTTCGCGAGAACCGTGCCAACAATCCAGGCGGCAAGGTACGAAAGGAAGTTTGCAAGGATTAGCCCGTCCACGCCGAGCCCGTATTCTATCGCGAGCAGGGGGGCGGAGATGAGAAGTGTAAGAGCGCCCCCAAGATACACATACATCGCCAGCCTCGGCTTCCCTAACCCGGTAAAGAAAGCAGTGTGAACGGAATATCCAAACGCGATGGGGATGTAGGCCAGAGCGAGAAGCTCAAGATACGAGACACTCCCGAGGTACGATGCGCCGTAGAACAATTGGATTAGAAGACTTGAGGTGGAAACGATGAAGAAGATGATGGGCGTAAGTAGGAAAGCGACGAATTTGTACGCTGACTTGAAGGCGACCTGAACACTCCCCCCTGATCCATCGACTGACGCGAAGGCCGGGAAGAGCGAATTGTATAGGGCAGATGCAACCAGAGTTATCGGAGCGATGAAGTTCGAAGCGGCCTGATAGTAGCCAAACACGGTGTTGTTAGCTATACTGGCGAGGATGATGGTAGCGTAGTAGACCGCTAGCCCAGATATCAGTCCCCCGGTATAAAGGGGCAGGCCGAACCTCAACATCTCCTTCACGTCACCAACGAACCTTCCCCCGCCAGTGGAGCCGCGCAGCTTGGCGAAATAAAACACCGATGTCCCGAGCACCCCTGCGACAATGTATGACACCAGATGACCGACGAGAGCCCCGGTTATTCCGAGACCGGCCAGGATCAGGAGAGGCGAGAGAGCCAGTTTCACTACCGTTTGGGTGACCGTGGAGACGCTGGAGAGACTCATCCAGCTCCATCCCAACGTCGCCGAAGTCATCGTCAGCAGAGCTGCGTAACCCAGAATGGCCAGCGATGCGAGTTGGACGTATCCCGTTAGATCAGATCTGTGGAGAAGAAGGCTTGAGAGTGTTCCCGCGAGAAAGAAGCTGATGCAGGTCAAGACCACGCCGGTCAACAGGACGAAGTAGATCGCGTTGATTGCGAAGCGTCTTGCTTCCTCGGGCTTGCCCGACGAGTTGTAGAAAGCCGCATACCTAATCACCGAGGTGCTGACCCCTAGGCCTAGGAAGAGTTGCAGTAGGCCGGGTGTCACCAGAGCAAGCGAGTAAACACCGTAATCGGTTGGTCCTAGCAACCTTGCTATCAGGATCAGGGTGATTGCAGAAATGGCGGTGGCGCCGAAATTTCCGATGAAAAGAATCAGGCTCCCCCTCACGGAACGCTTCGCGATATCCAAGCCAGCCATGTCTTCGTTCAGGTCTCGAGTTGAGGTGATTTATCCGATGCCTTGGCTCCTCTTCTCAGCCAAGCCACTAAGGAGGCTCCTGGCCTGGGCATCTGGGACGAGCCTATCTGGGTGAATGGAGATAAGCTGTCCCAATCTTTCACAGATGAAACATGGGTCAGTGACTCGATTTTTGCCTAAAAGCATTAAGTATTCTCGCCCACGAAAGTGAATGAAACTTTCGCATGAAGGTAGCGATCATAGTTGGTACCAGGCCCCAGATCATAAAGGCGGGGCCGCTTATTCGGGCCCTGTCAAAGAGTGGTGATTTTGAGGTTGAGGTTGTTCACACGGGTCAACACTATGACTACCAACTGACGAAGTTGATGTTCGAAGAGCTGTCGCTTCCAGACCCGGCGACTAACCTCAATGTTGGGTCTGGAACTCACGCTCAGCAGACCGCTGACGCGATGGTCGGAATAGAGCGTTTTCTGGAGAAGAGTAGACCGTCGGCCGTCATAGTCCCGGGAGACACCAATTCAGCCCTGGCGGGCGGATTGGCTTCCACGAAGTTGAGGATACCCTTCGGCCACGTGGAGGCGGGAGCAAGGTCCTATGACATGTCAATGCCAGAGGAAATCAATCGTCGTCTCCTCGATCATTGCTCGGGTCTGTTGTTCGCTCCAACCGAAAACTGCCTCGGAAACCTAGTGAAGGAATCAGTCCCTGGTAGGCCAATACTGACTGGGGATGTCATGTATGATTCATACCTCGAGTTCCAGGACAAGGCTGACAGTACAAATCAACTTGACTTGCTTAATCTGGAGGAACAGGAGTACGCTGTGCTGACTGTCCATCGAGCCGAAAACGTCGATCGCAGAGACAGGCTCGAAAGCATCCTCACGGCTGTAAGACTGGCTGGTCTCCCCGTAATCCTCCCCCTCCACCCCAGAACGAGAAAAGCGATGGCCGAATGCGGGATCAGTCCAGAATCAGTCCCAAACCTGAGAGTCATCGATCCTGTGGGCTATATCGAAATGCTCTGCCTTCTCAGGCATTCAGCCCTTGCCATAACCGATTCAGGTGGCGTCCAGAAGGACGCATTCTGGTCCGGGGTACCATGCGTGACATTGAGGGAGAACACGGAGTGGGTTGAAACGTTGCAGGCAGGAATGAACACGCTGGTAGGAACCGACGTCCAGAAGATCCTAGCCGCTGTGCAGCTCTGGACGGCGGGCAATGAAAGACCAAAGCCATCAGCCCTGACCCACCCCTTCGGCGATGGTCATGCTTCGGAGAGGGTTGCCGAAGCACTGGCGCAATATACATCCGGAGTTCCGGGGGATAAACAACTTCAAGTGGCGCTCGCAAAAGGCCCCAAAGCCTGAGAGGAAGGAGTTGTTGTTTACTCTCTCTCCTATATTACTTTGAAGATTGTAATGTTGCCTTGGGCAGTAGTTACTACATGAACAGGCGTGATGCCGATCATGTGCCAGAAGGTAGCATTCACCTGGATTGACGAGAAGGGACAACCAGAATCGTCGCCAACATAGATCCCAGAGATTATCACGAGATAGCCATCCCCATCGCGCGAGAGCTCCAGTTTCAAAGAGTTACAATTGTTTCCCGGGTAAAATGGGTCGACGTTGAATTGCGGCGCAAGGCTCTGGAAGAGCCACCCACCACCGCTAGCGGCGATTCTGACATCCGTGTTGACATTTTGCTGGAGCCAATATGATGCTTGGCTCACGCCAGTATTCAATTGACCAAAACTAACCTGGTAGGAGTAAGGCGGGGTCGTGACCACGTAATCCGCCGAGGAAAAGGCTGGGTATGCTGTGCCGACGACGGCCGTAACTATGAGCAGGAGAGCTAGGACGGACTTCAGCCCATTGGTTCCGAACGCGACGTGCGATGAAAGAAACCCGACCGCTTTGGAAAGAAACCAGTATCCTAATACGAACACGGGCATTACGAAATCAAGAGAATATCGCAGCGTCGGGCTCGGCCATACCAGGCTATAGTAGAGGAATAGCGTAACGAACCACGCCAGAAGCGCGTATATCTCAGGGTCTACGTCTGAATACCTTCTGCGCAAACTCTGGCCTACTATGTAGGCCATGGAACAGATCAAGAGTCCTGACGATATCAGCCCATAGGCACCAGGTGCAAGATTGGCCGCGAAATGTACCGCGTAGTAGGACACGCCTAGGGATTCTTGACCGGTTAACGGCGCTGGGAGAAGTTGTCCAATCTCGTTCTGGGACAGAGCCGCAGCGACCCACTGATACGAAATCACCGCAGCGACGATTGCGAGAGCGACCAGGCCCCCCATTACGAACCTCAGCCGCTGCTTCACCCTACCCCTCTCCAACACAAGGTAGACGATTACGGGTACGAATATGGTAGCCATCGTGAACCTAGTGAGTGTCGCTAGCGCCATGAGGGGAAATGCGACCAGGTACCACCATCTATTGGCTCTCGTTGCGTAAACCAACAAAGCAAAGGATGCGGCGGCCAGTGCCACGCCCTCCACATTGGTTATGATCATTCCCGCCCATTCGTAGACTTGAGGGGATATTCCGAAACTGATTGAAGCGAGCAGAGCAAAATACGGGTTCATCACCCGTCTTGAAATCCAGAAGCAGGCCATCATGGCTGTGAAGAAGAGCGCGACTGAAAGGGCCCAACCATCGTTGACGATCTGGCCGTTAACTCTTAGCAGGATCGACAGAAGGAAAGGAAAACCGGGCGGATATCCGTCCAGGATCAAAAAAGCTGGGGAACTGCGTAGACCGGCAAGGTATGCGGCATTATGAAGAAAGGCGGCTCCATCTTGGCTGTCAAAGGACATGTGGCTGGACACGGCCGAGAACTTGACCAATGTTAGAACGAGTGCGACACAGACGGTAGCAATGGTAGCGACGAACTTCGATTTTCGACCTATGTCCCTTGTCAAGCGATTCATTCCTGACTCTCTTTCCTCCCCCTCTTGGGCTGACTCGGGGTGCGCCGGGATGACTCGCGCAGGCCCTTGCACCTGCGCGTTTAACGGAGTCGGAACGACTAATTGGATTGTGGCCCCGCAGCATGGACATACGTCCGCGTCTTCTGCAATCTGCTTACCACACTTGGGGCAGAGCATTACGAAATCAGAATCCAGCCTGCGTCCTGTATTAATTGTTGTAGCCGAACTCGGCGGAAAACATCCTCGGCCACCTCGCTATTGGAGGGACTCGAGAGGACTAGAATTAGGTGTTACCACCCAATTGGGTAGGACTAGGAGCAGGCACCTTCTCGAGCCAAGCTTCTCTCCAGAAGATGAATAGTGACCTGTCGCATCCGCCGTGGAACGACCCATCACAAATCCCACCCTCCAATAGGACAGTTGGAGTCTTTATCTTCCTAATCTCTCCTGTTGTCTCGATGCATATCTGACTAACATTCTTGAATACCCGGAGTTGTTTTCCGCAGAATTTCGTCATTTCAGGCACGATACCAAGCCCTTTGTGTCTGCCGTTTGAATCAAGCGTGGCAAAAATCTCGGTTGCTGACTTCACTCGAACCCAGTCTCCCGGCTTCAACATGGGCGCTTCTGCTGTCTTTGATGGGCGGAATTCTCTCGTCGGCGGAAGAGCGCCAACTGTCGTAGTCTGCCCCGGCAGGGACGTAGTGGTCTTCCGTATGGCCGGGACAACGTGAGTAGGTCCTAAAATGCTCGCGTACCATACGTATTTTTTCAAGGTCCACCAGAGCCTGCGTACACGCAGTGCGACCCTGGGGTCGGGTGATGTGGATTCTATCAGGTCCTTGTAGTTCCCCTGGCAGCAAGTCGAGTATTCCGGATTTTCTGGTGCCGCTCCCTGGGTCAAACATTCTGGGCTCGGAGCGCTGGGCTTTATTCTTAACTTGTGGACACTCCTACAGCTTTGCTAACCTCCCGGCCAAATCTTGAACCGTCTCATGCGTTTTCTTGTAACGCTAGGTTTGTCGAGTCTTCGCCTGCGTAAGGAGAGCGACAATGGTCAGACCCTAAGGTGCTCTCGCATACTAGGGTACCATGTGACTGATCGAGACAGACGCTCATTGTGCCGTAATTAGATCATTTGACTGGGAATGGAAATCGTTCCCTCTACTGATTCACAATCAGGGTTTTAGCTCCTTTCGAATTATATCCCAAAGTCTGAATCGCTTATGACCGGTGGATTGGCCGGTGCGCACTCTCAGGCGTGCATCCTCCGTGTCAATTGGGTTAGTTTTCGCAATGATCTCCTTCGGCGCATATGCGGGATTAACAGTCTTGGGTCCTTGGCAGCAGTCCGCCTCCCCTTCGGTCGGGGCGACAAATTCGGCGTCGCATTATTCGACGAACACGGTAGCGACCACTAGGACCTCTACTTCAGCTCCTTCGGCGCTGAATTCGGGGTACGATTTCGGCGCGAACGTCATAACCTACTCGACCTTTACCGCGGCAGCTACTGCAACCACCTTTTCTGCGTCAAGATTCTCAACCAACTCTACTGCG
>Ga0187781_10002020_pt1 | contig 15470 bp, 10 predicted proteins | sample 0715_SJ02_MP02_2_FD_132447 | JGI IMG/M metagenome (GOLD analysis project Ga0187781, IMG submission 132447) | Tropical peat soil microbial communities from peatlands in Department of Meta, Colombia - 0715_SJ02_MP02_20_MG | ecosystem: Environmental > Terrestrial > Soil > Wetlands > Peat | place...
ATGTATTTTCCAAAGCCAGCAACTCTGCCATGGTCTGGCGGCGGCGAATCAGACGCGGGCCAGCCTCTTCCAGCAATACCTCGGCCAGTAATGGACGGCTATTGTAGTTGGAGGACATGGTGGCACCATAAGCACCAGCATCATGGAACACCAGCCAATCGCCCACCTGCGCCGCGGGCAACTGGCGACTTTCGACCACCCCCCCCTCTTGCTGGGTGAATACATCGCCGGACTCGCACAGCGGACCGGCCACCACGGTAGGCACTGCGCCGTGTTTCTCCTGGCCATCCTGACCCAGCAGCGAAATATGGTGATAGCTGCCATACAAAGACGGGCGCATCAAATCATTGAAGCCAGCATCCACCAAGACAAAATGCCGGCTTCCCATATCCTTGACTGCGCGGACCTCTGCAATCAGGGCACCCGATTCGGCCACCAGGAAACGACCGGGCTCAATCTCCAAGCGCACCGCATGGCCCAGCAATTGCTCCACTTCCTTGCGCGCGGCATCCCACAACTGGAAGTAATGTTCGGTATCAATACGGCTATCGCCATCACGGTAAGGAATGGACAAACCACCACCAGCAGAAATGGCCTCGATATCCTGACCCAGGCTGCGCACCAGTTCCACCATGGCACCGCACACTTGCTGTAAATGAGCATAATCGACCCCGGAGCCGATATGCATATGAATGCCAACCAGCTTGAGACCATACTGCTGGATCACCGCCAATGCCGAGGCCAGATCAGCATGCCAGATACCATGCTTGCTGTTTTCACCACCGGTATTGGTTTTGTGGCTGTGGCCATGGCCGAAACCCGGATTGATCCGCAGCCATACGCGATGCCCGGCAGAACGTTCACCCAACTGACGCAGCATGTCGATACTGCCGGCATTGACCACAATACCCTCTGCCACCACCTGCTCCAGCGTCTCCCGATCCAGTACATCGGCGGTAAACACCACTTCGGATGGTTCCGCCGAAGCCAGCTGATAACCAGCCTGACGCGCGCGCTCGATTTCTCCACGCGATACCGCATCCACCATCACGCCTTGTTCCCGCATCAAGCGCAGGATATGGGTATTGGAGTTGGCCTTCTGTGCATAGCGGATCACATCGAACTGTTTGAGCTGGGCAATGCGGGAACGGATCACGGCAGCATCATAGACCCACAGGGGAGCGCCATATTGTCGGGCCAGAGCAGCCAGTTGCGGAGCAGAAAAGGTTTTCATGATTATCCATTCAAGATTTTCAATGGATGGTGCCGCAGCAAGGCACAAAAATAAAATATCAATTTATTACCAGGTCTTTCAATTATGATATGACCTATATCCAACCATCGGCTGCTCACCATGTCCTTCACCCTGCGCCATGTAGAAATTTTCCACGCCATCATGACTAGTGGCAGCGTGACCGATGCAGCCGCCCTGCTCAATAGCTCTCAACCCACCATCAGCCGCGAGCTGGCAAGGCTGGAACAATTAAGTGGCCTGGTCCTGTTTGAACGGGTAAAGGGGCGGCTGCGACCAACCTTGCAAGCCTTGCAATTATTTGAAGAAGTACAGCGTTCCTATCTGGGCCTGGAGCGCATCATCAGCACGGCCCAGGCTCTGCGCCAGTTTGATCATGGTCAGTTATCCATCGCCTGTCTGCCCATGTTTTCCCAAGCCATACTGCCCAGAGTCTGCCAGCGTTTTCTGACGCACTACCCCAAGGTCAGGCTCAACATCACCCCACAAGACTCCCCTCTGCTGGAGGAGTGGCTGAGCGCCCAGCGCCATGATCTGGGTCTGACAGAAAGCCAGATCCAACCCGCCGGCACCCTCCAGCAGCAGATTTTCTGCGCCGATGAAGTAGCCGTCCTGCCTGAAGGCCACCCACTGACCAGCAAATCCGTGCTGGAAGCCAGCGACTTCGCCGGTCACGCTTTCATCAGCCTGTCGGCTGGCGATATCTACCGGCAGCAGCTCGATGCCTTGTTTGCCGAACAGGGAATAGCAAGACAACTGGTGATGGAAACGCATAGCGCCGCTTCGGTGTGCAGCATGGTTCGCCAGGGTATTGGCCTGGCTGTAGTCAACCCGCTGACGGCACTGGAGTTTGTCGGCCATGGTCTTGCTGTCAGAAAACTGGGCTTTTCCATTCCCTTTCGCGTCAATCTGGTCCGTCCCTTGCACCGCCCAGCCTCGGCACTGCTTGACCGCTTTACCGAGCTGTTGCTGGAAACATGCCAAGAAATCCAGAACACGCAGCGAAATGCTGCGTCGTCAGCAAGAAATTAGTTCGATATCAAGACTGTTCCACAAAAAAACCATGTCACCCTGTACGAATTGACTATATCGAAAAGGCAGCATCGTACTGCCGCCTGAGTTTGTGCTTTTTTCGTGGAGTGATCGCTCCATGGCAAGCCAGGTGATCGACATACCAAGGAGCTTGGCATGCGGAATAACCAACCGGTCACCCAGCAAGAACTGTTTTTGCACCCACAACGGCCGATCGTCACCAAAACAGACCTGAAAGGGATGATCACCTATGCCAACCGTGCCTTCATTGAAATCAGCGGTTTCAGCGAAAACGAGCTGATCGGGCAGCCACACAATATCGTGCGCCATCCTGACATGCCCTCGGAGGCTTTCGAGGACTTATGGCGCACTATTCAGGCGGGTCACCCCTGGCGTGGGCTGGTCAAGAACCGCAGTAAACAGGGGGACTTCTACTGGGTGGATGCCTACGTCACCCCGATACGGGAAAACGGACAGATCCGTGGCTTCATGTCGGTGCGCAGCGCACCGGACAAACAACAGTGCCGCCAGGCCGAACAACTTTATGGCCAGATCCGCGCCAGGCAAAACCGCTTTCCGCTTACGCAGCAAGCGCAAGCACTCAAGCTCCAGCACTGGCTGGCAATCGCATTCCTGCCCCTGATGCTGATGATGCTCGCGGGGGTGCTACTGCCATCTGCGGGCATTCAGCAGCTTCTTGATGTAGCGGCCATGGTCTGGCTAGTAGTCACCGGTTTTCTACTCCACCACCGCCTGGCAAGTCCTGTGCAGCAGGCAAAAACAGGCCTGGCCAGCCTGGCCGAAGGCAATTTCAAACAGCCGATCGTGCAATCCGGCTGCCGGGAAATGCAAGAAATGCTGGAAATGCTGGAGACCATGCGTATCAACACCCGGGCCATCCTGGCCGATGTCGTCGTCGGGGCTCACGATATCAGCCAGGCCGCCAGCGCCACCCATGCAGAAGCCAGCCATCTGCAAGAGCGGGGAGTCCATGCGCAAGAAGGCATCACCCGCGTGGCAGCCGCACTGGAGGAATTGTCGGTATCAGTCAATGAAATCTCGCTAGCGACCAATAGCGGGGCTACCCATGCCGGCCATGCCACCGAGCTGGCATCCGAAGGCGAAAGCAGAATGCAGCAAACCCGCCAGGCCACCCGACAAGTCATGGCCGAGTTTCAACACACCCGTGACGCGATTCAGGTACTGGAACAGTCGGCCGCCGAAATCAATTCGGTTACCCTGGTGATCAAGGACATCGCCAATCAGACCAATCTCTTGGCACTCAATGCAGCCATCGAGGCAGCACGTGCCGGAGAACAAGGGCGCGGCTTTGCCGTTGTGGCGGATGAAGTACGCAAGCTGGCGGAACGCACGGCGGGCAACACCCAGGAAATCGAGCAATCCATCAATGTGCTGCATGAGCGCACCCGGCAGGTGTCATCGAACGTACAAAATGCCCTCGACAAGGTGCAAGATGTCGAAAATACCATTGTCACGGCCAGCAACAGTCTGGAAGATATCTGCCAGGCCAATCAAGGCGTTTCCCGCACCGCCGATAGCGTAGCCACCATGTTGCAGCAACAATCCTCCGCCTCTACCGAAGTGGCGCAGAACATGGAAACCATGAGCGCCCTGACCGAGCAGAACAGCCACAGCATCGCCACGACCCGCAAGGTGGCAGAACAACTCAATACCACGGCACATGATCTGAAACGTCTGGTCAGTCATTTCGAGCGCCACCTTTAGGCTGCAACACGGGCGACCGGCGCATTTGCTACAATAGCCGTCTGCCCCTGCCACCGCCGCTCACCCCTGCTCAGCAATCGTACCGGGATGGGCGGCCCGCCTCTGATGATTGGATTTCGCTTGAAAGTGCGCCCCCTGCTACGAATTGCGCTGCTGTTTCTATTGATGGGCATTGCAGCCGTCAGCGCCTTTCGTGCCAGCGTGGATGGCTCGCTGGAAGAACTGCGGGTTGCCAATACCCAAAAGCTGGAACTCTACGCCAACAGCCTGGATAGCGAGATTGGCCACTATGCCCGCCTGCCCAGCCTGCTTGGCTTGTCATCCAATATCGATAGGCTGCTGCATAATCCACAGGACCCGCTGCTGCAACAAGCCGCAAACGACTACCTGGAAAGGCTGACCCAGCGCACCGGGGCCAGCGCCATCTACATCATGGACACCAGCGGTATTGTCCGCGCCACCAGCAACTGGAACGCGCCAGACAGCTATCTTGGCGAGAATGATGGCTTTCGTGCCTATTTCACTGACGCCATGAGTGGACAGCCTGGCCGCTTCTTTGGTGTCGGCACCACGCGTAACGAGGCCGGTTATTATCTGTCGGAACCCATGCTCAGCCGGGGCCGCATCATTGGCGTAGCCGTGGTCAAGATCAATATGGAATACCTGGAACGACTGTGGCGGGAAAACAAGACCACGGTCATGGTGTCCGATCAGAACGAAGTGGTAATCCTGTCCACCGAGCCAGGCTGGAAATTCAGCACGCTCAAGCCCTTCAGTCCCGCCCTGCAAGACGCCTTCGACCGCAACCTGCAATACAACCACAAGCGCCTGTTGCCACTGGGACTGGAAGAAAGGCGAAGCCTGGGAGACGGCAGCCACATCTACCGGCTGGAACAAAGCGGTCGTCGTACCTTGAGCCGGCTGGCTTATCCACGCGACATGCTGGGCCAGTCGCTGCAACTGCCGGCGGCCAATTGGCGACTGACCGTCCTGTCCAGCCTGGAGGCGGTCTACCAGCTGGCTTACAACCGGGCGGCACTGGCAGCCGTACTCACACTGCTCAGTCTAACCGGCATCCTGTGGCTGAATGAGCGACGTCGCCGTCTGCGCGACAAACTGGCCGCTCGCGAAGCCCTGCATCAGGCTTATCTCGAACTCGAACGCAAGGTCAAGGAACGCACGGCAGACCTGTCGCGCGCCAACCAGCAATTGCAAGAGGAAGTGAGCGAACGCATACGTGCCGAACAGCATCTGCGCCAGACCCAGGACAATCTGGTCCAGGCCGGAAAACTGGCCGTCCTGGGGCAACTGGCCACCGGGGTTGCCCACGAACTGAACCAACCCTTGGCCGCATTACGCACCCTGTCCGGCAATGCCATCAAGTTTCTGGAGCGCCAGCAACCGGATATCACCCGCAGCAATTTGCACACCATCTGCCAGTTGGTGGACAAGATGGGCGAAATCACCAGCGCACTCAAAGGCTACGCCCGGAAATCCACCAATAGCCTTGGTCAGGTCGCCATTGAACACGCCATCGATAATGCCCTGCTGTTGCTGCGCAACCGGCTGGAAAACAGTCAGGTACAAATCATCCGGCCGGATGCGCCTGAGCCATGGCAGGCACGCTGCGACCCCAACCGTTTTGAACAAGTGCTGGTCAATCTGCTGGCCAATGCACTGGACGAATTGCAAGAGCGGCCACAACCATACATTGAAATCAGTGGCTGCTGCGAACATGCGCAATTAAAGCTGCAGATACGTGATAATGGCCCGGGCCTGCAAGACACGGTGCTGAATCAGTTGTTCGAGCCCTTTGTCACCACCAAGCCGGCTGGCATTGGACTGGGCTTGGGGCTGACGCTGAGCGCGGGCATCATTGCCGAAACAGGCGGTACATTGAGCGCCGAAAATCACCCGCAGGGTGGCGCCGTCTTCACCATCACCTTGCCGCTTGTCACAGAGGAAGAACGCCATGTTTGATGGCATGACCGTATTGATTGTTGAAGATGATCCCGGTGTCCGCCTGGGATGTGAACAAGCCTTGATGCTGGAAGGGCTGGCCACCAGAACCGTGGCCAATGCCGAACAGGCACTGGCCCTGCTGCTGCCGGATTTTGCCGGCATTGTGGTGAGCGACATCCATCTGCCCGGCAAGGATGGCATGGCCTTGCTGCGAGAACTCAAGGCGCGCGACGCCGGGCTGCCCGTCATCCTGATCACCGGCCACGGTGATGTCAGCCTGGCGGTACAGGCGATGAAAGATGGGGCCTACGACTTTATCGAGAAGCCGTTCTCGCCGGAGCGGCTGTGTGAGGTAGTCTGCCGCGCCATGGAGCAACGCCGTCTGAGCCTGGAGGTCAATAGCCTGCGCCGCCAACTGCAAGACAAGCAGAGTCTGGAGTCCAGGCTGATTGGCCGCTCTGCGGCCATGGAAAAACTGCGCCGCATGATTGCCGATCTGGCCGATACCTCGGCCAATGTGCTGATTCATGGCGAAACCGGAACCGGCAAGGAACTGGTGGCTCGCTGCCTGCATGAAGTCAGCCGCCGCCAACAGCATCACTTTGTGGCCGTCAATTGTGGTGGCCTGGCAGAAAACCTGTTCGAAAGCGAAATCTTCGGCCACGAAGCCCATGCCTTTACCGGCGCCGCCAAGCGCCGTATCGGCCGTATCGAATACGCCAATGGCGGCACCCTGTTCCTGGACGAAATCGAAAGCATGCCGCTCCCCTTGCAGATCAAGATGCTGCGGGTATTGCAGGAAAGAACCCTTGAGCGTCTGGGCTCCAACACTCCCATTCCGGTGGACTGCAGGGTGATTTCGGCAACCAAATCCGATCTGAAAGCCATGGGCAGCAATGGCAGCTTCCGTAGCGACCTGTACTATCGCCTGAATGTGGTCACCCTGCAGCTACCACCATTGCGCGAGCGCCGTGAAGATATTCCGCTATTGTTCGAATACTTCCTGCTACAGGCAGCCAGCCGCTTTGACCGCCCCACCCCCCAACTGGAAGCACACGAACAATCCGCCCTGCTGGCCTATGACTGGCCAGGTAATGTACGCGAACTGCGCAATGTGGCCGAACGCTATGTGCTGGGCATACGCACACCGCTGTCGGAAACGGCAGAACTCAGCCAGAGCCTGCCGCTGGCAGAAACGGTAGAAGCCTTTGAACGGGCCTTGATTGCCGAAGAATTCCGTCGCCAGGGTGGCAGCCTCAGCCGCACCAGCGAGGCCCTGAAAGTAGCCAAGACCACCTTGTTCGACAAACTGAAAAAATACGGCCTCAACCAGCCTGGCTGACAGGCTCAAAGAAAAAGCCGGGAGACTATCCCGGCTTTTTTTGACACGACCCATGCTGGCCGTAGAGTGGCGAACAAAACAGCGCAGCATCGCTGAGGCGCAACACCACAACAGTGTTTTGTTCGCGGCGCAGATCAGTAGGTGTAGAACATGCGTTGCAGTTCTTTGGTGTCGTGCGTCTTGGTCAGACCCAGCATCAACAGGATGCGGGCTTTTTGCGCATTCAGGGTATCGCTGACAACCAGATCTTCCTGATCATCATTGGCTTCGCCGTTGCGGGCAACAATACCATTGCCAACACGCGAGCTACGTACCACGAGGACACCCTTCTTACGGGCATCGCGGAAGGCCGGCATCATTTGCGCGGCAATACTGCCATCACCCACACCAGCCTGCACAATACCTTGGGCACCGGCTGCAATATCGGCATCCATGGCAACGCGGTCCATATTGGCATAGCCGTAAACGATATCTACACGCGGCAGGCTGTTCAGCTTGGAAACGTCAAACTCGGTATCCGCCGTGTTCTTGCGGGTGGACATGCGGTAGAAGTGGGGCTTGTTGTCCTGCATATAGCCCAGGTAGCCCAGTTCCGGCGTCTTGAACGTATCGGCGGTAGAGGTGTTGGTCTTGGTGACTTCACGCGCAGCATTGATCTGATCGTTCAGCGAAACCAGGACACCCTTGCCGACAGCTTCCTTGCTACCTGCCAGGATAACGGCGTTGTACAGGTTGATCGGGCCGTCAGCACTGATGGCGGTAGACGGACGCATGGAGCCGACCACAACCACCGGCTTCTTGCTCTTCACCACCAGATCCAGGAAATAGGCGGTTTCTTCGATGGTGTCGGTACCGTGGGTAATCACCACGCCATCAACATCCTTCTGTGCCAGCAGCTCATTCACCCGCTTGGCCAGCTTCAGCCATACTTCGTTGGTCATGCTTTCGCTGGCGATCTGGGCAACTTGCTCACCACGCACATCCGCTACCTTGGACAGCTCTGGCACGGCGGCAATCATCTTGTCCACACCCAGCTTGGCCGCGGTATAACCCACAGTCGTGGTAGAGGTTGCGCCGGTGCCGGCAATGGTACCGCCGGTAGCCAGGATAACCACGTGTGGCTTGGCAGCCACGTCGTCGGCCATGGCCGGTTGAGCACCCAAGGCAGCCAGAACAGCCGCGCTGGACAACAGGAGTTTCATCTTGTTTTTCATGTCTATTCCCTTTGAAGAGAGACAAAGTGGGGATGTCGTTGCCGGGTGGTGCGGCAGCACCGCACCATGAGACAACTGTGGGACGGCGATCAGCCCCGCTGGTTCTGCCTGTCCGCCTGTGTCGGTGGCTTGGCAGGCGGGGTCTGTCGCCGGATTTTCTATACTTTCAGGGTATGGCAGGGACTCAGGGACACTCAGGCCTGGTCTTCGGCCAGTGCCGCATTACGCAGCGCGGCTTCGGCATCGATATCGCCTTCGGAAGCCGCAACCACGGTGGTGGCAATGGCATTACCCAGCACATTGGTCGCAGTACGGCCCATGTCCAGGAAGTGATCAATGCCCAGAATCAGCAGAATGCCGGTTTCCGGCAGATTGAACATCGGCAGGACGGCTGCAACCACTACCAGCGAGGCACGCGGTACACCAGCAATCCCCTTGCTGGTGATCAGCAGAATCAGCAGCATGGTGATCTGTTGACCCAGGGTCAGGTTGATGTGCGCCACTTGCGACACAAACAGGGCCGCAAACGAGGTGTACATGATGGAGCCATCCAGGTTGAAGGAGTAACCCAGCGGCAGTACAAAGCCGGAAATGCGCTCTTTGATGCCAAAACGCTCCAGCTGTTCCAGCAGCGTCGGGTAAGCAGCTTCGCTACTGGCGGTGGCAAAACCCAGCATCAGCGGCATGCGGATGGTTTTCAGCAGGGCAAAAATCTTTTTGCCGACAAAACCGTAGGCTGCAGCCACCATCAGGGCCCACAAGGTGAACAGGGCAAGGTAGAAGCTACCCATGAACTTGGCATACATCGCCAGTACACCCAGACCATCGGCAGTAATGGTGGAAGCAACGGCACCGAATACACCAACCGGCGCAAACATCATCACGATATTGGTCACGCGCAGCATGATATTGGCCAGTTGTTCCAGACCGGTCATCAGCACTTCCGGCTTCGGACCCTTGTAGGAAGCAATGGCAAAACCGAAGAACACCGAGAACACCACCACTTGCAGCACTTCGTTCTTGGACATGGCGTCAAAGAAGCTGGTGGGGAACATATGGGTGATGAAGTCTTTCAGGTTCAGCGCACTGGCCTTGACGGTATTGGCGTTGTCCACCACGGTAGGCAGCGAATAGCCCAGACCCGGTTGCAGGGTATTGGCAAAGATCAGACCCAGGAACAGGGAAACCAAGGAGGCCCCCATAAACCAGGCCATGGCCTTGATACCTACACGGCCAACCGAGCGGGAATCGCTACTGCCAATGCCATGTACCAGAGTAGACATGACCAGCGGAGCAATAATCATCTTGATCAGACGCATGAATACGTCGGTCAGAATGGAGAAGTAACCTGCAACGTCTTTCAGTTGCTTGGGATCTGTAATGGACGTGTGGCAGCCGTAGCCGACTACGATGCCCAAAATCAGGGCAATCAAGACCCACAGGGTAATCTTGTTGGTTTTCACGAGCGTTCTCCAATGGTAGCCCGGCTTGCAGGCCGGTGTTGAGTGCGGGCTATTTAGCAGAAAGCGTGCCAGAAATTTCCTGGCCACATTAAACACAAGTCATTGATTTTGCTTGATTAAATGAAAATGACAAAATCATTCATTCGGAAATCCGAACCAGCACCCAATTCACCATTTGGTTTCCCGACCAGATGACAAGCATGAATGACTCATCCGGTCGACAAGCTAATGACATGAAAATATTTATCATCACGCACCACCGCAGCCTCATCACGCGGCCCTGCGTTTGTCAGCCATTGCACAAACAGAATGTCGGTGTGATTGACAGATGACAAAAGAATTGTGCGTAATAGCAGCTGTCTTTTTGCCTTGAATGCACGTCATCCCGCCATTCAAGCCCGGCACCGACCCACCCCTCCGGTACCATCAAACAGACTGCGGCAACGTCCCACGTCAGCGCATGACCTGCCTGTCGGCCCCCTGGCACAGCCATCAACACGGCACAGGGGAAATACCCAAGCGCCAGCATTCCCGACATTCACAGACCGGCACATCATGAGCACACAACAGAGCACGCCTACCCATCGCATCGCCATTGCCAGTTTTATTGGCACGGCCATCGAATTTTTCGACTTTTATATCTTTGCCACTGCTGCGGCATTGGTGATTGGCCCCACGTTCTTTCCCAAGGAATCGGCTACGGCACAGGCGCTCAATGCCTTTGTCACCTTTGGCATTGCCTTTTTGGCCCGTCCCTTGGGGTCGGCACTGTTCGGCCATTTTGGCGACCGTGTCGGACGCAAATCCACGCTGGTGGCTTCTTTGCTGGTAATGGGTATTTCCACCACGCTGATCGGCCTGCTGCCCGGTTACAACAGCATTGGTAATCTGGCCCCGGTGCTGCTTTGCCTACTGCGCTTTGGCCAGGGCATTGGACTTGGCGGAGAATGGGGCGGTGCCGCCTTGCTGGCAACGGAAAATGCCCCACATGGCAAACGCGGCTGGTTTGGCATGTTTCCCCAACTGGGGCCCTCCATTGGTTTTCTCTGTGCCAATGGCTTGTTCTTTGTCCTGGCGCTGTGGCTGAGCGATAGTCAGTTCAAGGAATGGGGATGGAGACTGCCCTTCATCCTCAGTGCCATTCTGGTATTGATCGGCTTGTATGTCCGGCTGAACCTGAAGGAGACGCCGGTATTTGCCAAAGCAAAAGAAAACCGCCAAGCCGTGAAACTGCCGGTGATCGAAGTATTCTCCCGCCAGGCCCTAGCCATCCTGCAAGGCTCTTTCTCCATGGTGGTCTGCTACGCCTTGTTTTATATTTCCACCGTATTCTCGCTGTCGTATGGCGTAAAGAATCTGCACTTCAGCAAACCGGACTTTCTGGGCTTGCTGTGCATTGCGGTCTTGTTCATGGCTGCCGCCACTCCACTGTCGGCCATTGCCAGTGATCGCTGGGGACGACGCCCGGTTCTCCTGCTGGGATGTGCATTGGCAGTCCTTTCCGGCTTTACCATGCAGCCTTTGCTTGGTAGCGGTAACACCGTGCTGGTTGGCCTGTTCCTGGTCATCGAACTGTTTCTGATGGGCTTCACCTTCGGCCCGATGGGCGCCTTGCTACCCGAAATTTTTCCCACCCAGGTTCGCTATACCGGGGCCTCGCTGTCCTACAATATTGGCGGCATCATCGGGGCATCAATCGCCCCCTTCATTGCCCAGATGCTGGTGGAAAAAGGCGGATTAAGCTGGGTTGGCGGCTATGTTTCCGTGGCAGGATTACTGAGTTTCCTGGCGGTGCTGAGCATGCGGGAAAGTCATCAGACCGAGCTGAACTGAACCCACCGGCCTGATATCCCCATACGCCACCAAGAGTACAAAACAGAAGGCCGGGCTCCTGCCCGGCCTGTCACTACGTTCACAGCCCTGCCTTTGCTCCCTTTTCTCGTCAGGATGGACAGATCGCGCCACTCCCGGTATTTCTCTCGTCACAGCGGATAGACACCGCCACCGCGCACCAGTACGTCAGCCTTTCTGGCCCGGCTATTTGATAAAAATCAAATCAATAAGTAATGATACTTATTTTCATTTACATTCTCAGACTGCACCGCTAGCATGGCTGCGCTTTCTGACTCTGCTCTTCTACCAATGAGTCCGAATGGTTGATACGACTTTTTATCTGGAGAATAGAGGATGAATAATCCGGCAATCAGCGCGGCTCCCTGTCAGCAGGGCCAAACAAGCAAGCCTGCGCGCTATGATGTACTGACTCGCATCCTGCACTGGATTTTTGCCCTTGCCATCATTTATGCATCATTTGTCGGCTTTTCACTGCAACACATCAGCAATATCCCACTACGAACGTTTCTTTCTCACCTGAATATGTCCCTGGCGAGCGTATTGCTGACTCTCTATCCAATACGCTTGTACTGGCGACTCAAACGACAGCAGCCACACGCAATAAGTGGCGTTTCACTGTTCCAGCAACAAGCGGCCCGAAGCGTTCACCAGCTCTTGTATCTGGTGATTCTGTGTGTCCTGGTCAGCGGCTTTTTGATGGTTCCTGACGGATATTATTTCTTTGGCCTGGTCTGGATACCTACACCGTTTCATCGCGGCTGGCTGACACAGCTATTGTTTATCATGCATAGGGACAGTTGCATGGTACTGGCCGGATTGGTGCTACTGCATATTGCCGCGGTGGCCAAGCATCAGTTGATGGGCCGTTCGGTCCTGCGCCGAATGCTGTGACAGCATTCTCAGGTCTGGGTAGCATGGCAACGGTACAATGATACCGACCAGAAAATAGGCAGCCAGAGCATCTATATACTAATCTTTAAACCAAGTTTCTTTTTATAAAGAGAACAGCAGAGCCGGTACCGCTATCTGCTGTTTTCCACTTGGGAACACCCACTCCATCCTGCAGCATTTCAAGCAGAGGCAAAGCATGTACCGCCAAATTGCCACGTGTTTCCGGGCCGCCATCATTGCCATCCTGATCAGTAATACGGTCCAGGCATCAGCTAGCATCACCCTGTCCGTGATTCCGAATGATCCAGTCGATGCCCTTGCTTTTAGCATCGTCAAAGAGGCTTATCGACGTATAGGCATCACCGCCTTGGCAATGTATTTGCCGAGCAAACGCGCCATCCTTGCAGCAGATACCGGCAACACCGATGGTGATGTCATTCGGATAGAGGGAATGGAAAAAGAGTATCCACATCTTGTCCGGGTACCAGAGCCAGTGATATCTGTCGATACCTATGCATTCACAACCCAGGCGGGCACGATTGACATCAATGGCTGGAGCAGTTTGAGGAATTATGAAGTATGCATCAGGCAAGGCATCTTTCTGCAAGAAGCCAAGACCAATGAACTGAACGTCAGCCACGTCAGCACCATTGCCGATGCCATCAAAATGCTGACTGCCAAGCGCTGCGACATCGCAACCCTAAGCAAATGGGCTTGGCTGGACATTGCCAGCATGCAAGTGCAAGGCATCCGCCAGCTTCAGCCGGCATTGGCGACAAACCGGATGTATCACTACGTGAACATCAAAAATGCCAATCTGCTTGCTCCGCTGGCCCTTGCACTACAGCAAATGAAAGCCGATGGCACACTGCAGATGCTGGAAAGCAAAGACAACGAAGCAATCAAACAAGCGATTCTAGACAATGCCCAGCTCAAGATATCCAAAGCACATGCTGTCCCTGCAAACTGATGGAATCCATAGCCACTAGCAGAACAAAGCGCTCAGGCGCCCATCTCAAGTCTTTGGGTTGCTTCGTCCTACCAGTCGCCATACAGAATTTAATGTCAACGCTTTATATTTCACGCAACGTGATACGAAATGGATTTCAAGCGAAAGATTTCACCACGTGGAAAAACACTGATTTTTTTTATACTATTTATATGCGAGACCAGACAGGGCAGTTTACACTTTCCATAAAAAATGTAGTAAGAAAAAATGATGCCAACAGACAGGCCCTGAAACACGGAGAAATGGGAAGAAATGACCCGGCACTGACTGAATTGTATTGTGAAGAGACACAAAATCAGTTGCACACTGGTGCGCTTAGACTCCCTTGCAAATTTTTCCGCCTCACACTGATAGATCAATCTCCATCAAGCATCACCGATGCTTCATAAAAATGACAAAGGTCTTGCAAAATGAATAATCCACGAATAGTTCTTGTTGAAGATGATGCCATTTGTGCCACTTTAATCTTAAAAACATTAAAGCAATACCAAATAAGCCATTGTAGCTGTCCAGAAAAATTCCGTGAACTTATCACCGAAGTCGATCCTGACCTGATCATCATGGATATCGAACTGGGAGATGGAGAAAGCGGCTACGAATTATGCGAATGGTACCGTCAGAACCATACAAAAGCGCAGATTTTGTTTATGTCGGCACATGATGATTTCGATAAAATCACCAAGGCCTACGATAGCGGCGGCAATGACTTCATCCTCAAGCCAGTTAACATCAATGAACTTCGCGCCAAACTAGCCTTAGCATCAAACAAGTCAAAGGAAGAAGCATCACGAAAGGATGAAGAAAACTCCATTCGTAAAATGGCGTTTGATGCCATGTGCGAGACCGGTTACATTGGACGCCTACTCACCCTGTCCCGGGATGTAGCAGAACAGCATGATATTGAAAAAATTATCGATGCCGCGCTGACACTGACGGACGAATACAATATTGATATCACCATAAAAGTAAAATGTGGCGATACGTTTCTGATCAAGACCTCGGATAGGAAACCGGCATCGCCTATCGAACTATCCATCATGGAACACCTTAATTCGATTGGCAGATTATTTCAATTCAAAAACAAGCTGATCATCAACTTCATGAATTGCGTCATTTTAGTCAAGAATATGCCAAAAGAAGATGATGTCCGTTCAGGCTGGATACGGGATCATATTGCCATCGTGTCGGAGATTGTCGACTCTCGACTACGTGCGCTGGAAAAAGATACCATTCTTGGTATCAAGAGTGACATGCTGAATACAGCAAAAGTTGTACTACAAAAAATTGAATCCAGCATTCTGCATCAGAACGCCTTTTCAGAAGAACAGCGCCACGCCATTTCATCAGTTCAGTCCGAAATTGGGAAAATCATTCACGAACTTTATCTATCAGGGCCGGATGAAAAGAAACTTCTTAATACTATTACCAGCAAGGCAGATTTCTTACTCCACCTGCACGATGCCTCCCTTAAACAACACGCTGAAATTCACAGCCTAAGCAAGGAGTTAATCCTTCTGCTCAATAAACACACCCACTAGCAGCACTCTGAAAATGACAGGATCAGTCACCAGACTTTCCCAAGGGATGCAACAGATGGGCTTAGAGCGACGAACAAAATAGCACCGCGGCCTGAGGCAGGCGCGCCGATAGCGAGCCATTAAGGCCAAGAAATGAGAAACGGCTTGCAATTGCTTGCAAGCCGTTG
>Ga0187781_10002021_pt1 | contig 15469 bp, 10 predicted proteins | sample 0715_SJ02_MP02_2_FD_132447 | JGI IMG/M metagenome (GOLD analysis project Ga0187781, IMG submission 132447) | Tropical peat soil microbial communities from peatlands in Department of Meta, Colombia - 0715_SJ02_MP02_20_MG | ecosystem: Environmental > Terrestrial > Soil > Wetlands > Peat | place...
CTGACTTGGCGCGTGCCGTATAAAAGAAACTGCTGATTGACGATTTTTGATTGTTGATTAAAGGCTTTCACTCCCAAACGTAGGTGTGGTTCCGGGTTCGCGGTTTTCAATCAACAATCATCAATCAACAATCTTCTTACCCGGGCGGCAGCAACATCCCCTTTTCCAGATGCCGGGTTACGTGCGAATAGGAGGCGGCGTGCGGATCGTGCGTGACCATTACGATCGTCTTATGGAAGTCCTCATTCAGCCGCTTCAGAATCTCTAATACTTCCGTCGCCGAATGACTGTCCAAATCGCCGGTCGGCTCGTCGGCCAGCAGCAAGGTGGGGTCGCTGACGATGGCTCGGGCAATGGCCACGCGCTGCTCCTGTCCGCCGGAGAGCTGTTTGGGTAGGTGGTGAACGCGATCCTCCAGTCCGACCAGCTTGAGCGCAGTCATGACGTGATCGCGGCGTTGCTGCGAATTCAACTTGGTCAGCAGCAGGGGCAATTCCACGTTTTCGAAGGCGGTGAGCACCGGAATCAAGTTGAAGGTCTGAAAGACGTAGCCGATGTTCTCGTTGCGCCAGTGGGCAATCTGGGCGTCGGTGAAACGGAAAATATTCTTCCCGTCGATCAGCAGCTCGCCCGAAGTGGGCCGGTCGATGGCGGCGATCATGTTCAGCAGCGTGGTCTTGCCCGATCCCGACGGCCCCATCAGGGCGAGAAACTCACCTTTGCCGATGTCGATGGAAACGTCATCGAGCGCTGTGACCTGAAATGCATCGCGTTTGAAAATTTTGCTGACGCCGCGAGCCTGAACAACCTTCGCGGTGGTGGCTACGTTGGTTTGTGCGACTGTGCTCATGATTGCCCTTTCAGTTTAATTTTGTCGCCGTCTTTTAGAGTTGCTGGTGCGGTGGTGATGACGTTCTCCCCGCCGACCAGCCCGTCAACCACCGCGCCATCGGCACGCTGGCTGGTAATCTGAATTTCCCGCGCGACTGCTTTGCCGTTGTAGGCGATCAGTACGATCTTCTTCCCATCGCGATCGCGAATTGCCGTGGCAGGCACGAATACTCCCGCCGCTGCTTTAGCGCCTTTCGGGGGATCGTTTGCCAGGAATTTCACCGTGGCGTTCATCTCCGGCCGCAACTGCACGTCAGGATATTTGCCCGGATTCAGCACTTGCACCTTCACCTGAACTGTGGCCTTCTGGCGGTTGGCTTCCGGAGAGATTTGCGCGATCTGCCCGTCGTATTGCTTGTCAGGATAGGCGTCGGTCGTAACGATGCCCTTCTGTTCTGGCGTGAGGCGGGCGAAGTCCGCCTGGGCGATGTCGAGCTCCACCTGCAGATCGTTCAGGTCCGCCAACGATACAACCGATCCCTGCGGGCCGCCCGCCGATCCGCTGGCAAACTGTGCGGTAATGAGTTCGCCTTTTTCAGCGGTGCGGTCGAGAATTGTGCCGGTCACGGGAGCGCGAATCACCGTGGCATCAAGCTGCGACTTGGCGTAGTCCAGTTGTCCTTGCGCCTGCGTAAGCGCGCCGCGAGCTCGGGCCAGTTCTTCGGGACGCGGACCGATCTTCGCTAACTGGAACGCTCTCTCCAGGGAATCGGCGCGCTGCTGATCCGCTTCATATTTGGCAGTCGAGTCGTCGAGTTGCTGTTTCGAGACCACTCCCGCGGCCGCCAGTTCTTTCATGCGATCGAGCGTAATCTTGTCGTTGGCGGCGGTGGCGCGGGCTTCATCCAGATTGTGCTGCGCCTGCTGAATCTCCTCCGGCCGCGAGCCGTGCTGCAGTTCTTCCAGATAGGCCTGAGCGTTGTCCACCGCGCCCTTGGCTTGTTCGTAGGCGGCGCGAAATTCCTGATCTTCCAGGCGGACCAGAACCTGGCCTTCCTTCACCTTGTCGCCCTTCTCCACGCCGATCCACGAAAGCCTGCCGGTGACCTTGGAGTTCACGTTGATAGTGTGGTGGGCGACGATGTACCCGGTTGCTGAGAGCACGGTCGAGCCGGCGACATTCTCCGTGCTTTCCGGCGCGGCGCGCACGACCTCAACCTCCGCTGCGTTTCCAGACAACGCACGGTACGCAAGCGCACACAGGCCCAGCACCACCACCAGCGCGATGCCGCCCAGGATGTAACGGCGGGCCCACGCCGGCGGTTCGCCACCACCATCCTGGCCGCCGCGCTGCGTGCGGTCGATGCGCAGGCTTTGCAGATCTTCGTGTTTGGTATCGATCGACATAAGTACAGTTACGACAAGATCCTCAATAAGGTTCGCTACCTATCCCCGCAAGGCATTCAAAATATTCTGCCGCGCCGCGTGCCAGGCGGGCGCCAGCCCGCCCACAAATCCCATAATCAGCGCGAAGATCATGGCACGAGTTGCCACCGCCGGCGTAATGCGCAGTGCGAAGACGACCTCGCTGAAGGTTACCGCATTCGACGTTCCGGTCTGCATGCCGTTAAACGGGAGCATCAGCACGATGCCGACGATGGCTCCCAGAAGCGCGATCAGCAGCGACTCCAGCACGAACGAGGTCAAAATTGCCGGCCGCGAGAACCCGATGACGCGCAGCGTCGCGATTTCTCTTCCCCGGTATGCCACGGCCGCGTACATGGTGTTCATGGCGGCAAAAATCGACCCGATGGCCATGATCACGCCCACCACCCAGCCAATCACTTTAATGGGCGTTCCGGAACTGGTCTGCTTCGCGTAGTAGTCGTTCTCGAGCGTGCCGTCCAGCTTTAGACGTTGGTCGTCGCTGACCCGATTCTTCAGCGCATCGGCCGATGCCTCATCTGTGGCGCGCAAGTAAGCCGACGAGAATCCGCCCTGGCGGTCAAAGTCGGAGGCCATCTGGTTCACGTCTCCCCAGATTTCCGATTCGTAAGCCGAGCCGCCGGCATCGAAGACCCCAACGACGTTCCACGAGCCTTTGCCGAACTCCATGGTGTCGCCGAGATTGGCATGGGAGAATCGCTCGCGGATGGAACTGCTCACCACAACTTCGCGCTGGCCGGTATTGAACCAGCGCCCCGCGACGAGCTTGACCTTCGGCGCCTCGCCGGGGTTGTCGGGCTGCAATCGCATTTCGAGGCCATCGGGCATCATACCGCGCACGGTGACGTTGACTTCTCCGGTGCCATCTTTGCGCGGCAGCACAATGACCACGTTCCACTCTCCCGATGCCATTGGCTCGCCATGGCTGTCTTTGGCGATGCCGGGCAGAGTTTTCAACGTGGGGAACAGCGACGCGTCAAATCCGCCCGTCAGTTCGGACTCAGAGCCTTTGCGTAGCACCAGCACGTTTTTCGAGCTGCCGCTCGAGACGAATGCGCGGTTCAGGCCTGCCACCAGCGCCATCAGAAAAATCGCGGTGGTGACGGTGAGCGCGATGCCGAGCGCGGTCATCAGGGTGAGTCCCTTGCGGAGCTTCAGATTGCGGATGTTGTAGCTGATCGGTATCGCCATAAAAGGTCTCTCAACTCATCCAATGTGACGCAACGCATCGACAATATTCATGCGCGAAGCCCGGTACGCGGGCAGGGAGCCGCTCACCACGCCCAGAATCACTGACACCAACAGGGCTAGCGCGGCCGCAGGCGGCTTGACCTGCATGCCGATCGGGATGCCCAATCCAATGAATCCGTGAGTAACGAAGGCGAGCACGGGAATTGTCGCCAAAATCCCACCCGCTCCTCCGATCACCGAGATCGCCACGGCCTCGCTGACAAAAATCGAGAGCACACGCTGGCGGGTAAAGCCAAGGGTCTTCAGTAAAGCAACCTCGCGCGTGCGGCTGCGCACTGACATCGCCATGGTGGTGGCCGAAACCAGCATGATGGCGAACATGACCGCCCCGCAGATGCCCAGAATGAAGGCTTTCACGTTGCCCAAGGAGGCGACGAACCCAAGCAGAAACGCCTTCTCGCTCTCGGTTTTCGTTTGCAGCGGGGAGTTGCGGAACATATCGTCGATTTGTTGCGAGGCCGACGCGACATGGTCCGCCGAATCCACCTGTGCCCCGTACCATCCGGCTTGTCCCTTGAACCACGGCACGGCTTCTTCCAGATACTTGGCGTTGAAGTACAGCGCATTCTGCGGCGGATCGCGGTGATAGATGGCGCGGATCGTCAGATCCAGGTCCACCGGGAAGATCGTGCCCTGAATGTGGATGCGGTCGCCGAGTTTCCAGCCGTATTTGTTGGCGAGGGTAACGTCAACTAACGCACCAGCGCGATCCTGCTGCCAGGCCTTGACCTGCTCCGGCGGGACGATCTTGTCGGAAGCGACTTTCAGATATTCGTCAGGATCGGTGGCCAGGCGCGCGAAAAAATGCTCAGGGCGGTTGTCGATGTAGCGCCCTTCAAACCAGGTCAGCGGCGCGATGGCGGTAACGCCGGGGACGCTGCGAACCTTGTCGCGATAGTAAGCCGGAAGAAAAAACGCGAGCGAAACCTTGTCGCGGATGATCAACCGCCGCGACGCCTCGGGCGCCACCTGGTCCACATAGAACGACCGCCAGATGCAGATCATCATGGTCAGCAACAGCAGAGAGAAGCCGATGCTGATCATGGTCAGCAGACTGCGCCGCTTGTTGCGAAACGTATTACGTACGATGAAACTTCCTAGCGTCATCACTCATCCGATGTGGCGAAGCCCATCCACAATATCCACCTGCGACGCATGATACGACGGCACGGCCGCGCTCACCAGGCCCACCAGTCCCGAGATCAGCAGCGCCAAGGCCCAGATTCCAATCGTCATCTTAAGAGGGAAGAACGTCATTTGTGGAGCGTGCTCGAAGGCGTACACCATCCCCCTCGCTAAGAGGATGCCAATCGCACCCCCGATCAGGGTCAACACCACCGATTCGCTGACGAACAACGCCAGCACGCCCTGACGGGTAAAGCCCAAAGTCTTAAGCACGGCGACTTCGCGAGTGCGCTCGCGAATCGACATCGCGATCGTGTTGGCCGACACCAGCAAGGTGGCGAACAGCACCGCTGAACAAATGCTCAGGATGAACATTTTAACGTTGCCCATCATGGCCACGAATTCCAGCCCAAATGCCTTTTCGCTCTCCGTTTTTGTGGGCTGCGGCGAGTTGCGAAACATATCGTCGACGGTCGAAGAAATCTTGCTTACACTGGACGGCGAATCGGCCAGAATGTCGAACGTCCCGGCCTGTCCTTTGAACCACGAAACCGCTTCTTCCACATATTTGGCGTTGAAATAAACCGACTTGAAATCGGGATCACTGTGGTAGATGCCGCGGACATTCAGTTCCAGATTTACGGGATAAATGTCGCCCTGGAGCACGATGCGGTCCCCCAGCTTCCAACCGTATTTCTGGGCCAGCGAGTCAGATACGATTACCCCCTGGCGATCCCGCTGCCAGGCTTTGATCTGATCCTCGGGCATAGATAGATCGCGATAGACCTGCAAGAATTCGTCGGGATCGGTTCCAAATTGCGCGAAGAAGTTCTCGGGTTTGCGGTCTTTGTAGACTCCGCCGAACCAGGAATTCGGCACGACGTGGACCACGCCCGGGACGGCCCGAATCTTCTCCCGGTAAAAGCTGGGAAGACTGAAGGTTAGGGATACACGATGCCGCACCACCAGCCGTTGCGCCGATTCAGCGCTGCCATCGTCGAGCGCGAACGCGTGCCACAGGGTCATCATGAACGTCAGCAGCAGCAAAGAAAAAGCGATACTCAGCACGGTCAAAATGCTGCGCCGCTTGTTGCGAAGTGCGTTCTTGGTGACAAACCGGGTCAAGGTCATGGGCGGACTCCAGGAAAAACCAGGAACCGGGAGCAGGGGGCACACAAGTCCCAGAACCCCAAGGATAGATGATCGGGCTCACCATCGACAACCCTGGCGGTTTCAACCTGCACGATTCTCCACTTGGCTGTCCCGACCATGACACTCCTATCCTGCCGCAGATCAGCTTTTTCGCACCAGTGGAGATCGTCATTGCAGCCGGATGACAAATGTCACGGCCGACTCTGCCATGAAAACGGCTGGAACTCGCGAAAGGTTACGGCTGGCTTCGGGTAGGGAGCAGAAGTAACCACCCTCCCCTGGTGCCAACTGTCCCTTTACTTTAGTAACTCGAAGCCGCGGACTCAGAACGATATCCTTATTTGCAACGTTTTCCCTTTTGGCTCCCGGTGCGCAGGCATCGCATCTCGCGATGAGCGTGTGTGGTGGATTGGAGCAAAAGCTAATGTCAACGAAAATCGGCCACTTCGAAATCCTCAGTGAACTGGCGAAATCGCCTGCCAGCGCAGTCTACAAGGCCAACGATCCGGAAACTGGGCAGACGATTGCCCTCAAGTCCATCCAGTTGAGCGCGTTCGGAGAAAGTGCGCTCGCCCTGGAAAAGGCATTGCTGGCGGAGGCGGAGAGCACAAAAGTTCTGAGCTGTCCCAATCTCACCAATGTGTACGGAGCGGGCGAGATCGAGGGCCAGTTCTGCGCTGCCATGGAGTACGTGCAGGGCAACAGCATCGCCACCATGCTGGCGCGAAACGAAGGATTCTCGATCTGGGATTTGCTCGATATTGGCCGCCAATTGTGCGCAGGTTTGGATCATGCCGCGTCTCATGGGATCGTGCATTACAGCCTGGAGCCTTCCAAGATCATGTGCGGGTGGGACGGCACCGTGAAGATGCTCAGCTTCGGCGTCTCCGGTGTCGGCAACTTTGTCCAGCATCTCGGGGAAGGAATTCCTTCCATCCTGTATTACATGCCGCCGGAGCAGATTCGCGGCGAGAAGATGGATGGCCGCTCGAATCTCTATAGCCTGGGAGCCATCCTCTATGAGATGGTGACGGAGAGGAAGCCGTTTGAGGGCACGGACGCGGAATCGCTGCGCAGCGGTATTTTGCAAGGCACACCCATTCCGCCGGTCCAGGTGAACCCGAAGGTGCATCCGCTCTTGAATGAGCTGATCGTCAAGGCGATGGCCACAGATCCCCAGGCGCGTTTTCAAAACGGCCGGGAACTGTTGGACGCCCTCGAGGCCTGCAAGGAATCGAAGCCCGTTGCCAGGAAGCCTGAAGCCAAGCCGGCAGGGCCGTCGGTTTCCGAGAACGTAAGAGCTGCGGCGCAGGCAAAGTTTGTGGGGGCGCCAAGCCCGGCGCCTCCGCCGGCCGCGCCGCCGATGAAGCCGCAGCCCACGGCTCAGGCAAAGCCAGCCACGCAAGACGTGATGGCGAAAGCCGCGGCTGCCGGAGCCAATATCGGCGATTCGCGATCTCCATCTCCTGGCAGTCCATCGATTGGCAGTCCAGCCGCCGCTCCTTTGAACCGGCCCAGCGTCTCCCCCGCGAGTGCACCACCGCATGAGGCACTGAAGCCTTCCGCGTCGATGTCTTCCGCCGTCAGCCAACCGGATGAAGACATACTCGAGCCGCTGGATACGCCTCGGATCTCCGTCGATCCCTTGATGGCCGGAGGGGCATCCGGCGCCGCGACCGGCCCAAGCTTTTCCGATATCAGCGAACTGCCACCACTGAAAGAAATCTACGTTGCTCCCCCGCCGCCACCGCCGCTTCCGATCGATGTTCCGTCAGCCCCAACAAAGGCAAAATTGCCGTCTGCGCGCAAAGACAAGAACGAAGACAAGCCCAAGATTCAGCCTGGTGAGCTTGCTCAAAAAGCGGTCACAGAGATCACGAACGTTCCGCCGAAGCTGTACCTTTATGCCCTGGCGGGAGCCATCGGGCTCATTCTGCTGATCGGGCTTGGGGTGATGCTGTACGTTCACCACCAGAACAGTGACGATGACTCCGGCGCGGGGCGCGCTGCCGCTGCATCGGAAACCCCAGCGCAGGCGCAGGTGGTGCAGCCCGCAAATGGGCAAGAGGCGCCGTCTGCTCCATCAACCACCGAGCCTTCCAACATCCAAGACACAGCGGCGCATTCTGGCACGAAGTCCAGATCGCGTGGCGCGAAAAAACCGGCTCCTGAACCTGCGCCGGTGGTCCTTCCCGGCCAGCTTGCTGTGGATTCCAATCCGCCGGGGGCTCAGGTTCAGGTCGATGGCAAAAGCGATCCCAGTTGGGTTACGCCGTTCACCTTGACGAATCTTCAGCCCGGGCATCACTCCATTGTCGTCAGCAAAGCCGGCTACTCCACCGACAGCCGCACCCTTGAAGTAACAGCGGGAAATCGCGTGACAGCGTCGGTCCGTCTTGCACAAATCATGGCCACGCTGGTGGTCAAAAGCGACCCTGCTGGAGCCGGCATCTACGTTGATGGCAAAGATATGGGAACCAAGACCCCCGGCCAGATTAGTCTCGACAAGGGGCAGCACGTGGTGCTGGTGCGCCTGCCCGGCTACATTGACGAGACCATGAACGGTCAGTTCACTCTGGGCCAGACGACCAGCTTTTCGCCCACGCTCCGTCCACTCGGGAATGCGGACAGCATCAAGACCGTAGGAAAAATGTCCAAGCTGTTTGGTGGCAAAGCTGCCCCCGGACAGGCAATGCTCACCATTCACACCCAGCCCAAGGGGGCGCAGGTTACGGTGAACCAGCGCATGCTGGAGAAGAGTTCGCCGGTCGAGGTGGCCCTTGACCCGGGCAACTACGTCATCGATATCACGCTGAGTGGTTATGTGCCGGTCCACAAGGTTGTGAACGCGGAAAAAGGCGGCAAGGCGGCAATCGATGAAGTGCTGCAGAAGCAGTAAGGTTGGAACGGCGGACTCTCGACTTAATTGGGCAGTTTGAAGTTGATCGTGATCGGAGTCTGGGTTTCAACCGGCTCGCCATTGAGCAGATAGGGCTTGTATTTCCACTGCCGGACGGCATCGCTGGCGGCCGCGGTCAGTCGCTTGTCTCCGCTGATCACCTGGGTGTGGGTAACGTCGCCGCTCTTGGAGATGGTTGCCAGCAGTTCTACTGTTCCCTCAATCCGCGCTCGTAGGGCGATTGGCGGATAGACGGGCGCAACCTTCTTGATCAGCAGCCCTTGCGATACTCCTTGGGAAACGGGAACGGCCTGCAACTCTGGCTTTGAAGCGGTGGCGCCGGGCATGACAAGTTTTGGCATCGACGTGTCGGTGCCCACCAAGCTCATCCCCGTCATACTCGGGGCTGGAGTCTCCGGGGCCGCTGGCGTCGCTGCGACAGCTGTCTTCACACTCCTTGTCGGAAGCGGCGCCGGCTCAAGATTTGCCAACACAACACTTTTGCCTGAAGAAGAGAGATCAACCGAAGGCTTTTGAGGGCTCTGCTCCGTTGCCGCTGCCAGCGGAGCCGTGGGACGGGCCTGGCTGGTTGCCGGTGATGGTTTTGGCGTCGCCTCTGCATTTCCTGCGCTCGACGCTGGCGCCGGCGCCGTTGGCGCAACGGTTAACGGCGAGGGCTGATTGGCTGGCCGATGAACCGGAGCTTGCTGGCCCGCGGGCCGCTTGGTCAGTCCCTGGTATTGAGTCCAGCCGATGTAGGCCGCGGCAGCGATCAGCGCGGCGGCCGCGATGAGCAACAGAATCTTCTTGCCCTTACCGCTCGACTCGGGGTGAACGTTGGCTCCCCCGAAGGTGAACGTCGGCTCGGCGCTCGCGGCCTTAGGAGGTTTGCTGACCTCCGCTTTGGCTGGATCCTGAGCCGGGTCAGCACCAGTCTCTTCCGCCGGTTCTTCCGCGGCAGGAGGTTTCTCAAGCATCCGAGCCGGTGCAGGTGCACTGGCGGCCCCGCTACTCGAAACCGCTGTTGCCGTGGCCTTGATTGCAGAGGTTTCCTCTCCGGCTGGTTCCGGAAAAGCGTCATCCTGTGGGACTGCCTGGCTTGTAGCCGCCGGGGTGAGCTTGGTCGAGAATACGCTGGCGTTCGTCGGGCTTGCTGCTGCTCGAGATGCCATAGCGGAGCTGGTTTTCACCGGCGGGACAGGTTTCCCAGGCGGAACTGGGTTTGGAACAGCAGGCTTCACCGGCGTGGCTGCTTGCGGAGGTGCCGCAGCAGCGCCCGCCGCTTTTGCCGGATCATTCTTGCGCAGCAGTCCCCGCGCCACCCGCAGCGTTCCCTTGGATTGTTCCACATTGATCGGCTTGGTCAGCACCAGATTCGCGCCGATGCGAAACGCCTTAGCAACGCCCCCCTGGCCTTCGACCACAGATACTGCGAGTGCGGTCTGATTCGACGCCGAATTGCGCGCACTCTTAAACAACAGAGCCGCATTCTGCTCGTTCTCGCAGTCGACCACCACCGCGTCGAACGATTGCCCCATCAGTTTCTTAACCGCAGCGAAGGTCTCGGTGCAGGCCTCGACGGTAAAATCCAGATCACTCAATACCTGGGTGAGAATCTGTGCGCTTTTTTCGTCGGGACAGAACAGAAGTGCTTGATAACCCATACTATCGCCATCGTAGGTACACGGGTGAGTGAGCGGCAAGTTACTCAGGTAATTCGCCGCCAACCCCATCTTTTTGCCTCCACTTTCAGCCGCAGCCGGTCGCTTACAATGGCGAAGCATGACTCGCCGCCTGCCGCTTTGGCTCAAAATCGGGTGGACTGTCTGGCTGCTGGTGTGGGCTCCGCTCTATTGGCGGCAATACGGATTGCAGAATTTTCTCTTCTTCTGCGACATCGGCAATGTGCTCATCGGAATCGGCCTGTGGCTGGAAAGCCCCGTGATCTTCTCCTGGGTGGCCTGCGGGTTGCTGTTATTCCAGACTCTCTACACGGTCGATCTGGCGGGAGCGGTGCTCACCGGCCACCATCTGATCGGCGGCACCGAATACATGTTCGATCCTCACCTGTCAGTGGCGATTCGTCTACTCAGCCTGTTTCATGTGGCGACTCCACCACTGCTGTTGTGGGCGATCTGGCACCTGGGTTACGACCGCCGCGGCTGGAAGTTGCAAACGCTCACCGCGTGGATCGTGATTCCGATCAACTTTTTCTGGCGGCCGGAATCGAACGTAAACTGGGCGCGCGGTCCGTTTTTTCACGAACAGCACGCCATGCCGGGATGGGTCTACTTACTAGGCTATCTAGTTGTCGTGCCGCTATTGGTCTACCTTCCGACACACTTTCTTCTGCTTCGATTTTTCCGGTTCTGGAATCGGACCACTTAACGCGTCTTTGGAGAGTCCTTCGGAGTCTTGCGCAGGCTGGACTCTGTGGGCGGGTATTCGATCGATCCTTTCAGCGATGAGATGTCGTCCGGATGAAAATCCGGGAAGGGCAACTTTTTGGCGTCGCGCAAATCCGCCACTTTTTTCGCTGCCTCATCCGCTTTTTCTTTCTCGATACCGGTATGGCGGCTCAGATACAGCGTTTGCGAGGGAGCGGCCAAGCCGCCGCCCGACTGTTCCACCACCTCCATGATGCGCAGGAGCAGGTCTTCGCGCACGGCGGCGAACTCGTTGACGTCTCGCGTCAAAATGTAAACCCGAAACCCGATCGTAAGGGCTCCACCAGAAATGTCGGCGAGCCGCATGCGTAGAGTTTGAGGTTCCACTTTAGGATGGCTATAGAGCAGTTTGCGGATCTCAGCAAGCACATAACGTGCGTGATCGGCTTTGGATTCCAGACGCAGACCGACTGTGGTTTGGAAGAGAAACTTGTCGCGTTGGCTCAAGTTTTCCAGGTTGATGGTGGCCATGGTTCCGTTGGGAACGGCCAGCAGAGTTCGTTCTTCGGTGCGGATGCGAGTGGAGCGCAAGCCGATATCCTCGACCACGCCGGTTCGATCGCCGATGCGGCACTCGTCGCCGACACGAAAAACCTCGTCGCCGAGAACAGAAACGCCGCCAAACAGATTCTCAATCGTTTTCTGCGCGCCGAACCCGATTGCGAGGCCGCCAATGCCGAGTCCGGCCAGCGCCGTGGTCATGTTGAAACCCAGGCTGCCCAGCACGGCCAAAACTCCCAGCAAGAAGATGACGGCTTTCACGACGCGCTCGCCGAGCAGCATGAGCGACCCCGTGCCGGCATGTCCGTGCGCTAGAGCGCGCCTGCGCACCCGCCGCAGCAACCACCGCACTACGCGCCAGCCAATCCACGTCGCACTGACGATCAGAGCGATAGAGGTGACTTGAAAGTAGTAATGCCGCGGCAGTAACGGCATGCGGAGATAAACTACGAACACTTGATGGATCAGCGTGCCCACCAACGACCAGGCCGGGCCGGAAACGGAGTGCCAACTCGCAACGTCGAGTTGCCCCCGCCGCCGCGCCCACCAGCGCAGAGGAAAGCCCGCCGCGGCCAGAATGAGCCACGCTAATGCGGCGGCAACCGGCGTCCCCAACAGCAGCGCCAGCCACTGCCACAGCGCCATTCCCGCCAGCTGATGCTTCACCAGAACACTCGGAAGCTTGCTTTCGACCTGTCGCGCTTGCGCCTGGTCGTAAAGTTCCGGCAGCTTAACCAGCGTATCGGAAGAGATCAGCCAAATCTTGCCGGCAGACGGGTCGGTCACTCGCACCAGATCGAGATCGGCTTCCACGTCGCCCGCCGACATGGTTCCCAGCTTCTGATGGCCGAGCAGCACGCCCTCCTGCGGAATCCCTTCCGCTTGATCGTAGCGGCTCAGGTTGCCCGTGAATGCGTGGTCGAGAACGAACTTGAGCTGCGTCGCCGTCTGCTCGCCCTCGGATTGGCGGCGCGCGGCGCTCATCTGCAGATATTGCGTTGCAATGCCGTAATTCCCCGCTTGTGCCGCCTTGAGAAATCCAACAACGGAGCTCGAAGGCGTGGTCCTGCCCAGCACATCGCCGGAAGTACTCGTGCTTCCCACGCTGGCGGGCGACGGTAGCACCTGGCTGAGCGGAGTCTGGGCGACCGCGATTGTGCACGCAACCGCGAGCCACGTCCAAACGGCAAACGCCCTGCAGAACCATGACATCATGTTCTTATGGTGAAGCGCGGGTGTTGGCAAGCCTTCATTCTATCGGATCGACGCCACCAGGAAGATCGTACCCATCCCGCGCTTCATCCTCGTTTGGGCCGGTAGATGTGGGTGCTGGTCCCGAAGAACACTTCGGCCGATTCCATCACGGTTTCGGAAAGTGTCGGGTGCGGGTGGATGGTCATGGCAACGTCGCGCGCTCGCGCCGCCATTTCGATGGCCAGCACCCCTTCCGCTATCATCTCTCCCGCTCCAGCACCGACGATCCCGACGCCGAGCACGCGCTCGCTTTGCGGATCGATAATTAACTTGGTCATGCCTTCCGGCCGGTCGAGAGTGATCGCCCGTCCGGAAGCGGCCCAGGGAAACTTGGCGACCTTGATCTCGCGATTCTCCTGCTGCGCCTGCGTTTCCGTTAGGCCGCACCACGCCACTTCAGGGTCAGTGAATACCACGGCAGGAATAGCGCTGGGTTCAAATGCAACCTTATGTCCGGCGATCGCTTCCACCGCCGTTCGCCCTTCATGCGATGCCTTGTGCGCCAGCATCGGCTCGCCCACCACATCGCCGATAGCGTAGATCGAAGCATCGTCGGTCTGCAGCTGCTTGTTGACCTGAATGAATCCCCGCGCTCCAACCTGCACGCGCGTGTTCTCCAGCCCCGGAATCTCGGAGTTCGGCTTGCGCCCGACCGAAACCAGCACCCGGTCAAACACTTTTTCCTGAACGCTGCCGTCCTGCGCTTTGAGGGTAGCGCGAATCGCGTTGCCTTCGTCCTTAACCGAAGCGACAGTAGTGCTCAGAAGAATTGCCTCGAGCATCTTCTCCAGCCGCTTGTGCAGCGGCAGCACCAGATCGCGATCCGCGCCCGGCAGCAGTCCCGGCAACATTTCGACAACGGTCACGCGTGTGCCCAGCGCAGCATACACCGAACCCAGTTCCAGCCCAATGTATCCACCGCCCACTACAAGCAACGTGCCGGGAATATCTTCCAGATTCAGAGCGCCGGTCGAGTCCATCATGCGCGGCGAATCGAGCTTCAACGTTGGGATGATTGCCGGCCGCGAGCCGGTCGCGATGACAATGCGGTCGAACGTCAGCGATTCCTGCGAGCCGTCGGTTTTCGTCACCTGCAGTGTCGTCGAATTTTCAAACGCCGCGCGCCCTTGCACATACTTCACCTTGCGCTGCTTGGAAAGAACGCCCAGCCCGCCGGTGAGTTTCTTGACAACATTTTCCTTGAAAGTCCGCAGGCGCCCGAGATCAATCTTCGGCGCGGCGAATTCAATGCCCCAGTCTTTGGCCTGATGCGACTCCTCGATCAGTTTGGCCACATGCAGCAAAGCCTTCGACGGAATGCATCCGCGGTACAGGCAAACCCCGCCAGGATTCACTTCCGGATCGATGAGAGTGACGCTCATGCCGAGATCGGCGGCAAGAAACGCGGCTGCATAACCGCCAGGACCGGCGCCAATGACGCCGATGTGGAGTGAGGGATTGTCAGACATCGTCGTGCTCAAAACTTGAAGCTACAAAAGCCCTTGTCATCCTGAGCGGCGCTCTTTGCCGCGAAGGACCTATGCAACTCGCGCGCGCCACTGAATCCGCCGGCAGGTTACATAGGTCCTTCGCGTCGCTCAGGATGACAAGCGAAAAATCTTACCCTTGCACCGACAGCAAGAACGGCTGTTCGAACGCTTCCGCAATCCAGCGCAGAAACCGCGCGGCGTCGGCTCCGTCAATCAACCGATGATCGTACGAAAGCGACAGCGGCAGAATCAGCCGCGGCTCGAATTTGCCACTAATCCACTCGGGTTCCATGCGCGAGCGCGAAAGCCCCAGAATCGCCACTTCCGGATAATTCACAATCGGAGTGAATCCCACGCCGCCAATCCCGCCGAGATTGGTGATGGTGAACGTGCCGCCTTCCATGTCCGCAGGAGTCAGTTTTTTCTCCCGCGCCTTCTTGGAAGCCTGCGACAACTCAACTGCCAGCTCGACGATGTTCTTCTTATCCACATCACGAATCACCGGGACAAGCAAGCCGCGGTCGGTATCGGCAGCAACTCCAATATTGATGTACTGCTTGTAAATGATCTCTTCCTTCTCGATGTCGATGCTGGCATTGAACTGCGGAAACACCTTGAGCGCAGCCGAGCAGACCTTGAGCGCGATCGCCGTCACCGTCATCTTGCCGCCGGCCTCTTCGGCTTTGGGCGCAAAGCGGGCGCGCAATTGCTCCAGTTCGGTGATGTCGGCGCGGTCGTGCTGCGTGACATGCGGAATCGTGTTCCAGGCTTCCGATAAGTGTTCGGCAGTCTTGCGGCGCACCCCGCGGATCGAAACCCGCTCGATCTTGCCCCACTTCGAAAAATCCGGAAGCTGCGGCTGGGCGAAGTGCCCGGCCTGCGGCACCTGCGCTGCACTCGCCGCCGACATGAGCATCATTTTCGCGTGGGCCTTTACGTCGTCTTCGCTGATGCGCCCGCCGGGCCCGCTGCCTTTTACTTCGTAGATGTCGACACCAACTTCTCGCGCGAACCGCCGCACCGAGGGCGACGCCGCAACCGGCTGCCGGTGCTCGGTTCCCGCCACTTTTCCC
>Ga0187781_10002022_pt1 | contig 15463 bp, 16 predicted proteins | sample 0715_SJ02_MP02_2_FD_132447 | JGI IMG/M metagenome (GOLD analysis project Ga0187781, IMG submission 132447) | Tropical peat soil microbial communities from peatlands in Department of Meta, Colombia - 0715_SJ02_MP02_20_MG | ecosystem: Environmental > Terrestrial > Soil > Wetlands > Peat | place...
TCACGATGCGGCGCGGCAGCGATGGGAGATCGAGCGCCTCGTTCGAGGTGATGGCGTGCTCGATGCCGGGAATCGCCGGCAGCACCGGATGGGCGCCGGTCGCCACCAGGATGTTGGCGGCGGTGTAGCGCCTGCCGTCGACCTCGACCGTGTGCGGATCGACCAGCCGGCCGCGCCCTTCGATGAGGCGCACGCCGGAATTCCTCAGGAGATCGCGATAGACGCCTTCGAGCCGGTCGATCTCCCGGTCCTTGGCGGCGATGAGCGCCGCCCAGTCATGCACCGGCGGCGCCAGCGTCCAGCCGAAGCCCTTGGCCTCGGCGAAGGCGTCGGCGAATTGCGCGCCATAGACCAGCAGCTTCTTCGGCACGCAGCCGCGGATGACGCAGGTGCCGCCGACGCGGCTGTCCTCGCAGATCGCCACCTTGGCGCCATGGGAGCCGGCGCGGCGCGAGGACGCGACCCCGCCCGAGCCCGCGCCGATGGTGAACATGTCGAAATCGTACTGGGCCATGCGCAGCGCTCCGCGAAGAAATGTCCTGAAAAGGAAAACCTCAGAGTTTTCCAATGAGTTGTCTAGTCACCGTCATCAGGTCGGCAATGGAGGAAGACGGGAAGTGCTGCTGGAAAAACCCATGAGCCAATACGTTGCGATCGGCCAAGCTGGCGACGACACGGCCATAATCGTCATCATCAATGATCCCTTCCGCAAGCAGTCTTTTCACGAGAGCGATCGAGGGCGTTCGCTCAGTCGGTGGAAGTCCGAGCTTCGCAAGATGGTGCCTCGCCGCAGCCTCGAACACCGACCACAGAAGCAACAAGGCGGCTCCGACCTGCTTGTTTTGCTGAAGAGTCGATACCTCCTTAAGTCTTGCTTTGAGGGCGGAAGGGGTCGGTAGCTCCGATGGTGGCCGCCACTCGATATCGTCCAAATCCATTAATACGATTTGAAATTTCCATCCCGGCTCACGGGCAACGACCTCCGAAAGCGCCCGCCAGTAATTCTGGTCGTGCGGAGACAATCGCCGCTTCACTTCGATAATCAAATTGTCGGAGCCCTTCTGCGCGATCAGGTCGGGTGAAAAACCCTGCAAAAAAGCGGGGAGCTGATCACCCTTTGGCTCTCTGATGACGCGATAGCCTTGATTCAAGTAGTGCCGGGTCAACTCCTCGACCTTTTGCAACTCCTGGGTGGCGGTTTCGTTCGTCGTCATGGAATTTGACCGTGATCCGGTGGATCGGAGATTTTAATATAAACGAAATCAGTGCCTTTTTCCTTAGCCGCGTCGATCGCGCCCAACAGGACCGTGCCTGGACTCGTCAATATCAGACCCGGCGCAAGGCGCGTCCTTCGAGCAACGAGCTGAGCGACAAAACGATCGTCTCTTATATAGGTTGGCTTAAGTGCATCAAGAATGGGCTTGGACATGTTATCCACGTCGATAGATGTGTCGCCAAAGTGAAAATAAACGATCGTAATCGATATGTCTGTCTCTATCGCGGGCTGCAGGTACGGCCACACGGCGTCAGCGGCCGCTCGGATGGAAGATTGCCATTTCCCGACGCTCAAAGCGCCGGCGGTTCGGGGAACGCCAGAAACAGCAAATTCGAATACCATGTCCGGTGCCCGTCCCCGAACGGCAGTCGCCCCTCGGCAAGGAGCAAGACTACACCCCCAGGACGCCGCCCATGCAGAGATATTTGACCTCGAGGAACTCCTCGATGCCGTATTTCGAGCCTTATGTTGGCACCGGACACGGGGCCTGCGGCTTTACAGGACCTTAATCGCTGTCGGTTAAACCCAGGCGCATGGCCGTCATCGACTATTTCCGCGACTTCATCGTCCAGACCCTGCTCTGGGTCTGGCTCGCCGCCTTCCTCATCTGCGGCCTGATCGAGCGGCTGGCGCCTGCGGAAAAACGGCAGCCGGCGGGCGACCTTTTGATGAATCTTGGCTATTCCGTGGTGTTGAACTGGCTGCTCTTCACGGCGGCGCCGGCGATGGGCGCGATCGAGACCTTCATCCTCAACGGCTTCGGGCTGGGGCTGATCGAGCTGCCCGCATCAGGCTGGCCGCTTGCCGGCTCGGTCGCGCTCTATCTCCTCGTCGCCGATTTCATGGAGTACGCCTTTCATCGCGCCCAGCACGCCTGGCCCTTTCTCTGGGCGATGCATTCCTTCCATCACAGCGACCGCTCCGTCAACGTGACGACGACGCAACGCAATTTCTGGCTGGAGATTCCGCTCAAGACGGCGTTCGTCTATCCCGTCGTCGCGATCCTGTTCAAGACGCCGCCGGCCGTCCTCGCCATTGCCACGCTGTTCGGAGCGATCCGCTTCTTCTCGCACATGAACCTGCGTCTGTCGCTCGGGCCGCTCTGGCCGGCGGTGACCGGCCCGCAATACCACCGCATCCATCACTCGCCGCTGCCGCAGCATTGGAACAAGAACTTCGCGGCGTTCTTTCCGATCTTCGACGTCGTCTTCGGCACGCATTACCGGCCGCGGCCGGGCGAGTTTCCCGCCACCGGGCTCGATACCGCCGACGCGCCGCGCACGATCCTCGAGGCGGTGCTCTGGCCGCTGCGCCGATGGCTGCGGCCGGCGGGCAGCCTCAGCCGCTGACGCCGCCCATGCAGAGATACTTGACCTCGAGGAACTCCTCGATGCCGTATTTCGAGCCCTCGCGGCCGAGCCCGCTTTCCTTGACGCCGCCGAACGGCGCCACCTCGGTGGAGATGAGGCCTTCATTGATGCCGACGATGCCGTATTCGAGCGCCTCGGCCACCCGCCAGACGCGGTTGACGTCGCGGCTGTAGAAATAGGCGGCAAGGCCGAACTCGGTGTCGTTCGCCATCTCGATCGCATCGGCTTCGGTCTTGAAGCGGAAGAGCGGCGCCACCGGCCCGAAGGTCTCCTCGCGCGTCACCGCCATGTCGGTGGTGACGTCGGCAAGCACGGTGGGCTCGTAGAAGGTGCCGCCCAGCGCGTGACGGCGGCCGCCGACGATCACCCGCGCGCCTTTCTTGAGCGCGTCGGAGACGTGCTGCTCGACCTTGTCGATCGCCTTCATGTCGATGAGCGGGCCGATCACCGCGCCGGCCTCGACGCCGGGGCCGACCTTCATCGCCTTCACGGTGTCGGCGAGCTTGGCGGCGAACGTCTCGTAGACGCCGTCCTGCACCAGCAGCCGGTTGGCGCAGACGCAGGTCTGGCCGGCATTGCGATATTTGGAGGCGATGGCGCCCTTGATCGCGGCGTCAAGATCGGCGTCGTCGAAGACGATGAAGGGCGCGTTGCCGCCGAGCTCCAGCGACAACTTCTTCACCGTGCCGGCGCATTGCTCCATCAGCACCTTGCCGATCTCGGTCGAGCCGGTGAAGGTGAGCTTGCGCACGATCGGGTTGGAGGTCATCTCGCCGCCGATCTCGCGGGCGGTGCCGGTGAGGCAGGAGAACACGCCTTTGGGCACGCCCGCGCGCTCGGCAAGCTCGGCGAGCGCCAGCGCCGAGAACGGCGTCTGGCTCGCCGGCTTCAGCACCATGGTGCATCCCGAGGCGAGCGCCGGCCCCAATTTGCGCGTGATCATCGCCGCCGGGAAATTCCACGGCGTGATCGCGGCGCAGACGCCGATCGGCTGCTTCAGCACGACAATGCGCTTGTCGCGCATATGGCCGGGGATGGTGTCGCCGTAGACGCGCTTGCCCTCCTCGCCGAACCATTCGATGAAGGCGGCGGCATAGGCGACCTCGCCGCGCGCTTCGGCCAGCGGCTTGCCCTGCTCGGCGGTCATGAGCTGCGCCAGATCCTCCTGGTTCACCATCATGAGGTCGTAAAGCTTGCGCAGCACCTGGGCGCGCTCCTTGCCGGTGCGCGCCCGCCAGTCCGGCAGAGCGCGTTCGGCCGCCTCGATCGCCGCCCGCGTCTCGTCCGCGCCCATCTTCGGCACATGGCCGAGGATGGAATTGTCGGCGGGGTTGTTGACCGGGATCGTCTCGCGATTGCCGGCATCGACCCATTTCCCGTCAATGTAGCATTGCTGGCGGAAGAGCTTGGCATCCTTGAGCTGCATGGCGATCCTCCGGTTCCGGCGTTGCCGGCGAGTATACCATGCGGGCATCGTCCCCGCGCGTCGTTTTGCGTCGGCGTCGCGTTTGCGTCGCGGCGAGAGCGGGCTTACCATCCCCGCCCGAGCGAGATAACTCACGGGCGCAGCCCGAGCGAGGACGCGATGAAAACGATGGTGAAATCGGCGGAGAGCGCGCGCAAGCCCGCCGCCCCGGCCAAGCCGCCGGCCTATCTCTCCGGCTTCGGCAACGAGCACGCCAGCGAGGCCATCGCCGGCGCCTTGCCGCAAGGCCGCAACTCGCCGCAACATCCGCCGCTCGGTCTCTACGCCGAGCAGATCAGCGGCACCGCCTTCACCGCGCCGCGCGGACAGAACCGCCGCACCTGGCTCTACCGCATCCGTCCCTCGGCAATGCACGGCGCCTACCACCGCATCGACAATCGCCTGCTGCGCAGCGCGCCCATTACCGAGGTCGAGGCGCCGCCCAACCGGCTGCGCTGGAGCCCGCTGCCGCTGCCCGAAGCGCCAGCCGATTTCGTCGACGGGCTCGTCACCATGGCCGGCAACGGCGATGCCAGCGCGCGCAGCGGCGCCGCCATTCATCTCTATCTCGCCAACCGCTCGATGAGCGACCGGTATTTCAGCAACGCCGACGGCGAGATGCTGCTGGTGCCGCAGCAGGGCCGCCTGGCGCTTCACACCGAACTCGGCCTCCTCGAGCTGTCGCCGGGCGAGATCGCGCTGCTGCCGCGCGGCGTCAAATTCCGCGTCGCGCTGCCCGACGGCGCCGCGCGCGGCTATGTCTGCGAGAATTACGGCGCGCCTTTCCGCCTGCCCGAGCTGGGGCCGCTCGGCGCCAACGGTCTCGCCAATGCGCGCGACTTCCTCGCCCCCACCGCCGCCTTCGAGGATCGCGACGAGCCCGTCGAGGTGGTGACGAAGTTCGAAGGCAATCTCTGGGCCGCCGAGCACGGCCACTCGCCGCTCGACGTCGTCGCCTGGCACGGCAACCACGCGCCCTGCAAATACGACCTGGCGCGCTTCAACACCATGGGCACGATCAGCTTCGACCATCCGGACCCGTCGATCTTCACCGTGCTGACCTCGCCCAGCGAGACCGCGGGCACCGCCAATGTGGATTTCGTCATCTTCCCGCCGCGCTGGCTCGTCGCCGAGGATACCTTCCGTCCGCCCTGGTTCCATCGCAACGTCATGAGCGAGTTCGTGGGGCTCGTCCACGGCGTCTACGACGCCAAGGCGGAAGGCTTCCTGCCCGGCGGCGCCAGCCTGCACAATTGCATGAGCGCGCATGGTCCCGACGTGCCGACCTTCGAGAAGGCGAGCGAGGCGGCGTTGAAGCCGCACAAGATCGACAACACGCTCGCCTTCATGTTCGAGACCCGGCTGGTCAGCCGGCCGACGCGATTCGCGCTCGAGACGCCGGCGCGCCAGCGCGACTACGACGCCTGCTGGCAGGGTTTCCGCAAGCTCTTCGAAGGCTGACCCGCCGGCACAAAGGACGAGGCGCCGGGCGGCCGCGGGGGGCCGCGGCTTGCATTTCGGCGCGAAAGGCGTCATTTTGCCCTGATCAGTCTCTGCTTCGGCGCTTGCCGTACCGTCCTTCGGGACGTTTCTTCAAGATCTGATGAGGCCGACACTGCATCGCACCACGCGAGGGCGCGTGGGGCGCTTTTAATTCAACGGAGACCGACATGGCTCTTGGTACAGTAAAGTGGTTCAACGCGCAAAAGGGGTTCGGCTTCATCCAGCCGGCCGATGGGGGCAAGGACGTCTTCGTCCATATCTCGGCGGTCGAGCGCGCCGGGCTCGCCACGCTTCAAGAGGGGCAAAAGATCCGCTTCGACGTCGTCACCGAGCGCGGCAAGCAAGCTGCGGGCAATCTCTCGCTGGCCGACTGAGGACGCAGAACGCCGGTATCTGCCCGGCGGCCCCGGGGGCTGCCGGGCGGCGCCGGTCGCAGCGGCCTCCAAGGAGGGCTTCATGCAGGTATTCGTCCGCGACAACGACATCAATGCCGCCTTGCGCGTTCTCAAGAAGAAGATGCAGCGCGAGGGCACGTTTCGCGAGATGAAGCGGCGGCGTTCCTATGAGAAGCCGTCGGAGCGGCGGGCGCGCGAGAAGGCCGAGGCGGTGCGCCGCACCCGCAAGGCGCTGCGCAAGCGCATGGAGCGCGAAGGCTATTAGCGGCCCGCGCCGGCCCCGCTGTCTCTCGCGTCCAGCGCAGGAGAGTGAGCATGAGCAAAGCCGATGATCTCGCCGCCGCCGCCCGACGCAAGGCGCAGGAACTCGTCAGCCGGACCAGGGAGGCGGACGCCGAGCGGCTTGCGGCGCGCGACAAGCAGCGCCAGGCGGAAGCCGCCAAGACCGCGCGGCTCAAAGAGCAACGTCTGGCGAAAGAAGCCGCCGACGCCGAAGCCGCCAAGGCGGCGAAGGACGCGGTGAAGCAAGCCCAAAGACAAGCGCGCGAGGCCAAGAGCAAACCGGCGCAGGGCTGACGCGCGCCCTCGCGGATCTACTCCGGCTCTTACTCCACCGTCACGCTTTTCGCCAGATTGCGCGGCTGATCGACATCGGTGCCCTTCGCCACGGCGACGTGGTAGGCGAGGAGCTGCACCGGAATCGCATAGAGCAGCGGCGCCACGAAAGGATCGCAGCTCGGCACCTCGATGCCGAAGGCGAGCCGCCCGCCCATCCGCGCCAGGCCGTCGCGGTCCGAGATCATTACCACCTTGCCGCCCCGCGCCACCACCTCCTGGATGTTGGAGGCGGTCTTCTCGAAGAGATCGTCGCGCGGCGCCAGCACGATCACCGGCACGTGCTCGTCGATCAGCGCGATCGGCCCGTGCTTCATCTCGCCGGCGGCGTAGCCTTCGGCATGGATGTAGGAAATCTCCTTGAGCTTCAGCGCGCCCTCCAGCGCCAGCGGATAGGCGGTGCCGCGGCCGAGATAGAGCACGTCACGCGCCTCGGCGATGGTCTGGGCGAGCTCGGCGATGCGCTCGGCGTGCAACAGCACGTCATTGGCCCGCGCCGGCACCTCGGTGAGCGAGGTCGAGAGCCTCGCCTCCTCGGCCGCGTCGATGGCGCCCCGCGCCCGCGCCGTGGCGATGGCGAAGCAGGCAAGCACCGCGAGCTGCGTGGTGAAGGCCTTGGTCGAGGCGACGCCGATCTCGGGGCCGGCGAGCGTCGCGAGCACGGCATCGGCCTCGCGCGCCATCGTGCTCTCGGGCTGGTTGACGAGCGCCACGGTCTTCTGTCCCTGCCTGCGGGCGTAGCGCATCGCCTCGAGGTGTCGAGCGTCTCGCCGGATTGCGAAATGAAGAGCGCAAGCCCGTCCCCGGGCATGGCCGGCGCGCGATAGCGGAATTCCGACGCGATCTCGGTGTCGACCGGGATGCGGGCAATGCGCTCGAGCCAATATTTCGCCACCAGCGCCGCATGGTAGGAGGTGCCGCAGGCGATGATCGTCATCCTGCCGATATCCGAGAGATCGAAGGGCAGGCTGGCGAGATGGACGCTGCGCGTCGTCGGATTGAAATGCGCGTGCAAGGTGTCGCCGATCACCGCCGGCTGCTCGAAGATCTCCTTCTCCATGAAGTGGCGGTGATTGCCCTTGCCGATGAGCGCGCCCGACAGCGCCGTCTCCCTGATCGGCCGCTCCACCTTGTGGTGCCCGGCATCGAACACGCTGGCGCCCTCCGGCGTCACCACCGCCCAATCGCCCTCGTTGAGATAGAGGATGCGGCGCGTCAGCGGCGCCAGCGCCAGCGAATCGGAGCCGAGATACATCTCGCCCTCGCCGAAGCCGATGGCGAGCGGCGAGCCGCGCCGGGCGCAGACCAGCAGGTCCGGGTGGCCGGCAAAGAGGATGGCGAGCGCGAAGGCGCCCTCAAGCCGCTTGAACGCCTTGGCGGCCGCCTCGGCCGGCGCCATGCCGTCCGCCAGGTGGCGCGTCACCAGCGCCGCCACCACCTCGGTATCGGTCTGCGTCTCGAAGCGGCAGCCGCGGGACACGAGCTCGTCCTTGAGCTGCTGGAAATTCTCGATGATGCCGTTATGGACGACGGCGACGCGGTCGGTGGCGATGGGATGCGCGTTGATCTCGTTGGGGACGCCGTGGGTCGCCCAGCGCGTGTGGCCGATGCCGATCTTGCCGCCGAGCGGCGCCGTCCGCAGGCGCTCGACGAGGCGGTCGAGCTTGCCCTCGGCGCGGCGGCGCTCGATGCGCCCATCGACCAGCGTGGCAAGGCCGGCGCTGTCGTAGCCGCGGTATTCGAGCCGCCGCAGCCCCTCGATCAGCAGCGGCGAGACCTCTCTCTTGCCGATGATGCCGATGATGCCGCACATCAGCTTTTGCCTTGACGCCGCTTCTTCGCCTTCTCGCCGCCGCGCCGCGCGCGCATCTCGGCGGCGCGCTTGGGCTTGGTCACCTGCGCCGCGCGCTCCAGCGCCAGCGCGTCGGCCGGCACGTCTTCGGTGATGACGCTGCCGGCGCCGATGAAGGCGCCGTCGCCGATCTTGACCGGGGCCACCAGCGAGGCGTTGGTGCCGATGAAGACGCCCTCGCCGATCTCGGTGCGGTGCTTGGCAAAGCCGTCATAGTTGCAGGTGATGGTGCCAGCGCCGATATTGCTGCCGCCGCCGACGCTGCTGTCGCCGAGATAGGTCAGATGGTTCGCCTTGACGCCTGGCCCCAGGCGCGAGTTCTTCACCTCGACGAAATTGCCGATATGCACCTCCTGGGCAAGATCGGCGCCGGGCCTGAGCCGCGCGAACGGCCCGACGCTGGCCCCGTCGCCGATGCTGGCGCCGACGATGTGGCAGAAGGCGGGAATCTCCACCCCCGCGCCGATGGTGCAGCCGGGGCCGAAGACGACGAACGGTCCCACCACCGTGTCGCGGCCGATGCGCGTGTCGGCGCTGAGATAGACGGTGTCGGGATCGATGAGCGTCACGCCGCTCTCCATCACGGCGGCGCGCAGCCGGCGCTGCATCAGCGCCTCGGCCTGGGCCAGCTCCGCGCGGCTGTTGATGCCGATCATGTCGGCCGCCGGCGCCTCGACCGCGCGGCAGGGCAGGCCGCGCCGGCGCGCCACCGCCACGATATCGGTGAGATAGTATTCGCCCTTGGCGTTGTCGGTGCCGATATGCTCCAGGAGGTCGAAGAGAAGCTTGCCGTCGATCGCCCAAAGGCCGGCATTGCAAAAGCCGATCGCCGCCTCGGCAGGCGCGCAGTCGCGCGCCTCGACGATCGCCTCGAGCATGTCCCCGCGCATGACCAGCCGGCCGTAAGGGCCGGGATCGGCGGGCCGCATGCCCGCCACCGCCGCCGCCGCCTCGGGCTCGCGCCGCCGCTCGGCCAGCACGCGGCGCAGCGTCTCCGTGGTGAGGAGCGGCACGTCGCCGTAAAGCACCAGCACGTCGCCGGCGAAGCCTTCCAGCGCCGGCCGGGCCGAGATCACGGCATGGCCGGTGCCGCGCGCCGTCACCTGCACCACCGTCTCGGCCGGCGCTACCGCCTCGGCCACCGCCTCCATGCCGGGGCCGATGACGACGATCGTGCGCGCCGGAGCCAGCGGCTTCACCGCCGCCAGCACGTGGGCGATCATCGGCCGATTGGCAATGCGGTGCAGCACTTTGGGCAGCGCCGATTTCATGCGCGTGCCCTGGCCCGCGGCAAGGATCAGCACGGCGAGGTGGCGGTCGGTCATCGGCAAGGGACGAAGCGGCGGCAAAGCAGCGGACTCATCGGTGTCTCGCGCGGCGGGAACCTGTCATAAGAGGATAACAGCGACCAGTAAAGAATTGTGAACGAAGATGAAGCGGACCGCCTTGTTGTTCGATCTCGACGGCACGCTGGTGGACAGCGTGCCCGACCTTGCCGCCGCCGCCAACCGGCTGCTGGCGGAGCTTGGACGGCCGCCGCTCGGCGAGGCGGAGATCGCCGCGATGGTCGGCGACGGCGTCGCCAAGCTGGTCGAGCGCGCGCTCGCCGCGAGGCAGGCAGGGAACGCCGCGCTGGCGCCCGCCATCGCCCGCTTCACCGCGCTTTACGCGGCGGATGCCGCCACCCTCACCCGCCCTTATCCCGGCGTCCCCGAGGGGCTCGCCGCGCTCGCCGAGGCCGGGGTGGCGCTCGCGATCTGCACCAACAAGCTCGAGCAGGTGACGCGCAGGGTGCTCGACGGCCTCGGCCTCGCGCACTATTTCGCGGTCGTGCTCGGCGGCGACAGCCTGCCGGCGCGCAAGCCCGATCCCGCCCCTCTGCTCGCCGCGCTTGAGCGACTCGGCGTGGCGCCGGCCGACGCGGCCATGGTCGGCGATCACCGCAACGACATGCTGGCGGCGGAGCGCGCCGGCGTTGCTGCGGTCTTCGCCCGCTATGGCTACGGCCTCGCCACGCTCGGCGAGTTGCGCCCCGATGCCATGATCGACCGCTTCGCCGATCTGCCGCTTGTGATTGGAGAGATGTTCGGCCTGGAGTGAAGGCACCGGAACGACGGCGTCAGGGCGCCGGATCGAGCCCCGTCATGCGCACCGTGATAAAGCCCCAGGAACTCCCGAAATCGATGCGCAGCGGCAGTGCCGGTGCGCCAGCCCGCGGCATCACGAACCAGACGCGGCCTTCATTGGTGTGCGGCGAGTAATCCTGGTCCCAGGAGAAGCCCGCGATCTTCACCGCAACCGCGGCGCAGCGCCGGGCCTCGCCGGCATATTCCGCGGCGGGTGACGGCGCCAGCCGCTCGACCCCGTCATCGCTGAGCACGATGTCGTAGCGCCGGCGGCCGTCAAAGACGGCGAAGCGGCCCTCGCACTGTTCCCGCTGCGCCACCGCATGGCCCATTGCCAGGAGCGCGGTCAAGGGATCGAGGGTATGGGCGATCTGTTGCAGCGTCGGCTTGGGGCGGCCCGGATCCTCGGCCGGCACCAGCGATGTCAGCACCGTGCCGTCGCCCGGGTAGTCGAGGCGCGCCTTGCGGTCCTTGCCGCGCGCCCGCAGCGTCTGCTCATGGAACAGCGGCTGGAGGTCGCCGAGGCCGACCGTGCCTTGGCTCTCGGTCTGCAAATCGAGGCGGTAGAAGAGCCGCAGCAGGCCCACCGTCCTCACCTGCCCGCTCAGCGCATAGCCCCGGCCGCCCTCGTCGAGGCGGAAATCGAAGGCCACCACCGGAAAGCCCGCGACATAAGCCTCGTAACGGGCTACCAGCGGCGCCAGGACGGTGCTTGGCGCGGCTGCCTGCTGCGCCGCCACAACCGGCCAGGAGAGCAGCGCCAGCATTGCCGCCACCCCCCATGGCACCAGCCTCGACCGCCCAGGCCCCTTCGGCGTCATCGGTCCAGAGTGCGGCATCCGCGGGGTGCGATCAACCGCCTTGGCTTGCTTGACACTGTGCCGGCCGGCCCCCTAAATGCCGCGCGGCTTCGGGCGCTTAGCTCAGCGGGAGAGCACACCCTTCACACGGGTGGGGTCGTAGGTTCAATCCCTACAGCGCCCACCATTCAAACCCGCAGGAATTCACCGGTTTCCTGCGGGTTTTTGCGTCCGTGTTCGACATCATTCGGCAGGTTTCGGCAGAACGCTACCGGAACGCGGCAGTTCGGGTGGTGCAAATCTGGTGCAGTCCGTTCCAGGCGCGTTCGCCCGCTTTGTACTGTCGCCGCCATGTCGATGACCAGACCGGCGCCCCTGCGGCATAGGCCGGGCCTGTGGTGTTGCCGCGCGAGAGCGCGAAGACGCGCCTCCTGGAATTGACCGCGACGCCGGAGACCTCGCCGAAAGAGACGGCGCGCGGCAGGGGCAGCGGGTCGGAATGGAGTCGTAGGCGCGGGCCGGCACCGTCTGGGCGACGGCAAAGCGCAGCGGCAGCGCGAACGCCGCAACGTCGCCGCCGGGGGTCGGCATGAAGCGGCGGCGATCGAAGGTGCCGCCCAGCGCATCGCCGCAGCACAGACGGGACGTCGGATGTTGAAGTGCTTGCCCGCGGGCCGCGCCGGACGCCGGTCGTTTCGACCGGCAGGGAGAACCGGCGGGCAGTCTCATGCCGGGCTTGGCCTCCCACCACTCCGCGCGCTTTTGCGCTCGCCGCTTGCGTCCCGGCAATTCCGAACTTGCCGGGGGTAGGGCGCATCGGAAATCCGCACCTTTATAGTTGTGTATATTATATGAATGATCTATAAAAGTGTAATACATTCGGGTTCTGACGCGAGGGTCGTTCTTGCGCGGACTGCTCCGCGCCGTCTTGGCCGTCGCGATGGTGGTGGCCGCGGCGATGATGTCGCCGGCGGCTTGGCCGCAGACGCGCACCTTGCATCTCATCTCCTATCAAGAGGATCTCCGATGAGCCTGATAAAGGGATTCTCCCTGCCCTGTACACCCGATAGTGGCTCGCGTCTCGCGCCAATGCCGAGTTGGTACGACGTGGTCGATGCGCTCATCGCCGCGCAACCATCGTCGCCAACGAGAAGATTCCGGGCGCGAAGATCCCGTCTGCCTCGCCCGCGGACGCGCGTGGCGCGGCTTGATGAAATGCATCGCTGTCCTCGGCACCGGAGTTGAATTCACCAAAGGGAGCGTTGCTTATGAAAATCGCGGTAATGGGGGCGGGGGCGGTTGGCTGCTACCACGGCTTCAAGCTGGCGCGCGCCGGACACGATGTGGTGCTCATTGGGCGCCCTCACCATGTCGAGGCGGTCAGGCGTCAAGGGCTCAGGCTCGAAACGCAAACCTTCGACGAACGCATTCCTGTCTCTGCCGGCACCGAAGCGAGCGCGGTGCAGGGCGCGCAGCTCGTGCTCTTTTGCGTGAAGTCCACCGACACCGAAAGCGGCGGGGTTGCCGTCAAGCCGCATCTTGCGCCGGATGCGGTGGTGCTGTCTTTGCAAAACGGCGTCGAGAACGCGGACCGGCTGCGCGCGCTGCTGCCACAGGAAGTGATTGCGGCCGTGGTATATATCGGCGTCGAAATGGCCGGGCCGGGGCATGTCAGGCACCATGGCCGCGGCGAGCTCGTCATCGAGTCGTCGAAGGCCAGCGATGAGGTTGCGCGCGCGCTCATCGCCGCCGGCGTGCCGACGGATATTTCCGACAACGTGCGCGGCGCATTGTGGGTGAAGTTAATCGCGAATTGCGCCTACAACGCGCTATCGGCGATTACGCATTTGCCGTATGGCCGGCTCGGGCTCGTGAAGGGTGAGGGCGTGGCCGCCGTCATGCGCGACGTCGTCGATGAAGGCGTGGCCGTTGCGAAAGCGGATGGCGTGACGCTTCCGGGCGATGTCGATGCGGCCGTTCGCAAAATTGCCGAGACGATGGCGAGCCAGTACTCATCTACCGCGCAGGATCTGGCGCGCGGCAAGCGCAGTGAGATCGATCATCTGAACGGCTTGATCGTGCGGCGTGGCGAAGCTCTGGGCGTCGCGACGCCCGCCAACCGGCTGCTGCATCAGATCATCAAGCTGATCGAGAGCAAGTAGCGGAGTCATCGCTCCCGCGCGAAACCATCGCGTAAAGGTGGAGTTGAGTCATGAATCAGTCGACCGAGCGCGACCCGGAAGATTTTGCGGCGGGGCAGACGTTCGGATCAGGGCGGCTGCGCATCGACAGGGAACGGGCTCTCGCGTTCGCGGCCGAGTTCGATCCGCAGCCCTTCCACCTCGATTTTCGGTGGACTGACCGCCACGCGCTGGCACACCGCTGCCGTGACGATGCGGCTGCGGTTGAGACCGAACTCGAGCCGGCTGGCGGACCTTGAGTAGGGTGGAGCGGTACGCCCACCTTATGCCGTCCGCCATGGTCACCGACATGAGGCGCCTATGAGGCAGCTCTCACCCGCGGATCGGCGCCCTTCCTGGGACTGGTGCAAATCTGGTGCAATCTACCGCTAGGACGGGAAAAAGCCGTTGACGGTCAAACCGTTATCCGCCATATCATCGCCGTTCACACGGGTGGGGTCGTAGGTTCAATCCCGACAGCGCCCACCGTCGCCCTGCCCCTCCGGTCCTTCGCGACAATTTTTTCCGCCGCCGGCCGGAGCCGGCCTTGAAAGCCGGGAGCGCCCCGCCTATTTTGCTGGCACTCACGCCCGGAGAGTGCTAACAACCCGGCATAAGCCCCTAGTTTTGATCACCAATTTGGAGGAGGACTCTATGCATTTCCGTCCCTTGCACGACCGCGTGGTCGTCCGCCGGATCGAGTCGGAGGAAAAGACCGCCGGCGGCATCATCATCCCCGACACCGCCAAGGAAAAGCCGCAGGAAGGCGAAGTCGTCTCCGTCGGCCCCGGGGCGCGGGGTGAGGACGGCAAGCTCTACCCCCTCGACGTCAAGGCGGGCGACCGCGTGCTGTTCGGCAAATGGTCGGGCACCGAAGTCAAGCTCGACGGCGAAGACCTCATCATCATGAAGGAAAGCGACATCATGGGCGTGATCGAGGGCAAGCCCAAGGCCACCAAGAAGGTCGCCTGAGCCCGAAAAGACGCCATCCACGAGAGAGAAAGAGAGAGTGAAGGACCATGGCAGCTAAAGAAGTCAAATTCCATGGCGATGCGCGCGAACGTTTGCTGCGCGGCGTCGACATTCTGGCCAATGCCGTCAAGGTGACGCTCGGCCCCAAGGGCCGCAACGTCGTCCTCGACAAGTCGTTCGGCGCGCCGCGCATCACCAAGGACGGCGTAACGGTGGCCAAGGAGATCGAGCTCGCCGACAAGTTCGAGAACATGGGCGCGCAGATGCTGCGCGAGGTGGCGCAGAAGACCAACGACACCGCCGGCGACGGCACCACCACGGCGACCGTGCTCGCCCAGTCGATCGTGCGCGAGGGCGTCAAGGCCGTCGCCGCGGGCTTGAACCCGATGGACCTGAAGCGCGGCATCGACCAGGCCGTCGAGGCAGTGGTCGAGGACGTGAAGAAGCGCTCCAAGAAGGTCTCGACCAACGACGAGATCGCCCAGGTCGGCACCATCTCCGCCAATGGCGAGCGCGAGATCGGCGAGATGATCGCCAAGGCGATGCAGAAGGTCGGGAACGAAGGCGTGATCACGGTCGAGGAGGCGAAGAGCCTCGAGACCGAGCTCGACGTCGTCGAGGGCATGCAGTTCGACCGCGGCTATCTCTCGCCCTATTTCGTCACCAACGCCGAGAAGATGGTGTGCGAGCTGGAGAGTCCGTTCATCCTCCTGCACGAGAAGAAGCTCTCGGGCCTGCAGGCGATGCTGCCGGTGCTCGAGGCGGTGGTCCAGAGCGGCAAGCCGCTGCTGATCGTCGCCGAGGACGTCGAGGGCGAGGCGCTCGCCACGCTCGTCGTCAACAAGCTGCGCGGCGGCTTGAAGGTGGCGGCGGTGAAGGCGCCGGGCTTCGGCGATCGCCGCAAGGCGA
>Ga0187781_10002023_pt1 | contig 15459 bp, 10 predicted proteins | sample 0715_SJ02_MP02_2_FD_132447 | JGI IMG/M metagenome (GOLD analysis project Ga0187781, IMG submission 132447) | Tropical peat soil microbial communities from peatlands in Department of Meta, Colombia - 0715_SJ02_MP02_20_MG | ecosystem: Environmental > Terrestrial > Soil > Wetlands > Peat | place...
AGCAGCACATAGAGCGGGCGCTTCACATCTCCGACCAGGTACTCCAAAAGCGGCCTGCTGCTCGCGGACGCAGCCACAAACGCATTGTCCGGATGAGCTTCATGAATCTGCCGCGAAATGACGGTCAGATTCGCCGCTGCTTCCTCACCCGTTACTCCTGGTTTCAGCCGCCCTACGACACGAAACATGTGGTTCTCGAAAGAGGTCATGATTGATTCCGGAAATTCGTGATACACGGTCGTCCATAGCTGAGTCGTCGAATCCGGAAACTCGAACCATGCTGGCATAATGCCGATAACCGTATAAGGCTTGGCATCCACGTAGATGGTGCGGTTCAGGATGGCTGGATCAGCACCGAATCGACGCTTCCACAGGCTCGAGCCCAACACGACTGTTCCCTGGGCACTTGGGCTGTCGTCCGCGGCCGTGAAGGTGCGCCCCAGCGCTGGGCTCACGCCGAGCGTTGGAAACATATTCCAGGAGACATGCGCTCCATTGAGTGTTTCCGGCAGTTGACCGCCCGACGCGGAAAGCGCTGCCTCGTCGGCCCGGACGAGGGCCAGGCCGATGAAGCTCGTATTATCTTTGTTCCAGGCCGCATAGACGCCACCAGCAACCGCATTGTGTGGCCAGTCTCCGCCACCGACGGCGATGGTGCTGTGCTCGTCAGCCATGACCAGCCGGTCAGGATCGGTAAAAGGCAAAGGCCGGAGCAACACGCCGCGCACCACTGTGAACAAGGTAACGCTGGCACCGATACCAAGTGCTGTAATGAGGATGGCAATGATCGCAAATCCAGGTGTCCGGCTTACCATGCGAGCCCCGATGCGAAGGTCGCGCAAGAACTGGTCCAGTCCATTCCAGTTCCATGTGGCGCCCGTCTTTTCGCGCGCCAAATCAGGATTGCCAAACACGCGCAAAGCGGCGAGGCGGGCTTCTTCCTCGCTCATGCCGGCAGCCCGGTTTTCGGCGATCTGTTGCTCCATGTGAAAACGCAGCTCTTCATGGAGCCGTGTATCCGCCATTCTGCGAAACAGGAGCATACGGACCTGTATCACCAATTGATTCAGCCACCGCATTGCGCCTCCTATTAACCATCAGCCCCTGGGTTCTGAGCCTTCGCCGCGTTCAATCTCCGGAGCCGGTAGGCTAACTAATCGACTGCGCTTGAATCACACCTCGCCGACGACCAGGTTGATCGCAGTGGAAAGCCGCTTCCAATCTGCTGTCTCGGCTTCCAATTGCTTGCGCCCGGCAGTGGTCAGCGAATAGAACTTGGCCTGGCGGCCGGTTTCGCTCTCCCCCCATTTGGCTTTGATCCAACCCTGTTGCTCCAACCTGTGCAGCGCGGGATACAGAGACCCCTGTTGCACTTGCAGCACTTCGCTTGAAATCTGCTGAATGCGTTTGGCAATTGCCCAGCCGTGCATGGCTTGAAGCGAGAGCGTCTTGAGAATGAGGAGGTCGAGCGTGCCCTGAACGAGATCGGTAGGTTTACCCATACTATGATTATCTACAATACATGTTGTAGATAGTCAAGGTATAGGCGCGTCACCGCGGTTTTCCATCATGAAACAATTGTTATTTGCTGGATAACGAGCTGGCACAAAAGGCGAGGCGAATACCCGCCGCTTGCCGGAACAGCCCTGAACGCTCGCGATGTCCGGAATCAGAAGCTTGGGGACAACTACGCTGTCGCGGTAGTCAACGAGAGCTTGGCCCGCGGCTATTTCGGAAGATAAAATCCCGTTGGGCAGGATTTTCATAAGGAGGAGGCAATATCTGAAACGGAAATCGTAGGCGTGGTCGGCGACGCAAAATATGACCACTTGCGCAAGGATGTCCCACCGATTATTTACGTTCCGACTCTGTACGTCCCCGAGTTCCATTTTGCTGGAGAATTCGAAGTCCGCACGGCACTCAATCCCAAAGCTAATCATGCCGACGATCCGCGCCGCCCTTAGCCGCTTCGACAGCAATCTGCTGATCACAGACATGAGAACCGAGAAGGAACAAATCGACCAGGACACTTACCAAGAGCGCCTCATCCTCAATCTCTCTGCTCAGTTTGCCTTGCTGGCCCCGACACTTGCCTGCGTGGGAATTTACGGGCTGCTTTCCGACCAGGTCACGCGGCGTACGCACGAGATGGGAATCCGGCTTGCCCTTGGCGCCGAGCGCGCCGACTTGCTTCGGGTTGTTCTCCGGCAGGGTGTCGTGCTGGCAATTGGTCGGCGCCCTGATTGGCGGTGCGGCAGCGTTGGCCGTAACCCGTTGCCTGCGAAGCTTCCGGTTTGCCGTGAAACCGTCGGATCCACTTACGACGGTGGCCGCCAGTGCGTTGTTGATCGCTGTGGCGCTAACAGCAAGTTTCATTTCCGCGCGAAGAGCAATGCAGGTCGATCCCATGGTCTGCTGCGGTACAGGTGAAGGAGGTCCCGAGTGAAAGGCATATTTCAAGACATTCGTTATGGAGCCCGCCAGTTGCACCGGGAACCCGGTTTCCTCGCGGTTGTCGTTTTCTCTCTCGCACTAGGAATCGCCGCGAACAGCACGATATTCAGTGTGCTTAATGCGGTTATGTATCGACCCATGCCCTACGACCATCCTGAAAGGCTCGTGGCAATCTGGCAAACCGAGCAAGGCCATCCGGATTCGCTGCAGCCACCGCCAATAGCGGAGATGATGGATTGGAGGAAGCAGGATCACGTCTTCGAGGACATCGGGTTAACCAGCAACACCAACGGTTCTAGCATGTCGGGTTTAGGGCAGCCTGAACCCGTCCATGTGCAATACACAACAGCCACCTTCTTTAGTGTGCTAGGTGTGAAACCGATCCTGGGGCGATTTTTTCTTCCCGAGGAAATGCAGGACAACTCGGAGACGGTCGTAATCAGTGACTCATTTTGGAAGCGCAAATTCAACCGCAATCCCAGCGTCCTGGGAAAAACGTTCAACGTTGATGGTTCCCTTTCCACTGTGGTGGGAGTCATGCCCCCAGGATTCGCTCCTTTCTATGGAGCGAGAATCGATCTGTGGATCCCGGTCGATCCGGCGAACGCCCGCTACTCGGCCAGGCTCGATCACTGGCTGATGCCGGTGGCGCGTCTGAAGCCGGGCGTGACCTTATCCGAAGCCCAGGGCGAGATGGACGTAATTGCCAAGCGACTCGAGCAAGCCTATCCCGCCACGAACAAGGGCGTCGGGAAAAAGCTTGTGCCTTTGCATCAGGAGCTTTACGGATTCTTCGGACAATACCTCTATCCCCTGTTCGGCGCTGTGGCATTCGTTCTTCTGATCGCCTGCCTCAATGTCGCCAATCTCCTGCAGTCCCGAACCGAAGTGCGCCGCAAGGAATACGCTCTCCGATCTGCACTCGGATCAGGTCGGCGGCGATTGATTCAGCAGTTATTCGCGGAGAGCGGATTGCTGGCTTTGCTGGGGGGAAGCCTCGGTGTCGTTCTGACGTTTGCCGGGATTGCTCTGTTTCGTTGGCTGGCCTCCGATTTTCCCCTTAGGGACAGCATCAACCTCGATCTTCGGGTACTGCTTTTCACCCTGGGAATCTCAGTTCTGACTGCATTTCTCTTTGGGTTGGCACCCGCCATTCAGGCTTCCCGCGCCGACTTAAACCTCGTTTTGCGGGAAGGCGAAAACAGGACTGCAACTGCAGCGCGGGGTTGGGCCCGACATGCTCTCGCTGTTTCCGAGGTGGCCCTTGCGATGGTTCTGTTGATCGGCGCCGGATTGATGATCAACACCATCCTGCATCTGCAGCAAGTCAATCCCGGATTCGACACCACAAACGTCGCGACCGCGTCGCTGCAGGTTCCAGAACAAGGCGGGAAATATCTGACCAGAATTCCGGGCGGCGATATGGAGAAACCACTCCCGCTAGTAGACGCTTTCTATCAACAGTTGCTGGCAAAAGTCTCGTCGTTGCCCGGAGTGGAGACGGCGGCAGTCATCAGCGGCCTGCCCCTGCGCGGCTCAGTGAGGTACTCTTTTTCTGTCTTGGGGAAGCCCTCGCCGCCGCCAGACAATAGGCCCAACGCAGGATTCGTCGAAGTAAGTGCGGACCTCTTCCGCACCCTGCGGATTCCGCTCAGAAAAGGCCGCTTTTTGGACGAGCACGACAATCAAACTGCACCCTGGACCGCGGTCATCAACGAGGCCTTTGCGCGCCGCTACTTTCCGAACGAAGATCCCATCGGTCAGCAGTTGCTCATTCGGTATGAGCCCTGGCCGATCGAGGAAGATCATCCCCGGCAGATCGTGGGGGTCGCGGGCGATGTCAGGCATTGGAGCCTGGGGGAGCCGGCATACCCGTTCGTCTACACTTCATATCTTCAGCATTCCGCGATTTTTCCGGGCGGCTCCGCCATGGATCATTTAGATCAGAATCTTGTGATCCGCACGGCTCGCAGCCTGTCAGGCCATGAGGCAGACTTTGGAGCTGCCTTGAAGAAAGCAGCCGGAGATCTGGATCCCGATATACCGCTCACAGATGTGACGACGATGGATGAAGTGGTCGGCGAGTCGATTGGCGACTGGAGATTCTATATGCGCATTCTCGGGATTTTCGCTGCCATCGCCGTCCTGCTCGCCGTAGTCGGCATTTACGGAGTCATGTCTTACTTCGTCAGCGAGCGTACGCACGAGTTTGGCGTTCGCATGGCCTTAGGCGCCCTCCCTTCTGACGTGCTATCCCTCGTAGGCAAGCTTGGAGTTAGGCTCACGTTGATCGGCATTGCGATTGGAATCCTGTTAGCTGTCGGCCTAACTCGTCTGATTTCTGGCTTCCTGGTCGATGTGAAACCAACCGATCCCCTCACCTATGCTGCGGTTTCAGTGGTGTTGGTCACTGTCGCTCTTTTGGCGTGCTACATCCCTGCGCGAAAAGCAACCCAGGTCGATCCCATGGTGGCGCTGCGCTACGAGTAGTCGCTCATAAATAGGGGAGCAAGATCTGCATGCCGCAGAGGCACTGTGCCGATACCCCCTGGTGCTCATTCGGTAGTGCCGAGATACACTGGTACTCGAAACAATGACCCGAATTCTTCTCATTGGCGCCGGCAAAAACGGAAGAGCTCTGGTGGAGCTATTCCATAAAGAGCCAAACGTCGAGATCGTCGGCGTGGCCGAAAAGGACGAGAGAGCGCCGGGGTTGGAGCTCGCGCGTGAACTTGGCTTACCGGTAACCACGAATTGTCAAGACCTGCTTGCGGCGAAGGCCATCGACCTGATCGTGGATGTGACTGGCGATCCCGCGGTCGCCCGGACGATTCATAGCATGAAGGCCGAACGCACCGAAGTCATTGGCGGTAATGCTGCCCGATTCATTTGGGAATTCATCGACGCCAGGAACAAGACCCGGGGCCTTGAAGACAAATATCAACTTGCCCTGCGGGAGTTGGAAGCGCGCGCTGAAAGTGAGTTCGTCGTTGGCAACAATCCAAAAATGAAAGAAATTTCGGAACTGATTGCCAAGGTCGCGCCCACGCCTACAACAGTCTTGATTCGCGGCGAGAGTGGAACTGGAAAGGAACTGGTAGCCAGAGCCATTCATCGCCATAGTGCACTCAGTAGTCAACCTTTAGTGACGCTCAACTGTACAGCCTTGTCCCCGGCTCTGCTGGAAAGTGAGCTCTTCGGCTACAAGCGCGGCGCTTTCACCGGTGCTTATGCCGATCGCAAAGGATTGTTTGAGAAAGCCGATGGCGGGACGATGTTTCTCGATGAAATTGGAGACATGTCCTTAGAAATCCAAGCAAAGCTCTTGCGGACCTTGCAGACGGGCGAGATTCGCGCCGTCGGTGATCTGCGCACAAAGAAGGTAGCTGTGCGGATCATCGCGGCCACGAATCAGGACCTGGAAAAAGCCATCCGTGACGGCGCTTTTCGCGAGGATCTCTTCTATCGCATCAATACCTTCGCCATCACGCTTCCACCGCTTCGCGAGCGGAAAGAGGACATTCCGTTCCTAGCAGAGTACTTCCTGCAGCGGGCGCGAGCCAAGGTCAACAAGCATGTGGAGTCGATTGCACCCCGTGCCATTGCGCTCCTCAGAAATTATTCCTGGCCCGGCAATCTGCGCGAACTGGAAAACGTGATCGAGCGCGCTGTGGTATTGACCTCAACTTCGATGATTGAAGCCGAACACCTTCCCCTTCACGTCCAAGATCTTCCCGGCTTCAAACCGCAAAAGGGATTTATGGCGAGCAAAGCAATGGCGATCGAGCAGTTTGAACGACAAGCACTAGCCAGTTATCTTTCTGAGGCGAAGGGAAACGTGTCACGCGCAGCCACGCTCGCAAACCTTCCCCGCAGAACGTTCCATCGCCTGCTGGCAAAACACAAGCTCGCCAACCTGGCCCGTCAGACGAGCGCCTGAGACACTGTTGACATATGATTGAGACATTTATGTCTCTACCGGGCAGTTCGGGCGTAAGCTAAAGCGAAACTTTGATTTATTCTGTTACACCCCGTCTTGATGCGGGACAAATATGTCCCACAAAGCGGCTTGCGACCCAACCGATTTGAGGGATCACTTCTTTCCATCGACCGCTTAACCCATTGATTCAGCACGACGTTAAACCTGGGCAAAATGCCTTTGCTTACCTCTTGCCGCAGCTGGTACGCCACGTGCCTTCGTTGTCTGAGGAAGGCGATCACGAACATAATCGCGTGCGCCTGGCCGGGCCGTGCTGCTTGCCGGTGGACTCGGCCTGGTCACACCGCGCCAACATGACGCGCAAGGTTGTGACCGGCTCGAAGGCAAGGGCGCGTTTATTACAGCGTCCGCGATCCTACGCTGCTTCCGATGATCGGCTTTCACGTCAATCTCGGTCCGATGGAGCGATGGGGCCTGGCATTCGAAGAAACGAAGATCCTGGTGAACTCAGGGATGGAGACGAGCTTGCCCGGCGTTTTTGCGGCCGGCGATATCGTCACCTATCCGGAGAAATCAAGTTGATCGCGACCGGATTCGCAGACGCCGCAATCGCAGTTAAAAGCGCAGTGGAATACATGCGTCCAGGCGAGAAGGTTTCGCTGAACTTCAGCAGCGTCGCCGGACTGCCGAAGACTGCACAACAGTTAGCAGCGGTAAGAACTAGCAACTGACAGCAACATGCAGACAAGTTTGAAGGAGAGAGGAATGGCAGGTAACAACAGTTCGGTCAAGAATAAGAACCGCTGGGCGGCCGGAGTTACGCCTTACGCAAAAATGGGGTATTACAACGCGGACTACGAGCCGAAGGAAACGGATATTCTGTGCGCGTTTCGGTTGGTGCCCCAGGAGGGTGTGGAACCGGTTGAAGCGGCCGCAGCGGTGGCCGGCGAATCGTCGACCGCAACCTGGACGGTCGTATGGACCGATCGCCTAACTCCATACGAAAACTATCAGGCGAAGTGCTATCGCGTCGATCCCGTACCGGGCACTGAGCAACATATTGCCTATATCGCCTACGATCTTGATCTCTTTGAAGAAGGTTCGATTGCGAACCTCACGTCCTCGATCATCGGCAATGTTTTCGGCTTCAAGGCGCTTCGTTCTCTGCGGCTGGAAGATATGCGAATCCCTTCGCATTACGTGAAAACCTTCCAGGGCCCGCCGCATGGCATCGTGATGGAGCGCGAATACCTGAACAAATTTGGCCGGCCGCTTCTGGGCGCGACCGTCAAGCCGAAACTTGGTCTTTCCGCCCGCAATTACGGGCGCGTCGTCTACGAGGCGCTGCGTGGGGGGCTCGATTTCACCAAGGACGACGAGAACATCAACAGCCAGCCGTTCATGCGTTGGCGAGACCGGTATCTGTTCTGCATGGAGGCAGTGAACCGGGCTGTCGCGGCCACGGGCGAAATCAAAGGACATTATTTAAACGTAACCGCCGGGACCATGGAAGAAATGTACGAACGCGCTGATTTCGCGAAGGAACTAGGCACCGTGATCGTGATGATCGACCTGACCGTTGGCTACACGGCAATTCAATCCATGGCGAAATGGGCGCGGAAGAATGGCGTGATTCTGCATCTGCATCGCGCCGGCCATGGCACCTATACAAGGCAGAAGACGCATGGCGTCAATTTCCGCGTGATCGCGAAATGGATGCGGCTGGCCGGAGTGGATCACATCCATGCCGGCACTGTCGTCGGCAAACTCGAAGGCGACCCTAATGCCATCCGCGGATATTACAACACCCTGCGCGAAAACAAGCTGGAGGCGGATCCGTCGCAGGGTCTGTATTTCGAGCAGGACTGGGCTTCTTTGCCGGCGACCATGCCCGTCGCTTCAGGTGGCATTCACGCCGGGCAGATGCATCAGTTGTTGCACTATCTGGGTGAGGACGTGGTGCTCCAGTTTGGTGGCGGCACCATCGGCCACCCGGACGGGATTGCCCAGGGGGCGACGGCAAATCGTGTGGCTGTCGAGGCCATGATTCAGGCCCGCAACGAAGGGCGTGACTTCTTGGCTGAGGGACCAGAAATTCTGGCAGCGGCTGCGCGCTGGTCGCCGGAATTGCGAACAGCGCTCGAAGTGTGGAAGGACGTGACCTTCGACTTTGAGTCCACCGACGTGCCGGACGCCGTGCCCACGCTCACAATGTGAGTGCTCATGAACGCTTTGGAAATGGAGAAACGATGCGTGTCACCCAAGGAACATTTTCTTATTTACCGGATTTCACCGAGGAGCAGATCAAACTGCAAATGCGGTACTGCCTCGACAACGGCTGGCCTATTTCCATCGAGCACACGGATGATCCCCATCCACGCAATGCATATTGGGAAATGTGGGGATTGCCGATGTTCGATGCGCAGGATCTCGACATTCCCATTCGGGAGCTCACCAACTGCCGTCAGGCGTTCCCCGACCATTACATCAAGATAAACGGTTACGACCGAACCAAAGGCAGGCAGACAACGATGCTGAGTTTCATTGCCCATCGGCCGAAAGAGGAACCCGGATTCACGTTGGAGCGCACGGAAACGGCAGATCGGCGAATCCAGTACACGATCCGGTCGAAGGCGCAGATGACGCAGTAAGAAGTGGTCGGAGTAGCAAACGAAAAACGCCATGACAAATACTGAAACAACGTCGGTTGACTTTGCCGGGAGCAAGCCGGAGCTTACCCAAGCAGAACGCAACCAGAATATTGTCGACATTTCCGCCGCTCATCGCGATTCCAATCTCGATGAGATTTTGGGTGAGCTCGACCGGGAACTGGTGGGGCTGCAAACGGTGAAGGCCTACGTCCGGCAGATTGCTTCGCTGCTGTTGGTGGCACGCGTACGAGAAAAAGTTGGGCTCGCGGCCGAGCGCCCGACTTTGCACATGTGCTTTACCGGACATCCCGGCACGGGAAAGACCACCGTGGCGATGCGCATGGCGAAGATCCTGCAGCATCTCGGTTATCTGCGGCGCGGCCATCTAGTGGTGGCGACTCGCGATGATCTAGTCGGCCAGTACGTAGGCCACACTGCTCCGAAAACGAAAGAAATTCTTAAGAAAGCCATGGGTGGCGTGTTGTTTATTGACGAAGCCTATTACCTCTATCGCCCGGAGAACGAACGCGACTATGGCCAAGAAGCAATTGAGATGTTGCTGCAGGTGATGGAAAACCAACGGGAAGACCTGGTCGTGGTGCTCACTGGATATCAGGATCGCATGAATACCTTCTTTCAATACAATCCCGGCTTTCGCTCGCGCATCGCGCACCACATCAGCTTCCCTGATTACACGCTCGAAGAGCTTACCGCTATCGCCGAACTGATGTTGCAACAGCAAAACTACATCTTCGATGACGCAGCGCGGCGGGCATTCAGCGAGTATCTCGAATTACGGCGCAAGCAGCCACAATTCGCCAACGCCCGCAGTGTGCGCAACGCCATCGACCGCATAAAGCTGCGCCAAGCGAACCGGTTGGTAGCGCGGGGTGGGTGTATCGCTAAAGAGCAACTGCTTCAGATCACCGAGAGTGACATTCGGCAGAGCCGCGTCTTCAAGGGAGGCTTGGAGGCGGAATTAGGCGATATCAGTGGCGAACCAGGGGTAGGGCGCGGAGGGACACGATGACTAGACGAAGACCAATCGTGCTGGGAATCGTAGGCGACAGTGCGGCCGGGAAATCAACCATCACCCGCGGATTAGTGGAGTTGCTCGGCGAGGAACGCGTGACTCACATCTGCGCCGATGACTATCACAAATACGATCGGGTGGAGCGGGCGCGCCTCGGCATTACTCCTTTGCATCCCGACTGCAACTATCTCGACATTCTGGAGCTTCACCTGGAACGCGCCCACTACGGCGAAGCTATGCTCAAGCCGGTCTACGACCATAGCACCGGCTCGCTGGTGCGGCCTGAATATCTGATCCCCCGCGAGTTTGTCATCGTAGAAGGACTGCTCGGGTTTCACACCCAGGTCATGCGGCAGTTTTACGATGTAAAGGTTTTCCTTGATCCACCAGAGGAACTACGCCGGGAATGGAAAATCAAACGCGATACCGCGAAGCGCGGTTACAAACCTGAGGAGGTATTGGCGGAGCTGCAGCGGCGCGAAGCAGACTCACGGGACTACATTCGTCCTCAGCGTGAGTTCGCCGACATCGTCGTGCGTTTTCATCCCGATGGCGACGGTTCGGGTCAGGCCGACAGTCATTTGAATGTGCAGTTGGTGCTGCGGCCCACGATTCCTCATCCCGATCTCAGCTACCTGTTTGATCAGGACGAAGCACACCGTCCCGGCGTGCGTCTTGAACTTAGGCGCGATAACGGCCGGCCTGTCGATTTCCTCGAAATCGATGGCAACGTCGGCCGTGAGCATGCGGCAGCGTTGGAAAACACAATCTGGAAGCATCTCCCCGACTTACGGCCGCTGCGCGCCGACCAGTTTGGCGATTACGTTTACGGCACCGAAGTCCGGCACAGCGATCCATTGGCGCTCACCCAGTTGCTGATTACTTATCACCTGCTGCGGGCTTACAGCAAGGATGCTCCCATGCCTTTCGCCCGTCCTATCGCTGCGCTGAACCGCTTGCAGTTTGTGCCCGATGCCGTTGCGGAAGAGACTGTCACCGGGAAGTAAGAGCGGAGATGCCGATTCTATCCCGCAGCGAATCTTTGACGGCCATCACTGCCAAAGTTGACACCTCTGACACTTTACGGCGACTGGGTTCAAACAAGTTGTCTGTTTGCAATGCATCCCGGCGGATTCGGCTTACGGCTCCGGCTGCCACAAGCCTTTCTTTTTCAACTGCTTGCAGGATACGAAGCGTGGCGGTGACGCCGGTGTGGCGCAGTTTCCGGTCGGCTGCGGGAACATCACCTCAACCTAGCATCGCCTTGCGCCGATTGTGACACCGGCTGGCTACCCGATGCGACAACAATCCTGACGAACCATCTCTGGCCTTCGTGACCGCCGAAAGCCTGCTTGAACTCCGGCATGTTCGAGACGACGTCGTCGACACGGTATTTGGGATGAGAGTGAGGCTTGGTCAGCACTAGTGCGAATAAGCTCAGGCCGGTATTGCTCAGACCACACAAGCGCCTAGGGATCGGCAGTGTCTTCGCCCTTGGTAAGGCGGCCGTCCTGCTTCACACCGGGACCAGCTTCCGGGATTTCTTGCGTGTACTGATCCGAAATGCACTTTTGCGGTGGCGAAAGAGACGATTGGGACGCACACCCGATGCACTGAGCCCCATCGACACAATTTTTGCTTATGCCGATGCCACGGCCGATTGTGACGGAAGCTGCACTTTTCCGGACCCTGCCTCAACTTTCGCACAATTCCTACTCCCTTGTTCTGGTCACAAGAACGTTACGAAAGTAAAAGCGCCAGGTCCTCGGGCTTCAGGTTCCGAATGACGCTGCTCTCGGCAGCGATGATCTCGGCGGCTAGGGCGCGCTTGCTATTTTGCGACTCGAGGATCTTCTCCTCGACGGTGTCCCGGGCGATCAGCCGATACGCGAAGACCGGACGCCGTTGTCCGATGCGGTGCGTGCGATCCACCGCCTGCGCTTCCACGGCCGGGTTCCACCAGGGATCCAGGATGAATACATATTCGGCGGCGGTGAGGTTGAGCCCGACTCCGCCTGCCTTTAGGCTGATCAAGAAGATTCTGCAGCTTGGGTCATCTTGGAAGCGCTCGACTCGGGCCTGGCGGTCGCGAGTCGAGCCATCGAGGTATTCGTAAACGATGCCACTTTCATTCAGTCGTTCGCGAACAATTTTCAGCAGGCTGGTAAACTGCGAGAACACCAATGCCTTGTGTCCTTCGTCGAGGACTTCGCGCAATTGTGCGAGCAGCGCTTCGAGTTTGGCGCTGGGATCTCCAATGCGTTTGGGGTCCAGCAGTGCGGGATGGCAGGCGGCCTGGCGCAGACGCAACAGGGCTTCCAGAACCTGGATCTTCGACTTAGTCAGGCCGTCGGTTTCGATTCGCTTCAGCAGGGACTCGCGATAGTGCTGGCGCAACTCGTCGTAGAGCTTGCGCTGGGCGGTCTCCATCTCACAGTAAATCGTCTGCTCGCTCTTGGGCGGAAGTTCCTGCGCCACTTCCTGCTTGGTCCGGCGCAGAATGAATGGCCGCAGGGCCTGAGCCAGCAAGCGGCGCGTGTCTTCCGGGGGATTGCGCCATGTGCTGCCGGCGACCTTGAAAATGCTGGCTGCGCCAAGCATTCCGGGATTGAGAAACTCAAATAGGCTCCAGAGTTCGCCGAGATGATTCTCGACCGGAGTGCCACTCAGTGCCAGACGATATCGTCCACGCAAAAGGCGTACGGCCTTCGACGATTCGGTGTCGGCGTTCTTGACCGCCTGGGCCTCGTCGAGGATGACGTAATCAAATTCGAGATCCTTAAGAGAGAGCACATCCCGGCGCAGCGTACCATAGGTGGTCAGAATCACGTCACAGGCCGCGAAGTCGTTGCCATCGCGGGCCATGCCGGTGTGATCCAGAACCCGCAGTTGAGGAGTAAAGCGCCCCGCCTCCTGCTTCCAGTTAAATACTAGGGATTTCGGCACCACGACGAGGGACGGTGCAATGGGCTGGCCGATGCAGCGCAACTCGCGACGCATTTCGAGAAGAGCCAGCACCTGCGCCGTCTTGCCCACCCCCATATCGTCGGCCAGGCAACCGCCGAAAGAGTATCGTTGTAGAAAAAGCATCCACGTCAACCCTTGGCACTGGTAATCGCGCAAACGGCCCACGAATCCCGCAGGCTGTGCAGTATTCTCCACCACGCTGAATTGCTGCAGATCGGCCCGGACGCGCGCGAACGTCTGGTCCCATTGTGCTTCGGGTTGTGTGGCCAGCAGGGCGTCGAGAAGTCCTGCCTGGGAACGGGTGAAGTGAATGTGTCCGTTCTCGGGAGAACCCATCCCGGCCAGGGGACCGATCCGGCGCAGCCATTCTTCCGGCAGCATTCCATAGGTCCCGTCATCGAGCTGCACCATGTTGTTGCCGCGACGCAGGGCCGCAAGCAATTCTGGCAGTCTCGCCTTGGTGCTGCCGTAATCCACTTCGCCGTGCAATTCGAACCAGTCCACACCGCTGGACACTTCGAGCCGGTACGATCCCGGCCGACGGAAGATTTTTCCCTCGGCGTCAATGTGCCATCCTGCCTCGACCAGCGAGCGCACGACCCGCGGCAGCTTACTTGCCGCAAACCCGCGGACAGGTTCGGGTTCCCAGTAACTGGCTGGGCCTCGTTTCACGCCTAGTTGATCAAGCAATGCATTGGCCGCTGCCTCGGCGTCGAAATCGCGCCTCAGAAACCGCCGGCCGGCTGCGTCAAACACGCCCCGCGAGGGATCGGACTCCGGCACAATCCGGTCGTCGTAGGCAAACGAGAGTTCCGCTTGCAGGCGCCCTGGCCCTAAGCGAGCCGGCGCTTGGGAAATTTTCAGACGCGGATCGGGAATTGATGCCAATTCCTGGTACCGCATTTCCTCTGGCACCGTCAGTGGCGGCAGGTTCCGGGAGCAGAGCAAGGCGGCCAGGAATTGATCTTTTTCGCTCTCGGGGGCCACAATCGAGCACTTCTTGCGAAGAGCCGAAATCCACTCAAACGAAGCTTCCTGGGCGCATCGCGCCACTCGGTCCCTGGTAAATAGAAGGCCAGGTGTAACCAGAACCGGGGCCGTCAATTTCATTCGTTCTTCACCACGGTGGAAAAATCCGGTGAGCGCACACTGTCCGTCTTCCACCTTGCCCAACTCAAGCCCAAAACTCCAAGCATCGCCGTCATCCCAGGCCAGCGGCAGCAAAGCTTCGGGCTCGTTCTGAGGCCGCAAGTAGCAGCGGCAAGTTCGCACTATGAGGGGCATGAACATAGTGCTCAGTGCAGGCGGAAGCATTGACAATTCGGGAAGACGTTCATAAGGATCCAAGTATCCATAGGCGTACGTCTGTGTTCCAGCGACCATCGACAATATTTGTTGGTCTTCGGTTAGGGGAAGACGCTGAATCTGGCTGCGCTTCATCGCGAGCGGCTTGGGGCGTGTCCAGCTGTCGTCTTTCCTGCGATCACGAGATTCCAGGGTGAGGCACAGTCCGCCGCTCGAGAGACACCTTGCGATGTCCACGATGTAGAGAATCTCCCGTTTTGCCGGCCACGTGGACTCTGGCGCGGCCGGCCGCGAGCCGGGGGCGACGATCTCGCTGAATTGCTGTTGCCACGATGGCGGTTTCGGCACCCGCTGTCGATTGGTGACAGGTACGCGCGAGCGGGCAACCGAGTCTCGCCATCTGGCCTGCAACGTCTCCCGATCAGTGTCGTCAAAGGGCAATTCAGAATCGCCGCTCAACACCAGTTGCGGCGCAGAAGTGGCCTCAGACAAGCCGCCCTGTGCCTCGGCTGCCAGAATCGTGGCCCAGAGATGCTTGCATGGGGCGCCATTGTCCACGAAGTGGGGGCAGTCACACCAGACCGAGAGGACTCCGTCTCTGAAATTCAGCTCTACGTCATAAGTCCGCGAACCGCGCACTCGGGCGTGCAATTCAGTTTCGGAAGCCCGCTCAATACGGACTTGGTCGCAGCAATAATATTCTTCACCCCGATGCCGAACGTTTCTGGTGAATTGCGGTGCCAGTCGAGTGGAAAGATTCAAGGACATGGTCGGCCCTGACCGCATTCTATCGAATAGAAAGAATAAAGAAGTGGAGCATTAAGCGCGAGCAGCTGGATCGAGACGGGCATCATTATTTCATCGACAGGCTGAAATTTCCTGGCATCGTCTGAATACCAATCGCGCTTCCCATTCACCTTCAGCGACACAGTTTCGAGATAACGACGTCGGCAGGATTGGCCACCTCCGGGCTTATGAAAGATGTCGTCATGCTGGGCGGATATCAGGAACTCGACATCGCGTTTACCGCGGACAATCCCGGCCTGACGCTGTTCCACTGTCACCAGCAATTGCACATGGACTTCGGATTCATGACGCTGTTCGACTAC
>Ga0187781_10002024_pt1 | contig 15457 bp, 14 predicted proteins | sample 0715_SJ02_MP02_2_FD_132447 | JGI IMG/M metagenome (GOLD analysis project Ga0187781, IMG submission 132447) | Tropical peat soil microbial communities from peatlands in Department of Meta, Colombia - 0715_SJ02_MP02_20_MG | ecosystem: Environmental > Terrestrial > Soil > Wetlands > Peat | place...
CCAGCGACGAGGAGGTTGCTGAGAAGGTTGTGATTACTCAGACCAGCTTCCGCTTCGTTAGCACGCTCAAGCTCTGGTACCTCCGCGGAGCCTCGACGGAACCTGAACCGGATACAACCCTGGGTGAGAACACGATCGTCCTATCCGAAGAGTTTTGGACTGAGATTCAAAGACACCCAATCCCCATCGACTTGACCGTGGTACGTGCTCTGGCGGATTCGCCCGGCAATCTAGACTTGTACATCTGGCTCGTCTGGCGCTGTTGGACTGCGAAGACGCAAGTGAGCATCCCTCTGTTTGGCGCCGAAGGTCTCGTATCGCAACTTGGGAACTCGGAAAACCTTAGAGAGCGCGATTTCCGCCGGCAAGTCGCAAAATGGCTCCAGATCACTCGCCAGCTATGGCCGGAGTGCCGCGCCACGATTTCTGAGCGTGGAGAGAACTTGGTGCTGAATCCAGTCAAGGAGGTGTCGCATGCGTCGTAAGGCTGTGGATATCCCCCAGTCCTTCCACGCGACAGAGTTCGCGCATTTCACGTGATTGAGTTCGCGCTTTTACGTGATTCAGCTCGCGCAGGCACGTGATTTAGTTCGCGCGAGTGCCTATTAACTCCTTTTCTACTGGCTTATTGGCGGTCTCTCCTGTAGTTATTTACCTGAAGACCTGAAGTTGACCTGTAGTGGCTCGCTGCAACCTGTGGAAAACAGCACTCAGGCAAGCACAGCGCGCGCTGCGCGGAGACTTCGCCACAACGGGACACACAGAGCCTATTCTCCAGGCACCTCGTAACGATTCTGACCTCAACAGGAACTTTTGTGACAGCCGAATTCTCAACAACCCTGAACATCTACGCGTAGGCTTCCGAGGCGGTGTGCTCTGCGGTTGCGGTGCGCTCGCCGGTTGCTTCCGACCGGGAGTGTGTTGTTTCTGTCAGCTTCGGTGTTTCTGCGCGGTGGCCCATCGCGCTTTCGTCGCGTCTTCGGATGCCGTAAGATAGATCTATGACCGATAAACAGGCCGTGCTCGACGCGCTGCAAAGGCTCCCTGAGACCGCCTCCCTTGAGGAAATCACCGAAGAGTTGTGCATTATGGCATCGCTGCGCCGTGGACGCTCAGACGTTTCCGCGGAGCGTACAAAGACTCAGGAGGAAGCAGAACGCCTGCTTGAATCTTGGGCTACTGAATGGACTCCAAGATAATCTGGTGGGAATGTGTCTAGTACCCGCACGCCAGCGCAGCCGCTGGATGTCTTCAGCGCCTCAACAGGACCGGATGTGAAGCGGAACCATCAGTCTGAAGGGAGCCGGCTTTTGGGCATCAGCGGCGGGTTGAAAGTAAGAACAGTGGCCAGTTTCCCTCAAGCTGACGTAACCGCCAATGTGAACTATGGTAGGTAAATACTAGCTCGTCGATCGCGAATGTACGAGAGGATAAAGGCCGGTCGGATGACTTCCGTGTAGGGCGTGATACGTTCGATAATGTGGGTGAGCCTTCAAAATCAGACATGCCGACTTACCGGCAGCTGACCTCATGCTCCGTGAGGTCCCCTTCAATCCACGTTGGCTGGCGAACGTTTCTGGTGTCGATTATCTAGCCGGGAGTACCTAAGGTTGGGTGGCCGAACGATTAGGCGTCTTAAGGGCAGATATGAGTGCAGGTTCATTGACCATAGCGCAATTGATCGAGCTCGGCTTGTGTGTCTGCCCGCTTCGCCTGGGCCTCCCAATCGTCGGCGATACGCCGCAACAGTCTACTTGTGCGAAGCCATTGGCGCGTGACCTCCGCCCACTGACGATACTGGTCAGCGAGACTTCTCTCCTGCTCGCCGCCGTCGTACATGTTTTTGGAGAACGCACCGCGCTGATTGAAACGGCAAATCGCGATACCAACCTCGATGTGGTGTGCGGACAGATCCTCGATCAATTTCCTGATTGGCTTTGCCGGCCACGCACGGTCGTCTTCATCTACGGGTGCGTAAGCCAGAATTTGCCCAATCTGCTGATCCGTAATGACCGCTCGATCCGCCTCCTTCGCGAGTCTCCTCACCTCTCTGATCCATGAGCGAAGGTAATCCACATCCTGTGCACCTTCGGAAAAGCCCGGTACCGTTTTAAGGGAATGAAGCAACCTATATGCTTGCTGTGCACGCGAACGGCGCTCATCCGTGATTTCTCCGGTCTCCCCGGAAGCCGGCCGGAATGCGTCCAGGATCACGCCTACAAAGAGCTGCGGTGATCTGCCAAGCGCACGATTGAGAGCAACCGGCTCCGCCTGGAACTCCAGTAGCGCCAGGTATTGGTACTCGATCACCGCGAGTTTTTCGATTTCGGCATCCCCTCGTTTCTGCAGGGCCTGAATCATGTGGACAATCTGATGTTGGATGTGTTGCAATTTCCATGACTCTTTACTCAGTTCCGAGGCGAGTCCCCCAAGTGCTTGCATGCACTTAGCTGTGGTGAGTAAGTCTTCGTGGTATGCAACCATTTCGACAACCGCGCTGAACCGCCCAACTGTGACGTATTTATCAAACGCAAACTCAGCATCCTCCTGCGAAGACGGTCGAAAAGCCCGTTTCCGGCTCCAGTATTCCCTCTCGATCTCTGGTCCCAAGGCCAGGACGAAGTCCCAGGATGCACGCCCGTCTTCCCACCTGAGAAAAAGCATCGCCGCGGTCGTGGAGTCGAGACCTTTCGCGAACTGACCTACCCAATCGTCCCAACTCGGCTGGCGTAGCACGTGAGCTGCCCCAGATAGTGACATCACAAAATCCGCGTCTACCCCAGAGTCCTTCGCGGTTGCAAGGGAAATTGCGTTACGAAGGATATCGAGGTCGGAGGTGGCGTCGGCGAGAGCATACCCCACAAAATGAGGATTTTTCGTCGTCCTCGCCAGTTCCAGGACCCCCGCAACACCACGGTCCAGCACCAAAGCGCTTACAGCATCGCGCCGATCGCGATTAGCATCCGCGGCGTAGTCCTGCCCCGAAGCTGGTCCGGCACGTGGGGCGAACTCGTCAAAGAGCCACAGAATCTGCCGAACTCGGTCGCTGGGTTCAATCTCCTCACAGACTTCTTCCAACGGCCTCAACTGATCTGGCGTGAGTGCCCAGTTCGCGCCCTGAAAGTTTCGATGTCGTTGGATAAATTTATGCAGATTCGACCAAAGGCGAAACACGGAGTCAGAGCTCGCATTTTGAACTGAAGTCTTAATCGCAGCGATCGCACGATCACAGGCCTGGGGCTCTAACTGCGCGAAGCTTTCAACGAGGGCAGTCAGGCGGTCGATATCAGTCCCAGCCAACTCGACGGCCAAGTCTGCATACTGCTGGTAGGCAGCCTGCACGTCGGCAGCTGTCGTCGCCTTGCTCTTTGCGTCGCCGAAATCCCTTAGATGGGGTTTAGCGGTCCCGCTCGAAAAGTCGTGGCTCGTCGGAAGCAGGGACATCACCAATCGGAGCCCAACGACGGGGCGAGCCCGGCAGATCGAGCGGAGGACCGCAATTCTTTCCTCGACGGATGCGTAAGTGTTAGGGCGCCAGGCTAGGAAAATGTCACGAAGGCTGCCAATCGGTCGGTTCGCGAGCTTGCCTCCAGGATCAAACTCCGCGAGGGTGAGTAAGAGAGAGGCGGCCCCGTGGAGGTGATCTGGGCTCCACGCCATAGTTTCTAAGCCCCAGAGCAGATAAGTATGCGGACTAAATGAACTCCACAGCGAGTCATCCTTCTGGTCGCGGAAGATATCCTTTGTCCACTCTTTACTTTCACCCTCGAGCACCTGCCCGAGGGCATAAGCCAAAGGGCTTGGGGCCGCCTCCATAAGAAGCGGGAACTCTGCTTTTAGGCTTGCTAAAACCCGAATGTCATTCGCGAGCCCAGGTATAAGGCCAATCACACTTTCTACGTACTGCTCCGGCGTGGCACCGATCACCCTAAACTGCGCTGCCTCGTGCATGCCGGAGATAAACAATAGGGTCCTTGCCAGCCCGCGTCTGAGCCATTCAGAGTGAGAAAAGTCTTCTCCCCTTGTTGGAATGACGGGCCTTTTCTTTTCCGGGATGTCCAGAGTGCGGTCCCTCTCTGAAAAAACCTTGAGGCAGGCCTGGCGCAGACGGTCCTGGCACGCAGCGTCGACAAGCCGGCCGAGCAGGGTAAATGCATCTTTGTGGGAGCGGAGGGTCCAGATCGAGCCATCGAGGTCCAAAGGGGCGTCGGCGAGAGATGCGAGCCTTCTTACGTCCAGATCGACGTCTTTGTAGGTTTTGCCGCATAAATCCCCAACAAGCGTGCAGTCGTCTTTGTTCGATGCATCCCACCCACCTGCCAGAACGACAGGTGCTAGTGCTGGATCATCATGCCATTTGGGACGTGTCGCCGTAGTACGCGGACTGAGCCGCGAGAGTACTGTGATGCTCCGACCGCAAATCCCAGCTAAACGGAACGCGTCCTCATCTTCCATCCCCATTGACTTCAGGCCTTCAGCGAAGTCTCTCGTGTTCATGCGCTCAAGCACTTCGGATCTGGCGGCTCGATCCTCGCAACTAAGAGCAAGAATAACCTGATTTGACCTGGCCAATACTGGGCCCATCGATTTGGCTGGCGGCTCCAGTATGAAATTCAGATGATTTGCGGTCGACACAGTCCTTGCCGCCTCCACAGTATCAAGAATGAGCGTCTTAGCTCGCAGAAACAGCGAAGACTCGTTCTCCGCCATCATTATCGCCGCCACCACGAAGGCAGTCGCTTCATCTGGCGAGTCGGCCTGCCACACCTCAAGGTTTGGAACGCCAGCGCTCAACGCGTCAGTTAGTCGCTTTGCCCTATCCTCCCTACCCTTCAGCAGTAAGTCCTCTTTGAGCGGGGGGTCAAAGTTCGAGAAGTACTCATCTAAGAAGTCCTGAACTGTTCTTACGCCGAGCGCAGGCATTATGCCGAGTTTACGCGCTAGAGGGATGGCGACGGCCGGGTAATCTGAAAGCCACAATTCTAGTGAGTTGGCGTCTAGAACCCTGACCTTCTTCCACCCACCAGAGACCCGTTTCTTTTCCCATTTCTCAGGACCCCCATCCCAAATGCGGGAGGTCACGAAGATAAACGTTAAGTCCCTCCGTTCCGCCGCGCTTAACTTCTTTGTTCGTTTAAGGTAGTCCCGGCTGGCCTTGCGCCTATAATCAATTCCCGCACCGAATTCCCAAATAGAACGTCCTTCCGGGACGAAGACATTTCCTTCTAGGACATCAGCCACGCCGTCGAAGCCGTGCGTCTGCGAAGCGTCACCCTGGGGGAAGCGATACGCTTCAAGTCTCGGACAGGAAGCCCTGATCAGGAAGGCAACAATTCCCGGCAGGTCAGCTCTTGCCGCAAGGCTGTTAGACCAGGATTCGAGATGTCGTGCCGTGACAATGCCGGCCATGGCTGCCTCCACGCGCTGGCCTCTGCTGCCGAGCAACCGACGGACTCTTAAAGCTGTGTTCAGAAATAACCATCGATCCCATTATAGCGCCGGGACAGCAACTGATGAGGGGTCTAAGGCGGGACTTCTAATAGATGCAGCACTTCGCCTCCAAATACTGGCACTTTGACCATAAACGCCCAATGCGTAGATGTGGCGCGGTTGTCCCCGAGCGTATGGTCGGCCACTCGGAAACTATCACGAAACGGGGTTCGGGGCCGCGAAGCCGACTTCGGGGGCGTCAGGAGGTTGCAGGTCTACGAGCAGGCCGCTTTTCGTAGAAGTGTTCTGAATCAGCGACCAAAATCATAATGAACTCTCCTCATCATTTGAGCCTCATCCCTGTTGCGCGGGGACTGCTCGTCCTCGGAGCCATTCGAGCGGGCGCGGGCGGAAATTGAGTTCGTGTCGGGCCTTCTCGTTGGAGGCGCCGCGCAGGCGCGTCCCGTAATAGACGCTGTCGGCACCAGAAGTCGCCAGGGCTTCCTGCTCGGTGATTTGAAGCGGTTCCGGCGCTCCGCAAGAGCCTGCGAACGCCGGCAGCCATACGCGCTGCTGGCTCGGGTGGTCGTCAACGATGTTGTAGGCGCCCGGAGCACATTCCAGCGCCGTGACGGTAGCGGATGCGGCGTCCTCGATATGGATGAAACTCCACACGCCCTGGCCGGCGCCGATGATCGGCACCCGCTGCTGGCGAACCTGCTCGCCCATATCACCGGCGTTCGTATACCAGGTGCCTGGACCATAAAAGAATCCGTAACGCATCGCAACGCAGTCTATTTCCGAGGCCCGAAAGGCCGTCGATTCGAGTTCAACGTAGAGGCGAACGCCGGCGGCGACGCCAGGTGAAGCATCAACAGCCAAGGGCGACGATTCGTCAGCCAACCCTGGGCCGGGCGCATACCAGTATCCCGAAGACTGCAGGACGTAGCGGCGCACACCGGTCTCGCGCATGCCTGCAAGAAGGTTGACGTTTCCTTCCCTGCGAACCCTGCTGTCGCGTTCCGCCGCAGCCTTCATCTCGGCCGGAGTGTAATGCCGCGGCAGTGAGGTCAGCTCATTGATGACGGCATCAGGGCGCACGCGCGCAATCGCGGCCCGGACCGACGCCGCATCCAGCGCATCGCCGATCAAAGCCTCGGCGCCCATCTCAGTCACCATGCGCGCCGATTCCGCCGAACGCACCAAACAGAAGACACTGTGCCCGCGTCGTTTCAGACCGCGAATCAATGGGCGCCCAATAGCCCCAGTCGCACCCGCCACCAGTACTCTCATCTCGCACCTCCCTCGTGATCGGGGATCGTCAGAGCATTGTCCCCGGTATCGGCGATGAACACGGCGAGCAGCTTGGCCGGTTCAGCATTGCTCGCGTTGCGACCGATCAATTGATGTGCTCCCGGCGTCTCATACCAGCTTTCACCCGCGCGGTAAATGCGTTCGGGCTGACCCTCTACCTGGCTCGCGATCTGGCCCGAGACGACGTACGCATAGACGAACGCCGAATGATGGTGCGGTGCAGAAGCGCCTCCAGGCGGGCATGACACTTCCACCGCAACAAGCGACTTGCCCGGAATATTCGGGATTCGGTGGGAGAAGTTGGTTTTGACAGCATCGTTATAAATCGTTGGAGGAACTACCGCGGTTGGCGCCGTCGTGATGGCTGCCAGCAGGAGTGCGGCGAGCGCCCGTCCGACCTTGCCTACGCCTAGAATTGCGTAGCTCATAGAACCTCTCTTTCCAATGTTGAAGTTGCTGTTTTCCACGCTGAAAACGACCCTTAAACTCGGCTGTCTGTCTTCGACTGTAAGCGCAGGGCGTCGAGACTGAACGGTCCGGCTCCAAAGTGGGAAATCAAGAGTGCGGCGCCGAGCATCGAGACGTTCTTCATGAACATGGCCATCTGCATTTGCGCCATCATCGGGTCACTGATTCCCCAAAATTTATGCATCATCAACTTGACGGGAACGAGGAAGAGCGCGATGAGGCCCGCACCGATTTTAGCGCGTTAGCCCAATTGAATGCTGAGTCCACCGGCGAGGGCGAGGACTCCGGAGCGCGGAACCAGAATCGAAGCCAAAGGCACGCCCTGTGATGCTGCGTGCCCAACAACTTGAGATGAGAAGTGCCTGGGGCCGGACATTACGAAGATGGCGACGAAGAGAATCCGCCCAAGAAGTACCGCCGCACCTTTTGCAGAGCAAGTAGTAGCATCAACGTCGTAATGGATTGGTGTCGAGCTTGTTGCCACTGCCCTTCGTAGCAGCGATCGTAGTAGCCTGTTCGGTCCCCACACGAGATCCTTCGCGTCCTGGGTGCCGTAGTTGTCGAAGCGATGCACTGCGCCTCGAGGATTGCACAGCGCCTGACCTGGGCCGACCTCGACGGGCGTGCCGTCCACCGTCCAAGTCAGGACGCCCTCGATGCCATAGATCGTCTCCTCGAAGGCGTCGTTCTTGTGGGCAGGCGCTGGGATCTTATGCCCGCCGGGGACAAGAACCTCGAACACTGATACGCTGCCGTTGGAATCATCTCCCGTCAGGAGGAAGCGGACGCTATCTCCTGTGGAACCGACCTTGATAACCTGTTCGGAAGGATTTACCTTCGTCGCTAGCTGTTGCATGTTCGCCTCCTTATTGATTCAATCTCCTTGTTGATGTCTTGAGCCTGCACGGGCCTTTCGGCAAGAGCCGCGTGCCGAGCGGAAATACGCCTTATGGCTCAGGCTGGGACATAACTGCCCACTGTGTCTGCGACTGACCAGGCTTTGTCTGAAACTCCCAATATCTCGCTTGCACGATCGCCGACAAGAACGCAGGGCGCCATCGTATTGCCCGTGGTTACGCGCGGCAGAATGGAAGCATCAGCAACTCGCAGTCCTTCGATGCCGTAGACCTTCAACTTGCCATCAACCACCGACATGGAATCCCGGCCCATCCTTGCGGTACCGGATTGATGCCAGAATGTGCCGAGCCCATCGCGGAAGAATCTCTCCAGTTCGGCGCCCTTGATTGAAGCAGGGGCTACTTCACGCCCCGTGAAAGGCTGTAGGGCAGCGGAGTTTCCGATTTCTCGCGCCAGGGTCAATCCAGCCGCCAGATCTTTCAAGTCCTGCGGATCTCCGAGATAATCCGCGTCAATACGGACCTGGTCCTCGGGATTCTTGCCAGTCAGATGGATAGAACCGCGACTGTGCGGCCGCATGCCGACCGCCAGCGACCAACAGGCAGCCGGAAGTTTGAAATGAGCCGTATTCTCGGAAGTGATATCCGGCCCTGGGTGCGAATAAGCATAAAAGTTGGGCGCTGCCAATTCAGGACTGGTCTTCCAAAAGCACGCAGTCTGACTTCTCGGCATGGGCGCCGGCGTCTTGCCGGTGTTTTCCCACACACAACCAAATGCAATGTGGTCGTGAAGATTGCGTCCGACGCCCGGTAAAGCCTGCAATACTGGAATCCCGGCTCTCTCGAGCTCAGCTTCGTCTCCGATAGCCGCCACAAGACTCGATAATGCTTCTTGCATGCGATGGTCGTCGTCGACGATGAAAACGATAGGATCGTCCTGGTTCATGATCGCTCGAGTTCTGTCAGTTCGTTGGCATGCAGCGGTAATGTAAAGTGGAACGTTGTGCCAAACGTCCTGTTCGGTGTTGCCCATAGCTTGCCGCAATGTCCTTCCGCGATCGAGCAGCAGATCGTCAGGCCCATGCCCATCCCATGTTCTTTCGTGGTGAAGAAGGGCTCGAAAGCTTTCTCCGTGTTTTTAAGACCAACGCCGCTGTCCTCGATCTCGACAAGAGCTGTAGCCGCGTTCTGCTGAGAGCGGATCACGATTTTCTTGGGACGATCGGTAACTGGGTCCATGGCATCGAGCCCGTTCATCAGCAAATTCAGAATGAGTTGCTGAATCTGGACCCGGTCGCCGAGTACCGACTCGAGATCACTTTGTAGATCGGTCGCGATGGTTACGCGGCGTCTTGTGCACTCGGCCGCGACGAGTCGGACTACCTCGCTGATGAGGGCATTTAAATCGAGGACGACATGCTGCACCTTTGTCTGCTTGAACAACGCTCGAACCCGCGCGACTACTTCGCCAGTCTCTTTACCATCACGAACGATCCGTTCCGCGGCTTCCCGAGCTTGGTCGAGATTAGGTGACTTCCCCGACAGCCACCGCAAGCAGGCATAGGCGTTAGTCACAACAGCTCCCAGCGGCTGATTGATCTCGTGTGCGATGGAAGCGGCTAGTTCCCCAACGGTGGCAATCTGCATAGCCTTTGAGAGCCGCGTCTCAGTACGGCGAAGTGCTTCTTCGATGCTCCTCCGATCGTCGATATCTATCACCAACCCATACCATTGGGTCACCCGCCCGGCAGTATCCACCATGGCCTGGCCCAGAACGTGGAACCATCGATAGGCGCCGTCGTATCTGCGGAGCCTGTACTGGACATCATGGGGGTTGCCGGTCCGAACGGCATTCGTCCACATGGTCACCGTCGGCCGCACATCGTCCCGGTGAAGAAAGCGAACCCAGCCGGCTTGCGCCAAATCACTAAGTGATGCGCCCGTATAGTCGAGGATGCGTTGGTTTACATAAATAAGTTCGCCGTTGGGAGATGCACACCACACCAAGGCGGGAATCGTCTCGACGATCCGTCGGAAGCTGAGTTCACTATTTTGTGCCGATTCTTCGGCGCGCTTGCGGTCCTCAATGTCAACGTTTGTTCCGTACCATTTGACGGGTCTGCCTGACCCGTCGCGCAAAGGACTCGCTTGAAACAGAAACCACCGGTATTCTCCATCGAAGCGTCGGAGTCTGGCTTCAATCTCACCTGGTTTTCCAGATGCAAGAATTGATCGCCAATACTTGACAAGCCTTGTGAGATCCTCGGGATGAACTGCCTTAACCCACCCCCAGTCGCGCGCCTGGTCGTAAGAGAGGCCCGACTAGTCCAGCCAGGGGCGATGGAAGAATTCCGCCGAACCATCCGGCCGGGCAGACCAAACCAATGCTGGGATCGTGTCGATAATCGCGCCAAGTTGTTCGTCTGGCGCTTTCATTTAACTGTTCCACCATTATGCTTAGATGGCATCGATGTGTTCATCTCGTTTCCTCCGTAAAGGACTTGTGAGCCATCTGTTCTAACAGCACCCAGTCAGATTTCAGCGGGTTTCTTTCTGCGGTTCGGCAACGGCGTGGTGTTCGGCGAAACAACGCTCCAGTCGCCTTAGATCCACCGCCGCACGCGCCTGGGTTCCGGCCGGGGCCGCCCGCAGATATTGCACCGGCCATGAAACCTGGTGGCCGAGTTCCCGCGCCGCCCGCAAGGGCCAGTACGGGTCCCGCAGCAACTCTCGAGCCAGCACCACCATGTCGGCCTGTGCGGTTCGAATGACGTGCTCAGCCTGGACGGGCGAAGTGATCAGGCCGACTGTCGCCGTCGCGATGCCAGCCTCACGCCGGATGCGCTCCGCAAAGAAAGTTTGATATCCCGGGCCAACGGGAATTTTCGCCTGGGGCAGGTTACCGCCCGAGGTACAGTCAATCAGGTCCACGCCGAGCGGTCCAAGCTGACGCGTAAGCTCCACGGATTGATCGAGGTCCCAACCGCCATCAGCCCAATCCGTCGCAGACACTCGCACGAACAAGGGACAGCTTTCCGGCCAGACGGCGCGCACAGCTTCAATGACCTCGCGCACCAGGCGTGTCCGGTTCTCAAACGATCCGCCGTAGCTATCCTGCCGACGGTTGCTGAGCGGCGACAGAAACTGATGCAAGAGGTAGCCGTGGGCAGCATGGACCTCCACGACCTTGAATCCGGCTTGGCAGGCGCGGCGTGCCGCAGCCGCAAAAGCTGCTACCACCGCTCGAATGCCATCTTGAGTAAGCGCCTCGGGAAGGGGATAGCCTTCCGCAAAGGCCACGGCACTGGGTGCCGCTACCCGCCAGCCGCCTTCGCTTTCCGGAACAGCGCCATGGCCCTCCCAGGGACGATAGGTACTGGCCTTCCTTCCCGCGTGCGCTATCTGGACACCTGCAATGGAGCCCTGCTCGTGTACGAACCGGACAATGCGCGATAAGGGCTCAATATGATCGTCATTCCAAATCCCCAGATCCTGCGGACTGATACGCCCTTCCGGCAGAATGGCCGTGGCCTCCGTGAACACGAGCCCGGCGCCTCCCACGGCGCGGCTTCCGAGATGTACGAAGTGCCAGTCAGTAGCCATGCCCTCTGCGCTTGAATACTGGCACATGGGCGAAACGGCGATGCGATTGGGAAGTATCACCTCGCGCAATGTGAGTGGGGCGAATAAATGCGGCATCGTCTTCACCTCCAGTGGGCCCCCGGCCGTACCGTTACCTATCACGTCAGCCTGAAGAATGCGCCCTGGTCGTTCAGCAAGTCGCGAGCCCTGAAACTATGGTCCCACTAGCTACGCGCACATGCAAGCCGACCTGCGCCACGGGCGCCGTCGGCGCTACGCGCTTTCGTCATTCACCAGCACCATCGTGGAGACGAAGGTGTTCAAAGGTGCGGGCTGGGCTGCCAGCCTGGTAGCGGTATTGCCGATGAAAAGACGTTGTCGGGATCGAACCGCCGTTTGATCTCACGCAGACGGCGGGCGTTGTTTCCGTATGCCGACCTGACCTGCTCAGGGTCATCCGGCGTAAGGAAGTTGGCGTACCCGCCGGGCAGTGCCAACGGAGCAAGCGCCGCCGAGAGATCCGACGCCCATTGCCTGTGGACATCACCCTCGGCCTTGGAGCTTGGCTCCCACGCCGCGCCGATCTCCAGCATGAAGTGCTTCCGGCGCATAGCGAATGCGGTTGCCTCGGGAGCAACCCGTGTTCCCGCGCCATGCGAGTGGTGCACGACTAAGAAAGAAAAAGGCGAGGTTCGTGCGGCGCCGGCTTTGACAAGGGTGGAACTGATATCCGGATTGCGCAGGAGGAACACGTGAAAACAACGCTTCAAGAGAATCCAGACACGATCGGAGCCTGGTCCGCATTCCACCCGATCAGTGCCCAAGACACCGCTGCGATGGCCGCCATGAGAGCGCTCGTCGAGCCCAGCAAGGGGCGCCTCGAAGGACTGGCCGCTCGCGTTCCCTTCGACAGCATCATGGAAGGTGTGGCGGCGCCTGTGGGTGTGACTTACGCGACCGACCAGGTGGGAGGCATCCCCGGCACCTGGTGTCGTCCGCGAAATGCGCGGCCCGGAGAAGCCTTATTGCATGTTCATGGCGGGTGGTTTACCTGGGGCTCGGCTCATGCTTTCCGGCATCTAGTGGGCCACATCGCAGCCCATGCAGGCGTCGAGGTATTTGTGCCTGACTACAGTCTCGCGCCAGAGCATCCATTCCCGGCGGCTGCTGAGGATGTTCGCGCAGCTTATTTCGGCCTGATCGAACGCTGCGTAACAAAGATCGCGGTCTCAGGCGATTCGGCTGGTGGGAACCTGTCGCTTGGCCTCCTTGCATTCCTAAAGGCGAGCCATGCCTCTGTCAAGAATGCGATCGGCGGCGGCGTTGCACTTTCGCCCGTGACCGACCTCGCGCTCTCCGGCGAAAGCTGGTCGACGCGCGCGGAGGCGGACCCGTATTTCACACGGTCTCAGGTCACCGGACTGGTGCGGTCCTACCTGGCGGGTCACGAAGCATCCGATCCGTTGGCTTCTCCGCTCTATGCCGACCTCGCGGGACTGCCCCCGATCCGAGTGCATGTCGGCAACGACGAAGTGTTGCTCGACGACTCGATCCGATTCGTGGAACGGGCGGCCGCTGCGGGAGTCGATGCGCGCGTGGACGTGTGGGAAGGCATGGCCCAAGGCTTTCCCGGGGGGATCGGGCAACTGGCAGCCTCTACCGAGGCGCTTGATCTGATTGGCGCATTCCTGGCCGAACGCTTTGCCCAATCCGCAATTCAACGGTAGTTCAACTTTCGAGGAGGATGAACATGAGCAATCTCGACTCTATGCTAAAACGTAACAAAGACTTTGCCGCTCAGCAGTCTGCAGCCGGCACACTTATGCCCTCGCTTCCGCGGGCGCTGCCCAACGTAAGAGCGATCATCATCGGCTGCGCTGATATGCGTGTGGATCCTGCCCATGTGCTTGGAATCGAACCGGGTGACGGTTTGTCCAATAGGAGTTGTAGTGATCGAGCCATTCGGGGCTGTCGAAAATTGCGCCGTCAAGACGCAAAACGGCAGTGTTGCCTTTAGGAAACTGAACCTCAACGCCGATGTAGTCGGGCGCGTAGAGGCCGGAATTAATGAGGGAGTGGACGAACTGCCACTTGTAGTATTCCTCGCTCGGCTTCCCGTGGACATCGCGAATGGGTGCGGTCGCCCGCACTTTACCATTCACGGGGACGATACACTTTGCTGTGGAGGCCATAGCGTGGTTTTTGTCAAACTCAGCTTTCGCCTCTGAGAAGGTTTTGGTGGGGGGTGGGTCCGTAGGCTACTTTGGGGATTGTGCTCATTGCGCTCCTACTGCGAAGCCAATTGCAGCCGCTTCAGCTTGATGCGGTCGCGGTGAACGTGGGCAAGCTCGTACTGCGCTTGCTGAATAATCCAGCCTTCCTCGGTGCCACCGAAGACCTTCGCTATTCTCACGGCCATTTCGGGAGAAATGCCGCGCTTGCCGTTCACCAGCTCGGAAAGCGTGTTCCGCGTGACGCCGAGGGCTTCGGCGGCTTGCGTGATGGTCAAGCCCGAAGGCTGTATGCATTCCTGCAACACGACAACGCCGGGGTGCGGCGGATTTTTCATGGGCATGGCCGTTCTCCCTTGCTAGTGGTAATCGACATAATCAACGTCCCCGGCGTCGCCGTCAAAAAAGCGGAAAATCACCCGCCAGTTGGCGCGTACCGTAACCCCCCAAAAGCCCTTTAAGTCGCCCTTGAGCGGATGCAATCGAAACCCCGGCAAGTCCATATGTCGGACCGTAGAGGCAGCGAGAAGGGTCGCCAAAATGTTTTTCAGCTTTCCGACATGCTCCGGGTTCACACCGTTCGGGTCGTCCTGCTCAAAAAGCCGTTTCAGTCCCTTGTGGCGGAAACTCTTTATCATCCCGCAATGTAACGTGCCACGGGGCGCATGTCAAGGAAACATTTTAGCGTGTCGAATTGGACTGGATTTGAAACGCTCGGGTTGCTCGGAGGCCTTGATCCTGACGTTCGGGGCATCTAGGCATGGAAACGAATACAATTGACTCCAAGTCACTAACGGCGCGTGACCCAGGAATCCGCCACCACCCAGGCGCCGGCCAGCAGCGCGCAAGAGACAGCGGTTTCGCTCCACTGGAAGGCGTCTTTGGAGCCTGCCGCCACGATGGGTACCCACACGAGCAGCAAGAACATGCCGATCTCGAAGGCTGAGAGCGCGGCTGCCAACCGTGCATACACACCGATGAGCACCGATACACCCCCCGCAATGAGGGCACAACCGGTGAAATACGCCCAGAACTGATGCCATGGCAGCCAGGCAGGCACCAGCTCGGCGGTATGTTTGAGATAGAGGAAATGGGCCAGGCCGAAGGGGATTAGGGCCAGGCCGTAGAGCGCCCTGGCGATTCGCAGGCCCATTTCACCGGTGACGGAACCGAGGCGCCGCCTGTCCCAGTCAGGGGCGAACCAGACATACAGAACCCAGGCGCCCGCCGCCATCACCGCGATCTCACAGGCTGCCCACCAATAATCCACAGTGGGAGAGAGCAAGATGCCTGGCACTCTCAACAGCAGCAGCCAAAGCAGGAGATAGGCGAGCAGCGCGCGGCTAGCAGCGGAGGCTGCGCGCTGCCAGAGCAGCCCTATGCCCGAGGCCAGGGAGATGAAGGCGCAAAGTTGGGCCAGTGCGGGGAGGCTCTTGGGTATCGGCTGCCAGAGCGGGGCAAAATCGCCTTTAACCAGGCCCGCGATTCCAAGGGTGATCATGGTCACCGCAAAGACCCCATGACCCACACTTGCGATGCGCATCGACCTATACTCCGAAGGGGTTCACGTGCATC
>Ga0187781_10002025_pt1 | contig 15454 bp, 12 predicted proteins | sample 0715_SJ02_MP02_2_FD_132447 | JGI IMG/M metagenome (GOLD analysis project Ga0187781, IMG submission 132447) | Tropical peat soil microbial communities from peatlands in Department of Meta, Colombia - 0715_SJ02_MP02_20_MG | ecosystem: Environmental > Terrestrial > Soil > Wetlands > Peat | place...
ACGACAATCCGCGGCCCGAAGGAAGCAAGACACCCAAAGAGGTTGACCAACTGGGAACCAATCCAGATGGCAGCTTCACGCAAAACGGTCTGTTCGCGAACGCGGCGAACGAGTACAAGAGGGGAATACGAGAGCCAGAAGTCGTAAGGGTATATGAGAAAATCAAAACTGGAATCTGGGCCTACGCAGGACTATTCAAGCTTGTGGACGCGTGGCAGGAGCCGAGTGGCGGGCGGAAGGTTGTCAAGTTCAGGTTGGAGTTACTTCAGGCCCCGAATGTCGGCACGGAAACGAAAACGACGGATTTGAGTCTCAGCCGGGTCATTCCGACGCCAGTGAAAGTCGAAGTATGGAAACGGGACAAAGGTCGATGTGTGATATGCGGCCGGACCGACAACCTGCATTTTGACCACATCCTTCCTTTTTCGAAGGGAGGATCCTCGCTTTTGTCGAATAACGTCCAGTTGCTCTGTGCCAGGCACAACATCGCCAAACGTGACAAAATCGAGTAGAGTCTGACGACTCGCTTCGCCGGGGGTTGACTTTGAAGACAGCCTACCTAGACATTGAAACAAATTACGTTGGCACGTTCACTGACCAGCGCCTTTTCCGGGACTGCAAGAACCACAAGATCACGGTGATCGGAGTGAGGGTCGTGGACGGGGAGAAGGACGCCTTTGTCCAGCTCGTCAGTGAGGAAGTCACTCGCGAGGCGCTGATGGCGGTGCTCGAGGGTGTGGAACGCATTGTCACTTACAACGGGCGGTCGATTCCAGACAATGTGAAGGGTCATATAGGGTTTGACTTCCCGGTGATCGCCGCGCAACTGGGCGTGGTGCTGGACAAGACATTCCAGCACCTCGATCTTTGCCCAGCCTGCTGGAGGGCGGGCCTGTGGGGAGGTCAGAAAGCGGTCGAGGAGATGCTGGGACTGAAACGCGAACTCCCCGGCAAGGACGGAAAATGGGCCGACGACACTTGGAAAAGATACCAAGCCACCCGCAACGAGCGCTTGCTGGGAGACCTGCTAACCTACAACCGGGAAGACGTCTTCATGTTGCGTAGGATTGAAGAGGCGCTACAAAAGAGAACTAAGAAATCAGAAGTTAGAAGTTAGAAAAGCACCCACATGAGATTCCGTCTCCTGTTTTTGGCTGCGATCTTAATGTGTGCAGCGACGGGGTGCCAAGAAGGTGGTCCGCCTGCGGTTGAGATTGTTGACGAACCGCATCACACGCTAAAAAAACCGCACAAGGTGCTTTGGTTTCGGTACGAATCACGGCATAATGAACGGGATTCCTTGCGGAGGAGCGATAGACTATGCACTCACGAACTCTCTTATTGCTCGTGTCGGTGGCAGCATTCCTTTCGACTTGCCGTATGGCGCGTGGAGATCAGATCTCTGTCGAAGGGGCGCCTGCGGACAGCGGCTTCAACATTGGCACGGTGGCGACGATTCGCGCCACGGTGAAAGGCCTTGCGGGTGACGTGCGCCGATACAGTGTGTTTGCGGAGATACAGTATGCTGGCACAACTTCGACAACCAGCGTTCAAATGGACCGTGTCGCAGAGTCCCATCCGGGGGAAGCTGGATACGAAATCGGATGGCCTATTCCTGCTGCAGCCCCCACTGGACTCTACATGGTTGCCGTGCGAGTGCAAGACCGCACTACCCGTCGCACCGTGGTCCTCAAGCCTTTGCGCGCCTTCGCCGCTTACAAGAAGCTGGTTCAAATCTCCCACTTGAACCTGGACAGAACCTTCTACAACCTGGGCGAACCCATTCAATGCGAGGTCGCGCTCGAAAACCTGACCGACACAGAGTTCAAGGACCTGCGCGTCGAGTTCTCCAACGCCAACTATCCCTGGATCTCACTCTATTCGGGAGAAGCCAGCGCGAATCCCGACCTTGCGCTGAAAGTCCTGCGCGACCACCTGACCTTAACAGCCCGAGGGACAGCAACAATTCCCATGATGAGCGCGGGGATTGCCTCTACTCTCCAAGGGAAGCAAAAAGAGGTCCTGGGCGTCGGCGCTCCGGAGCGACACGAGAAAACCCCTCCGCCAGAGGTGGACACCTACACGGTGGCCGTGTGGAACGCCGAGCGTACGATTCTTTATGATATGCAATTCACCCGGCCAGCCATTGTGAGGCCCCCGGGACGCGACCTCCCCAAACCTTACAGCGTGAGTTACCTGCACGGCTATAACTCGGATATCGACTTCACTCAATACCGCAACTTTTACGCGCCAGGAGAGATCTCTCCCGTTATCACAGTGGATCACTCGCGGACTCTCTACCGTCCGGGAGATCAACTCAGACTCGCGGGAAAGCTGAGGAATCCAGGGGACGAAGCTTGGAATGGCGCGGAGTTCCGGGCCACCTTTCTGGATTCCGCCGGGAAAGTCGTCCAGAAGGCAACTCTCCTTTCAGGGATCAGCCTTGGATCTGGCCAAGTGCAGGCCTTCGGCTCGGATGCTTGGGCGATTCCCACCGATCAGGCGCCCGGAATTTATCGGGTGAGGCTGGAGTTAATCGGCGAGGGTGGGAAACTGCTAGCCGAGACCGGAACGGAGATCGCTGTCAATAGGTTACCGGCCTCTCTGCTGGTAATTAACCCGCACGAAGACGACGAGTACTTGTATGCCGGCTTGATCCGCGCCGCGGTCGAGGCGGGTATTCCTGTGCGGGCAGTGATTCTCACCGGCGGTGACGTCGGTGCCTGCGAGCGCTACTACAACAAGCCTTGCGGGCCGAACGAGGCGCGCGAATTCGGCATGGTCCGCATGGAGGAAAGCCGCGAAGCGCTGGAACACATCGGCTTGACCCGCGACAAGGCCGATATTCTAGGCTTGCCCGATGGCGGCTCCGGAGCCATCTGGTCACAACACGTGAAACCTTCGAACCCGTTTATGTCGGTCTACCTCGCGGTTGACCACGCACCTTACGAAGACGTCCTAAAACCCAATTTGCCCTACGCGCGCGACGCCGTGATTAGCACGCTCCAACAGCTCATTACGGATTTTCATCCCGCCATGATTGCCCTTCCCCACCCCGATGAGCGCCACGTGGATCACCGCACCACAAATTGGTTCGTCATCAAGGCCTGCCAGGAGTTGCTGCGCGAGCAGAGGATCGATCCGCAAACCATCGTTTGGGGCGATCAAGTGTATGGGGCGGGCGGGGCCAAGCCTGCCCCCTACAAATACGAAGGAGTCGTGGTTTACCTGAGCGGCGAGGCCGCGGCGCTCAAGCAAGAGATGAACTGGATTTACCAGTCCCAGGATGGGAACCTGGAAGAAGGAATGAAGAAAACCTTTTCCGAGCTCCCTCGCCAGGAGGAACACGTGCGCATCCTGGATTGGCAGGAACACGAAGGGTGGAATGAATAGGGACCGTGTGATTGTCGATGGACGATTGACGATTGTCGATTGGCCGAGATTAGGGAGTGGGGATTGCCCGTTGCCGAATTTGGGTACCCGCACTCGACCGGATGGTAACGAACGGCATGCCTGTCTGGGGCAATCGTCAATCGACAATCGGCAATCGGCAATTCCCGCCCCCAGCCCCTAGCTGGCATCTTCCGGGCATGGGATTGGCATCCAATAACTTCGGGATTAGTTGAGTACCGGACTCGAGCGGAAACAATCGTGAGGTGACGCGTGACGAGAAACATCTTACAAACCATGATTCTTGTAGTCTTGAGCGCCGCGGCGCTGATGGCCGCTTCTCCCGAGCGTTGGGTTCACGTGCGGGTGGAGAGCGCCAGCGGGGTGAGCGGAAACGTGAGCTTCAATGTGCCCATTGCGATGGCGTCGGCAGTTTTGCCTTCGATTCCGGCCGATCGTGAACACCACGGCAAATTCAGTTTGCAGGCCTCCGTGAATGGCGCGGATTTGCGGGCTTTACTTGACGCGACCCGCAATTCGCCCGATAACGTTTTCGTTACGATCGAGCGGCATGACAAGGAAGTAAGCGTGGCGAAGTCCGGCCGCTTTTTGCTGATTAAAATCGTCGAAAAACCAAGCGCCGAACATCATGCCGGCAAGACGATTGCCATCAAGGTTCCGATCTCCGTGGTTCGGGCGATGCTGTCCGATAACTCTGACGAGGTCGACGTCGACGCCGGCATTCACGCCCTGGCTCGCGAGGGCGAGGTGGACGTCACCGTGAACAGTGAGAAAGAAACCGTGCGAGTCTGGACGGACACGCGCACCACGGCTGACTAAGGACTGGGGCTAGGGACTAGCCCCCAGTCCCTAGCCGCTAGCCGCGCGGAGCGCCTCCTCGCGGGCGCGCCGGAGGCTTTCGACAGGGTCACCGGTGGGAATGAACTCCATGGCCACATAGCGGTCGTACTTGAGCATGGCAAGCTTCTTATAAACATTGGCGTAGTTGATCTCACCCGTCCCAGGCTCGTGCCGGCCGGGGACGTCAGCCACGTGGACCAATCCCAACTTATCGATATTCTTTTCCAGTTTTTCTATCAGGTTGCCCTCGGAAATCTGCTCGTGGAAGAAGTCGTCGAGGAATTTCACCCGTGGGTGGCCCACGCGGCTGATGATCTCGAAGCCTTCCGCCGCCGACCAGAGGTAATAGCGCGAATTCTCCTCGAGGTCGATATTCTCGAGCAGAATAGTGATGCCCTTCTCCTCCGCAATTTCCGCCGCGCGCTTCAGCCCTTCGATGCAGCTCTGGTGCTGGGCCGCTCGCGACAATCCCGGCACGACGTCTCCCGACATGACGATGATCGCGCGGCATTCGATCTTATCCATGGCCGGAAGCGCCTGGCGGAGGTCGGAGAGGAAAGCTTCCCGCGCCTTCGGGTCTCCCACGCCATGTGCAAGCCCAGCCGTTACGTCGAATGTGATCCCCAGCTCACGCCGTTTGCGATTGGCTCTGCGGAAGTCCTCTTCCGACCAGTTCTTATACTCGCTACCGACCAATTCCACGGCGTGGTAGCCGGCTTCCGCGACCTTCTCAAGCCGCTCTTCAAACGGCAGCTTTTCAAACACTGTCCAGAGCATTACGGAGATTTTGAAGGGTACTCGGGGGGCCTCCCCCTCTGGTAGCGCAGATTCGGCATGGACCGGCAAAGCCGCCAGGGTCGGCGCAGCTAAAGCCGTGCCGGCGAGAGTACGGCCGAATTGACGACGATTCATAATTGTGACCTCCTGTTCATGGATGGGATCCGCTTCTCGTACGCAGAGCCGCGTCGCAGCTCAATGACCGCCTCCGGTGCAGCCTGCGGGAGGGCACGGGGATGAAAACAACCCGTTACAACGGCAGTCTCACCCTCGCCTCGCATCCTTGGCCCGAGCGCCGGTTCTGGAGGGTCAAAGAGCCTCCGTGCGCCTCGGCGATTTGCCGGCTGAGGACGAGTCCGATGCCTGTACCCACGGCCTTGGTAGTGAAGAACGGCACAAAAAGGTTCGTGGTGTTGGGAAGGCCCGGCCCCTCGTCTTCGACCAATAATTCCACGTAGTCTCCGTTGCGTCTCCAGCCAAGCTTCACGCCGCCTCCGGTTTCGAGCGCCGCATCCACCGCATTGCGAAGGAGGTTGATCAGCATCTGCTCGAGTTGGTCGGGGTCAGCCTGGAGCGTCAAATCCGGCCCTGCAACCAGGGTCACGGGCAGGCGTCGCTCGAGGCCGACCACGCGGCGCACTAGAGCCCCTAGACCAGCCGGCTGCAATTTCGGCGAGGGTAAGCGCGCCAGGCGTGAATAGCCTTCCATGAAACGGCTCAGCGATTCGGCGCGCCCTTCGATAACGCTCAAGCCGCGGCGTGCATCCTCGTCCCAGTCGGGCGGGCGCGGCTGGCGGGCCAGCAGGCTGCCGAGCGTGCCTGCCATGGACTTGATGGGAGCCAGAGAATTATTGAGCTCGTGTCCCAAGACGCGGATGAGCCGCTGCCACGCTTGCCGCTCCTCTTCGCGCAGGGCCTGGCTGAGATTGGCAAGCACCAGCATCTGATGAGGCCGGCCATGCTCGCGAAAGGTGCTGCGCCGGATTCCCCATCGGCCGGCGTCCCCCGGGAAGGACATCGACATCGTCCGCACCGGCTCGCCCTCGAGGCATGCGCTCAACCCAAGTTCCGTGGCCGTCTGCCCCAGGATTCGCTCCGCAGGCTGCGCCAGCAGGCGCTCGCCGGCGCGGTTCAAAAGCCGGAGCCGCTGCTCGCCGTCGAAAGTGAAAATGGCCACATCGATTTCCTCCATCACTTTGCGCAGCAGCGCCGTGGCTTCGAGGGAGGAGAGCCGCTGGTCGCGCAACATTTCGCTGAGCGCATTCACTTCCGTGAAGACCTCACCCAGCGCGGAGCCGGAGCGCGTCCCCCTGCCACGAATCGAGTAATCCTCCTCCCTTAGCGCCGAAAGCAGGTTGGAAATAGTCTGAAGGGGGTGAGCCACTTTCCCGCGCAAAGCGAAGGAAAACCCAAGCCAGAAAGCTACCAGAATGACGGTCAGGGTCCACCGTGTTTGGGCGGAGTAAACCCCTGTCCACAACAGGACAAGGGCAACGAGGAGGGCGGGGAAGCCGGCAGCCAGAGCCATGAGCACCAAGCGATTTTCGAACACCACGTGGCGGCTCCGCGCCGCTGCGGGCGGTACCCGCGTGATGGTTCTCGGGGTTTCAAAGTCTTGGGCCATCCACAGTACCGATTGTCGATTGATAATTGCCGATTGACGATTGTCAACTGCTAGCGAACGCCAGGGCCATTCGTTTCGACGAACGAGTTCGATGCTTCGCAGCCCCGTATTTTTGAGGTGCGGACTCCTCTTTTCGCCAATCGAAAGAGACCATCAGCAATCGACAATCGGCAATCCACAATCATCCATCGGTAATCACATAGACTACAGCCCGTACTTCCGCAAGCGGCGGTAGAGGCCGCTGCGACTCAAGCCCAGCGCCGAGGCCGCTTGGCTCACGTTCCCGCTGTACCGCGCCACGGCTTTCTTGATGAGAAGGCACTCCACTTCCTCGAGGCTCAGCTCCTCCAGGCGCGACCCGCCTTCCCGCTCTGCCCGCAAGCCAAAGTCACTGGGCCGCACCACATCGCCTTGCGCCATCAGGACAGCCCGCTCCACCGCATGCTCGAGCTCGCGCACGTTGCCGGGCCAAGCATAATCCAGAAGGAATTGGATTGCCGCGGGTTCAAAGGCGGTCAGGGACTTGCGGTAACGCTCGGCATAACGCCGCAGGAAGTAATTGGCCAGCAGCGGAATATCCTCGCGCCGTTCGCGCAGGGCGGGAAGGCGAATTTCAATGGTGTTGAGGCGAAACAGAAGGTCTTCGCGGAAGCGGCCGGCCTGCACTTCCTGGGTGACGTCCGCATTGGTGGCCGAGAGCACGCGCACGTCCACGCGCCGGGTCTTAGAGGAACCCACTCGTTCCATCTGCCCGGTTTCAAGAACGCGCAGGAGCTTGGCCTGCAAGTTAATGGGGACATTGGCAATTTCATCCAGGAACAAGGTTCCGCCGTCGGCAAGCTCGAAACGGCCCACGCGGTCTATCTTGGCATCGGTGAATGCGCCCTTGACGTGGCCAAACAGTTCACTCTCAAACAGGCCTTCGGAAAGCCCCCCAGCGTTTACGGTCACCATGGGCTTCGCCGCCCGGCCGGACAGGGTATGGAGGGTCTGGGCAACGACCTCCTTTCCGGTGCCGTGCTCACCTGTAATCAGAACGTTGGCATCCGAAGGGCCCACGCGCGAGATCAGTTCCAGCACCGGGCGCATGGCGGGCGATTCCGCGATCAGGGTGGGGCGTCCCTCGGCGCGGAGCAGGCGGTTCTCCGCTTCCAGGCGAAGGCCCTGCCGCAACGCCCGGCTAAGATCGATCTGGGTGCGGAGAATAGCGAGTAGGCGGGCATTGTCCCAGGGTTTCTGGATAAAGTCCCGCGCGCCCCGGCGCATGGCCTCCACCGCAACTCCCACGCTGCCCCAGGCGGTCATCACCACAACGGGCAAAGTGCTGTCAATTGCCTGGAGGCGCTTCAGCAGGTCCAGACCTTCTTGGCCGGAAGTGGTATCGCGAGCAAAGTTCAGGTCCATCAACACCAAGTCGAAATCCTGGGCGTCGAGCGCCGCCAGGATCCCGGCCGGGGAAGTCGCCGACTCAGTTGCGTAACCCTCGCCCTTGAGCAGCAACCGAACGGCTTCCAGCACATCGGGTAGATCGTCAGCGATGAGAATTCGTGTCATAGAATTGATGATTGTCGATTGCCGGTTGTCGATTGACGATTGCCTGATCGTCGATGGACGATGGTCGATTGACGATCGTCGAACGATTGTCGGTTATCGATTGCCCGCGGGTTCCCCGCTTCGATTTTTGGGTTTCGTCTTTCCATCAATCGGCAATCCTCAATCGAAAATCGGCAATTATGCGGCTTGTTTCGCCGTCTTCCGCGCGGCGACACTGATTGCCACCAGCTCATTCGCCTCTTTCAAGAGGTCGTTCAATCGCATGGGTTTGACCAGGCTCGACTGGTGCAACAATTCCAGCCAGTAAAGAGTCTCGTCCGCCTCTTCGACGACCACCGAGAGCTTCGCCGCGAACTCGGCGTGAGATTGGGCGCGGCAGGCAGCTCTGTAGTTGGCTCCTACAGAGGTCGCAGACCGCAGGAGTTGGCGGCCAATGACCTGACCAGCCGTGCTACGGGGCAGAGTGTCAACAAGCGTGATCACGCGTAGGGCAAAGGCCTTGGTTCGCGCTTGCAATTCACCTGGAGTCATAGGCTCAGCCTTGTTGGTTCCCGTCGGTCGATGATCAATCGGCGAGTGACCGCCATCCAAGATCGTCAACGAATGGCTCTCAAACCGACACTAGAAAATCGGAAATCGAGGATTAATCGACCATCGTCAATCGACCATCGACAATCGTCAATCGGCCATCACACGATCCAGCCGTCCGCCAGACGGACGATGCGGTGGCTGTAAGCGGCATTGGTTTCCGAGTGCGTCACCTGGATGATGGTGGTGCCCTCCTTGTTTAGCTTCGTGAACAGTTCCATGATTTCGCGGCCCTGGTCGGAGTGCAAGTTGCCCGTCGGCTCGTCGGCCAGGATAAGTTTTGGGTTCGCAATCACAGCCCGCGCCACGGCCACCAATTGCTGCTGGCCTCCTGAGAGCTGGTTGGGGAAGAGGTCCTTCTTCCCAACGATATGAAAGCGGTCCAGCGCGTCCGCCACGAGGGCCTGACGCTCCGAAGCCTTGATATTCCTGTAAGAAAGAGGGATGTCCAGGTTCTCAGCGACGGTAAGGCCATCCAAAAGATGGTATTGCTGAAAAACAAAGCCCACGGTCTGCTTTCCGATTTCTGCCCGCTGTTTCAGACTCATTTTATGGACCGGGCGCTCCATCAGGTAGTACTCGCCTTCCCAGTCTCCATCCAGCATTCCAATAATACTCAGGAGTGTGGTCTTCCCCGCGCCGGATGGGCCCATGATGGTAACGAATTCCCCTTCGGCAACATCCATGGTAATCCGCCGCAAAACGTAATACCTTCCCGGCCCCACCGGATAATACTTGTCGAGATTCCTCAAAGTGATCATTGGGTTTTCCTCGTTGTCAGTCGTCAGTAGTTTTATAATTTACCATTTATAATTCACTATTCCTAATTCCCAGAATAGGCGCCTGTAAGGCAGCGCCTATTCATACCTCAGCGCAACGATAGGATCAACCCTCGTCGCCCGGCGGGCGGGAATGTAGCAAGCGGCCAGAGCCACCACAAGCAGAATCAGGCACGTTAAAGCGAAGGTGGACGGATCGAAAGCGCTGACCTCGTAGAGTTGGCTGCGGAGCAACTGCGCCAAAATAGAAGCTGCCACCGCTCCGGCCAGAACGCCGACTAGCGCCAGCCGCAGTCCCTGGCGGATCACCATATCCCACACCTGCCTCCGCTCGGCGCCCAGCGCCATGCGAATCCCGATTTCGCGCGTGCGCTGGGCGGTGCTGTAGCTGATGACCCCGTAAAGGCCGATAGCCGCCAGGAACAGCGCCAGCGCGGAGAAAATCTCGAGCAGCGAGGCGGCGATCCGCTGCGGGCCGAGCGAGCCGGCAACATATTGCTCCATTGTCCTGAAGTCCGCCGCGGGTTGCGCTGAATCCACCGATGCGACAGCCCCTTGAATTGCAGAGGCCAGCGTTGCCGGGTCAGCCTTGGTCCTGACCAAAAGAAACGCCTGCGGAAGCGGCTGCTGCAGCATCGGGTAGTAGCAAACGCCTTTACCCGAGTCGCCCACCAGAGCCGACTGCATCACATGCGCAACCACGCCCACAATTGTGGCCCAGGGACCGCCCCGCCGGAGACGTTGACCAACGGGGTCCTGGTTGGGCCAATATCGTCGCGCGAGGTTCTCGTCGATAATCACCACCGGTTGCCTATCCAGACGGTCCTGATCAGTGAAATACCGCCCTCTCCTTAGGGAAATGTGCAGGGTTTCGAAGTACCTGGGCGTAATCCAGTTCAGCATGCTGTGCGGCCCCGGATCACCCGGTCCGACCGGTTGCGCTTCGATGGAAAATGAAGAAGAGGGATCGTATCCGGTAAACGGCGGCGCCTCCACCACAGCCGCGGAAGAAACTCCGGGAATGGCAGCAAGCCTCTCAGTGACGGCGCGGTAGAAGGCCACCTGCTTCTCTTCAGTATTGTACTGATTCTCCGGGAGCTGAACGGTGGCGGTCATCACTCCTTTGGGGTCAAATCCTGCATCGACCTGAGCCATGCGAGTGAGGCTCTTGAGCAGCAACCCGGCGCCCACCAACAAGACCAAGGCCATGGCCACTTGCCCCACCACCAACAGCTCCCGGAGGCGCAGGCGGCCGCGGCTGGAGGTAACCGTTCTTGCCTCCTCCTTGAGCATTCCGCGATGTCGATGGCTGAAAACCTCACCGGTGGGCACGACTCCGAGAAACACCCCGCTCAGGGCCATCAGCAGCGCGGCGAACAAGAGCACGTGTCCATCCACGCACGCGGAGAACCGAGAGGCGAGACCTCCCGAGGCCAGTCGTAGCAAGAGTCCAGCGCCGTCGTAAGCCGCTATGACGCCGGCGAGGGCGCCGCCAGCCGCAAGGAGGAAGCTTTCCACCAGCGCCTGCCGAAGCAAGTCCCCCCTTTGCGCACCCAAGGCCACGCGAACGGCAAATTCCTTGCTGCGCGCGGATGCCCTGGTGAGCAGTAGACCCCCGATGTTCGAGCAGGCGATCAGCAGGACGAACCCCACCGCGCCCAGCAAGATCAACATCGGCACCCGATAGGCGCCGGACGTGTATTCTGTGAACGGAACCACGAACATCCCCCAGCCCGACTCTTTGGCATAGGTGTTTGCCTTGGGGTAAGCCTGAAAAATTCGCCCGGTCAACACTCGCACAAAGGCTTCCGCCTGGGCGCGTGAGACCTCCGGCCGCGATCGGGCCACAACAAAGAGGGACTCGTTGAAATAATTATCAGGTGAAAACCAGTCTGGGGTGAGGCCCAGTGGAATCCAAAGCGCAGTCTGCCGAGGCCAGTTGAAGTCCGGCCCCATCACCCCGACCACGCGGTAGTCCACGTGATTCAACTGAATGCTTCTGCCGACGATCGCAGGATCGCGGCCGAAGAGTTGCTGCCAGGTATCGTAAGCGAGCACGGCGACTTGGTTCGCGTGAGGCTGGTCTTCCTCCGGCCTGAAGATGCGGCCAAGCACAGGCCTTGCGCCGAAGGCGTCAAACCACTGCCAGGAGGCATTCGTCACCCTCAGCCGCTGCGGGCCCGTCGGGGAGAGGTAATTGGAACTCTCTTGGTACTCGGCAGCGGCGGAAGTGAATATCTGTTTGCTGTCCCGGATATCTTTGAAACCGGGGGCCGAGATCACGATGCTCTTGAGATTCAGTTTGTCGTACTTCACCCGCACGGCAAACAAGTGATCGGGATGGCTGATGCCCGTGGGGTGCAGGAAAAGCCCGTTGATCATGCTGAAGATGATCGTGTTGGCGCCGATGCCGAGCGCGAGCGAGAGGACCGCGACGGCAGTAAAGCCGGGATTCTTCGCCAACATACGAATTCCGTAGCGGACGTCTTGAACGAATGTATTCACGCTTTGCCTCCACGAGGGCATCCAAATAATGAATGGCGAATAGTGAATCGTGAAACATCACGTTCTTACATATTTTACAATTTACTATTCATAATTCACCATTCACTATTCGTGCCGCAGCGCCACCATCGGATCCACCCTGATGGCCCGCCGCGCAGGAACGTAGACGGCCAGCAACCCGACCGCAGCCACCACCGCCACGGCAGCAGCGAGCCCGGTCAGGTCAGCGGGACTCACCCCGTATAGTGCTGACCTGAGAATCTGTGCCGCCGCCAGCGCCACCCCGAGCCCGATCACTGCCCCGATAGCTAGTCGCGAGACCGCTTCCCGGAAGATGAGCGCTAACACGTCCGTCCGCTCCGCTCCCATCGCCACTCGAACTCCGATTTCGTGCGTGCGCCGGCTAACGCTATAAGCAACGAGCCCATACAGCCCAACGCCAGCCAGGAATATCCCCAACAGGGCGATAGTCCCTATCAAGCCCGCTGCAATGCGGTAAGGGTAAACAGAAATCTGCATGCTCTGCCGCAAGGTAACGAGGCTCACAACGAGTGCGTCGGGATCGGTGTCTTGAATTGCCTTGCGAATTGCTCCGGCCATGGTCGAGGGCGGGGCAGCAGTCTCGATCAGGAGCGTGCCATAGCCGCGCTTTGCCAGCGGCATTGCCGCGAAAATGAAGGGCATAGGCGGTTCCTGAAGAGATTCGTATTTGCCGTTCTCCGCCACCCCAATTATCCTGTAATCGTTATCGTCCATGCGGAAAACCCTGCCCATGGCCGCGTTGGGACTGCCCCAGAACTGGCGCGCCATGGTGTCATTCACCACGACGACATCCCTGGCATCGCTTCTGTTGAAGTCCCGCCCGCAGAGAAGCTGCGTTCCCATGACGGCAAAGTAATCGGCGCCTGCGGCCCTCCCGCCAATTTCCACGGGCTCCGGCGTCACCCCCGGAACCAAGACTCGCCTTTTCCCTCCCCCCATGCCGCTGAGAGGCAGAGAACTTGCGGAACTTACGCGCAAGACCCCAGGCACCTCACGAAGTCGGTCCGCCAGCCGGGGGAAGTCGACCGTCTTATCTTCCGCTGTGGACTGTAAGAAGCCCACCATCACCTTTCTCTCCGGGTCGAATCCGGGCCGTGCCCGCTGAGCTTGCTGGTAACTCCGGAATAACAGTCCACCGCCGACCAGCAGGAACTGGGAGATGGCGATCTGTCCGATCACCAGCGCTCCCCGAAATCGGAAGCGCCGTCTCCCTGTCGGGGCATCACCCTTCAGCGTGGGAACCAAATCGGGACGAGAGGCTCGCAACGAAGGCAGCAGCCCGGCGGCCACGGCCGTCAGTAGCGTTATTGCCAGCGCGTATGCAAGCACTCTGCTGTCCATTCGAAAGTCGAAGTCGAACGACAAAACCCATAGCGGCTGAAGCGCCGGGAGGGCCCGAATCAGCCAAAACGCTGCGAGCAGGCCCACGCCCCCAGCCGCGAGCGACAGGAGCAGATTTTCCACAACCAACTGCCGCACCAAGCGGACTCGCGAAGCGCCCATCGCCGCGCGCACGGCGAACTCCTGCCGCCTCGCTTCGCCCTGCGCCATCAGAATGCCTGCGATGTTGGCGCAGGCGATGAGAATCACGAGCCCGGCTAGACAAAGGATGATCTCCGGAAGAACTCCCATATCTTCAGGGTCTTGCAGGGTAACCTCCTTCCCCTTATACGTATCCGGATACTGGCTGGCGATACGCCTTGCCGCTGCCGTCAACACCGCTTCCGCCCGCGCCTTGTCCACGCCATCGCGCAAACGCACTAATTCACCAACATACGAGCGCCCCCGCTGCATGAAGCCCTGCCGTCGCGCTGCCGGGGCGGCGCTGAAAGGAATCCAAATGTCGACGGGGAGCAGATCAAGACCCGGCCCGTGGAATCCGCGCGGCATAATTCCTACCAGCGAGAAAGGCTGACCAGTCAGAAACAGTGTCTTTCCGACTGCGTCGCTGGCACCTCCGAAATACCGTTGCCACATGGAATAGCTGATCACCGCTGGGGGCTGGCCTTCAAAATGCGCATCGCTCTCCTCGAGAGTCCGGCCGACCATTGCTCTCGCTCCCATAACCGAAAAGTAGTTTTCGGACACGACCTGCCTGAACACGAGTTGCCGCTGGCCAGCCAAATTCAGCATGGCGCCATCCTGGCCGAACGTGGCGGCAAATGAGGCAACGTCACCCGCCTGCGCTTGGTAATCCTGGAGATCGGGATATGAGCTGAATTGAAATTCGCCGGGCCGGTCGGTGCGCACATCCATATAGAAAATATGTCCGATGCCCTGGACCGGCGGAGGCTTAAGAATCAGACGATCCACCACACTGAACAGCGCGCAGTTGGGGCCGATGGCAACGGCCAAGGAGATCACTGCTATGGCAGTCGTACCCGGATTCTTGGCGAGCATCCGGGCTGCGAACCGAATGTCACCGAACATGTTGAACGTACCTCCTTATATCGACTTATCCGGTCTCTTACGCCGCCAAGCGACAAATCACTTCTCATTTGACGCGCGGGGCGCGTGCAGCTTGATGGGCAGCGCCTTCGTGTAGGCTCTGAAGTCTGGATCCGTCGTGAATATGCTCCACTGCCGGGAGAGGGCAATCTGGCAAATCAGAGCGTCCACGATGGAGGCCGCAATTCCCCTTGACCGGCACTCGTTGCTGACCTTGGCGGCTGCTTCGTAGTCTGAAGTCTCGATCGCCTCGTCGGGAAAGGCCCGGAGAGCAACGCGCAGCTTCTCGTACTGGCCCGGAGTCTTAATTCCTGACAACAACTCCAGCCGTATCAAGCCGATGATGCGAACACGTCCCTCCCGGGTGAGGTCCGCCAGCTCGCCGACGATCAAGTGCTCGGCGGCGGTCAAGTTCCGCGGCTTTCGGCGTAGGGCGAGGGACCAAACCGAGGTGTCAACCAGGGCGTTCATGCGCGTTTCCGGCGCCCCCGCTTGTAGTCATAGGCGCCATCATATTCGATAGATCCGAAAAGCGAGAGAATCTGCTGCTGCTTCCGTCGCTGCACATATTCGTCCAGCGCCGCGTTAACGGTTTCCTTCTTGGTGCGGTGCCGGCCCAGCTTTTGGGCCTCAGAGATCAGGCGATCATCGATGGCGAGGTTAGTGGGCACGATTTCCTCCGCACATAATTCTACACAGTCGAATGTGTAAGAGCAATCATTCGTACCTGAGTGCCACCATTGGATCCACCTTGGTGGCCCGGCGCGCGGGAATGTAACAGGCCAAAAGCGCCGCAGAACCGAGCAGCAACACGACTCCAGCAATAGTGACTGGATCGGTCGCGCTCACCCCATACAGCAGCGACTGCATGGCGCGGGTCAGTACG
>Ga0187781_10002026_pt1 | contig 15450 bp, 15 predicted proteins | sample 0715_SJ02_MP02_2_FD_132447 | JGI IMG/M metagenome (GOLD analysis project Ga0187781, IMG submission 132447) | Tropical peat soil microbial communities from peatlands in Department of Meta, Colombia - 0715_SJ02_MP02_20_MG | ecosystem: Environmental > Terrestrial > Soil > Wetlands > Peat | place...
GACGCAGTTCAAGGAGAAGGCCGGCAAAGACCGCGAGAACGCCTCGGTCGGCCTCTACGCTTACCCATCGCTGATGGCGGCCGACATTCTGGTCTATCGCGCCACGCATGTTCCGGTCGGCGAGGATCAGAAGCAGCATCTCGAACTCGCGCGCGACATCGCGCAGAAATTCAACAACGATTTCGGCCACTCGATCCACGAGCACGGCTATGGCGCGGATTTCTTTCCGCTGCCGGAACCGGTGATCGCCGGCGAGGCGACGCGGGTGATGTCGCTGCGCGACGGCAGCAAAAAAATGTCGAAGTCGGACGCGTCGGATTATTCGCGCATCAACCTCACCGACGACGCCGACGCCATCGCGCAGAAAATCCGCAAGGCCAAGACCGATCCCGAGCCGCTGCCGAGCGAAGAGGCCGGGCTGAAGGCGCGGCCGGAAGCCGACAATCTCGTCGGCATCTATGCGGCGCTCGCCGACACCACGCGCGCGAACGTGCTCGGCCAGTACGGCAATGCGCAATTCTCGACCTTCAAATCGGCGCTGGTCGATCTTTCGGTCGCCAAGCTCGGGCCGATCGCGGCCGAGATGAAGCGGCTCCTTCGCGACCCGGTCACCATCGACGCCATTCTCGCGGAAGGCTCGGAACGTGCGCGCAAGATCGCCGGCGAAACGATGAAGGCGGTGAAGGATATCGTCGGCCTGGTGCGCGCGTAGATTTTTCGGCTGCCCCGCATCAAGGCTTGCCGCCCGGCACGATGCGCTTAGACCGACGCCCGTAACGCGGCTTGTCGGGTGACATACCCCATGGCAGCATGAAGCGCTTGTGGCGTGTGACGTTCGCCGCCGGGGGAGTTCGATGTCGCGCAGGCGCCGCAGCTACGAAACCGGCCACCGGCCGAAGCTGCTTGTCGTAATCGACGACACCGAGGAGTGCGATCGCGCCGTTTATTTCGCCAGCCGGCGCGCGGCGCGTATCGGCGGCAATGTGATCATGCTGCGCGTGATGGAGACGCATGATCAGAGCCAGCAATGGCTCGGGGTCGCCGACATCATGCGGGCGGAGGCGCGCGAGGAGGCCGACGCGCAGCTCGCCAAATACTCTACCCGCTCCCATGCGATTGCCGGCATCTCGCCGGAATGCGTGGTGCGCGAGGGCGATACGGCGGAGGAAATTCTCAAGCTCATCGACGAGGACGAGGACGTTTTCATTCTCGTGCTCGGCGCCGGAACCGGCTCCGAGGGACCCGGGCCGCTGGTCGCAACCATCGGCCGCACCGCCGGCGATTATCCCATTCCGGTCGCCATCGTGCCCGGCCATCTGACCGATGACGAGATCGATGCGCTGTCGGGGTAAGAGGTCATCCGCGGCTGCGCGTCAGCGAGGAGCCCGGAATGACATTGCCACTTGAACTTTCAGCGGAATTCGCCACGTATTAGAGTGGATTTGGGTCTCAGAACGCGCCCGCATGGCTGCGCAAACTGAAGGAAGCCGCCGATGTTCATCCAGACCGAAGCGACGCCGAACCCGGCAACCTTGAAATTCCTGCCCGGCAGGATCGTGCTGGACAACGGCACGCTCGACCTGCGCAGCCGCGACGAGGCGGCGCAATCGCCGCTGGCCGAACGGCTGTTCGCGGTCGACGGCGTCAGCGGCGTGTTCTTCGGCTCGGACTTCATTGCGGTAACCAAGGATGACGAGGCCGAGTGGCAGCATCTCAAGCCGATGATCCTCGGCGGCATCATGGAACACTTCATGTCGGGCGCGCCGCTGCTCAATGGCGCCGGCGGCGAGGCCGAGGAGGCGGACGAGTTTTTCGACGCGGCCGACGCCGAGACCGTCGCCACGATCAAGGAACTGATCGAGACCCGGGTGCGGCCGGCCGTCGCCAACGACGGCGGCGACATCACGTTCAAGGGCTTCAAGGACGGCGTCGTCTATTTGAACATGAAAGGCGCTTGCTCCGGCTGCCCGTCGTCGACGGCGACGTTGCGCCACGGCATTCAGAATCTGCTGCGACATTTCCTTCCCGACGTCACCGAAGTGCGGCCGATGTAGTCGGCTTTCCGCCGAACGCCTGCCATGAGCGATTATGCGCGTACTCGCCATTGATACGGCGCTGGCGGCGTGTTCGGCGGCCGTGCTCGACACCGAGCAGGGCGGCATCGTTGCGAGCGAGAGCCTGCCCATGGTGCGCGGCCATGCCGAGGCGTTGCTGCCGCTGTTGCAGCGGGTGATGCACAAAGCGGGCGTGAGCTTCCCCGATATCGACCGCGTCGCCGTGACGACAGGCCCCGGCAGTTTCACCGGTCTGCGGGTCGGCATCGCGGCCGCGCGTGGGATTGCGCTCGCGGCCGAGAAGGCGGCGGTAGGACTGTCCACGCTCTCGGCCTATGCGGCGCCGCATATTGCCAACGACGAACGATTTCCGGTGGTGGCCGCGATCGATGCGCGGCACGGCCATGTTTATCTGCAGGTCTTCGCGCCCGGCGCCCGCTCGTTCACCGCGCCGCGGCTTGCACCCCTACGGGAAGCGGTAAGAGCGGCGGCGGAGACGCCGTCCTGCATCGCCGGTTCGGCCGCGCAATTGGTGGCTGCCGGTTTGTCGGCCTTGGGCGCTGTCCCGGTTGCGGTCGATGCGAGCCCCGCGCCGGATATCGCCTGGGTCGCCCGCATGGGCGCCGTGGTGGCGCCGGAGCAGTCGCCGCTGAAGCCGCAATATTTGCGGGCGCCCGACGCGCAGCCGCAAAACGCCGCGCAATTGCCGCGCCGATGATCAACCTGGTTACGCGGCTGATCGGGAGGCCCAAGCCAACCATGGCGGAGGCGAGCGAACGTGACGCCGCCGCAATCGCTGCGGTGCAGGCCGCGTCGTTTCAGCGCGGCTGGGGCGAAGATGAGTTCCGGAGCCTCCTCTTGGAGCGCAACGTGACCTGCCACCGCGCCATGATCGGCCGGACCTTGATCGGTTTCATCCTGTCGCGGCTTGTGGCCGGGGAAGCGGAAATCCTTTCGATTGCGATCGCGCCAGGCTGGCGCGGCCGCGGATTTTCTCGTCCGCTCCTTGACTTGCACCTGCGCCGGCTGGCCGGGCTGGGCGCGCGCGCGGTCTTTCTCGAAGTGGACGAGAAGAATGCTCCGGCCGGGCGGCTTTACCGTAAGGCCGGCTTTTACGGAATCGGCCGCCGGCAAGGCTATTATGAGGGCGGGGCGACCGCTTTGGTGCTGCGCCGCGACTTGAGTTGAGGACGTTGGGCTGAGGACGTTGGGCTGAGGGCGGCGCGGCTGACGGCATCGCCCAAAAAGCGATATGATAGTGTTATATAAACTCGCCACCCTAAGGCGAACAGAAGGGCTCGATTCGACCGGAATGACAGGTTCCCGCAAGCTGTACGTGAAATCGTTTGGCTGCCAGATGAACGTCTACGACTCGCAGCGTATGGCGGACACGCTTGCGCCCGAGGGCTACGTCGAGACCGGCACCGCCGAAGACGCCGACCTCATCATCCTCAACACCTGCCACATCCGCGAGAAGGCGGCGGAAAAGGTCTATTCCGAGCTCGGCCGCATGCGCCGCCTGAAAGAAGCGGGGAAAGCCGAGGGCCGCGACGTTCGCATCGCGGTCGCCGGCTGTGTCGCGCAAGCCGAAGGCGAGGAAATCATCCGGCGCGCCCCGGCCGTCGATCTCGTGGTCGGCTCGCAGAATTATCACCGCCTGCCCGATCTGCTCGCGCGCGCCGTGCACGACGGCAAGGCGGTCGACACCGAGTTTCCGCTCGACGATAAATTCGATCATCTCGCCGCGCCCAGCGCTGCCGCCACCCGCGCCCGCGGCGTGGCGGCTTTCGTCACCGTGCAGGAAGGCTGCGACAAGTTCTGCACCTTCTGCGTCGTGCCTTACACGCGCGGCGCGGAGATTTCCCGCCCGGTGCAAAGGGTCGCCGACGAAGTGGCGCGGCTCGCGGATGCAGGCGTGCGCGAAATCACGCTGATCGGCCAGAACGTCAACGCCTATCATGGCGAAGGACCGGATGGCCGGACCTGGACGCTGGCGCGGCTCCTCGAACGCCTCACCGAGGCCGGGATCGAGCGGCTCCGTTATACGACCAGCCATCCGCGCGACATGACCGACGAACTGATCGCCGCGCATCGCGACTTGCCGGCGCTGATGCCGCAACTGCATTTGCCGATCCAGTCCGGCTCCGACCGTATTCTCGCGGCGATGAATCGGCGTCATACCCGCGCGGACTATCTTGCGCTGGTCGCGCGGCTGTTCGAGGCGCGGCCTGATCTGGCGCTGACCTCGGATTTCATCGTCGGTTTCCCCGGCGAGACGGAAGCGGATTTCGCCGAGACGCTCAACCTCGTGGACGAGATCGGCTTTTCCGGCGCCTTCTCCTTCAAATATTCGCCGCGGCCCGGCACGCCCGGCGCGGAGATGGACGATCAGGTCGAGGAAGCTGCCAAATCCGAACGCTTGCGGCGGCTGCAGCAGGCGATCGATCGCAGCCAGGCGCGCTTCAATCGGAGCTGTGTCGGCCGTACCGTTTCGGTGCTGTTCGAGCGCCCCGGCCGCTACGGCGGCCAGATTGTCGGCCGTTCGCCTTATCTGCAGCCGGTGCAGATCGAGGCGCCGGCCTCGTTGATCGGAGAAATCGCGCCCGTGACCATCACCGAAGTCGCGAGTAACAGCCTGTTCGGCGCCCTGACACAACAGCCGGCGCGCGCCGGCGCCGGAGCCTGAATGCGCACACCTGGCCCTGCTGATCCTCTGACGACGGATGCGGGATCGCTGGTCGCCGCGCCGGACACCCCGACACAGATCGTTCTGACATTCGACGACAATCGTCTCGCCTCCAGTTTGTTCGGCCAGTACGGCCAGAATCTCGCGTTGATCGAGCGGCGGCTCGGGGTGGCGGCGACCTCGCGCGGCAATCATGTCACGCTCGAAGGCTCGCGCGAGGCCTGCGAGCAAGCGCGCCGCGTGCTCGACAGCCTCTACGAGCGGCTCAAGCGCGGCGACGAGTTGGTGCAGGGCGACGTCGAAGGCACCATTCGCATGACCTTGTCGCAAGGCTCGCTGTTCGATTTCGATCCCGCCGCCGCGCGGGAGAATTTCGAGGAAATCAATCTGCGCAAGCGGCGGGTGCGCGCCCGCACCGCCGCGCAGGATGCCTATGTGCGCGCGCTCAAGCGCCATGCGCTCGTGTTCGCCACCGGGCCGGCCGGCACCGGCAAGACCTGGCTCGCGGTGGCGCAGGCCGTGCAATTGTTCGAGCGCAAGGAGGTCGATCGCATCGTGCTCTCGCGGCCCGCCGTCGAAGCGGGCGAACGGCTCGGCTTTCTGCCGGGCGACATGCGCGAAAAGGTCGATCCCTATCTGCGGCCGATCTACGACGCGCTCTATGATCTGATGGACGCGCGCATCGTCGAACGCGCATTGCAGACCACGGAAATCGAGATCGCGCCGCTCGCCTTCATGCGCGGGCGCACGCTCTCGAATGCGGCGGTCATTCTCGACGAGGCGCAGAACACCACCACGATGCAGATGAAGATGCTGCTGACCCGGCTTGGCGAGAACAGCCGCATGGTGGTAACCGGTGATCCGAGCCAGGTGGACTTGCCGCCCGGCCAGACTTCCGGCCTCGCCGAGGCCGTGCGCCTGCTCGAGGGCGTCGAGGGGATCGCGCACGTCAAATTCGGCTCCGCCGACGTGATCCGCCACGAGCTCGTTGCGCGCATCGTCGAAGCCTACGACAAGGCGGCGGCCGGCAAGCGCGAGCGGACCTGATGGCGCAGGCAGCGCGCAAGTCGCGCCCGGCGTCCAAAGCGAGCGCAGGCGTCAAGATCGACATCCGCATCGAGTCCGACCTCTGGAAGCAAAAGCGCGATGTCAAAGCGATGATCCGGCGGGCGATCATCAAGGCCGCGGGAGTCGTGGCACGCTCGAAGTGCGAGCTTGCCGTGCTCTTGACCGACGATCCGACCATCCGCGTGCTCAACTGGGACTGGCGCGGCGTCGACGCCCCGACCAATGTCTTGTCGTTTCCGGCTCCCCAAGCCGGCCACGACCGGCCTTTCATCGGCGATATCGTCTTGGCCTATGAAACCGTTGCCGCAGAAGCCCGGGCGGAACGCAAGCCGTTTGCCCATCACTTTGCCCATCTTGCCGTGCACGGTTTCCTGCACCTTTTGGGCTATGATCACGAGCGCAAAAGGGATGCCGAGATCATGGAAGAAGCGGAACGCGATATTCTGCAGCGGCTTCGGATCCCGGACCCCTACCGCGGCCGGCGCATGCTTTGAGGGCGCGGAAGGCCTATATTGGCGCGATATCCAGGGCTGATCCGCAAAGCCGACGGGCTGAAAAGCGCCAATGTGGCGATAAGCAATGTCACAATCCCCAATCCGCACCGAACAGAACGAGACTGAACGCGCCGGCCTGCCGATGGTGCTGCCCGGGAACGGCGGCGATCCGCACGATGGCTGGCTGTCGCGGGTGATGCGCATCCTGTTCGGCTGGCGGGCACAGGCGACGCGCGCCGACCTCGAACTGGTGCTGACCGCCGAACAGCCCGAATCCGGCTTCTCGCCGACCGAAGCCGCCATGCTCAAGAACATTCTTGGGCTGCGCGAATGCCGGATCGAGAGCGTGATGGTGCCGCGCGCCGACATCGTCGCCGTGCAGCAGGACCTCGCCATCGGCGAACTGGTGAAGGTGTTTGCCGGCGCCGCGCATTCGCGGCTCGTGGTCTACAACGACACGCTCGACGATCCGGTCGGCATGGTGCATATCCGCGACCTCCTTGGCTTCATGGCGGCGCGCGCGGCGATCGAGCCGGCCGCGGCCGCAGAAAAACAACCACCGCCCGCGACCGATCTCGATTTCGGCAAGATCGACCTGACCATGCCGTTGAAGACGACCAAGATTGTCCGCGACATTCTCTATGCGCCGCCGTCGATGCCGGCGCTCGACCTGCTCGCCAAGATGCAGGCAACCCGCATTCATCTTGCGCTGATCATCGACGAATATGGCGGCAGCGATGGGCTTGTTTCGATGGAAGACCTGGTCGAGCTGATCGTCGGCGACATTGCCGACGAGCATGACGAGGCGGAGACGGCGGCGGTGACGCGCCAGAGCGACGGCTCCTTCATCGCCATCGGCCGCGCCAGCCTCGACGATGTGCGCGCGGTGATCGGCGAAGAATTCGACGTGGGCGAAGCCGCGCAGGAAGTCGATACGCTCGGCGGCTATCTGGTGATGCGCGCGGGCCATGTGCCGGTGCGTGGCGAACTCGTTCCCGCGCCGGCGAGCTTCGAGGCCGAGGTGCTCGATGCCGATCCCCGCCGCGTCAAGCGCGTAAAGATCTATCGCAGCAAGGACCGCCGCCCCGGCGGGTCGCGCGAATTGCCCCAAGCCTTGCGGCCGCAAGCGCGCGCCACACCGCCACGCGACGAAGCGGGCAAGCCGCAGCCGAACGCTCCGCCGCCGTGAAGCCGACGGCGCTTATTCACATCATCGTCCTCTCTTACGGGTGGCGGCGCTGGGTGATCGCCTTTGCCGCGGGCGCGTTGTCGGCCGCGGCCATGGCCCCGTTCAGCTTGTGGCCGATTCTGTTTCTGACCTTTCCGGTCCTGGTCTGGCTGATCGACGGCGCCGGCGCCGGCGAGTGGCGCGGGCTGACCGGAGCGGCGGCAACCGGCTGGTGGTTTGGTTTCGGTTATTTTCTCGCCGGCCTTTATTGGGTCGGCTTTGCCTTTCTGGTCGACGCGCCAACCTTCGGGTGGCTGCTGCCGATCGCGGTCATCGGCCTGCCGGCCGGGCTTGCGATCTTCGCCGCCTTCGGCGTGGCACTGGCGCGCCTGTTATGGACGCGCGGTGCTTTGCGCATTCTGGCCTTGGCGGTGGCGCTGACCGCATCGGAATGGCTGCGCGGCCATGTCCTCAGCGGATTTCCCTGGAACGTTTTCGGTTATGCGCTGACCTCGCCGCTGGCGCTGGCGCAAAGCGCGGCCCTCATCGGCATCTGGGGTCTCACCTTCATCGCGGTTGCGATCTTCGCCAGTCCGGCGACGCTGTTCGACGACCGCAGCGAAACCCGCTGGCCGCGGCTTCCGCTCTTGATCGCGGTTACCACGCTGATCGGGCTCGGCGCGTTCGGCACCGTGCGGCTTGCGCGCACGCCGACCCGGTTTGTCGAGGGCGTGCATCTGCGCATCATGCAGCCCAACCTGCAGCAGGATGTGCGTTTCAATTATGCCGCCAAGCAACAAGTCCTCGACCGCTACATCGCGCTGTCCGAGCGCGGCGCCGGCGATGTGACGCATTTGATCTGGCCTGAGTCGGCGTTCCCGTTTTTTCTCACCCGCGAACCCGATGCGCTTGGGCAAATCGCCAAACTGCTGCACGGATCCACGGTATTGATCACCGGCGCGGTCCGGCTGGCCGAGCCGCTGACGCCGCCGGAACTCGCCGTCTACAACTCGATCTATGTGCTCGATCGCGACGGCTCGATCGCCTCGACCTACGACAAGCTCCACCTCGTGCCGTTCGGCGAATACTTGCCGTTTCAACATTTCCTGGAAGGTCTCGGCCTGCAGCAGCTCACCAAACAACGCGGCGGCTTTCTCGCCGGCGACCGCCGCAGCCTGATCGCGGTGCCGGCCGCACCGCCGGCTCTGCCGCTGATCTGCTACGAGATCATATTCCCGGGCGAAATCGGCGCCCAAGGTGGCGCACCGGGCGGCGGGCAAGGTAGCGGGCAAGGCGCCCGGCCCGGGTGGATCATCAATGTCACCAACGACGGCTGGTTCGGCATTTCGAGCGGACCGTATCAGCACTTCCAGCAGGCGCGTGTGCGCACCATCGAGGAGGGTCTTCCGCTGGTGCGCGCTGCCAATACCGGCATTTCCGCCGTTGTCGATCCGCTCGGCCGCATTGTCGACAAGCTGCCGCTCGGCGCGGAAGGGGTGATCGATGCGCCGCTGCCGCAGCCGATTGCGGTCCCGGTCTATCCCCGCGTCGGCGACGTGCCCGCAGCCATGATGGTGGTGATCGCGCTGCTGCTGCTCCTGCACCGCCGCCTGCAACCGAATGCCGGAAAAACCGAGCGCCGCCCGCTCAGCAAGATATAGTTAACATACCGGCCGGTGAGTGAAGGTACTGATCGGTCACAAAGGCGGCGAAAACGTGGTTGCGCAAACCAGTAATTGCGCGGCTTGCCGGAACCGCAACTATTCCGAGCGCAATAAAGGATGTAAATCTACTGATAATCTATTATGGAAATTTTCTTTCCAAACATTTCACAGCCGAAGACCCTTGTTGAAGCACTGGCGAGCATAATAATGCGCACGCTCATGTTTGATATTTAAAGCAATTACTGTACAAAGGGTAGGCGACAGGAGACCGGTTAAATGATGGCCAAGAAGGCACCGAACCCCATTGACAAGCATGTCGGCAGCCGCGTGCGCATGCGCCGCATGATGTTGGGGATGAGCCAGGAGAAGCTTGGAAACAATCTTGGCCTCACCTTTCAACAGGTGCAGAAATACGAGAAGGGCACCAATCGTATCGGCGCCAGCCGCCTTCAGCAAATCTCGCACATCCTGCAGGTGCCGGTATCGTTTTTCTTTGAAGGCGCGCCGGCCAATGCCAACGCGCCGCGCACGGACGGCATGAGCGAAGCGCCCTCGCCCGCCTATGTGTCGGATTTTCTCGCAACCTCCGACGGCTTGGCGTTGACCAAAGCCTTCATGCGCATTTCCGATTCAAAGTTGCGGCGCCGCATCGTCGATCTCGTCGAACAAATCGCAGTCACCGACAAACTCTAAATCGGTGCGCCTCATGCGCACTGCCGAAGTCCGCATGCTTTGACGCGGCTTCGGAATGACGGACACGCATGCAATGTATGGTTCCATCGCGGCTTCGCATGCAAAATTTTCTACGCGCGCCGGCCATTGTGGTGTAGGAACTTCAAAAAACCTACAACATCCGAGCGCGACGGGCACCCAACAAATCGCCCACATTTAGCCCACATCTTGACCGCGCAGACCGACACTGCAACAACTTTGTCACGGTCAGCGCGGGGGTCTCGTCGGCGCCCGAACCGAATAACGCCCGAGGCGACGAGACTAGCTCATTAGGGGAGTGTTTCTCAGTGGAACGTGCAAACTACCTGTTCACCAGCGAATCTGTGTCGGAAGGACATCCTGATAAAGTCTGCGACCAGATTTCGGATGCGATCCTGGATGCGTTTCTGGAAAACGACCTCAAGCTCGGGATCGCCGACGACAGCAAGGTCAACACCCGGCTCGGCTGCGAGACGCTGTGCACGACGAACAAGATCGTCATTGCCGGCGAAGGGCGCGGCCAGGCGCCGCTGTTCCACAAGCACGGCGACAAGGCGGTGGTCAATCGCGAGATGATCACCGAAATCGCGCGCGGCGTGGTCAAGGACATCGGCTACGACCAGGACGGCTTCTCCTATTACGGCGCCGACGTCGAAGTGCTGCTGCACGGGCAGTCGCCGGACATCGCCATGGGCGTGGACGCCAAGAAAAAGAAGGGCGGCGAGGAAGAGGGCGCCGGCGACCAGGGCATGATGTTCGGCTACGCCTGCACCGAGAGCGAGGTCTATGAAAAAGGCTCGTTCATGCCGGCGCCGATCTACTTTGCGCACAAGATCCTCAAGGTACTGTCGGAAAAGCGCCGCTCAGGCGCCCTGTTCGACCTGCAGCCCGATGCCAAGAGCCAGGTGACGGTGAAATATGTCGACGGCCATCCGGTCGGCTGCACCAAGGTCGTGGTTTCGACCCAGCACAACGCCCAGACCCGCAACGGCAAGAAATATTCGCCCAGCATGGTCAAGGAGATGATCAGCGACTCGGTCGAGGAGGCATTGCCGGAAGACTGGATGCCGAAAAAGCCCAGCGATTTCCTGGTCAACCCGACCGGCAATTTCGTCATCGGCGGCCCGGACGGCGATTGCGGCCTGACCGGCCGCAAGATCATCGTCGACACGTATGGCGGCTATGCGCCGCACGGCGGCGGCGCCTTCTCCGGCAAGGACCCGACCAAGGTCGATCGCTCCGCCGCCTATGCTGCGCGCTACCTCGCCAAGAACGTGGTGGCGGCGGGCCTGGCGCAAAGCTGCACCATCCAGATCGCCTACGCGATCGGCGTCGCCGATCCGATGTCGGTCTATGTGGACACGCACGGAACCGGCGAAGTGGAAGAAGCCAAGCTGCAGAAGATCCTGCCGGAACTGTTTCCGCTGCGGCCGACCAACATCCGGCGGGCGCTGAAGCTCAACCGGCCGATCTATCGCCGCACCGCGGCGTACGGTCACTTCGGCCGCGCGCCGGAAAAGGACGGCGGCTTCTCCTGGGAGCGCACCGACCTCGCCGACGCGTTGAAGCGCAGCTTCCGCTAAAGCCGATCTGCCGCCCCGGCGGCTTGCAGCGAGGCGGTGGATCGCAAGCGTCCGCCGCCTCTTGTTTTCGTGGCGCGCAAACCCACATCGCCTGCGGAACGAAAGGCGGCCGCCGGAGCGAACAGATATGAAAGCCTTGTTGTTTGGATGCGCTTTGCCGCTTGCACTTGCGGCAACGCCGATGCCGGCGGACGCCAAAGGCTGCATCAAGGGCGCGCTGATCGGCGGCATTGCCGGACATTATGCCAGTCATCACGGCGTGCTGGGCGCGGCGGCCGGCTGCGTCGTCGGCCATCACCTGGCGAAGCGGCGGGCGATGCAAAGTTCCTCGGCCGAACAACCGCGCTAGGGCTAGAGCATGATCCGGAAAAGTGGAGGCCGGTTTTCGGACAAGATCATGTTCCCGCGAAATGATGGAGCGCCGAGCGCTTCAATCTGAAGCGATTGCGCTCCAGGTCCGCGACGACGATGGATCGCGAAACACATCACACACGGGCCTTTTTCGGTCGGCGCAAAGGTCACACGCTGCGCGCCCGGCAGGCCGGACTCATCGACACGCTGTTGCCGCGACTTGCGATCGACATCGCACAAGCGCCGCCCGCCGATCTCGCGACGCTGTTTCCGATGCCGGTGGATGATGTTCAACTCGAGATCGGCTTTGGCGGCGGCGAAAACATGATCGCGCAAGCGGTCGCCCGGCAGCAGACCGGAATCATCGGCGTCGAACCTTTTGTCAACGGCATGGCCAAGGCGCTCGCCGCCATCGAGACGGCGGGCCTGCGCAATATCCGTCTGCACTTTGACGACGCCACGGGTCTAATCGCCTGGCTGCCGGATGCGTCATTGGCGCGCATCGATCTGATCCATCCCGACCCGTGGCCGAAGCGGCGGCATTGGAAGCGGCGTTTTGTTCAGCATGCAACGGTGGCGCAATTCGCCCGCATCTTGCGGCGCGGTGGCGAGGTGCGCTTCGTCACCGATATCGCCGATTATGCCGCATGGACGCTGCGGCATTTCATCGGCTCCGCGGATTTCGCCTGGACCGCAGAGCGCGCCGACGATTGGCGCAAAGGCTGGCCGGATTTCGCCCCCAGCCGCTATCACGTCAAAGCGGCGCACGCGCAGCGCCCGTCCTGCTTCTTGATTTTCCGGCGCGTGTGACTGTCCGCGGCCGGCGGCAGAATGCGTCAGAGTCACCCTTTGCCGGCATGACGCACTTGCCAAAAGCGCACGACCCGTTTGGCCGTGGACGCCGAAAGCCGTCCGTAATTGGCAAAGGCGGTGTCGAGCGCGTGCGGGGACGCTATGTTTGCGGCGGAACGTACGGCGATCAGCGCTTTCACCGCCGACCAGCTGAAATTCGCGGCCTTGCACAGAATGAGAACCGGATCGGGCCGGTCGCTCTCCATCAGCCGGGCGACGACTTGGATCGGCACCCGGCCGAGCGCGGCAAGCGTAGCCACGGTCTCTTCGTATTTGCCTTCGCGGCAGAAGCCGACCAGCGTGGCTTCGTTCAGCTGGCCGGCGCGGCCAAGCCCGAGCACGAGCCGCTGCGCGGCGCGATAATCGCGTGGGCCGACGCGGGCACCGACTTCTTCTGAAACCTTGGCGAGCGCCTCGCCGATGGCGGCGCGCATGTCCGGCGTCGCCGACGCGATGAGACGGTCATGCACGACGGCGGTCGCCTTCTCGAGCAGCGCGCGGAACATCGGCGGCGAAATATCGGGCCGCGATCCGACCGTCTCCGCCAGAACGCCGTCGTGCTCGGCGCGCCTGACCAGATCGAAGAAGCCATTTTCGGAAATGCGCGCACCGCGATTTCCGGCGACGCTGCGCGCAACCTCGCGGTCGCCGCGGCGGACCAGCAGATCGGTCACCGCCTCGCCGAGCATGCGCCGCGTAGAAATCGCGCGCAGGTGATCTTGTCCCTTGGTGCTGGCGATATCCACCAGGTCGGTTTCAGCAAGCCGCGGCGAAAGCTTCAGCACCGGCTCGGCGACGGCGATATCGTCATCGTTGGCAAGCGTGCGCAGAACATTGACCGGCGCATTCGTCAGGGGTGCGAGCCGTTGCGAAAGTTCAGCGCGCGCTTTGCTTTCGATCTCCGCAATCAGCAGCCCGAACACATCGTCGAAGAGATCGACATGTGCATCGTTGTAACCGTCGGCGCCGTCGAGGAAGAGCGTGGTAATGCGTTGCAGGATTTCGCGGCGTTTGGCGCGCGAGCCGCGCCAAACGATGTCTTCCAGCTCCGGGATCAACGAAAGGGTGACACCCATATCGGCAATCAGGAATCGTTAAGCTTTTTTTGCGTGTTTCTGATTACCGGCGACCGATTACTGTTCCCTGAACGGGGCCTTGCAAGGTTTTGAAGAAGGGCTATATTCGGTGCATCCGATTAATAACGGATACCTCATAACGGTCGGCTGATCCGAACGGTTTGTGAGAGTGGGCCCCCCGGGACCCGCTCTTTTTTATTACCCGAAGGCCGACGGTTCCGTTGGACGGACGACTAAGCGTAACGACCGAAGTTTCGAAAGCATGGACGACAGGCCGACAGCCTTTGCCGAAGAGCCGCGGCTGATCACCGAGCCGGGACGGGCGGCGCGCGTTGCCGCGCTTGCCGAGCCGGTGCTCGCCGATCTCGGCTATCGGCTGGTGCGCGTACGCATCTCCGGCGCCGCCGGCTGTACCGTGCAGATCATGGCCGAGCGGCCGGACGGCGGCATGGCGATCGAGGATTGCGAGGCGGCCTCGCGCGCGCTTTCGCCGGTGTTCGATGCCAACGATCCGATCGAAGGTGCGTATCGCCTGGAAATTTCCTCGCCAGGCATCGACCGGCCGCTGGTGCGGCGCTCGGATTTCGACCGCTATGCCGGCCATGTCGCGCATATCGAGATGCTGGCGCCGATCGACGGCCGCCGCCGTTTCCGCGGCGAGCTTCTCGGCACGCGCGATGAAAGCGTGCGGCTTCGCCGCACCGATCCGGCGGCCGGCGACAATCCGGACGTTCTGCTGCCGATCGACGATATGGCCGAAGCGCGGCTCGTGCTCACCGATGCGCTGATCGCCGAATCGCTGCGGCGGAGCAAACACGGCGACAAGCTTGAAGAACGCGCCGCCCGCCCGCCTGCCGGCGGGCGGCAGCACAAACGTCACCAACACGACCATCAATCAGGACACGATCAACCCGGACATGTGGGCGCCGCGCCTGGGAAAAACCGGCGCGCCGACCAACGCAAAGGAGACTGACCATGGCGACGGTAAGCGCCAACAAACTCGAATTGCTGCAGATCGCGGACGCAGTCGCCCGCGAAAAGGCGATCGATCGCAAGATCGTGCTCGGCGCCATGGAGGACGCGATCGCCAAGGCGGCCCGCTCGCGCTACGGCAGCGAGACCGAAGTGCGCGCGGAGATCGACCCGAAAAGCGGCGAGCTGCATCTGTCGCGCCACATGCTGGTGGTCGACGCAGTCGAAAACCCGTCGTTCCAGATCAGCCTCGAAGATGCGCGCCGGCGTCATCCGGCCGCGCAGATCGGCGACACCATCGCCGACCCGCTGCCCCCGCTCGAATACGGCCGCATCGCCGCGCAATCGGCCAAGCAGGTGATCGTGCAGAAAGTGCGCGAAGCAGAGCGTGATCGCCAATACGAAGAGTACAAGGAGCGGATCGAGGACATCGTCAACGGCATCGTCAAGCGAGTCGAGTACGGAAACGTGGTGGTCGATCTCGGCCGCGGCGAAGCCATCGTGCGGCGCGACGAGATGCTGCCGCGCGAGGTGTTCCGCAACGGCGACCGTATTCGGGCGTTCATTTACGACGTTCGCCGCGAGCAGCGCGGGCCGCAGATTTTCCTCTCGCGCACGCATCCGAAATTCATGGCGAAGCTGTTCGCGCAGGAGGTTCCGGAAATCTACGACGGCATCGTCGAGGTCAAGGCGGTGGCGCGCGACCCCGGCTCGCGCGCCAAGATCGCGGTGGTTTCGCGCGATTCCTCGGTCGACCCGGTCGGCGCCTGC
>Ga0187781_10002027_pt1 | contig 15440 bp, 10 predicted proteins | sample 0715_SJ02_MP02_2_FD_132447 | JGI IMG/M metagenome (GOLD analysis project Ga0187781, IMG submission 132447) | Tropical peat soil microbial communities from peatlands in Department of Meta, Colombia - 0715_SJ02_MP02_20_MG | ecosystem: Environmental > Terrestrial > Soil > Wetlands > Peat | place...
CGGGTCCGCGAAAACCTCTCGGGCGTGCGGGTGGTCCGCGCCTTCTGCCAGGAAGATGCGGAAATGGCGCAGTTCGACGTGATGAACCGCGATTTCGTGGCGAAAAACAAGGGACTGATCTGGATTTCGAGCTTCCTCTGGCCCAGCATGGAACTACTCTTCGCGGTTTCATTTCTGCTGGTGATGGTGGTGGGGGGCTATCACGTCCTGAGCCACCGCATCAGCCTGGGGACGTTCGCGGCTTTCAATCTTTACCTTGTTTACCTCATCTGGCCGATGATTGCGCTCGGTTGGGTCACCAACCTGGTGCAGCGTGGCCTGGCATCGCTGGGGCGGCTGATGCTCATCTTCGAGGCGAAGCCCGACATCGACGATCGCGAGGTTCGCGTTCCGGCCGTGACTTCGCTGCGAGGCGAAATCGAGTTTCGAAACCTCACCTTCAGTTATAACGGCGTGCCGGTGTTGAAGAACCTGAATCTGCACATCGCCGCCGGAAAGACGGTGGCCATCGTCGGCGCGACGGGTTCGGGCAAGTCCACGCTGGTGGGGTTGATTCCGCGGCTTTACGATGTCCCGGAGGGCTCGCTGCTTGTGGATGGCATCCCCATCCGCCAGATTCCCCTCCAGACGCTCCGCCGGCACATTGGCTTTGTGCCGCAGGAGACGTTCTTGTTCAGCGAAACGATTCGGGAAAACGTCAAGTTCGGTGTGCCGGAGGCCTCCGACGCTGGCGTGGAGCGTGCGGCGGAGATATCCAATATCCTGCCGGAAATTCAGGGTTTCCCAAAAGGCTTTGAGACCATGGTGGGCGAGCGCGGCTTGACGCTTTCCGGCGGGCAGAAGCAACGCACCGCCATCTCCCGCGCCGTCATCCGCGATCCGCGCATTCTGATTCTCGACGACGCGCTCTCCAGCGTCGACACCTACACCGAGGAGAAAATCCTGCGCCAACTCACCGGCGTGATGGCCGGCCGAACAACCATCCTTATCTCGCACCGCGTTTCCACCATCCAGAACGCCGACGAGATCTTGGTCCTGCACGAAGGCGAAATCATCGAGCGCGGCGCCCACGAGCAGTTGCTCGCGCTCAATGGTCACTATACGGATTTGTATAACAAGCAGTTGATTGAGGAGGAACTCGAAAAAGAGGTGTAGGGCGCGCTCGGCGTGCCGCCCGTTGTCCGTGGTCCGTTGTCCGTGGCCGCTCGGCTCTCCGCAGCCGGCCGCCGGCGGCTGGCAACGGACAACTGACAACGGACCACGGACAACTGCCCAATGGCTGACAGCTTCCACGAAGAAGAAATCCTGGGCAAGGCTTACGACTCGCGCCTGATGCGGCGCCTGCTCGTCTACCTGCGTCCCTACTGGCGCATGACGTTGTTTGCGCTGGCGGCGATTATTCTCTTCGGTGTCTTGCAGGCTATTCCGCCCTATCTGCTCAAGGTTGAGGTGGACCGTTATCTCGACCCAACGGGGAGAGGGCGTCTGCCGAGAATCCTGGCGGGCTTTCTCAGCCCGAACCCCCTGCTGGGCATCGCCCAAATCGCTTCGGCCCTGCTTCTTCCTGTCGCGCTGCTCACCTTCGTCCTCGAGTTCGCGCAGTCTTTCTCGATGCAGGTGGTGGGGCAGCAGGTGATGTTCGACATGCGCAAGCAGTTGTTCGCGCATCTGCAGCGCCTCCAGATGAGCTTCTTTGACCGCAACCCGGTGGGGCGCCTGGTGACGCGCGTGACCACCGACGTGGACGTGTTGAACGACCTGTTTGCTTCCGGCGTAGTGGCCATCTTCGGCGACGTTTTTTCACTCGTCGCCATTGTAGTCGTGATGCTGAAACTGGATTGGAAACTGTCGCTGCTCACCTTTTCGGTGCTGCCCTTGATCGTGCTAGTCACCGCCGCTTTCCGAAAGGCTGTGCGCGATTCCTACCGGCGCATTCGCGTGGCCATTGCCCGCATCAATGCTTACTTGCAGGAACACATCACGGGAATGGCGGTGTTACAACTTTTCAACCGCGAGGAGCTCAGTTATAAGGAATTCGAGAAGATCAACCGCGCCCACATGGAAGCCTACAAGGACTCGATCCTGGCCTACGGCCTGTTCTATCCCGCCGTCGATTTCCTGGGCACGGTCGCGGTGGCCATCATCATTTATTACGGTGGCGGTATGGCGTTGCGCCACGTGGTGACGGTGGGGACCGCCATTGCCTTCATCCAATACTCGCAGCGCTTTTTCCGCCCCATTCAAGACCTGAGCGATAAGTACAACCTCCTGCAAGCCGCCATGGCGAGTTCGGAGCGTATTTTCAAGTTGATGGACACGCCGGTTAGCATCGCGGATCCGCCACCTGAACTGTCCGTCGTCCGTCGTCCGTTGTCCGTTGCAGGGGCACCCCTTGCGGGTGCCCGAGCACCAACTGACCACGAACAACTGACCACCGACCACGGGCCACGGACCACGGACCCTGTGGTTGAGTTCCGCCAGGTCGGATTCGCCTACAGAGACGATCACCGCGTGCTCGAAAAGGTCTCTTTCTCGATCGCCGAAGGTGAAACGGTGGCGGTGGTGGGCCACACCGGCGCGGGCAAGACCACCCTTACCAACTTGCTGCTGCGCTTCTACGACGTGCAGGAAGGCCAGGTGCTCTTTGACGGCGTGGACATTCGCCAACTGCGGCTGTGCGATCTGCGGCGCAACTTCGGCATTGTGCTGCAAGACCCGTTCCTCTTTTCGGGAACCATCGCCAGCAACATTCGCCTGGGCAGCACCTGGGTCACCGACGCGCAAATCCGCGAAGCGGCGCGGGAGGTAAGCTTGCTGGACTTCATCGAGAGCCTGCCGGGAGGTTTCCAGGAGCCCGTCAAAGAGCGCGGCGCAACTCTTTCGGTGGGCCAGAAGCAACTTCTTTCCTTCGCGCGGGCGCTCGCCCACAACCCCAGAATCCTGATCCTGGACGAAGCCACCTCGAGCGTCGATCCCGAGACGGAGCAGTTGCTGCGTGAAGGCCTGCGCTGTCTGGTTGAAAACCGCACCTCGCTGGTCATAGCGCACCGCCTCTCCACTATTCAGAATGCCAGCAAAATCGTGGTCATGCACAAAGGACATGTCCGCGAAGTGGGGACGCATCAGGAGTTGCTTCAGAAGCGCGGGATTTACTTCAAGCTCTATCAGCTTCAGTATAAGGACCAGGAAGTGCCGGCGGTGCGTCGATAGCCTGTCGGGCCGGCTGTTCTTACGAACCGCGGTCGTTCCATATCCCCGGCTCCCGAAAAACCGCCCCTGCCCGGCGCTTCGGTTCCACCTCTGGTTATTGGGGCGAATGCGCTACAATAGAGGAATAGGGTGGAATAGGCCATGGCCGATTCTGTCATTGTTCGCGACCCGGAGATCCTGGGGGGAATCCCCTGTTTCCGCGGCACGCGTGTGCCCTTCCAAAACCTGCTCGATTACCTTGAAGCGGGAGAGACTCTCGACCAGTTCCTGGAACAATTCCCCACAGTCACCCGGCAAATGGCTGTTGAGGCGCTGGAGTCCGCTAAGGACTCGCTCCTGACGAGGATTGGGTGAGGATTTTGCTGGACGAATGCTTACCCAGGGACCTTCGGAAACACCTGCCGGGGCATGTCTGCCGGACGGTGCCGGAGTCCGGTTTGGCTGGGAAGGCGAATGGTGAGTTACTCACGCTCGCCGAAAGATCAAGCTGGCAGGTCCTCTTGACGATGGATCACGGCATGCCTTACCAGCAGAATCTCGCCGGCCGAACGATCGCCATCGTCATCATCCGTTCCAAGTCGAATCGACTGGCTGATTTATTACCTCAAGTGCCCGCCATACTAGCGGCCTTGCCCTCAATTAGCCCGGGCGAAGTGATCCGAATCGGTTGATTCTCGCTCGGTTCAATTCACGGCGTGGCCGTTTCGTACGGCTTGACCTGCTCCGCGATCTTCGCCTTGTCCCCCACGATCACGAACGCCATCTTATCGGGAAGCAGATATTTCTCCGTGACGGCTTGGATTGCCGCAGGCTGCACGTCCATCACTTTCTGCACGTACTCGGAGAGATAGGAGCGGCTCAGGCCCTGCGAATCGACGAAGTGCAGTTGGCCAATCACCGCATCCGGGCTGATCGTGTTCCGCAGCACAAACAGGCCGGCGAGGTAGGTCTGGATGCCTTTCAGCTCAGCTTCGGAGGGCGGCTCTTTTCGCAGCCTCTCGATTTCGTAGAGGATCTCTTTGATGGAAGGGCCGGTCGCCGAGGTGGTCACATCGGCGGTCTCGACCCAGTAAGCCAGATGCGTGCGCGTCGAGATCTGGCTGCGAGGCGAGTAGGTGTACCCTTTCTGCTCGCGAATATTGGAGGTGATCCGTGACGCGAACGAGCCGCCCAATAGTGTGTTCATGACATCCAGGGGAATATAATCGGGGTTATTGGGACCCGCGACCGGCAGCCCGATGTAGAGCGTGGATTGCGGCGCGTCCGGCCGATCGATCACCGCGAAGGAACGGGCTTTCACAGGATTCGCTGAAACGGAGGCCGTTTCCGCGCCCTTGGACCAACCCTCGAACGCCGCTCGTATGGTTTCCCGAAGATTGCCTTCCAGCTTGCCTGCCACGTACAAATGCGTGCGCGCCGCGCTGAAGTTTTCCCGGTAGAACGCCGCTGCGTCTTCGGCGCTGTAACCCTTGAGATCGCTCTCCGCCGGGAAAACGCGCCCGTAGGGGCTGTCAGGGAACATGGTGTTCAAGAAGCGCTCGCGCGCCAGATCGTCGGGCTGGGTTTTCGCCACGGCGAGTTCGCGCGCCAGGTCGGCTTTCAGTCGGGCCGCCTGCGAGGCGGGCAGGGAAGGATTCTCGAGCACATCCGCAAGCAGCTTGATGAATTGCCCGGCGTGATCGGAAAGCGCCACGCCGCCCACGGTCGTAAACTCGACACCAGGCTCGATTTCCAGGCTCCCTCCCGTGTCGGCAAACTCGGCGGCAAGCTGCTCCGAAGACCGCGTTTTGGTTCCCTCTTTCATCAGCAACCCGGTGAGGCGCGAGAGCCAAACCTGATGGGCCGCTTCATTGATGCCGCCCGCGTTCACATACGCGCGCACGGCCACGCGCGGCACGATGCCGTACTGCACCAGCGTCACCTGCATGCCGTTGGCCAGGGTAAAATCCTGGGCGGGCGGCAGGTGGAAGGGTCTGGGCGGCCCGCCTTCCGGTGGTTGTTCCTTCTGCTGGCCGAAGGCCGCGAGGCACGCCAGGCAAGCCACGAGGCAGAGTCGCAGAATCATTGGGCGCCTCCCGCGGAAGCCTTCGCGCCCGCCTCCCAGACCAGCACGGTACGATTCGTCCGGCGCAGATATTCCCGAGCCGTGCGCTCGATCGTCTCCGGCGTGACACTGTTGAAATGCGCCTCGAGTTGGTTGATGCGGGCGGGATCGTTGTCAAACAGCGCAAAACACGCCAGCATGTTGGCGCGCCCGAATCCCGCATACTGCGTCATGGAGTCGTAAATGTAGGATCGCATCTTGATCCGGTTTCGATCCAGCAGCTTCTGCTCCACGGGTTTGGATTGCAACGAATCAATGACGCTGTCGGCGGAGGACATGATCTGATCGGCGCCCACACTCGCATCATGGATGAGGGAAGCGCTCCAGAGCATCGGACCGTCGTAGTCGAACATGTCGCCGAGTTCGGCATTGATTCCGCCGGAGATGCTTCCCGCGTAGCCGTGCTTCTTCACCAGTTCCTCATAAAGCAGACTATCGTCGCCCTGAACGAGCATCTGGTCGAGCAATCCCATCGCGTAATACTCGGGCGTATTGCGCGGCGGCATGTGATAAGCGAAGGCCAAGGCGGGCCGGTTCGCCAGCGGGTCTTTGCGCTCCGCCTTGATCTCTTTCTCCTGGCGAGGCTCGGCAAGATCGGGGACCGGCGGAAGCTCGGATTTCGGAATCGGCCCGAAATACTTCTCCACGAAACCCTTCGCCTCTTCCGGTTCGAAGTCGCCGACGATCGCCAGTGCGGCGTTGTTGGGCGCGTAATAGGTCTTGAAGAATTTCAGGACCTCCTCGATCCTGGCCGCTTCGATGTCCTTCAGTTCGCCGTAAAAATTATGGGAGTTGTACCAGTTGGTGTTGGCGTATTGAGGAATCCAGAGCCATGGAAAGCCGCCATAGGGTTGGTTCAGGACGGCCACTTTGACTTCGTTTCCGACTACGCCCTGCTGGTTCTTCAGATTCTCGTCCGTGATGGCCAGGCCTTTCATGCGGTCCGCCTCCGCCCAGAGCGCCGTCTCGAGCTTGTTGGCGGGCAGCACTTCGAAGTAGTTGGTGAAGTCGAATCGGGTGCTGCCGTTCAGGATTCCGCCATTCTGTTGCACCAGGCGGATGAACTCCATCTTGCCCAGGTTGCGCGAACCCTGAAACATCATGTGCTCGAAGAGATGCGCGAAGCCCGTCCGGTCCTTCGGCTCGATGCGAAAACCGATCCGGTAGTAGAGGGCCGTCACGACCGTGGGCGCTGTGTGGTCCGGCGAGAGAACCACGCGCAGGCCGTTCGGCAGCGTGTAGTAGATCACGGGAACCGTGAACTGCTCGGCGCCACCCATCTGCGCATTCAACAGCATGCCGCTCCCGAGCACTGCCGCAAGGAAAACATATTCTCTTCTCAATGGCATGTCACCCCAGTAAGACCCATAGTTATAGCATTATCATTGACCGGAGCAGAATTCAAGGCGCATTTTTCTGCAGAAGGCGCGGGTCGGTTTTCAGCTTATCGCCCATCTGGGCGATGATCTCCGCGTTCAACGGGCGCATGGTTGTTTCGATTTCCTCGAGCGTAGCGATGAGCGTCGTCCGGCAGTTCTCCAGGTTTTCAGCCTCGGACGCCCGGATCTTCTTGATCTCGTCACGAAGCCGCTCGTTGAGGGGCAGCCAGGCCCGGGAGGACCGGACGAGGAGGGCTCCCTCGAGTAATCCCAGCCACTTGCTGAGGTCGTCAAGCCCCACCTCGAGCGAATCCCGCAGCATCAAATTGAGTTCTCGTTCCATGTTGTTTGCGTAGTCCTTCAGTCTCTCCGGCTTCGCAGCCCCAAAGACCGCGATCGAGAAGGGGCTCGCCTCCTCCAGGAACAGCGAGCGAAATCGGCAGGCGATTTCCAAGCCTTCGAAGAGAAGCGTGGTCTTCGGGTCGCCGTACCGCGGCCGCAAGGTCTCCACAAAGTAGATATTGAATTCCCGGTGGCCGTTGAAGTAGCGGATACCGGTGGTCAAGATGACCCGGTAGGCGGACGATTCATCGTAGGACACAATCACCTGGGTATTATCCTTCGCAAGACTCTTCAGAGAGGTTCTTACAACCTTGGTGATGGCATCCACCCAAGAGTAGCTGAACTTGTTCGGTTTCGTTTGTTCCTGGAATTTGTCCCACGTCGTGGCCGTCGACAGAATTCCGAAGATGTTGGCGAGTGTTCCCCGCCCGACCTCGACCAGTGCGGCGTTGCCCGGCAGTTGGCCGTCGCCGGCCTTGTCCAGGTCATCCTCACTGGACTGAAGGGTGATCTGGTATTGCGGTTTGAGGGTCCCTTCCGGGTCGGCGGTGGTTTTCAGGTGCTTGAAAATCGCCCGCAGCATCTTGGCCACGATGCTGGGCAAATCTCGTTCCGTTTCGTCTTGAGGGATCTCGGGCAGTCCCTGTTGCTCGCGAACCTTGCGGATCAACCCCTGCATTTGCCGAAGCAGTCCGACGGCAGGATGGTTAAACCCGATGATCTTAAGCTCGGCTTCGTACTCGTCCACAGTCTTTTCCAGCGTCTCGCGCGAGATGCCGATATTCAGTCCTTGGTCGGCCGCGATGCTGTCCGGCGGCTTTTCCAGGTAAATGGGAACGATGCGGCGCGGAAAGGCCGGGTTGGTCTCGCTTTCCTTTACGAGATGCGTAAAGTAGCCGAGCTCCAGTCCCGGGTAAGCGAATGCCGACTTCAGAATCCCCGAACTCACCACCACGAGAACGTTGGTCTTGTCCAACCGGCTGTTGATTTCCTTTTGAAAATTGGCCCCGTATTGCAAGGCGACGTCCATGAAAACCTCCGCGGCGGGGCCACTGGCATCCTGGATCGCGTTGTTGACGGCGATGGCTAAATTGTAGTCTTCTCGAGCGTAGCTGATGAAGAACCGAAAGCGCCCCGCACTAGGGTCGACGCTTGGCTTCAATTCCGTTCCCAGGTGCATCCCCATTGTTGTCCCTCCTCGAACGTTGATTGCCGCAGAGAACCCATCGAGAATCCGAGTTGCGGACACTTTGGCGCGTCGATGGGCAGCAGCAACCGCCCTCATCCCGGAAGGGGATGAACATCGTTAGCCGTACGTAAAACCTACGCATACGGACTAACCACACGTTAAGGACATCTGTACTACCTCTCAGGCCTCGGTGAAAGGAGGCCCTTTCCCGATGGACATATTGTACCGCCGCTAATTACCGAAAGTAAATTACCATTCTAGCTACCTCCGCCCCAGCCCGTCCGCTTCCGCCTGCGCCCAAAGAAAGTCCTTGACAACCTATGCTTAATATGATAGCCTAGAATCGAGTACGGGGTTGCTCGGTCATGATGTCGCTTAGGGCTTTGCGGTGGTTCTTGCCTGTCGGACAAATTGCCGTTGCTTCTAACTGCCGCCCCAGCTTTGAAAATCGTAACCAAGTCCCTTCACCCTATCGCCCCGCGCCTCTCTTCCCCCTCGCTGGGGAGAGGGAAGAAGAGAATGGGCGTTCGGGTGAGGGGTTTGCGACAACTTTGAATTTGTCTTGCGGAACCGTCGGCAATGCTAAAAAAGGAACTCTGCGCAGTATTGAGCTCCAACTGGGAATAGGGGGCCGTGGTTTCGGCCGCCCGAGTCACAGCCATCGCGGTTGCTGGTACGAAAAATGAACGAACGAACCGGGAATGTCTATGAAAACAAAGGACCGGCGTTTTGGCAACGGACAACGAACAACGGACCACTGACAATGTGTCAGCCTTCGCTAATGATCGTGGCGGGTGAGCGCTCCGGCGACCTTTATGGCGCCGAACTCGCCCGCGCGTTGCGTGAGCGGCTGCCGGGCCCGGCTTTGTTCGGGTGCGGCGGCGAAGCGATGCGGCGGGCCGGTGTCGAGACGGTCGTGGATGCCCACCAGCTCACCATGATCGGCATCACCGAGGTGATCAGCGGGCTGCCGCGAGCTTATCGCGCCTTTCACGCTCTGCTTGCGGAGGTGGACAAGCGGCGGCCGCAGCTTGCGGTGCTGATTGACTTTCCCGACTTCAATCTGCGTCTGGCGAAGCAGCTTAAGCGGCGGGGAATCGTCGTTGTGTACTTCGTCAGCCCGCAGGTCTGGGCGTGGCGGAGGGGCCGGCTAAAGCAGCTCAAAGGCCGCATCGACAAGATGCTTTGCATTTTCGACTTCGAAGAGGCCATCTACCGCCAGGCGGGGATTCCCGTGGAATATGTCGGGCACCCCCTGGTTGACCTGGTGCGTCCGCGGTTAACGCGCCAAGGGTTCTTTGGCCAACTCGAGCTCGAGCCCTCCGTAACCACCGTGGCGTTATTGCCGGGCAGCCGCGAGAAAGAGGTCACTCACATCTTGCCGACCATGCTCGGGGCTGCGCATCGGCTGGCGCTTAAGCGTAAGGTGCAGTTTGTTGTCGCCGCGGCCCCCACGCTGGACGCCCGATGGCTGGAAGAGGAGCTGCTCGCGCCGCGGGCCGGCGGCCTGTCGATACGTCTCGCTGCCGATGCCGCCTACGACGCCCTCAGCCACTGCGAGGTGGCGATCGTGGCCAGCGGCACCGCCACCATCGAAGCGGCGCTGCTGGAGCGGCCGATGGTAGTGGTCTACCGGGTTTCGCCGCTGACCTTCGTGTTGGGACGACTTCTGGTTGCCGTCCCCTACTACAGCATGGTCAACATCCTTGCCCGCAAGCCGGTCGTGCCCGAGCTGATTCAGGGTGATTTCACGCCCGCGAGCGTCGCCGAACGAGTAGAATATTTACTTGACCATCCCCGGGCACAACAAGAGATGGTGCAAGAGTTGCGCCTACTCCGGGAGCACTTGGGGCCGGGGGGCGCTGTGAACCGGGCCGCCGATGCGGTGGCGGCTGGGATCCAGGAGTCAGGATTCAGGAGTCAGGATTCAGGAGTCAGGAGTCAGGAGTAAGGCGCGGCTGACTGAGTGCCTACGCCGGCCATGCAACTTGTGGGTTCGGCGGATAATCCAATCAAGTAGCCGCAGTGCGAGGCAAGTGTGGACCACAAGGCCAGAGAATCGAGTGCAGCCCACGCACCGTGGCAGGGACTCAGGTGTCAGGGATCACGAGAAAAAAGGAGTCAGAAGTCAGAATGGCGTGTGCCTGGCCGCCCTGCGAGGCGAATGGCGGGACCATTGCGGCTTCTGACTCCTGACTTCTGACTCCTGACTCCTGTCCGTTCGAGGGGAGAATTTATGAACGCCGTAAGGAGACTGCCGGTGAGTGGAGCGGCTTGGGTGCTGGTGCTCGGGCTGATTCTGCCCTCAATTACCTATGCCCAGTCGAGCCCGCCTCGGTTTCAGGTGACGAATTACGTGATCACGGCGCAACTGCTTCCTTCCGTTCACCAGCTCTCGGCCAACGCGCGGATCGACTTTGTTCCTCAAATCGATCTCACCACCATGAGTTTCGAACTGGACAACTTGTTACGAGTTTCGGGAGTCAAGGACGGCTCCGGAAAGGACTGCAGTTATCGGCAGGACGGTCTCATACTTTCCGTCGACTTCCTGAATCCCATGCCTGCGGGCAAGACCAGTTCGATCACGGTCAAATACGGGGGCTCTCTGGCTTCGGCGGAAGGCAGCCCGATCGAGAACTTGAAGCTGGCCTACGTCGGGACGGACGGCAGTTACCTTCTCTACACAGGGCGTTGGTTCCCCGTCAACGATTATGGTGTGAACCGCTTTACCGCGACCATGAACATCACGGTGCCTGCGGACGAAATGGTGATTGCCTCAGGGAGGGCTTCCGCCCCCGAGCGGGAAACGGGGCAGGTGACGTACACCTTTCAGTACGACAAGGCGTCGTTTCCGGGCAGCGTGATCGCCGGGCGCTACGTGGTGCAGCCGGCGACCGCCGTGGGCGCGGACATCACTCTTTATATGAAACCCGGGCACGAGGGCTTCGCCGCCGGCTACGGAGAGGCCGCGGCCAAGATCCTGACATTTTATTCCGACAGGTTCGGACCGCTGCCCGCCAGCCACCTCAACATCGCGGAGATCGAGGACGGGACGGTGAACGGATACAGCTCGCCGGGGGTGGTGGCGCTCGCCTCGCGCCTCTTTGCGACGCAGGTGAAAACCCAACAACTGGCGCTGCAGATCGCCTATCAATGGTGGGGGAACCTGGTCAGTCCGGCCACCCGCAACGATTTCTACCTTCAGGATGGGCTAGCCAACTACTGCGCGGCGCTTTACCTCCAGGAAGCCAACGGCGAGGGCGCCTTCGAAGACCAGATGCACGAGACGGAAGTTGGCGCCCTCACGCATGAGGACGCGGCGGCCATCGCGCAATCGGGACAGTTGCACGAGTTCACGCCGGAATACCAGTCGATCGTTTTCCAGAAAGGCGCCATGGTGTTTCACATGCTTCGCTGGGTGATCGGAGACGAGGCGTTTTTTAAGACCCTTCAGGCCATGGGCCAGCAGTACGCCGGGAAAGCCGTTTCCTCGGAGCAGTTTCAGAAGCTGGCGGAGGCGGCCTCCAAGCAGGAGCTGACCTACTTTTTCGCGCAGTGGGTGACCTCGACCGGGGTTCCGCAATTCAAGCGCACCTGGGCGGTCTACCGGACGACCAAAGGCTATCAGGTGGTGGGCAAGATCACGCAAGACCTGGACCTGTTTCGCATGCCCGTCGACGTGCGAATCACCACGGAAGGGCGGCCCGTGAACGATCGTGTGATGATGGTGGGCACCACGGCGGACTTCACCGTGAATATGCGCAACCGGCCGCTCAAGGTGGAAGTGGATCCCGCCAGCCGTATCCTGAAATTCGACGAGAAGATCAAGTTCCAGGTCGAGATGGCGCGGGGCGACCAGCTAGGACAGGAGCAGGCTTACCTGGAGGCGGTGAAGCAGTATAACGCCGTGCTGGAGGTGAATAAGAACAGCTCGCTCGCTCACTACCGCTTAGGCGATATTTACTTCAAGTTGCGCAACTACAACGCGGCCATGGAAGAGTTTCGGCGCGCCCTGGATGGGGACCTGGATCCGAAGTGGACCGACGTGTGGAGCCACGTGATGCTGGGAGAGATCTTCGACACCACGGGGCAGCGGGACCGGGCGCTCAATGAATACCAGCGGGCCTTGCAGACCAACGACAACACGCAGGGGGCGCTGGACGTGGCGAACCAATACATGAAGAAGGCGTATTCGCAGGAGAATAGGACGACCAGCGCCGAAGCTACGCCACATAGCTAGCGTATCGCAATCCCCTCAGCCGCGGCGTGTCGATCCCCCGATGTTGCACCAGCACCTTGAAGACGTTCCCCATTCCTTCGGGATGAATCAGCCGCTTCAATTTCAGTCGGGCCCGGAGCTGTTCGAGTTCCGAGGCGCCGGGCTGGTAGAGGTCCGCGAACTGGTTGGGTTCGCCTAACGCCAGCAGGAATCGCTCCTGGCTGGTGAAGCCGCTGAGGTGCAAGCCCGAATCCTTGCCGGCGTCGATCAAGGCGCTGAAGTTGACGTGGGCGGTCAGGTCGAGCTCGCCGGGTGCGCGGAAGGCGTCCTCGAGCGGCGTGTGGCGGTGGTAGGCGAGCAAGGTTCCGCGCGGCCGCGCCACGGCGTAAAGGCGCGGGGCGAGATCGCCGTAGTCGATCGTAATCGCGAAGCCTCGCACCAGTTTCTCGGCCACCGAGCGCATCCATTGCAAGGCCGTCAGGTTTACCTCCACCCGGCAACCTTCTGCGAGTTGGTTGGCGTAACGCGCCACCGCCGCGGCAATGGCCGGGTTGCTGATGGGACCGAGTTTCTCCTCGAGTTCGCCGCCGGGCGCGGTGACGTAGACCTCTTTCAAATGCCCGCCGTCTCGAGTGACGACCGAAACGGGGAAGGCGTCCACCAACTCGTTCGAGAAGAAGCAACCAGTGACCGGACCAAGCTGCTCGAGGTTCTCGAGCGTGCGCGCCGCGCCGGCCAGGCCCTTCTCCGCCAGCCGATCGCTGAGCCGCCGGCCTTGCCGCAGCCCGGGCTCGATGGCGACATAATCGAGCGCGGCGGCAAACTCCGGCAGCGCGCCTCTCACCCCATCGAGAAAGTCCAGCGCAAAGAGCCCGCGCCCGGCGCCCATCTCAACCCACGTGAAGGGTGAGGGACGGCGGAGTTGCTCCCACATCTCGGCGGCCTGGCGCGCCAGCAGGCGGGCGAAAATCGGGTGGAGATCGGGGCTGGTGAAGTAGTCGCCCGCCGCGCCGGTGCGCTCGCGTCCTTGGGTGTAATAACCGTACTCAGGATGATAAAGGCACAACGCCATGTAGCGTTCAAAGGTCATCGGCCCCGAGCGCTTCAGGGTGTCGAGAAGATGCGTCTTGAGAGGAGTCTGATCCACAGCGAGATCGGAACTTCTGACCTGAAAATACTTGCGCCGGAGGCGCCTTGGAGTGCGGCGGCTTGACGCCGCCTTGGAACCGCCATGGCCCACCAAGTACCGAGCAGCAGCGCTAAGGCGGCGTCAAGCCGCCGCACTCCAAGGCGCTGCGATGAGGCTTCCCCTAGGCTGCGCTGGCGTGGGCGCGCGACGTGAGCTTCTGGAAGGCATCCTCGAACACCTTGAGCGTCGCGTCGTCATAAAGGACGAAGTAAATCCTCTCCAGGCTGGTGCGGACCTTGATATGCTCGAGCACAACCTTCAGCATGAGGAGCGCGCACTCTTCGACGGAGAAGCCCGCCGCGCCGGTGCCCAGCGCAGGCAGAGCCAGGCTCTTGATGGTCTTCTCTTCGGCGCGAAACAGAGTTTGCCGGGTGGCCAGCTTGATGGACTCCGCCGTCGCCTTTTCGCCGGGCCGCATGGTGGCGGCATGAATCACGAAGAGCGCCCGCAAGTTGCCGGCCGTGGTGACGGTGGCGGCGCCCAACCGGAGAGGCGCCAGACGCTCGCATTCTTCCTGGATGCGCCCGCCGCCCTTGCGGCGTATCGCGGCCGCAACCCCGGACTCCATGAGGAGTTCGGTGTTGGCCGGATTGACGATCGCCTCCACCGCCATGTCCGTGATGTCGCCTTTCGAAAGGTATATTTTGGTTGGCATTTGTGACCTTCGGTCTACCTGTGTCGCTCGGCTGCTTCGCGGCACTTGGCCACGAAGTTCTCAAAAAGCCTGCGCGCCTCCGGCCGCTCCACCATCTCCTCCGGGTGCCACTGCACGCCCACCAGGAACGGGTAGGCTTCGGCGGATTCGATCGCCTCGACCAGTCCATCCTCGGAACGAGCCGTCACTTTGAGCCCTCGCCCCAAACGCTTGATGGCCTGGCGGTGCATGCTGTTGACTTCGCAACAGCCCTTGAACGTTGTCCCCAGTCCCGACTCAGGGTCAGTGAGCGTGACGGTGTGGGTCGGCTCCGGGCGCGGTTCCGTTTGATTGTGTTCATGCTTGGGCTGGGGTTCCGGGTTGAAGTCGCGCTGCAAGTCCTGGTAGAGCGTGCCGCCAAACTTTACGTTGATCATCTGCAGGCCGCGGCAGATGCCCAGAATCGGCAGCTTTCCGCGGTGCGCGCGGTCGAACAGCTCGAATTCGAAGCTGTCCCGTTCCTCGTCAATCTGCACGGTGTCCGGGTACTTCAGCGCTTCCTGATAGTGCTTGGGGTTGATGTCCTTCCCGCCCGTAAAGAGCACTCCATCGTACTCCCGGGTGCTGGGATGGAGCGGGTTCGAGGGCGAGACGATTTCGAGTTCCTCAGGCTTTACCCAAACGGCCATCAGCGCCTTATAATAAGGGGAGCCGACTTCTTTGGCTTTTTCTTTGTCGGAAACTGAAATCACGATCTTCATCTCGACGTCTCCTTCCCATCCCTGGCGGGACACTGCAAGACCCTTTCGGGCTCTCTCGCCCGGGAACCGGCGTTCGCCTTTCTGAACAATTTACCTCAGGATGATCTCATGTGGAAGCGCCATCGGAGTGTCTCGCGGGTTCCACCCGCGGTTGCAGCTAGTACTTTTGTGCCGCCGCCACTGCGCGACTTTGGGACCCTCCCCCCCTACTCTGGCGGCGTGCGCACTAGAACTCTCTCGATCGCGGCCGCATGGCTCGTCATGCCACTGGCCTTGGCCTGGACTCAGCAAGCGCCTCCGGTGTCTGCCGTCCCTGCCGCCACGGCCTCGCAGGCGGACTGCACCGGGTTTATCGCAGGCGGCAAGCTGCCCGAGAATATCATCGTTAGCGACGGCGCCGACAACGATTTTGA